>Ga0272444_10004675_pt1 | contig 12023 bp, 11 predicted proteins | sample SSMForm13_FD_201033 | JGI IMG/M metagenome (GOLD analysis project Ga0272444, IMG submission 201033) | Marine sediment archaeal communities from Little Sippewissett salt marsh, Falmouth, MA, United States - SSM-Form-13 | ecosystem: Environmental > Aquatic > Marine > Wetlands > Sediment ... | reverse complement strand
CCGTCCGAGAACGCGAAGCTGGCAGAAAGGCCGGCCTCTGCTGGCCGCTCTTAAGTTCCTTGGGCTCCCGTAGGTCCATCACGGGCGTTTGGTCCCAAGTTGCAGGGAGAGGGCGTCAGCTCCACGAGATCCTTGCCTTGACGAACGGCCCCGCTTGCACTATATTGGTCGCACGTGTGGTATATATGAAGCCTCTTTCGACAATGTCAAAGTTACGCCGTGCTGCCTCTCCCGACAGAGAGGGTGTGCCAATCGTGTCGTTCGCCCGAGCTGAGCTCGGGCGAGCTTCTTGAAAGGCCCTCTTCTCCATGTCTTGCGGGACGCGTCGGAAAGACATGCCACTGCGGAAAAGGAGGTGGAGGAAACCGCGTCAGAGAAGCAACAGGAGCAAGCAACAAGGGACTCAAGGAGGTCTAGATGCTTCGCAGGTTGGGTGGGGTTGCACTCGTTTTGGCGCTGGGACTCGTCTTCGGTTTCGCCGCATTTGCTCAGGACGGAGCGGCTGAGCCGGTCGAGTTTGGCATCGTTTGTGAGCTGAGCGGATCGGGCGCGAACAACGGCGCGATGTGGCGGAACGGCATTCTGTTGGCGTTCAACGAGATCAACAATGCGGGCGGGATCCTCGGCCATCCGGTCGAGTACTTCCTCGTTGACACGGAGAGCCGGCCGCCGGTTTCGGTCGCTGCCATGCAGTACGCAGTGACGAAGGAGCCGTTCGCCGTCTTCGGCACGATCTACAGCTCGTCGACCATCGCCAACATGGATACGCTCGAGGACGCCGGGATCATCCAGTTCGTGGGGTCAGCGTCGACATCGATCTACGAGCAGGGGAACTACAACGTCTTCGCGACGTCGCCGATCAACCGGAACGTCTTCCCCTGGATGGTGAAGTGGATGGTCGAGGACGTCGGCGTCTCCAGCGTCGTGATGGTCTATACCAACGACGAAATGGGCAGTGACGGACGAGACATCCTGATGGAGGCAGCCGAGGAGTTCGGCGTCGCGTTCCAAGGGATCGCGATCCAGACGGCGCAGGCGGATTTTGCTGGCGAGATCGCGCGCATCCAGAACATGGGCGTGGACACGATCTTCCTCTACGGACACGAAGAGGAGAACGCACGGTTCATGATCCAGCTCCGGACGCTCGGCATCGACCTGCAGGTCGTCGGCTACAGCCCGCTGCTCAGTTCTCTCGCGCTCAATCTCGGTGGCGAGGCGATGGAGGGCGTGATGGGCGCGTCCACCTGGTCCTACGCCTATCCGCCGATCAAGGACTTCGCTGACACGTACCAGCTCCTCTACGGCGAGATCCCGTCGCACGACGCGATGAAGGGCTACGTCGCCGTGTACACGCTCAAGACGGCGATCGAAGAGGTCGGCGCGTTCGACGCGGACGCGGTTCGGACGTGGCTCCACGAGAACACGATCACGATCGAGAGGGAGCCGAACGTCTTCGTCAACACGTCGTACCGAGAAGATGGAACGGTCGACCGAGACCTGTTCTTGGTCAAGATCGAGAACGGTGAGCAGGTCATCGTTCAGGTGATCCCGTCTCAGAACTAGCTAGCACGAGTCGGTAGGAAAGCGGGCTTGCGGGGACCGGGCCGCGTGCACGATCCTCGCAAGCCCATCTCGAGAGAAGCGAGACTTCGTCGGTGGCATCCAGGGGCTTCGACGCGACGTGAGGAGGCGCGCTTGATCCTGACTGTGGAGCGTTCGGCGTTGGCCGGTTCGGTCCGGATTCCCGCATCGAAGTCGCACACGATCCGCGGCGTCGTCGTGGCAACGATCGCGGACGGAACGTCGATTCTCTCCGACCCGCTCGACGCAGCCGACACGGAGTCGGCGGTCTCCTGCTGCGAGGCGCTCGGTGCACGGATCGAAAGGAGTGCGGCGAGTTGGAGGATCACGGGAGTTGGTGGAACTCTCCCGCCCGACTCGGTCGCGCTCGACGTCGGGAACTCCGGGACCACGTTGGGGAATCTCATCGCACTCTGTGCAACGGGGTCGGCCGCATTCACGCTTGACGGCGACGCGAGCATCCGGTCAAGGCCCTACGGCCCGCTGCTCCGTTCTCTGGAGCAGCTTGGCGCAGTCGTAGAGCGGTCCGGTCCGGACGGCACAGCTCCGATTCAGATTCATGGCCCGCTACGCGGCGGCGAGGCGGTTGTAGACGGGACGACGTCGATCTTCTTGACGCCACTCCTCGTGGCCTGCCCGCTGGCGACCGGTTCGTCGATTCTCCGTGTCGACGGGGAGATGAACGAGAAGGGCTACGTGCGGATGACGCTCGATTGGCTCGACGCCGCCGGGATCGAAGTGGTAGCGAACGACGACTTGACGCGAGTCGAAGTCGCCGGAGGGCAGATCTATCGGCCGATGCGCCGAACGATCGCCGCCGACTTTTCGTCGTCGGCATTCCCCGCCTGCGCTGGCGTGCTCGCCGCCGAGTCGAACGTGCTCTTGCAGGGCCTCGACTTCAGCGACACCCAAGGCGACAAGGTGATCTTCGATTTCCTCGCCGCGATGGGCGCTGATCTCGAGATCGACGGGTCGGAGGTGACGATCCGGCCTACGAAGCGACTGCGCGGCCGACGAATCGACCTCTCCGGTGCGCCGGACGCGCTCCCGATCCTGTCCGTTGTGGGCTGTTCGGCGGAGGGCGAGACGATCCTCGAGAACGCGGCGATGGCGCGGATCAAGGAGACTGACCGGATCGCCGTGATGTGCGAAGAGCTCACGAAGATGGGGGCCGAGATTGAAGAGCTTCCGGATGGACTGGCCATTCGGAAGAGCCGCCTGCGCGGCACCGACGTGGACGGCCACGATGATCATCGCGTGGTGATGGCGCTCGCCGTTGCCGGAATGATCGCAGAGGGAACGACGCGGATCCGGAGCGCGGAGTCGGTGCGCATCACCTATCCGACCTTCGTCCCCTCGATGAAGGGCCTCGGCGCGCGTCTCGACGCGGACGAGGGCTAGGAGGACGTCATGCTGGGGAACACGCTCGGGCGGGCTTTCCGACTGACGACGGCGGGGGAAGCATTCGGCACGGCCCTGGTTGGGATTGTCGAGGGCGTCCCGGCCGGATTCCCGCTGACCGAAGCGGATCTGCAGGGCGATCTCGATCGGAGAAAGCCCGGGCAGAGCGAAATCTCGACGCCGCGGGTGGAATCGGACCGGGCTCGAATCCTCTCGGGAACGCTCGACGGACACACGACGGGTGCGCCGATCGGCCTCGTCATCGACAACGAGTGGGCGACGCCGGAGCGGATCGCGGCCTACGTCGACGAGAAGGACGTGATCAAGCCGGGGCACGCGACATACACCTACTTCGCCAAGTTCGGGCCGCGGCGAGATTGGGTCGCCGACGGTCGGGCGAACGGGCGTGAGACAGCGATGCGCGTCGCCGCAGGCGCGATCGCGAAGAAGCTTCTGGCCGAAAGAGGCGTCGAGATCGTCGCGTATACCAAGGTGCTCGGCGCAATTCGCTGTCCCGACATGGCGTACGAGCAGATCCGGGCCGGAGCTGAGAGCCCACCGATCCGGTGTCCCCATCCGGAGACGGGAAGGCAGATGCTCGAGCGAGCCCGCGAGGCGAAGGCGTCGGGGGACAGCGTCGGCGGGATCGTCGAGGCGATCGCGCACGGCGTGCCGGTCGGCTGGGGGGAGCCGGTCTTCGACAAGCTCGACGCGAATCTGGCGCGCGCCCTGATGAGCATCGGGAGTGTCAAGGGGATCGAGGTCGGCGCCGGATTCGGCGTATCGGAAATGCTCGGAAGCGAGAACAACGACGTCCCCGTAGTGGAAGGCGATCGAGTGCGGTTCGAGACGAACCACGCTGGCGGCATTCTCGGCGGCATCTCGACCGGAGAGGACATCGTGCTCCGGTTGGCGGTCAAGCCGACACCGACGATCGCGTTGGAGCAGAGGACCGTCGACATGGACGCGATGGAGCCGTCGACCTTCCGGTGCAGGACGGCGACCGACCCGACGATCGTTCCCCGGATGATTCCGATTGTAGAGGCGATGGTCGCCCTTGTGCTGATCGACCACGCGATGTTGGCGGAGGCTCAGGATCATAGAAAGGAACCGTAGATGGGCCAGTACGAGAAGCTGATCGTCAAGCCGTTCGATTGGGAGGATCGCGACCTCGTCTTTCACAGCTCGAGCGGTTTGGGCGAGCTTGGACCGCTGATCGCATTCCTCAATCGAGAGATGGTCGACGGAGCCGACCTGAACATCTTCGTCCATCACATCGAGGTGAAGGGCGACGAGGGTCCCGACTACGTCGACGTCCACACGCACGACGTCTCGCAGGCCTACGTCTTCCCAGAAGAGGGCCTCGAGTTCGAAGTGATCCTCGGCGAGGAGACGTACACCGCGAAGAGCCCGGCTACGGTCTTCATCCCTCCCGGGCTCGAACACAACCTGAAAATCCTCCGAGGGAAAGGGATCGAGGTCTGCATTCTGAGAAAGGGTTACTACGGCTAGCCGCCGGGGAAGGCAGGAGGGAGAGGAAGCGAGATGGGAAGCTACGAGAAGTACATTGTCAAGCCGTTCGACTGGGCAGAGCGACCGCTGATCCACCATGACCGAGAGGCGATGAACGGGCTCGGACCGTTGATGGCGTTTCTCAACACGGACATGGTCGACGAGGCCGATCTGAACATCTTCATCCATCACATCGACGTGGAGAACCCGCCCGGCCCGAACTACGTGGGGATTCATGCACACGACGTCTCCCAGGCGTACGTCTTCCCCCTGCCGGGGATCAAGTTTGAGGTCACCCTCGGCGACGAGACGCACGTTGTCGACAGCCCTGCGACGGTCTTCATTCCGCCGCGTCTGAAGCACACAGTGAAGATCATCGAAGGCTCGGGCATCGAGGTTTCGATCGTTCGTAACGAGAAGTACGAGCAGTCTCTCGCGGAGGACGCGGGCGAATGAGGTCGATCCGTCTGAGAGAACTCGTCCTCGGGCTGAGGCCCGTCTTCGTTGCCACGGCGCTCGCCGACACGGTCGACGGGATGCTCGGCGGCGTCGAGCGTGCGCGGGAGGCGGGCGCTGACTGTGTCGAGCTTCGAATCGACAGGCTCGCGTCGGACTCCGCCGTGGCCGAGCTCGTCGACGCGGTGGAGTCTCCTCATATCGTCGCCTGTCGCCCCCCGCAGTTCGGTGGCTTCTTCGAGGGTTCGGAGGCGGAACGGGTCGAGCGTTTGGTGGCGGCGAGCCGTGCCGGTGCCGCCGCCGTCGACATCGAGTTCTTCACCGCGTCCGCCCTTCGCGATCGGTTGATCGACGCGGCGCGTACCGATCGAACGCCCGTCCTGATCGGCTACGAGAACATGCAGGAGACCCCGCCGCTCGAGATCCTGATCGAGGGGATCGAAGCGCTCGCGGAGCTCGGTCCGGGTCTGGTCAAGCTCGCTGTTCGGGCGCAGTCCGACCTCGATCTCCTGACGGTCCTAGCGGCCACGCTCCGGATGCGCGAGGTCCTCGACGTCCCGTTTGCGGCGATCGCGCTCGGTCCTCATGGTGCCCCGTCGAGGCCGATCGCGCTCGCGCTCGGTGCGTCGTTCACCTACTGCGCGGTGGAGGCCGGAAGCGCACCGGGGCAGCTGACGGTGGCGGAGACGCGGGATGTGCTGAAGACGGTGTCGGCAGAGAGGTGGTCATGTTCATCCAGCTAGTCGTGTCGGGGATCGCCATCGGCGCGATCTACGCACTGGTAGCGATTGGCTTCACCTTGTTGTGGCAAGCATCGAGGACGGTCAACTTCGCGCAAGGGGACTTCATCACGGTTTCGGCCGTACTTATGTTTATTCTGGTCTGCATGGGGGTTCCGTTCGTCTGGGCCTTGATTGCGACCGTCGCGATGGCGTCGCTCCTCTTGGGCTACGTGGTCAAGCGGGGCGTCATCCAGCCGCTGATCAACCGATCGCAGACAACGCTCATCGTGGCAACGATCGCTCTCAGCTTCCTGGCGAGCAACACGATCGCTGCGTTTTGGTCCGCGCAATGCAAGCCGTTTCCGCGCGTGTTCGGGATGTTGCCGTACAGGATCGGGTCGATCGTCCTCTCCCGCCAACATGTCTGGACGATCGTCATTGCCATCGCTCTGATCCTGGCACTCAACTTGTTCATCCAACGGACGAAGCCGGGCAAGGCGATGCAGGCCGTCGCCCAGAACCGAGACGCGGCGCGCGTGCTCGGCATCAACATCGACCGCGTCACGACGATGGTCTTCGTGATGAACGCGGTCCTCGTCGCGTTTGCGGCGATGCTGATCGCGCCCGTCTACATGCTGCGATACGACATGGGAGCCGGCCTCGGACTGAAGGCGTTCTACTCCGCCACGATCGGTGGATTCAATCAGATTCGCGGTGCCCTTCTCGGAGGATTCCTCGTCGGGATCATCGAGACGTTCTCTTCCGCGTACCTGTCGACCGAGTACCGCGAGGTCTTTGTTCTCGTTGTCTTGATCGCCGTGATCCTGATTCGCAAGGAAGGCCTTCTCGGCACGGAGGAGCGATAGCGATGACCAAACGCACAGGGAAGAAGCTGACGGTTGGGCGCGTCCTCCGCTGGGCGATGTTCCTCGCCGTGATCGTTTGTGTGCCGCTGATCTTCGGCGGAAATCGGTACCACATGTACGTCGCGACGCTGATCGGCGTCTACATCATCACCATCATGGGCCTCAACCTGACACTGGGGTACACAGGGCAGATCTCGCTCGGGCATGCGGCGTTCATGGGCCTCGGAGCGTACACCGTCGCTCTGATGACACTGAATGGGTACTCCTTCTGGCTGGCGCTTCCGCTCGGAGCGGTGATCTCGTTCGTCGCCGGACTGATCCTCGGTCTCCCGTCGCTTCGCGTGAAGCATCACTACCTTGCGCTGGTGACGCTGGGGTTCGGGACGGTCATCTACCTCCTCCTCTCGAACGAGTACGAGATCACGGGTGGCTTCTCGGGCCTCCCGGGGATTCCACGGCCCCACTTCTTCGGAATCGACCTCTCCTCGGACATCGCGTTCTACTTTCTGGTGGCCGGGTTCCTCATCCTGCTCACGATCGTGGGGCTGTGGATTCTCAACTCGCGTTGGGGAAGGGCGTTCCAGGCGATTCGCGAGAACGACATGCGCGCTGAGATGGTCGGCGTGAGCCTCCTCGCCTACAAGCTTCTCGCGTTCGCCATCGGCGCCGCCTACGCCGGGATCGCCGGGGGCCTCTTGGCTCCGTTGATGAAGTTCGTCGATCCGACGTCGTTCCCGGTCCACGAATCGTTCTGGTTCCTCATCATGCTGATCATCGGGGGATCCGGGCGGTTTGAGGGGGCGTTCATTGGGGCGATCGTCGTGATGCTCCTGCCGGAGTTCCTCCGCGGAACGCAGCAGCTCTTCTTCGTGATCTTCGCCGCGATCACGCTGGTCCTCCTGATCTTCTGGCCGACCGGGCTGTCGGGACTGTCCGACGTGTTCTTCCGGCGTGTGTTGAAGCGAACGCCGCCGAGGCTGACGAAGTGAGCGTGATCCGATGACCAACATTCTGGAAGTCAAAGGGTTGAGGAAGAAGTTCTACCAGTTGGAGGCGGTCGCCGGGGTGGACTTCGAGGTCCGCGAGGGCGAGATCCTCGGGCTGATCGGGCCGAACGGCTCCGGGAAGACGACGCTGTTCGACTGCGTGACCGGGATCCAGCGGCCGACGGGCGGCGACGTCTACTTCATGGGGAAACGGATCACGCGACTAAAGCCGCACACGGTCTACAAGCTCGGCGTCGGCCGGACCTTCCAGCTCGTCCAGCTCTTCCCCGGGATGACCGTCCTCGACAACATGATCATGGCGATCCAGGAGAGCGAGGGGACGCTCCTTTCGCGCCTCTTCAAGATCGACGAATCCGACGACGTGAGGAAGGCGATCGAGCTTCTCGAGTTCCTCAACATCATCCACCTGAAGGACGAATGTGCGAAGAACCTCTCCTATGGTCAACAGAAGCTTCTCGACCTCGGCATGGTCCTGATGTCCGATCCGAAGCTGATCATGCTCGACGAGCCGATGGCCGGCGTCAACGCGACCCTCGGCAAAGAGATCGGCGAGCGTCTGATCGAGCTGAACAAGCGGGGCTGCAGCTTCCTCGTGATCGAGCACAACATGCGCGTCGTCATGAACCTCTGCCATCGGATCGTGGTTCTCGACGGAGGAAAGAAGATCGCCGAGGGTGCGCCCGAGGAGATCCAGAACGACGAACAGGTCCTCGCGGCCTACTTTGGAGGGTGACGTGGCACTTCTCGAAGCGAAGGACATCGTGGCCGGATACACGAAGGAACTTGACATCCTTCAGGGCATCTCGCTTGACGTCGAAGAGGATCAGGTCGTGTCGATCATCGGCCCGAATGGCTGCGGGAAGTCGACGACCTTTCGGACGCTGTTCGGCCTCCTGCCGGCACGGGAAGGCACGGTAACCTTCGACGGTGAAGAGATCACCAATATGGCGCCGGCCGCGCTCCTCAAGCGGGGGATCACGTTTGTCCCACAGGGGCGCCACGTCTTCCCGCTGATGACCGTTCGGGAGAACCTTGAGCTCGGCACCTACATCCGGCGCGACCGTCGAGAGATTCATCAGGATTTGGAGCGCGTCTACACCCTCTTTCCCTTGTTGAGGGAACGGGCGAAACAGAAGGGCGGCAGTCTGAGCGGAGGGGAGATGCAGACGCTCGAAATGGGCCGCGCGATGCTGTTGAACCCGCGCCTGATGTTCCTCGACGAGCCATCCCTCGGCCTCTCTCCGATCATGGCGAATCAAGTGTTCGACAAGGTCGAGGAGATTCGAGCGGCCGGCAGCACGATGCTGATCGTCGAGCAGAACGCCGACCGCAGCCTCAAGATGTCCGACTACGCCTACGTCCTCGAGACCGGCCGCAACAAGTATCAGGGGCCTGCGGAGGAGATTCGGAACAACGAGGAGGTGAAGCGCCTCTATCTCGGCGGATAGCCGCGCATGTCCGGATGGCCTTTCCTCGTCTGTTTCAGCCCGGCTCGATTGGGCGCCTCGCCGTCGCCAACCGCATCGTCATGCCGGCGATGGCGACCAACTTCGCCTCTTCCGTTGGAGAGCCGACCGACCGCCTGATTGCTTACTACGCAAGGCGTGCGCGGGGTGGCGTTGGACTCGTGATCGTGGAGAACGCAACGATCGAGCATCGCCGAGGCGGGAACGGCGCGGTGCAACTTCGGATCGATGAGGATCGGTACGTGCCGGGGCTCCACCATTTCGTGGAGGCGATTCGGTCGGAGGGCGCGGCGGCCGCGATCCAGATCAACCACGCGGGATCCGTAGCGCGGGCGGGGGCTGCGCCGATTGCCCCGTCGAACGTCTCTTGGAGCGAGACGAGCGTCGAGCCGCAAGCCCTGGCTGTCGAGGAAGTGGAAGCATTGATCTCCGCCTACGCACAAGCCGCCGTCCGTGCGCAACGTGCCGGGTTCGATGCCGTTGAGATCCACGGAGCTCACGGATACCTGATCGCGCAGTTCCTCTCCCCCCTGATGAATCGACGGACCGACGGTTACGGGGGGGCGCCGGAGAACCGGTGGCGGTTCGCGCTCGACGTGGTCCGCGCCGTGCGGGAGGCCGTCGGATCTGACTATCCGCTTCTCTTCCGGGTCAGCGGAGACGAGTACCTTCCCGGAGGACGAACGATCGATGAGACGCGAGATCTGGCGCAAGCCCTCGTCCGAGCTGGCGTCGATGCAATCCACGTGAGCGCAGCGACGCCCGTGAACCCCGAGAAGCAGCTCGAGCCGATGTCGTACCCGGAGGCGTGGCGGGTTGATTTGGCGGAGGCGGTGAAGCGCGTGGTTGACATCCCGGTAATCGCGGTCGGCGTGATCCGGACCCCGGAGACGGCCGATCGCGTGCTGGCAGACGGGAAGGCTGACTTCGTCGCGATTGGGCGTGGCTTGATTGCGGATCCCGACTGGCCGCGCAAGGCCGCCAAAGGTGAGACAATCCGCCGCTGCATCTCATGCAATCGATGCGTGCGGCATCGCGTGTTCGACGATCTGCCCATCCGCTGTTCGGTCAACCCGCAGGTTGGCCGGGAAACCGAGGCATTGCCGCGTATCGAGGAATCCCGGCACGTCCTTGTGGTTGGCGGCGGGCCGGCGGGGCTCAGCGCGGCGACAGCGGCGGTCGAGCGCGGGCAGCGGGTGACGCTTTGCGAAGCCGCGTCGGAGCTGGGAGGGCGCCTCCGACTAGCGGCCGTTCCGCCTCACAAGGAGAAGATCGGCTGGTTGATCGAGGACCTGATGAGCGCGCTGCCGGAGTCCGTCGAAGTCCGGACGGACATGCACGTCACGCTGGGAGATCTCGCGATCCTCCATCCCGATGCGGTGATTCTCGCGGCCGGAGCGGTACCGAGGCTACTCGATACGCCCGGGGCGGAGCTGCCGCACGTCATCTCGGCCGATGCGGTGCTCGGCCGAGCGGTCGACGTGTCCGGAAGCCGCATCGTCGTGATCGGCGGCGGAATGGTCGGATGTGAGACGGCGTCGTTCTGTGCCGCGGTCGGTTGCTCCGTCGTGGTGGTCGAAGTGGCCGACGGTCTTGCGCTGGATTGCGAGCCGATTACGCGGGGCGACCTGCTGGAACGCCTGACGGCGCAGGGCATTGAGCTGCACTCGGGGACGACAGTGCTGGAAATCACGCCGTCGCACGTCGTCGTGGACGACGCCGAGACGCAGTGCGAATGGGAAAGCGACTGGGTCGTCGTTGCGGTCGGTGCGGAACCGGACCGCGAATTGGAGCAGGCGCTGAAGGGCGGGGGCATCCCCATTCGCAGCGTCGGCGACGCCCGTGAGACCCGTGGGATCTGCGAAGCGGTCGCCGAGGGGTGGGACGCCGGCGCGGCGTGGGCCGCGGAGCACACGCAGGCGGCGTAGGAGGAACATGGAACGAGTCGTGAGGGTCAACGCGCGCACTGGAACGATCGAGACGAAACCGGTCCCGGAGGAGTTGGCACGGTGTGGCGGCCGGCAATCGATCGCACACGTGATGAGCCGCGAGGTCTCACCGATCTGCGACCCGCTCGGACGCGGGAACAAGCTGATCTTCGCTCCCGGGTGGCTCGGCGGAACAGCCGTTGCGACGTCGGGACGCCTGTCGATCGGGGCGAAGAGCCCGCTTACGGGGGGCATCAAGGAGGCGAACGTCGGGGGCGAAGCCGGTCAGAAGCTGGCGCGGATCGGTGTGAGAGCCCTCGTCATCGAAGACGCACCGGACGATGTGCAATCATGCGTCCTCTGCCTTTCCAGTGGAGAGGCAGAGTGGATAGACGATGCGTCCCTCACGGGCCTTGGGGTGAGGGAGACGTTGGGCCGACTGCGCAAGCGCTTCGGATCTTCCTGCGGTCTCCTCGTGATCGGCCCGGCCGGCGAGATGAAGATGGGGGCGGCCGGCGTGGCGACGACCGACGCTGAGGGAATCCAGGTTCGCTACGCCGCACGCGGCGGACTCGGCGCCGTGATGGGAGCGAAGGGAATCAAGGCGATCGTGATCGACGATCACGGCGCGCAGATCGCGCGCGGCGCCGAGCCTGAGCGACTGCAGGACGCCGCGCGTCGCTTCGCAGAGGCCCTTCTGTCCGACCCGAAGCTCGACGGTCGCCGCACGTTCGGGACCGCCGGGATCGTTGCGACGTCGAACGAGCTGGGCCTCTTGCCGACGCGGAACTTCCGCGAGGGCGCCTTCGAGGAGATCGACGCGATCAGCGGAGCGACGCTCGCCGAGACGATCGCCGCTCGGGGGGGGGACGGGTGTTCCGGAACCGCCTGCATGACCGGATGTGTCATCCGCTGCTCCAACGTCTTCCCCGACGCGGCGGGGAAGCGCAAAGTCGCGACACTTCAGTACGAAAACATCGCGCTGCTCGGATCGAACTGCGGGATCACGACGCTCGACGGGATCGCGGAACTGAATGCGCTCTGCAACGACCTCGGCCTCGACGGAATCGAGATGGGCTGCGTG
>Ga0272444_10004674_pt1 | contig 12023 bp, 10 predicted proteins | sample SSMForm13_FD_201033 | JGI IMG/M metagenome (GOLD analysis project Ga0272444, IMG submission 201033) | Marine sediment archaeal communities from Little Sippewissett salt marsh, Falmouth, MA, United States - SSM-Form-13 | ecosystem: Environmental > Aquatic > Marine > Wetlands > Sediment ... | reverse complement strand
ATGCGCTGCGGCCGGCGCAGGCCGAGGCGCTTGCGAGCTGGGTTCGCTCCGGAGGAACGCTGATCACCTGGGGCGGCGCGGCGGGAGAACAGTTGCAGGGATCCTGGATCGAGTCGTTGTTGCCCGTGCAGTTGCGCGGGCAGACGGTGCTCAAGGGGGAGCAGGCTTTCAGCGACAATTTTTTTCATCCGATCGACCTTGGCAAGGGCTGGGTGCTTACCGCCGCTGACGCGCGCAGCGAAAGTTCCCCGCGCGGCGAAGTGCTGCTGAGCGAGCCTCAATCGGACCTTCTTGTGCGGGGACTGGCCGGTCTCGGGCAGAGCACCTATTTGGCCTTCGATCCCACGAGTCCGCAATTTGTGACTTGGCCGGCGAGCGAGTCCTTCCTGGATTATCTTCTGAGCGTAGCGCGGGTTCGACCGCAGCAGGAACGGCTCGGGTTTCGACCGCATCCGAACGCTTCTTCCGGCTCGGAACGGGAAGTGCGGTTAAGAGACTTGCAGGGACTGATGATGGCCGATCCCCTGCTGCGGCCTCCCAGCTTTCGGTTCGTCGGTCTGTTTCTGTTTCTCTACATCCTGATTGTCGGTCCGGTCAATTATATTGTCTTGCGCTACAAGAAGAAGCTGGAGCTGACCTGGATCACCATTCCCCTCATCGTTCTGGTTTTTCTCGGCGCTGAATACGCCTTGGGCCGTCACTTGAAAGGCGGGGACATTGTCGTCAACTCCGTCGACCTGCTACTGGGCCACAGTGGCGAGCGGACGTTGCAGCACTCGGCGCTGTTCGGCCTGTTTTCACCGGGGAAAAAGCGATACGCTATCGAGTGCAATGAGGCCGACGGCCGTGTCGTGCCGTACTGGCAAGGATTCGGCCAGCGAGAGGTGAAAAAAACGCGATTCCTTCAGCAGGAGAAAATACGAATCGACGCACACCCGATGAACATGTGGACCATGGACCTTTTCTGCAGCGACGGGCGCATTGAGTGTCCGGAAGCGATCCAGTGCGACTTGGCGATTTCGGATCAAGGCGTTCGAGGGACTATTGACAATGGATCGGAGTTCGCTCTCAAGAATCCCTTTCTGGTCTGGATGGGCGAGTATTACGAGCTACCAGAAATCGAGGCGGGGGAAAGCGTCGAGATCGGTCCCGGCCAGGGCGAAAAAAAGCGCTACGCTGATTTCTCGGAGCGCTTTTTCTCGCGAGCCGAGACGGCGGCCCAAACGCGTGCGACCGACCTGTTTCACTATCTGGGCAAGATTCGGCTGGAGGAGCGGCGCAACGTGCCGGTCGTGGTGGCTTGGCTTTCGCCGCCGCCGGAAAGCCTGCGCGTTGGCCGCTCCGCGTTTAAAGTCCGCTCGGAAGCGTTGCTCTGCCTCCAGACCGAGCTGGAGGGGCGGCCGGCAAAGGTTAAGATTCCATTGGGCCAATACCTGGCCCGCTGGTTTACCGGCGAAGAGAATCTGGAACGCCTGTCGAACGGCGAAGCTCGGTTTGGACAAGGGGCGGTCACGGCGGAACTGGTGCCCCTGGCCGGGTATCCCCGCTTGACTCAGGTTGATCGTCTCAACTTGAGAATCCTGGGCAGCAATCCTTCGAAGCGGCGGGTGAAAATCGAAGTCTTCGATTGGGCGCGCCGCCGCTGGTTGCCCGTGGCCGAGACCGAAGCCAATTACCTGCCGAAGGAGATCCAGTTGGCCGGGAGGCCCGGAATCGATCTCTTGAGTGTTCTCCGGCGAAGCGACGGAGCCCTGCAAGCGCGTCTTGAGATCGTTCCGCCCGAGTCCTCCGAAGCGGCCGCTCCGCCGAAAGGCGGCTCGATGCCGGATCACGAAAAAGTAACCGTGACGCACATCGATCTCCTCGTGGAAGGGAAAGCCGAATGACCGTTGTCCAGCCTGAGCGCGAGCCGGCCGAAGCCGCCTCCGATTCGACTCCGATGATTCGAACTGTTCGCCTGCGCAAGGAGTACAAAAACGTCGTGGCCGTGAATGACCTTAATATGATCATCGAGCCGGGCGACGTCTACGGCTTCATCGGTCCCAACGGCGCTGGAAAAACGACGACGATCAAAATGCTGGCCACGCTGATCGCCCCCAATTACGGCACCGCCTATATCGACGGCCTCGACATTCGAGACTATCCCCGGGCCGTACGGGCGAAGATCGGCTACATGCCGGACTTCTTCGGCGTCTACGACGATATGAAGGTTTGGGAGTACTTGGATTTTTTTGCTGCGGCTTATAAAATTCCGCGTAACAAGCGCGTGCATATCATCAACGACGTCCTGGAGCTGACGGATCTCCATTCCAAACGCGAGGATTTCGTCGACGCCCTTTCGCGGGGCATGAAACAACGCCTCTGTCTGGCCAAAACCCTGGTGCACGATCCGCAAGTGCTGTTGTTGGACGAGCCGGCTTCGGGTCTCGATCCCCGGGCGCGGATCGAAATGCGGGAGCTGTTGAAGGAACTGCGCCGCATGGGGAAAACGATTCTCATTTCATCGCACATTTTGTCCGAGCTGTCCGACTTCTGCAATACGATCGGCATCATTGAAAAGGGCGAGCTGCTGCTGTCTGGAGACGTGGAGCAAATCAGTGCCAAGCTGCGCGGAGAACGCGCCGTGCTGGTCACGCTGCGTGATCGAGCCGAGGAAGCCGCGCGGATTTTATTGGAGCTGCCGGGCGTGGTGGGAGTCAGCCGGGAGGACAGTGAACTGCGCGTTACAATCTCAGCGGAGATTTGCGACGCGGGGGAGATCGTTCAGTTCCTGGTCGGACGCGGATTTGCCGTGACCGCCTGTCGCGAGGAAGCGGCCGATCTGGAAGACATCTTCATGAAAATTACCAAAGGGGTGGTGGCCTGACGATGGAGGAACGACGCGAGATTGCCGGGGGGCGAAGGCGCGGCGACCAACCGCCGCTGTTTCGATGGATTTTTCTATTGCTGGTGGCGGTTTTATTATTGCAAGGGTTGAACACCATCTTGCACTACCAGCGGAAATCGAAAGAAGAAGCGCCTGCGGATTCTTTGGCGGGAAGCGAAAGGCGTTCGCCGGACGACGAGTCGGTTGACCGGGTCGCTGCCGAAGTTCCGCCGCTGGTGCTCTCGGACGACCCGCTCGCGCGGCGCGTCGTCAACCGGCTGTCAAAAGGCCTCGAAGCGACGGCGGCGAAGCCGGCGCAAGGATCGATCGGTCTTGACGCCGCGCGGATTGCGGCGGCCACGGGCATCGGTGAAATCCTCGTCGTGGCCGAGCTGCAAAGCTCCTACCCCTTGCCCCTCGAACGGGCTATCGGAGTCCTTCAGCTGCGCAGTGCGGCCGGCGCGTTGGTTTATCAAGCGACGAGCGAGATCCCGCTTTTGGCCGCAGCCGGAGTAGGCCGGGAGCGCTTGGCCCAAGCCGCTTTCCTGGTCGACAATCCCCCGGAGTTTGAATCGGCCGAGGTGTTTCTCAAGCGGGTTGATTTTCAGGTTGAAGGATTTCGTTGAGCGGTCCCGGACGCTCCTGAAGCGGAGCGCCGGCGGTGAAGGCGGCAGGGTGAAATAGGATTGTAAAGCGAATGCGAATGACGACGTTCAAGACAGCGATGCAGTCTCTCTTGAGGGCGGTTCGGGACAACCCCTTTTTTCTAAAGCGGGTGCGTTCTCATCTACGCGGCAGTCGCTTCTACCTGTTGATGTTCGGCTACATTCTGTTGATGTGCGTCGTGGTGGGGATTCTCTACACGGTCAACGTCCAAAACCGCCCTGGCTGGGGTTACTCGGCCATGGCGTCCTGGGGCCGAAGCGTCTTCATTGGAGCGATGGTCACCCAAGCGCTGTTTGTCGCCCTGATCGGCTCTTTGCTGACGGCGACGTGCATCGTCAGCGAGCGGGAGAAGCAAACCTTTGACTTGCTGCGAATGACAACCGCGTCACCGGCGATGCTGGTGGCCGGCGAGGTGCTCGCCGCGATGGGATTATTATCCTTATTGCTTCTGGCTTCGCTGCCGATTATTGGGTTGATCTTCCTGATCGGCGGTGTGTCTCCGAGCGAGTTTCTTCTCGTTTACACGGCCCTTCTGCTGACGGCGGCGTTGCTCAGCACTTTTGGCGTGCTGATTTCAGCGCTTCAGGAGAAAGCCAACCGGGCCCTGGGCAATGCCATCGGCGGCTTGATTCTGTTCGGGTTTGTCTTTTCAGCCCTTTACGGCAGTGAGGCCACTCGACTTCTGGCTTGCGTGATTCCCTTGAATCTTTTTAGCGAGCTGATACCTGGAGGATGGGCTTCCTTTCAGGTGCCTTTTTTTCAGTGGAACGTGTCTCCCCTGGCGCCCACGCTTGTGCTTACGCCGCTGGCCATTCTTCTCATGGGAACTCTGGCGTCGCGCAAATTATATGATCGCCAGGCCCGGGCGCTGTCGACCTGGCAAATGAGCGCCGTGTTTTATGGAATCCTTTGTTGCCTGATTGCAGGTTCGTGGACCAAGCCTCTCGTTGGTTACATCAACGCCTTGCTGATCATGCTTTTTTTGCTCTTGGTGTACATTCTGAACCAGACGACGCACCCGGACAGCCGGGAAATCCTGCGGCTAAAACGCGGGCGGATCTCCCGGCCGGATGGATTTCCGCTGTTGGGACTTCATTTGGTTTTGGCGAACGCCGCCGTTGCCGCGTGGTTGTTTGTCCAAGGCGTTGATATCGATCACCCCACGGTTCTATTGAGTGCTCTGGTCGTTACGGCGTCCTTGCTCGGTTATTGGTCGGTCGTGCGTTTGATGACCTTTCTCACGCGGGACCGCAGCGCGGCGATTCGCTATGGCATTCTTATTATTATTCTCCTGCTGGTCCTTCCTGTCTTGGTGGGGGGCATCGGCCTGCAATCCTCCCAACCGATCGGGTGGGAGCAGAGGATTCCTTATGAAGGATTCTGGCGTATGGCGATGATGACCAATCCGGTTGTGGCGTTGTTGGAGCTGCAGTCCCGGATGAACCGGTTGACCCCCCCGGGACAATGGCAGGAATTTCGAGCGATTGTCGATCCCTGGGTCGTTTGTTGCGGGCTTCACTTGGCGATATTCTCCCTGTTTCTTGCAGGTGCAAGCGTTTTACAGGCGCGACGAAACGGGAAATTGAAAAGTAAGCAGAAGGCGCAGCGGAAGGAAGACTCCAGCGTGGTGCTGGTTTCTTGAGGCGCGGCGAACGCGCTCAGGCCGAACCGGATAGCCAAAGCGTTCCAAGAACCCGGACTTGACCCGGGCGTGAAGAAAAGGGACGGATCTCACTGCGATGCCCGAAAAAAGAAAGAATAAAAATTTGGATGATACCCACCGCTTGCTCGAGCGGGTTCGCCGGTTTCGCCGATGGATGCTGCTTCAGCAGAGCACGGACCGCCTGACCGGGGTGCTGCTGGCGCTCAGTGGGGTGCTGTTGGCGTGGCTTTGGGCGGACAAGCTGGTCTTTCTGGCGTTTCCGGATTGGACCGGGGTGCTCGCCCTTTACGCCGCGGCGTTCGTGATGACCGAAGCGACGATTTGGCTGAGCCGGCCGGGCCTTCTTCGGGTGGCGGTCGCGCTGGATCGGGCGGCGAATTCGCGCGAGCGGCTCAGCAGCGCGCTCCAGCTTCGCCTCGCTTACGGTTGCGAGCCCGATGGCCGATGGAAAGCGGCCGAGTGGGCCGTGTGGCGGGACGCCCGCCACTGGGTTGAAGCCGCCGGGAAAAAGCAATGGACCCACTGGCGGCCTCCAAAACGCGGGCAGGCCTTGATTCTGGTCGGCCTGGCGCTGGGCTTGTCGGCGTTCGCCCCGCGGTATGATCTTTTGGGACGGCGGCAGGCGCACCAGCGGCAACTCGCTCAAAGCAAGCGAATTAAAAAGAAAGCGGCGCGCGTCGAGCGCCTGGTGCAAAAGATTCAACAGCGGGCGGACGAGGATGAACTGCAAGAAGTGAAGAAAATCACAAAACAACTGGAACAGACGCTGCAAGAAATGCAGCACCGGCCTCCCTCCCCGCGCGAGGCGTTAAAGCGGCTGTCCCAGCTCGAGCGCCGGGTTCAAGACGAGCGCCAGAAGCTCGACCCTGCCAAACGCGCACTTGAACAGATGGAAGCCAATCCGCTGACCCGGAAGATGGCGGAGGCGCTGAAGCAAGGCGATCTGCAAACCGCGCTGAAGGAAGCCCAACAGTTGGAGCAAAAGATCGCGGACGGGAGTTTGTCGCTTGAAGAACAGCGGGAGTTGCGTCAAACGCTCAACCAGACGCTCGACGCGGCAAAAAGCCAGGGCGATTTGGCACAAAGCGATTCGCGGCGAGGACTTCAGTCGGGGGAGAACGAACCGGCGGGATCGTTCGACGAGCAAGAGTTAAGCGAGGCGCTCAAGGCACAATTCGGTGAACTTTGTGAAAATATGGGGGACCTGGGAAATCAAGCGCTCAGTAGCGAGCAAATGGGAGACATGTTGGCCTTAATGCAGGAGTTTAAGTCGGGGATAGCCGACTCCGGCGGGGAGGGGCAACGGCTTGCGGGGCGCATCCTGCTCCAGCGCATGAACTCGAGCGGAAAGGGACAGAGCCAAGGTCGGGGAAAAGGCGAAGGCCAGGAAACCGTTCCCCTGCTGGAAGAGGAGGGCAGTACGAATCTGGACAAGCCGGGTGGGCCGGGCCGCAGTTGGAGCAGTCGGACGCTGCCGCCGGCCGAGTACGTTCGGTTGTACGATCCCCGGCGAACCGAGCTGGAGGCGAAAGCCCTGCGTTCCCGAAGCGCCCTGGGATTGGGACCGATTCTCGGTTCGGTCGAAGTCCAAAGCCGACCGGGCCAGGAAGAGATCAAAACGCCTTATCAGGAAACCTTCGAAAGCTTTCGCTCGGTGGCGGAAGACGCCTTGGATCAGGAACAGGTGCCCCTGAAATACCGGCCGATCGTTCGCCGGTATTTCGACACGGTGGACGCCGTGGCGGAAGAAGGCCGGAACAATCCATAAACGCTTTCAGGTTGCAGGCCGACACCGAACCGGAAAGGGAGAAGAGGAAAAACAAGATGGAGATAGAAGCGCGCGCCGAGCAATTTCGCCGGGATTTTCAAACCATTCGCCGGGAAATCGGCAAAGTCATCGTCGGACTGGACGACGTTGTCGAGGGGGTTCTAATCGCCCTGCTTTCCGGAGGCCACGTGTTGCTGGAAGGAGTGCCGGGATTGGGTAAGACCATGCTGGTTCGCGCCCTTGCCGCCTCGCTTGATTTGAAGTTCCAGCGCGTTCAGTTTACGCCCGACCTGATGCCCGCCGATATCCTCGGTACAAACCTGATCGAGGAAGACGAGCAGGGGCATAAATCGTTCAAGTTTCAACCCGGCCCGGTTTTTACGCAAATTCTTTTGGCCGATGAGATCAATCGCGCTACTCCAAAGACTCAAAGCGCGTTGCTGGAAGCGATGCAGGAACAGAGCGTGACCGTTGCCGGGACAACCCGCTCGTTGGAGTCGCCCTATTTCGTTCTGGCGACGCAGAATCCGATTGAAATGGAAGGAACGTATCCGCTGCCCGAGGCGCAGTTGGATCGGTTTTTCTTCAAACTCCTGGTCGGGTATCCCAGCCTGGAGCAGTTGCAGGAAATCATGGAGCGTACCACGCAGGCCACCGCGCCGCAGGCGGAACCGGTAGCGGGAGCGGCCACGGTGTTGGAAATGCGCCAATTGGCTCGCGAGATCGTCGTGGCCCCGCACGTTCAGCAGTACGCCATGCGCCTCGTGCTGGCGACCCATGCAAGCAGTCCGCACGCGGCTGAGGCAGTCAACCAATACGTTCGTTACGGCAGCAGTCCCCGAGGCGGGCAGGCGCTGATACTGGCGGGCAAAGTCCGGGCGCTGCTGGAGGGACGGTTCAACGTCAGCTTCGAGGATATCCGCGCCGCCGCCAAGCCGGCGCTTCGCCACCGGTTGATTTTGAATTTCGAAGGCGAAGCGGAGAACGTCGCTCCCGATGCGATTATCGATGACGTTCTCGACGGCGTTCCCGTCGAAACCTCCTCCCGGACGGCGCACGAGCAGGTGCGATGAAACAAGTAAAAGACGCCTTGTTGCACGTGGCGCGCTCGGTCTGCGGATACGTTTTGTTCTATGCGCTGTTGAGACTTTACGAGGACGTTCGAGGCGTTTCGTTTTGGGTGTACCTGCCGGCGGTGATCATTGGTCTCGAGCTGCTGAACCTGGCGGTGGGCCGGTTGCTGAAGCGGCTGTTCGGCTTCGATCCCTTGTTTGTCTATCAAATGCCGCTTCTGGTTTACGCGATGTACCGCATGGGATTGGAACTGATATTTCTGATTTTCCTGTTTGCGGTGCTGGGATTTTCGCCCTGGCTGGTGGTGTTTGTCGGGCTGATTTACATTTTCGGACTGCTGCGGCACTCCATTCGCCTCCATCGAATGATGATTGAAGGAAGAAGGCCGGAATCGGCGAGCCCATAATCATGGCGGAAGAACTGGTTTTCGATTCGAAATTTCTGGCCCGGCTGGAGCAGTTGGAACTGCTTAGTCGAAAAACGTTCGTCGGGCGGATGTCCGGACTGCGCCGGAGTCTCAAGCGCGGACAGGGAGTTGAATTTGTCGATTACCGCAATTACGTGAAGGGCGACGACCTGCGTTACCTGGACTGGAACCTCTACGGCCGCCTTGAACGGCTGTTTCTAAAAGTCTCCCTTCAGGAAGAAGACCTTCACGTTCATTTTTTGATCGACGCCAGCGCCTCGATGGGCTTCGGCCGGCCCAGCAAGTTGTTCCAGGCGAAGCGCATCGCGGCCGCGTTGGCTTACGTGGCGTTGTGCGGCCTGGATCGCGTGGAGATGACCGCCTTTCGCGACGGACTGGCTGAGCGGAAACCGCCGTGCCGGGGCAAGGGGAGCATCTTTTCGCTGTTCGATTACCTGAGTCGCCTCGAGCCGGGAGGCTCGACGGGGCTATTGACCAGTCTTCATCACTATCGGCTTTCGAATCCCCGGCCCGGAATGATTTTTCTGATCTCGGATTTCCTGGACCCGGCCGGGTTCGAACAGCCGCTGAAAAACCTGCTTTCCCGGCGGTTCGACGCCTGTTTGATTCAAGTACTGGCCCGGGAAGAGGTGGAGCCGGACTTGGCGGGCGATCTCCGCTTGATCGACGCGGAAACCGAAACGGCTCAGGAGGTTTCCATCAGCCCGGCGGTGTTGAAGCGCTACCGGCGAACCGCGGAATTCTATTGCGACCAGCTGCGGCGCTTCGCCCTGAAGCGGGGACTTTCCTATGTCCGCACGCTGACCGATGAATCTTTTGATGCACTTGTGCTTCAGTCCATGAGAGGCCAGGGCATCCTGGGATAATCAGAACCCGCCGGCCAGAGAGAACAACAAAACCAGGGCGCCGAGCGGTAGGAGATAGTAGGCGAATTTGTAAAATCCTCCCCGGTTCACCAGGCGGATCAGGAAGGCCAGGGCGGCCAGGCCGACGAGAAACGAGGCTCCCGTGCCTAAAAGAATCACCGCCGGGCTTGCGCTGAAACCGCCGTCCTTCAGCTGAATCAGGTTAGCGCCCAGAATCGCCGGAATCGAAATCAGGAAGGAAAACTCCGCCGCGGTCCTGCGTCGCAGGCCGAGCAGAAGAGCGATGCTGATCGTCGTCCCGGAGCGGGAGATGCCGGGAGTTACGGCAATGAACTGGGCCACGCCGATCAAGACCGCCATGAGCAACGTGATTCGATTTGTTCCCTCATCCGCCGATTTCGCTTGATATTTTCGCGTCAGCACCAGAAGCGAACCGGTCAGAAGCAACGCGACGCCCACCGCGGTGGTATTCTCAAACAGACTCTCGAAAAGATCTTTCAGTGGCAGCGCCAAAACGGCCGTGATGCCGGTACACAGAACAATCAGGCTCAGCAGACGAACGGCCTCCCGTTGTTCCGCTCCGGCGGGTTCTCCGCCCAGGAAACGGCGATGGCCCCACCCGAGACTATCGGTCAGGATTTGGACGATCCGTTTACGATAGAAACAGATCGTGGCCAGCGCGGTGCCGATATGAAGCATGGCATCGAACGCCGGCGTCGCTTCGTCAATTTCCAGAAACTCCTGGAATAAAACCAAATGACCGGAACTGCTGACCGGCAGGAATTCCGTCAGCGCCTGAACGATACCGAGACAAAGGGAATGGATCCAGCTCATGAATTACAATCAATCGAGGCAATCAACATACGGGGCTGCCTTTGCCGTGGCGGCGGACTAAGAGATGTTCGATCCGGTCGGCCATGTCGAAAGGATCAAAAGGCTTCGTCACGAAGTCATCGGCCCCGGTGCCGATGTTCCAGAAGCCATCGGCCAGCTCGCTGTCCTGGGTGATGACCGTAATCATCAACACCGGAACGTCCTTCATTCGGGGATCGGATTTGAATTGTCTACAGAGATCAAGGCCGTTGACGCCTGGAAGTAAGATGTCGAGAACAATCAAGTCAGGACAGCCCCGCTCTTCGACGATTTTACGGGCCATCTCGCCGCTGTAAGCTTCCCGCACTTGAAACCCCCGGATTTCAAGCACTGCCCCCAGCGTATCGACGATGGAGCGCTCATCGTCAACAATCAGGATGGTCAACTCGTTTTTCTTGAGACTTCCCGCCATGATTACGATCCGCAAGCAGGCGTATCCTGCGTGCCTTTCGAGGTTCCCTTTTGAAGCAAGCGTTCGACCCGATCCGCCATTTCGAAGGGGTCAAAGGGCTTGCTGACAAACTCATCGGCGTCCGTGCCAATTCTCCAGAAGCCATCGGCCAGCTCGCTGTCCTGGGTGGCCGATGTAATCAATACCAAGGGAATCCCTTCGCACCGAGGATCTTGCTTGATGGTCTTGCACAAGTCAAGCCCGTTCATTCCGGGCATGACAAGATCGGTGATAATCAGGTCCGGGCGTTTCTCATTAATCTGATCCAGCGCGTCCCGGCCATTTTGAGCGCCCATCACTTCAATCCCACGAATTTCGAGCACGCAGCCAATCATTTGAATCACTGCCGGCTCATCATCCACAATCATCACCCGCGCCATGTTCTCTCTCGTTTCTTCATTCCCAAGATGTCGGAAATCACAGAACCTGAGATTGCTTCACATCCAATGCAACCTCAAGAGGTTACAACTATACAATAGTAACACGTGGAAATTTGGATGCAAGCGATTTCTTCAATTTGGTTCTATTCCGTTACACGAATGAGCCACAAGTCTAACTTCTGCAAAGAGATTGTCAAGCCCGGAAGAAAGGATTTTTCCTGCTCCCTCTTTAAAATAAAGCGCTATGCGGCTTTGTGACAAAGACGGAGTCTTCCTTGATTCCAAGGCGATAGGGTCAAGAGGAGCCTTCCTGGATTTCCGAATTGTGCGGCGAGGGATCGAGCAGCTCGAAAACCGCAATGTCGGCTTCTTGCTGCGGCCCGGTTGGGTCAATTTGACGAACGTACTTCCCGCTGTAGAGAAACTCCCGATAGTCTCGATACAGTGGACGGGCGTACACCTGGGACCAGAATCTTGAGAGGAATCGAGGATCCTGTCGCTTGACGCCGTCTAATGCCGCGCGCGCCTCTTCCTGGTTTAGAAAGTAGAAATGAAAGACCTGCCGGTAAGATCCGCCGAGTTTATTCATCTCTCGTTCGTTCAACAGGACGTAACGAACGCCTTCCGCCCGAAGCCGCTGGACGAGCGGAGCCACGCCGCCGCACTCGCGCAGGTAGCGAATAATGACCGGTTCGTTGAACCAATCGTTTGCCAAATAAGCGCGGCGGCAGTAGTAAGGCCGGTATTCGCCCACCATCAGGACCTTGGCGCGGTCCAGCGGCTGTGGCCGCTCGTTCAGAAACTGCAGGGCCGGCCAATAATCCAACCGCTCGGTGAGGAACGCTTCGCGGCTTTGTTCGCCCATAACCACGGCGAATGGATATTGCCGGGTGCAGACGTTCAATACGGTATCGCCGCAATTGAACAGCAACAAGGCCGCCAGGCCCCAAAGAAGGGGACGGGTGTTCTTATGCGACCGCTGCCAAAGA
>Ga0272444_10004673_pt1 | contig 12026 bp, 10 predicted proteins | sample SSMForm13_FD_201033 | JGI IMG/M metagenome (GOLD analysis project Ga0272444, IMG submission 201033) | Marine sediment archaeal communities from Little Sippewissett salt marsh, Falmouth, MA, United States - SSM-Form-13 | ecosystem: Environmental > Aquatic > Marine > Wetlands > Sediment ... | reverse complement strand
GCCTGAAGCAAGTTCCGTGGCGGACAGACGGCCCAGTCCTCTGCGAAACTCCCCTATCGGCGTCCTGTTTGCGGAGATTACGTATGCTTCGGACACCGAGTCCCCTCCCCTCACACTACTCGCCGTATTCGTAGAAACCATGCCTGGTCTTCCTCCCACACCGGCCGTCTCCAACCAACTCCTCCAACACGGCTATGCTCGTCTCAGCCGTGGAGGGCATCTCACCCTGCAGATTCCTGAGGATCGCGGCGCAGACATCAAGGCCGATGAAATCTGCGAGTTCTAGCGGCCCCATGGGATGCCGTGCCCCCAATTTCACGATGCGATCGATATCCCCAGCGGATGCTTCTTCCAAGTCGTAGATCGCAATCGCCTCGCAGATCATCGGGAACAGCAAACGGTTGAGTATGAATCCGCCTTCATCAGGAACCACGACAGGTTCCTTCCCCAGTTCCCTGCAGAAATGCACCGCAGCCTTCACATTCGTCTCCGAGGTCTCGTCTGTGGGCACCACTTCGACAAGGGGCATCCGATGCGGAGGATTCATGAAGTGTAGCCCAAGGCATCTCTCTGGAACCTTGAGCCCGGCCATGATATCACGAACCCTGAGTGATGAAGTATTGCTCCCGATGACCGTCGCCGGATCCAACACATCCGCCAACTGCGCCAGACTTCTTCGTTTCAAAGCAAGATCCTCGACAACCGACTCGATGACGATGTCCGCACCAGCGAGTACTTGAGGTACGATGCCGCACTCCAGATTCTCTGGTTCATCTATGTGAGCACTGCATTTCTCCCTCAGGTAGGTAGCGATGCGATCGGCCGACTCCGCCGACCGCGCCCAGACTCTCACCCGTTTTCCTGAATCGAGGGCCAAACGCGCAATTCCTCGGGCCATGACTCCTGTCCCAACCAGCCCCACAACATCACGTCGTCTCATCCGGCTATCCACCTTCTCCATTTCGCTTGCCCTCGTCGCTGATGACAAACGGGTCGTTGATCCCGTCCTCCCCGTAGAGCCCCTCACGCTTCACGAGAACCACCCAAAGGGTCTTCAGCAGGATCCTGATGTCCAGCAGCATAGACCAGTGGTCAACATACCAGACATCCAGCTCGATCCGATTGGTCCACGGAAGTGTGTTGCGGCCGGACACAACGGCTAGACTCGTGATCCCCGGCTTCACTTCAAGCCGCCGGCACTGGAAGTCGTCGTAGTGTTTGACCTGATAGGGGAGCGTTGGCCGAGGACCGACCAGACTCATCTCACCCACCAACACATTGAGCAACTGCGGCAATTCGTCGAGCCCCCAGTTTCGAAGGATCCGGCCAACCCTCGTGATCCGATCGTCATCACTTGAGACATTGACTCCGAGCCCTCTCGACTCGGCATCCGCTATCATCGTTCTGAATTTCCAGATACGAAAACGCTTCCCTCCTCGGCCAACACGTCCTTGGCGGAAGAAGACCGGGCCTGCGGAATCGAGCCGGATCGCAATCCCCGTGATCGCGAACGGCACCGCCAGCACAAGAAGCGCGCACAGAGAGACAGCAACATCCAGGACCCGCTTGACACCTCGCGAGATCGTCCGATTTCGTCCCATCAGTGCACAGCCGCCTCTCGCTCACAGGCCTTCTGGACCAGCTCCGAGAGGGTCTCGCCCAGACGATCGAGATCGTGATGCTCCATGACGTAGCTCCGGCCTCGTTCTCCCATTGCCATCCGCTGCGCTGACGGCGTCCGCATCAACTCCTCGATGGCATCTGCCAAGGCCTTCGGCTCCTGAGGGGGAACGGACAACCCGCACTGGGAATCCGACACCGGGTTGTTGGCCGCCTCATGCGCAAACAGAATGGGACGGCCCACGGCCATGTACTCCCACAGCTTGTTGGGGCTGATCCCGAACTGCGTAATCCCAAGTCTACTGTAGTTCACCAGGAGAGCGTCGGATTCGCAGAGAATACCGACAACTTCCGACTTGGGGACGGGATCCCTGAAACCGACCGAGGCGAGCCCCTCGGCTTCCGCCCGGGCTTTGAGGCCCTCCTTCTCCGGGCCGCTTCCGTAGAAGCGGAACTCGACATCCGCTCCGCGTGCGGCAAGAATGGCCGCTGCATCCAACACGTTCCCCAATCCATTAGCCGGCCCGTGAGCCCCGGCGTAGCAAACTACGAACGAACGCGACTCAACGCCTTCCTTGGGCGGACAGACGAACGTGCTGACATCCACTCCGTTCGGCAGATACGTCACCGTCTCCGTCGGCATGCCGAGATCACGAAGGTACTTTGGAGTTGCCGGCAAGAGCGTGACAATCGAGGCAGCCTCTCGATAGAGGAAGCGCTCCAGGATTCGCAAGAACCTCACGACGGGATGCCATGCAGGCATCACGCCCATCCCTACCAGAGTCTCGGGCCAGAGGTCGCGCAGCTCCAATATGAGCGGAATCCTGAACCTTCTGGCGATTCGATGCGCCGCGAATGGAGCGAGAAGGTGGGGAGACGAACCTATGATGCACTCTGGTCGAGGGAGCTGCTTGCGGAACCTCGATCTCCCCCCCATCCCCACGCGCAGAGCGAACTCCAGCATGTTGAGCATCCGCGGAAGGCCATTCTCATGATACCGTGTCTTCGAGTCCACCCACACGAAACGGACGCCATCTACATCCTGGATGGCGATGCCACCTCGGCCGCAATCGCGCACATGCTGCCCCTGCCAGTGGTTGTAGTTGGACGCGAGGATGGTCACATCCCATCCGCGGTTTCGTAGTCCTCGCGCCAAGTCGTAGTGTCTTGTCCCCCCCGGCAGATGAGGAGGTTGCGCGTAGTGGTTCACGATCCAGAGGTTACGAGTGCACACGATCCCACCATCTCAGGCACGCATCGACGATCCGCTCAGCCGCCTGTCCGTCCCCGAACAGGCCTTCATCGCTGGAATCCAGTGGCCCCGCAAGAGAGGCACGCGCTGCTTCGAGTATCGCGTCAGTTGCCGTTCCAGCAAGCTTGTTCCAGCCGCACTCCACCAGTTCCGTCCACTCCGTCTCGTTCCGAAGGGTGACGCAGGGCACGCCGAGGAAGAAGGCCTCCTTCTGAACGCCGCCGGAATCCGTGAGGACCACTCGGGCACGTGACTCCAATGCGAGCATATCCGAATACGAGACTGCGTCAATGAGCTTGAGGCGATCGACGCACCGCATCTCCCCGAACCGCTCAAGCGCCGCTCGAGTCCTCGGATGCAGCGGAAGGACTACGGGGATCGTCTCGCGCGCCAGGGTCTCCGCGGCCAGCAGGATCGCTGCAAGCTTCTCTCGGTTATCCGTGTTCTCGGCGCGATGAACAGTCATGAGCAAGTAGTCCTGCGAGGCCAATCCCAATTCGTGTTGGATGTTGGACACCTCCATCGAGCGTTCCGCATGCTGTCTGGTGGCATCACACATCACATCGCCCACATTCAGGATCCACGGTCGATCCACGGACGCTTCAGGAGTGGCTTCTTCCCGCCGCGTAGTTGCCGTCTCTCGCCATTGGATAGACTCCAGCCCCTCTCTTCGTAGGTTCCGCACTGCAGAAGCAGTTGGACAGAAGAGCAGCGTCGATGCATGATCGGCGAACACGCGGTTCACTTCCTCCGGCATTGCCTTCCTGTAGCTGCGTAGCCCTGCCTCTACGTGACCAACCGGGATGTGAAGCTTGACTGCAGAAAGCACCCCGGCCAACGTCGAGTTCGTGTCGCCGTACACAAGGACCAGATCTGGCTTCCGCTCTTGCATCACCGGATCGAGGAGTTCAAGCATCCTCCCGGTTTGTGATCCGTGTGATCCACCGCTCACTTGGAGGTTGAGATCCGGCTCCGGAAGCCCGATACAGTCGAAGAATACCTGAGACATGTTGGGGTCGAAGTGCTGTCCCGTGTGGATCACGGTGTGATTGATCGCGAGGGAGCCATCGCTGTTCCTTCGCCCTATCGCTCTCGCGATCGGCCCGAGCTTCACGAACTGAGGACGGGCACCAACAACGCTCAGGACCTTCACGCACTCTCTCCGTTGATCATCTTCCGCGTCTCCTGATCATCCGTTGCGACCAGGCCTTCGAGACCCATCCACAGATGAACCGCCTTGCGCCCTGGATCCGCAGCGCGATCCATGGTGCTCAACTCCTCGTATCAAACTGCGGCACACAGTAAGTTCTGGCATCCGAACCTCATTCACTCATTGCCCTCTCCCGCTTTGGCCAGCCGTTCACGAGCATCTGGATGAGATGGCCCTCTGTCACCTCCCCCCGAACAGCGAGTTGTACAGGGTGATCAGCCTGCGGCTCTCCTGCTCCCAGTTGTATCGTTGCTCCACAGCGCGGCGTCCGTTCTGTCCCATCCGCTGCGCCTCTTTCGGATTCCGGATGAGGTGCTCAATAGCCTTCGCAATCGCCTTCGGGTCGAGCGGATCCACAGTCAGACCGCAGGCGTTCCCTTCGACGATCTCCCGCCAATGCGGGAAATCTGACGCAATCACCGGAAGACCAGCCGCCATGTACTCGAAGAGCTTCACCGGGAGCGATTCGACGTACCGCGGGATCGGCCGCAAGCAGACCAGGCCGATTGCGGCTTCCTGCAAGCGCCGATACACCTCCACCGGAGGCATCCAGCCTCTGGACGTTACCATTGAACCGCAGGGCATTCCCTCCACGCGCCTTCGCAGGGCAGGCGGCGTCCATCCACCCACGAACTCTAGGCGGGCCTGCACCGACGGATCCAAGTGCTCCAGCGCTCGCACCATATCGACCGCCCCTCTATCCTCGCTGATGCTTCCCACATAGATCAGCACAGGGGGTCTGCCTGCATCGGCGCCCCGCCCTATTTCCGCTGTCTCGAACATGCTCAGGACGGGGTAGTTTCGAATCACCACCGTCTTCGCAGGCGGGAATCGCACCGCCACGGGGGCCGTTGCCGCAACGATTCCGTTGAACGCTCGCGCAGCTATCGTTTCGATTCGGTCGACAACCCACGACACCAGTGGACGGAGGAAGGCGGGGATCCAAGGCTTCGCGAGGATCTGCTTCGGCAGGTCCTCATGAACATCGTAGATAACCCTACGATGCATGAGACGGAGAAGAAGGCCCAGGGGGATCAGCTCCGGATCATGGAGGTGGTAGATGTCCGCCTTCTCTCGCATCGCGAGAACGAGAGCGCGGGCGCCCGTGCACAGCATTCTTCCCAGGCGATTCCGTGGGGGCCTCAACGCAGCGCCCTCGATCCGCCCGACATCGATGTCCGACGCGTTCTGCGCGATCAACCGCACCCTATACCCCTGCTTCAGAACGGACGCGGCCTCTCGATAGAGCACACGCACATCGCGAGCATCGTGAACCGTTGTGAGGTAGCAGACGTTCCTCGGCATCAAGTCACCCCGCCCATTCCTCCATGCGGTGAGGTCATTCTATGCGCCCGTACCGTGGGCGTCGCCGCGCCGCTCGACGATCCTCCACACCTTGCCCAACGTGATCATCCGATCGAGGTATCTGTCCGGGAGATCGCTGACAACCTCAGGCAGACCTGCAGCAGCATACTCGAAGTACTTGATTGGCTCGGTCTCCCGATACCGATCGCAAGTCGGCAATAGGAGGCAGAGCCCGACCTCCGCCGCAGCAAAATACGCGGGAACCTCGGTGTGAGAGACCGTGCCGAGACACCGCACTGCGTCAGCCCTACCGAGTGAAGCGATCTCCTCGCGAAGGCGATCCTCGAAGCCAGCCTGGTGACAAGGACCGACCAGCCACAGCTGTGCATTGGGAAGCTCGTCGCGGATCCTGCGCATCGCTCGAACAGCCTGTAGAATGCCCCGCTCTTCGCTCAGGACGCCCACATAGATGACCACTCGATGTCGTCCGCCAGAAAGCCCCCTTCTCTCTGGGAGGATCTGGAATACCGACTTAGGCGCGTAATTCGGCACCACGGCGACCGAACGTCCACGCGCCTGGTGGCCCGAGGCAACATCCGAATTCACAGTGGCAATCCCGGCGAACCGCCCAAGGAGCGTCACCTCGATCCACTCGTAGATGCGCGCGAGCACACCACGAAGGGGCCGGGGGAGCCAGTGTTTCTGCCGGATCCGCTCACCATGATACTCGCAGAGATCATAGATGACGGGGCGTCGACGCAGAAACTGCAGCAGCAAGCCGAAGGGGAGTAGCTCTGGATCGGAGAAGTGGTACAAGTCGGCTCGCTCCGCGTACGCGAGGGTGAAGACCTTCCATCCTCTCAGCAGAATCCGTGTGAGACGGTTCTTCGGCTCCGTCAGAGCACAAAGCCGGATGCCCTCGTGCATCCTGTCCCCCGCCCCACGGGCGATCGAAGTCACGTCATACCCAGCCGATCCGGCCGTGCGCGCCACTTTGTGGTAGAGGCGAGGCTCGTCCATCGATTCCGTCGACGAGAAGATCACCAACTTCGCCCGGCGAACCGCCAACGAAGACTCGCCCGTCACTCCCCAATCCTCAAGCCGTGGCGGGCCAAGAATCGAGCTGCGTTGTAGAGTCGCCGATTCGTCGGATAGTCTCGGTAGCTTCGGATCGGCAACTGCATGATCTGCTCAAACTCGTCTCGCGATAGCTCAAGCTTGGTAAGAACGTACTGCATGTCCTCCTCAAGCATCTCCTCCGTCTCATACGGATCCCGCTCCAATTCGGCCAGCGCCTCATCCCGCGTTATCTGTCCTGCGGAGATCAGATCGGAGAAATGCTTCAGTCGCTTGTCGACACCGAACTTCTTCGGCAGCACATAGCACTGGAAAAACCGCATGTAGATCGACTCGTTGTGCTTGCCCGGATAGGGCTTCCATCCGGTCTCCTCCTCCAAGATTCGCCCCGCTGCCTTCTTGGTGTAGTCCACATATTTCAGGATCCGCACGATTCTCATACCGCGAATATAACGATAGTAGAGGGTTTTCGGGATTCCTATCGTCGGCACGGGGCGAAGCGACATTGTCCCGAATTGCCGATGAATCCCCTTCACACAGCGGACATCCCGATTGAAATGCCCAAACGCCTGCGGCCACCATGGCCCTTCCGTAAGATAATTGCCGCCGTTGATGAGGTAGCGAATATCCCGTTCGCGTGCGATCTTGTACAACGTTGCTGCAAGGACATGATCCGTCGGAATCTCTGCATTTGGGATCGACGCCCTGAGGAATGCAACCTGCAAGTCGCGGAAGTGTTCGAAAGAGGGTGCGTCGATGACAAATTCGATACCTAGCTTCTCGGCAGCTGAATGTATGTTCTCCTCAGCCAATTCAGTATTGTAGCCATTGTCGACGTGGACACCAAGAAGACGTAAACCCTTTGTACGCGCGATATACGCAGAATACGTACTATCCATTCCACCGCTCAGACCAATCAGCGCATCGTATGCCTTGCCACGCCCGGCCTCTTGGATCTGTCCAACCAGATCATCGAGCGCTCTCTCCCGACTCTCAGGCGGGAGCGTTTCCATCGGGAGTCTCCGGAAGTATTCTCTGCAGTAACTGCACGTGCCATCCGGGGAGACCTGAACACCGGCAACGCCAGCGTTCATCACGCATCGCCCACAAGTCGTATCAGGCCCTCCCATGTGTTCTGCCTCCTTACGAGTTCCTTCTGCACTAGCGAGACACTATAGCCCTCGCACAGATGGAACTCAAAGCATCAGGCCTGTGTCTTCGAGCCAGCTCTGCTCTGGGACTGGAAGGAGAGAGCCACAGCCATCCCGGCGAACAACATTTCCTGTCTCGTTAAGTGATGACCAGAAAACATATTACCTACTAAGAAATATCCTGAGACTAGCAAACACGTGAGCAAAAGGTATCGAACATTCTTATCCGCACAGCCTGTCTTCCGCCACAAGCGGAACAACGAAACGAGGTATCCGATCAGTGGTATGACCCCCACGATCCCATTCTCAGATGCGGTCCCGAGGATAAGGTTGTGTGGATAGTCCAGCGCGTGCACGGGTTCGTAAGTCTGGTGAACAGAGCGAAAGCTCCCCGTTCCAACGCCGAACCCCGGATGCTTCAACCAAATGTCCCATGCCCCGATCCATCCTTCCCAACGAGCCGTCACACTGGCTCCCTTGTCTTCCTCGAACAGCATCGCGAATCGCCGGAGCGCTCCTTGTGAGGCTGCTACTATAGCGAGCACCGATGCAAGAATTACTAGGACGACTAACCAACGTTTCACGTGCATCGAAAGCCACCCACGCTTGAAGAAGGCGACCAACAAGACAACGCCAAGGGAAATCACAGGCCCGCGTGCCTCCGAGAGCACAAGGGAGACCACCATCGCAATGATGCCTATCCCGTATGCTATGCGCGCTCTGGCAGATGCTTTCTCCCAAAGCATGATGGCAATGAGGATTGCCGCACCCAAGAAGTATCCCCAACTGAGGTAGGAGGCAGCGAAGGCCCGCTCAGCCGTCGCGAATCCGGTCAGCGTTAGTACAGATGTCACCATGGCCAGCACGACGACGGTTTTGCAGATTCTACGGACTACAATAAGCGCTGGCGTCACCATAGCGATGACTCTAACCATAATATATGTTGCAATAACTCCCAACAACAGGAATTCAAGAGTCTGTGAAACCCCGAATGCTGAGTCCCGCGAGAAGAGAAGGCCCAAGACCACTATGAGCGCGAAGAGCCCCAGCCAGCCATCCACGCTGCGAAGCTTCAACCCTGCGCGGACGGGAGAGACAGAGGCCAGCGCGATCACCGATACGGCCGCCAATCCTCCCATCACCGCTGTCCAATCAAATCCGTATGGCAACGCCAGATAAGGAGACGTCTTGTAGATACCGGCGAACGCGAAGAGGGTGAGAAACACCTCGGGGGATTTGACAAGTGAGAAGATCCACGCTGGTGGGCCGAAAAGCCTTGGTAATCTCATCCTCAGATCAACCAGCAGCAACATGACGTCGCGCCGACCGACCGCCTCCTATCCGAAACGCACCCTAGTGCATTGCGCCTCCGATGATACCACCCGTACTCTCCAGCCATAGCACCTAGCCTCAGGGCAACACCCAAGCCACACGGAACCTCAAGTGCCAGCAAGATTCCGGTACTGGACGCCCTAGTCGATGAACTGACGCAACCACAGTTCCACGCATATCCACCGCCAAATCGTCCCACTCAAATCCGCCTTTCCTGATGCCTGCTGACCGAGAGCTTCTCTCACCTCCGAGACGCGGAAGAACGGGCGCCGCACGAAAGAGGAAGAGGCAAAAAGCTGGTTTGCGAACGAGAGAAGATCCGTTCTGAACCACTGTCTCTCCGGCGTGGCGAATCCTATCTTGTCCGTCCGCAACCGAACGGCATCCGGTAGCTCATCAACCAGCGCTTCCCTGAGAACAGCCTTCGTCTGCCCTCGTCTTATCTTCGCTTCAATCGGCATGTTGTATACTGTTTCGACCAACCGGTGATCGAGGAACGGAACCCTCGACTCGACTGAGTGTGCCATCGAGTTGCGGTCTTCGTACCGGAGGAGCGTGGGGAGACCCGAGACAACCAAGCTATGCTTCAGCGCTTGATGGAACGAGTCTAGGCCGGCCTCCATCGCGGAAGTAGCCTCACCATGAAGTCCAATCCCCTGCCCCTCGAAGAAACCGACGTCGACTCCCCTCAGTCGACCCGGCAGGTGGACCTTCACCTTCGATTGGAGCCGCTTCGGCAACATGAACCCGATGGCATGTCGGAACCGATGTTGTCCCCGGTGCTGCGCCACGTACTCCTTCACTTCTCGGACGAGGGTTAGGAAGCGGGCCTGCCGGGCAAGTGCTCCGAACAGCGATCCGTAGTAGGAGTGGTACCCCGCAAGCTGCTCATCTGCGCCTTGCCCATCCAACGTGACAGTGACACCGCACTCTTTTGCTAATCGGAATACGCTCCACTGCGCAAAGATGCTGGTCGAACCGAAGGGTTCATCCTGCGCGAAGACGAGCGCATCAAGGACGTCCACGAGCTCACGTCCGCCAGGATGGGTGAAGTAGGCCTCCACCGGTCGGTCATTCACGATTGCCGAGATGTACTGTCCCTCATCTAGTGAAGAATCCTGGAATCGGGCCGAGAACGTCTTCTGGACCCCTCCAGCCATACCCTCGATAGCCTCCCGGCGAAGGATCGAGTCAATCAGACAGACAATAGTCGACGAGTCCAGCCCCCCGCTGAGGCATGTGCCTACTGGCACATCGCTGACCAAGCGACAGCGAACAGCATCTACCAACATCGATCGGAAGCATGCCGGATCGCACGGAACCGCCGTTTCCCGCGACCGCTCCAAAGACCAGAATCGGTTGCGTGTGTTTGATGATCCATTCAGCGCTACTTCCATGATCTCGCCTGCACCCAGTCGCTGTACCCCTTCGAAGAACGTGTCCTCGAGCGGGTCGACGGTGTGCAAGACGAGGTAGTCCCAAAGCGTCTGAAGGTTCGGCGCGCGCGGAACGCCAGGGACCTCCAGCAGCGCCTTGATCTCTGAGGAGAAAGCGAACCCCGTATCCGACAGGTGGAAATAGAACGGCTTGATGCCGAACCGATCGCGACAGCAGACCAGTTTCCGTTCGCGGACATCCCAGATTGTATAAGCCCACATCCCGTTGAATCGCTTAGGTGCATCCGTGCCCCATTGCTCGTGGGCGTGGACGACGACCTCAGTGTCGGATCTCCCTCTGAAGCGATGCCCAAGAGACAACAGCTCCTCCCGTAGTCGCTCTGCGTTGTAGATTTCGCCGTTGTAGACAATCCACACCGAGGCATCCTCATTGCAAAGAGGCTGATGCCCACGCGGAGACAGGTCAATGATCGCAAGCCTACGGCTGACCAATCCGAGGGAGGACCCAATCGTCGCGATGCTTGAGAGCCGCTGCTTTGGCAGGTATGGATCAGGAGACTCAAGGATTGCAACGGGAGTATCCGGTCCGCCCGCGACCTGCCACACACCGGTCTGCGGACAGCCTAGCAGGTATCCCTCATCGTCCGGCCCGCGTGGTCCCAGAATCGAGCCCATGGCGGCAAGTACCTCTCGATCTACTTCCCTGCCTGTGAAGTCAACCCATCCTGCAATCCCGCACATTCTCCGATGCCTCATCTCTCTCGCCAAACTGCTCCGATCGATACCGGATACGGAGATACCCATCCAATCCGATCGAGCCCTTCTCCGATACGCAATCAGGATACCTTAAGCCTAGCGGTGATTCGACCACTCGGTAGTCGCGGCATCAGGCGGAAGCTCGATCCTCGGTCACTACATTCGCGGTGTACATTCGGACGATATCAGAAGCCGTCAAGCAAGTGCAGTTCCTTCTCCCGAGCTCGTCAAGCAGCTTTCGATAGACTGATAGTGCATCCGGGGTCTCCGCCTCATAGAACGCTGCGTTGTGCCATAACACCACGAGAACGCCGCGGTATCGTTCAACCGTGTCTATGAGGTCCCGGACTCGCTCCCAGGCGTCCCCTTCGGACAACGCCTGTCCTACGAACAACGTTGCATCCATTACCTGGAGCGGGATCTCCCAGAGATTGACCGCAACACCGCGGCTCACATCAAACGGACGATACGGGTGACAAACGCCACACCTGAAACCTTCCGCTTCATTGTAGCCCAGCGTGCTGTCATACTCGATCGCGGCCTGCTCTAGCCCGCTCCACGTGCGGTTCACATCCAGTGCAAGGTAGTGCTGTCGGCTGCCTCGAATCGGCTCGCCACAGGCGCCCGACAAGACCTCGGCCTGCCGTCGCAGCTTGTCGAAGTCTCTGGCCGTGCCGAATCCGGGATGCAAGGCCACTTCGCCGCCAGCCCGCTGGACGGCTCGCACCGCACGGAGCCCCTGATCTGCCAGGGAGTAGGTGCTTCCATCCGCAAGAAAGAAGTATGTGGCAGGCATACCGGCTGCCTGATCCATTGACATCATCCGCTGGAAGCCCCCTAGGTACGGATCTGGGCGGACTCCGAGCCCGACAAGTGCGTAGTCAATGAGCAATCGTAGGGCTCGCTTCGCCTTGTCAGGCCTAGGA
>Ga0272444_10004672_pt1 | contig 12030 bp, 7 predicted proteins | sample SSMForm13_FD_201033 | JGI IMG/M metagenome (GOLD analysis project Ga0272444, IMG submission 201033) | Marine sediment archaeal communities from Little Sippewissett salt marsh, Falmouth, MA, United States - SSM-Form-13 | ecosystem: Environmental > Aquatic > Marine > Wetlands > Sediment ... | reverse complement strand
GTCCGCGGCCAGATCCTGGCCGCGGACCGCAAGTTCACCTGGACGGTCCCGACGCCGAAGCAGTTCTACGTCGAGGTCTCCAAGCATGCCGACATCGTCTACCACGACCTGTTCCCCGTGGCCAACAACACCGCCGACGACCTAAGGCAGATCGCTGACGCCACGGACCTGCTGCGCGACTATAGCCTCGGCAAACACCTCTGGGTGGCCGTCGACGCCGGCGACCGCAAGCGGTGGAGCACCAAGAGCCACGCCCCGACCGGTAAGGAAATCCGCAACGAGCTGTGGCAGGCCCTGAACAACAGGGCCCACGGGGTGGGCTTCGACTACACCAGTTGGAAACCCACCTGGGCGTCGATCCGCATGAGCGAAGACGGTGAGAAGGGCCTCACGGCCGCGGTCAAGGAGATCGAGTCGCTCAAAGGGCCGATCCTGCGCGGCACCTGGCCGGTCGGCACGCGGGTGGCAAGGCAGGGCGAAGGCATGCTCTGTGTGAAAGTGCGACGCTTCGAGGGCGCCAGCTACGTCTTCGCCGTGAACATCAAGCCCGAGGCCGTGCAGGCAACGATCACCGTCCGCAAACTCGGCAACAGAACGGCGAAAGTCATCGGCGAGGACCGTTCGGTGCCCGTGGAAAACGACAAGATCCGCGACGCCTTCGAGGGCTACGCGGTGCACCTGTACGAGATCGAGCTCAAGAAGTAGCTGCACCGCCCACCGGGCGTGACCGATGGCCCCTTGATGGAGCGTCTTGATGACCGATTTCGAGATTGTCGACCGCTGCGACATCGTGCCCAAGCGCACGGACCACTACGCCAGTTTCCCCGGCATGACCCGGACCGCCTCGGGTGACATCCTGCTCGCATACCGCGACGGCCGTGCCATGCCCGGCACCCGGTCGCACGGCATCGAAGGCGACCTCGTGCTGATGCGCTTCGCCGGCGGCCGATGGTCCGAGCCCCAGGTGCTCTACCCTCACGAAGGCGATGTGGAGGAGATGGGTTGCGGCGACCTTACGTGCACCGCCGACGGCACCCTTATCCTCTGGAGCCGCAGGTTCCATTCGCGCGAGTACCGGACGCTCGACTCGTGCTTCGCCGCGAGCCGCGACGACGGTTGCACCTTCTCGCCGCGCAGGCCCGTCCGGTTCGAGGCGTGGCCCAACGCCTGGACGCCGTACGGCAAACTGATCGAGTTGGATGACGGCCGGTGGCTCCAGGGCGGCTATGGCCGGCGGGCCGGCGAGGAGACATCGTCCGCGGCCTGCCTCGTCTCGACCGACCGCGGCGACATGTGGGCCATCCAGTCGTGGATCGCCGAGGCCGGCGACGGCCGGGGCCTCAACTACTATGAACCGTTCGTGTATCGGCTGCCGGACGGGGCACTCTACGCGCTGCTTCGGACCAACGGCATGTTCTACGCCGCGCGGTCAACCGACCTCGGCCTCACCTGGACCGCCCCCGAGCCGGCCTTCCGCGGCATGGCCTGCGCGGGACTGGTGCTTTCCAGTGGCGAACTGCTCGTCACCTATCGCGGCATCCACGAGGCCCACCCGGACCGCAACACCGAGAACGTCACGAAGCGCGAGGGTCGGCTCTACTGTTTCCGCGTCTCGTCCGACGATGGCCGCACCTGGGGCCACGAGGCGGCAATCGACGACGGCACCGCTTGGCAGATCGGGTCCTACGGCATGGGCGACGTGCTGGAGTTGGAGCGCGGCCGCGTGCTCGTGGTCTACTACACCTCCGACACCGACCAGGCCCCCTGGCTCGCAGCCTGCACGCTCGAGCCGCACTGACGCTGGCGGAGCCCCCCGCTACTGAGGCCGGGTGGCACCTTCATTGGCGAACGTGGCGGCGCACGCCATGGCCACGCCACCGCGCAGTCCCGCCGCGTGACCGTGAGCGGCGCCGGCTAGGCACACCGCGGCCACGCCACCGAGCTGCTCCGTCGCCGGGGGCACTGCCGATGGTGTGTCTGCGACGTCCGTGTCCGCGGCCGGCGGCGGCGCGCCGGCAAGTTGCCTGAGCACCCTGTCGGCCTCCTTGGGCTGAACGCCCTTGGGCCCCCTGGCGTAAAAGACCAGGTTGCCTTCCAGGTCCACGATGGCCGTGCCGGCCGGCCAGCCCCTGTAGGCATTGACGGCCACGCCGCCCATCGTGTCGATCAGCATCGGCAGCGTGAGCTTGAGGCCCTCGCGGCAAGCCGAGGCAGCCATCACCCGCTCTTCGATGGACTTGGGTTGGGCCACGTCGCTCGGCCGCTTGGGTCTGGTCCCGGGTTCAGGGGCCCGCCGGGCAGGATGGGCCTCGCGAACGTAGATCAGGAACATCGCCACCTTCTTGTGAGCCTTGTACGACACGTACAGGGCCTCGACCTCGGGGGCCGAGCGGCGGAAGGGCGGTCAGGTGTAGCTCGACAGGAACAGACAGACCACTTTCTTGCCGCGGAAGGACGAGAGCCGGATCTTCTTGTCGGTGACGCGAGCCACCGTCTGGCCGGCCTTGTTGGTGGTGGCTTCGAGCAGAGGCAGTTCGAAGTCCGGTGCCGGCCTGCCGATCCGCGGCCCGGCGCGCCTGGCGCGCCTGGCGCCGGGGCGAGCAGGGCGTTGCTGGGCCGTCGCCACGCCCACGGTGCCGGCCAGAAGGGCCACGGCCGACAGGATCAACGCCGGCAGGATGCGCAACCGAATCCCATCACCAGTCACGACAGTTCCTTCCCTCGGCAGAGTTACCGCTCCACACCGCTGTCACACAGCAACAAGGCTAACGTCTCTGGGGCAGACTTATTCCGGCCAGGAAGCACGAGCGTGCCCCTACACCTCCACCTGCTTGATGGCCGTCTGCCCCGAGAAGCCTTTGGCGAACGCTCTGGCGTCGGCCTCGGAGCCGACGATGTCGCCGTAGTGCATCGGGATGGCCACCTTGGGCTTCATGCGGTTGGCGGCCTCGACGGCCTCGGCGGCGGTCATGACGTAGGTGCCGCTCACGGGCAGCAGGGCCACGTCCACGCTGAGCGAATCCATCTCCGGCACATGGTCGGTGTCGCCCGCGTGGTAGAGCGTCGAGCCGTCGGAGAGCGTCAGCAGGTAGCCGACCCATCCGCTCGCCTTGGGGTGAAACTTCTTGCCGACGTTGTATGCGGGGACGGCGGTCACTTTGACGCCGCGCGCCTCGACCGTCTGGGCGGGCTCGATGAAGACGGCCTCGGCGCCTTGGCTCTTCGCGATGCCCGAGGCCACCTTCTCGGCCACGTCAGGGGGGCCGACAATGGTGGTGTCGCCGGTGCTGAGCCGCGCCACGTCGTCCTCGCTGTAGTGGTCGTAGTGGTCGTGCGTGACGAGAACCAGGTCGGCCTTCGGCGCGCCCGGGGGGATCTTCCACGGGTCGATGTAGATCTGCCTGCCGGCGTCCTCGACTCGGAACGAATCGTGACCGTACCAGTGGATGCTCTCGACGTTCATGGCTTTCTCCCCCTGCCCTGTTCGTACGGGCCCCTCGGGCGACTGTCGTGTGGCTGAAGATCATAGCAGAGAACGCGGCATCGCGACAGCGTCAAGACGTGCGGTTCACGGCAGCAGGGATGGGGCAAAACGGTGGTGTCGCGGTAAGGCGGCGGCCGATATAATCACGTGAGATGACACCGTCTATCGCCCCGGATGTTCGCCGCTGGCTCGTGCGCTTCCTGTCGGTCTTTCTGATCGTCGGCATCACGGTTGTTGCCCTGGCTGCGCCGCTCGGCGCCGAGGTGACCGACGCGGAGGTCAAGCGGTGCATCTCGAAGGCCGTGACCAAGCTCAAGAGCGGGCAGAAGGTGGACGGCCACTGGGAGCACGTGAAAACCCAGGCCGCCAGCGGAGGCTATGGCGGGGTGACCGCCCTGGCGACGCTGGCCCTGCTGCAGGCGGGAGTGCCACTTGAGGACAAGGCCGTGGTCAAGGGCCTCAAGGCCCTGGAGGGCATGCCGAACCGCGAGACGTACGTGGTGTCGCTGCGCCTGATGGCGTTGGCCAAGGCGGAGCAGGTGTCCGGCACGTCGCGCTACCGGAAGGAGATCGAGGCCGCGGTGCGCTGGCTGCAGCGGACGCAGTCGGCCATCGGCACCTGGGGCTACGAGGCCAAGGACATCGAGGGCGACAAGGAGTCGCTGGTCGACAACACCGACAACTCGAACACGCAGATGGCGCTGCTGGCCTTGTACGAGGCGGCCCGCGCGGGCTACAAGGTGGACGACCCCGTGTGGAAGCGCAGCGAGGACTACTTTGTCCGCACGCAGGGCAGCGACGGCAGTTGGGGCTATCGCCACGGGGGGCCGGGCAGTGTGCAGACAATGCCCCGGTACGGGTCGATGACCGCGGCGGGGCTGGCCACATTGCTGATCACCGGATCGCGGCTTCAGCAAGCGGCCGACTGCGGTTGCACAGGGAACAAGGGCCGCGGGTATCGCAACAGCCAGCCGGTGGCCCAGGCGATGTCGTGGCTGGCCAAGCACTTCACGGTGGAGCGGAACCCGGGCCTGGAGGGCAACGCCTGGCACTTCTACTGGCTCTATGCCCTGGAACGCGTGGGCATCATCAGCGGGCTGAAGACCATCGGCACCCACGACTGGTTTCGCGAGGGGGCGGCGTACCTGGTGCGGCACCAGATGGCCGACGGGGGCTTCGCCCGCAGCGCCGACCGGGGCGGCGTGGCGGCGGAGTACGATACGGCCTTCGCCATCCTGTTCCTGGCCAAGGGCCATGTGCCCGCCCTGGTCAGCAAGCTCCGATGGAGCAACCGCAACGAGGACTGGAACTGGAACGTCTACGACCTGGAGAACCTGACCCGGTGGATCGGCGGACGGATCAACGGCCGGCCGGTCGGCTGGCAGACAGTCTCGATGTCGGACCCGCTTGAGGCGTGGCTGAAGGCGCCCATGCTGTACGTCTCCGGCCGCAAGCCGCCGAAGCTGAGCGCGGTCGAGAAGAAGAAGCTGCGCCGCTACGTCGAGGAAGGCGGCACGATCCTGGCCGACGCCTGCTGCGACAGCAAGGAGTTCACCGAGGCCATGCGCAAGCTGGCCCAAGAGCTGTTTCCCGAGGCGCCGCTGGCGCCGCTGCCTGAAGGGCACCCGGTGTACCACAGTGTCGAGAAGGTGCCCGGCAAGTGGCCCATCGAGGCCACCATGTTCGGCTGCCGGTCCAGCTTCCTGCTGTCGCCGAAGGACCTGAGTTGCCCGTGGGAACTCGCGTCACGGCCCGAGAGCCAGGCGGGCCTGAAGATGGGGCTGAACCTTGCCGCCTACGCCACAGCCCGTCAGCCGCTGCCCGATCGTCTGGCGACCGTCGCGGCGCTCGGCGCGCCGCCGCAGGTCAAGATGGACCGGACGGCCCTCTACGTGGGCAAGGTCCGCCACCACGGGCGCGACTGGAACAGCCGGCCCCGGGCCATGGACCGGCTGCTGGAGCACCTGCGGACCGCCTCGGGCGTCAAGGTGGCCAACCGGGCGGTCCCCGTGGGCCTGACCGACGACCAGGTGTACCGCTTCCCGGTGCTCTACATGGCAGGGCACTACGACCCCGCGCTGACCGACGAGGAGAAGCGCCGGTTGAAAGATTACCTTGAGCGCGGCGGCTTCCTGTTCGCGGAGGCCTGCTGCGGGATGCCGGGATTCGACAAGGGCTTCCGTGCCCTGATGGCCGAGCTGTTCCCGGACGCGCCGCTGGAGGATGTCCCGGCGAACAGCCCGCTGCTGAACGGCCAGGCGGGCTACCGCATCGACAAGGTGCAGTTCAGCGCCGCTCTGCGGGACGAGCAGCCGAAACTGGACCGGGCACGGCTGCTGGCCGTGACACTCGACGACCGCTGCGCGGTGGTTTACTCGCCCTACGCCCTCGGTCCGGGCCTGGACGGCATCCCGACGTTTCACTCCCGGGGCTACGCTCCGGACGACGCCCGCCGCATCGCCGCCAACATCCTGCTCTATGCCCTGAAGTTCTAATGGGTTACCCTTGGCGCAGGGGCGGTTTTCAAGTAGATTTGATGGTAACTTCTCGACCGGTTCACGGTGAACGGAGGCCCGTCATGCACTGCTTGCGCAACATCTTCTGGGTGTTCCTCGTCTTGTCGCTGTCTGCCACGGTACTGGTTGCCCAGTCCGGCGTTCAGCCGCCGGTGACCAACCTGAAGATCGAGGAGGCCATCGGCCAGGCCTGTGAGACGCTGAAAGAGCTTCAGGGAGACGACGGCGCGTGGGATGACTACCCGGGCTATCCGGGTGCAACGACGGCCCTGGCGGTCCAGGCCCTGCTGTTGGCCGGCGAGCCGCACGACAGCCCGACCATCCAGAAGGCGTCGGTCGCGCTGACCCGCTACAAGATCGAAAAGACCTACACCCGCGCCTGCCGGGCCATGGCCTATGCGCTGCTGTCGCGGCACTACTCGCAGCTTCGTCCGAAGCTGGCGGCCGACGCCAGTTGGCTCAGTCGCAACCAGCACAGCGACGGCATGTGGGGGTACAACATCCGGCGTGAGAACAACAACCGGGCGGACAACTCCAACACGCAGTTTGCCGTCCTGGGGCTGCGCGACGCTTCGCTGGCCGGCATCGAGGTCAGCCAGAGCGTCTGGGGCCGACTCCTGAAACACTACCAGAAGACGCAGATCCCCGACGGAGGATGGACCTACCGCCCACCGGACCCGAAGGCCGACAACCTGGCCGAGATCGTGGCCAGTGTGACCGTCACGGCGCCGAGTCTGGCCAGCCTGATGATCGTCAACGACGAGCTGCTGAAGACCTCGGGATGCCCCTGCTCGGCGGGCCGGTCGTCGGGCAGCAGACTCGAGGAGAAGTACGTCAAGAAGGGCGTGCAGTGGCTGATCAACTACTTCGACGGCAAGATCCAGGGGGCCGGCGGCGAAGGCAGGTGGCGAACCTATTTCTATTACGGCCTGCAGAGAGCCGGTCAGGCCTCGGGACTCAAGACCTTCGGCCAGCACGACTGGTACAAGAAGGGCAGCGCCGCCATGCACGGGCAGACACGGACGAGCTGCCTGATGAAGTACATCCCGAACCTGCACGATCCGAACAGCGACCTGAACAAGAAAAAGAAGGACTTCCGTCCTCCGCGGATCATCACCAAGACAAATCGCGGCAAGGAGCAGAAGTACGTGACGAACCCGGGCGCGCTGGTCGACGTGGCGCTGGCCGTCATTTTCCTGGTCAAGGGCAACGCGCCGGTCTACATGAACAAGCTGAAGTACGACGGCGACTGGAACCGCCACCGCCGCGATCTCGCCCTGGTGACCCAGGAGGTGGGCAAGCGGCTGGAGCGGCCGTTCCGCTGGCAGGTGGTCGACATTCGCAGCGAGCCCGCCGACTGGGCCAAGGACTCGCCGCTGCTGTACGTCTCGGGCGAGGGCGACCTGAAGCTCTCAGCCGACGACAAGAAGAACCTCAAGGCATTCTGCTCCAGCGGCGGGATGCTGGTGGTGGAGGCCAACTGCGCCAACCAGGCCTTCCTGACCCAGGCCCGTGAGCTGATCAAGGAGCTCTGGCCCCAGTGGCCCCTCAAGACCCTGCTGCAAACTCACCCGATCTACAACTGCCAGTTGCAGATCGACGCCGAGGCCCTGTTCGAGGGCGTCGACGACGGCATCCGGACCTTCGTTCTGCTGACCGACAGGGATTTCTCGTGCGCCTGGCAGATGCGGCACATTGTCAAAGAGAAGCCGAAGTTCGACATGGCGGTCAATCTGTACGCCTACGCGACGGACAAGGCCCCCCCGCCCTCGCGGCTGGTGGACATCGAGAAGCGCATCGAGGAGCGCCGCAAGGCCATGGACGACTGGAAGAAGGCCGTCCTCGCCGAACGGGTGCTGGCCAAAAAGGAGAAGCGCCGTCCCAAGAGAATCCCCAAGCCCAAGCGTGTCAGTGACCAGGACCTCGACGTGGACATCCGCATGGTCACGCCCGGAGGAAAGAATCTCGTCACGGTCAACCTCCTGAAACACGAGGGCGATTACAGCTTGGGCCTGCATTACCAGATTCTGGGAATGCTCATCGGCGAGTTTCAGAAGAAGATCGGGGTCACCCTGGCCATGGGTGACGCCCTGGCCGCCAACGAGATCGGCCCCGGCATGCCGGACGTGTTGATGGTTCGCGGCGACAAGCCCATGGGCCTGAGCGACGAGCAGAAGGATCTCCTGGCCGAGTACATGAAGGAAGGAGGCTTTGTCATCGCGGAGGCCGCCATGGGGCGGAAGCCGTTCGACGAGAACTTCCGCGCGTTCATCGACAAGACCGAGGGCCTGAAACTGGTCCCCTTGGCCACGGAGGCCCCCCTGCTGACAGGCGAGATCGACGAGAACATCGAGGGGCTCGAGGTCACGACCTGCACGTTCAGCCGCACCGTCCGCGAAGAGGAGCCCGGGATCAAGACGCCGGTCGTGATGGCCATCATGGCCGGCGATCGCCTGGCCGGCTACTACAGCCCGTACGATCTGATGTACAGTTCGACCGGCTGCGTCGCCTACGGTCTTCGCGGCTACGACAAGAACAGCGCCTTGGCGATCCTCATCAACATGTTCCTGAAATCGACCAAGGGATAGCGGCGGCCGCGCCGGCAGGTCATTCTGCCGAGCCCTGAACCGGCCTCTGCACAACCACAGGATGGCCATCGGGAGCAGAAGGCCGTTGCGGCCGGTCGCTGCGACCGGCTCGGCGGCCGGTTTCCGGTGTTCAATCCCGTGACAGCACATGCCGACGGCTTGGCACGCCAGGGGACAACAGGGGCGAGCATCGGGACCGGAGCGAGTCGAGGACGCCGGGCACCACTCTGCCGGCCATGGAGGACAAGCCATGAGGAGAGCACTCCGCACCGCAGTAACGGTGGGCTGGCTTGCCGTGGTCGCATTCTCGGCAACGCCTTGTGCGTCGCAGGTCACCGAAGCCCAGATCGACGCGGCCATCGCCGCGGGCGTCGAGAACGTCAGGAACCAGCAGCAACCTGATGGGCGCTGGGGTCAGTACGACTGGGCGGGCGGAGGCCACTATCCCTGGGGGCGCGATGGGATCGCCCTGATGGTGCTGGAGTTCGCGAAGGTCCCCGTGAGCGACGAGCAGTACCAGAAAGGCCTCAAGCTCTTCCTCGAAGCCAAACTCGAACAGACCTACGAACGATCGTGCCGGACCATCGTCCTGGCCCAACTGGTGGGTCGCACCAAAGGCGGCCAGCAGGCCGGGTACCGCAACGCCCTGAAGCGCGACGTCCGGTGGCTCCAGGAAGCCCAGGGCGAAAGCGGCGGCTGGACCTACGTGAACCTGCACGGTGGCCCGGGGCGGCACGACTTCAGCAACTCTCAGATGGCCGTCCTGGCCCTCAGCGAAGCCATCATGGCCGGCATCGAGGTGTCCGAGCAGGTCATGAAGAAAGCCCAGGACATCTTCCTGAAGGCCCAGCGGGCCGACGGCGGGTGGAACTACTGGACCGGAGACAAGAAGGACGTGTCGTACGGCAGCATGACCGCCGCGGCGGTGGCCACGCTGTTCATCACCCGCGACTACCTGACGCCGCAGGTGGGCTGCCCGTGCCGGGGCAGTCGTTCGCCGCGCCGCGACAGCACCGCCGACAAGGCCATCAACGCCGGCGTCAAGTGGCTGGCCGGGAAGTTCGTCCCGGACAACAACCCGGACTACCACACAAAGTGGTGGGTGAAGTACTGGCTCTACAGCGTGGCCCGCGTCGGGGTGGCCAGCGGGTACAAATACCTCGGCACGCACCACTGGTACCGCGAGGGCTCTCAGCACGCTGTCCGCTGGACCGTCGGTGGCGGCAAGAACTTCCCCTACGCCTGCCTGGCCACGCTGTTCCTCATCAAGGGTAAGGCGCCGCTGCTGGCGAGCAAGCTCCAGTGGGACGGCCCCTGGAACCTCCACCCCAGGGACCTGGCGAACCTCACACAGTATCTCAGCAAGATCAAGGAGCAGCCGATCGGCTGGCAGATCATCCCGGTCGAGGCCCCGATCGAGGAGTGGCACGAGGCGCCGATCCTCTACATCAGTGCCGAGGCGAAGATCGACTTCACCGACGAGCAAAAGGACAAACTCCGACGGTTCACCGAGACCGGCGGGGCCATCTTCTTCGAGGCCTCGTGCGGCAATCGGACTGCCCGGACCTGGTGGGAGAACCTCTGCAAGGAACTCTGGCCCGAGTACGAGTTTCAGCGCATCGGACGCGAACACCCGCTCTGGACCGCCGATGCCAGGATCGAGGGCCGCCGGCTGCCTGTGCTGTCCGGCCTGAGCGACGGCCTGCAGACCTTCGTCTTCATGTCGCCCCGCGACATTTCCTGCTCGTGGTGCACGCGGGCCCACACGCGGCTGGAGGGCAACTTCCTGCTGGGCGCCAACCTCTACATGTACACCACCGACAAGAGCCCCCTGCGGGCCCGCCTGGCCCAGAAGCGCCGGATGCCGGAGCAGTATCGCGCGGCCCAAGTGACCTGCGGGCCCCTGTCGGCCTTGCGGATTGCCCGGCTCAAGACCTCGGGCGACTACTACGCCGGCAGCCGCTACCGGCCGCTCGAACACTACAACGCCCATCGCAATGCGACCGCACCGGAACTGAAGATCGCCGAACCCGTTGACGCGACCGCCGAGGCCCTGGGCAACGTCGACGTCGTGTGGATCACCGGCCGGCAGAGCGCGTCGCTGAGCGAGGACGCGGCCGCGGCCGTCAAGGCATACCTGGCAGGCGGCGGGTTCCTCTTCGCCGAGGCCACCATGGGCGACGAGCGGTTCCAGAAATCGTTCGCCGAGGCGGCCGAGGCCATGGGACTGAAACTCAAGGCCTGGGCGCAGGACGGGCCGGCCGTCACCGGCCGCATGGACGGCGCCTCGGGGTACAACGTGTCCAAGGTCAGGTTCACCACGCACCTGCGGGCTCGGCGCATCGGCCAGCCCGGGCCGTTGCTCCAGGGCATCCATCTCGGCGACAAGCTGGTCGGCGTCTACAGCCCGTATGATGTCATGTTCAGCCAGACCGGCTGCAAGGCCTACGGGAACCTGGGCTACCAAGCCGACGACGCCCAGGCCGTCGCGACCAACATCCTGCTCCTGGCAACCTGTAAGCGCGAGTGAGAGGACGTCACCCATGGGGTGGTCACGCGATCTCCTTCAGTGGACGGTGCTGGCCCTGGCCGCCGTTGCCTTCGCCGGCCAGGCCGAGGCCCAGGTGACGGCCGGGCAGATCGACGTGGCCGTCGGGCGCGCTACCGACTGGCTGTGGAAACAGCAGCAGCCGGACGGGCTGTGGCCGTACCGCGACCCCAACCGGCCCGAAGAGCACGTCATGGCCACACTGGCCATGGAATATGCCGGCACGCCCACGGACGACCCCAAGTTTGCCAAGGCTATGGCCCACCTGCTCCAGATGGACATCGACTTCAGCTACATCCGCAGCTCGCGGCTGATGACGCTGGCCCACCAGTACCATCGCCTGCCGAGAGAGAAGCAACCCCTGCTTCAGAAGGCCATGGCCGTGGACGCCGAGTGGCTCATCCGAGCCCAGTCATCCGGCGGCGGGTGGCGCTACAACCGCAGGCCGCCCCGGCCGGCGAACGTGGACGTCTCCGCCACCGGCTTCGCCATCACCGCCCTGGCCGAGGCCACGCGATGCGGCCTCAGGCTACCCAAGGACACCGTCCCCCGGGCCCACAAGCAGATGCTCGCCTTCCAGCGACCCGACGGCGGGTGGAACTACGGCGACCGTAACCAGCTCGACAAGCAACTGTCGTACGGCTCGATGAGCGCCTCCGGCATCGCCAGCCTGCTGCTAACCACCGAGCTGCTGTTTGCCGACGCCTCGGGGTGTCCCTGCACGGGCGGCCGATCCCGGCGCAGCGCCGGTGTGCCCACCAAGGCCATCCAGAGCGGCTTGACGTGGCTCGGCAAGCGGTTCATGCCCAACGAGAATCCCGGAAGGGGCAACGGCTACTTCTTCTACTGGCTCTACCAGGTCCAGCGCGTCGGACTGGCTACGGGGCAACGCAA
>Ga0272444_10004670_pt1 | contig 12034 bp, 9 predicted proteins | sample SSMForm13_FD_201033 | JGI IMG/M metagenome (GOLD analysis project Ga0272444, IMG submission 201033) | Marine sediment archaeal communities from Little Sippewissett salt marsh, Falmouth, MA, United States - SSM-Form-13 | ecosystem: Environmental > Aquatic > Marine > Wetlands > Sediment ... | reverse complement strand
ATTGCCGTTGGCACTCCGCCGGACGAGGAGGGAGGCGCCGACCTCCGGTATGTGGAAGAGGTGGCCCGATCCATAGGGCAGACCATGAATGGCTACAAGGTCGTGGTGACAAAGAGCACGGTTCCAGTAGGCACTGGCAAGATGATTGAAAATATTATTAAGGAAAGCCAGGCCGAACCCTGCGCCTTTGATGTTGCCTCTAATCCTGAGTTCTTGAGGGAGGGGTCGGCCATAGAGGATTTCATGCGTCCCAATCGCATCGTTATCGGCGCCGAGAGCGACCAAGCGGTTGCTATCCTTGAGGACCTTTACAATCCCCTCTATCTCATTGAAACCCCATTTGTGGTCACAGACAGGGCGACAGCAGAGATGATTAAGTACGCTTCTAACGCTTTCCTGGCCACTAAGATATCCTTTATCAATGAGATGGCTAACATATGTGAAAGGGTTGGGGCAGATGTCCACAAGGTGGCCAAGGGCATGGGCCTTGATGGGCGGATTGGTCGCAAGTTTTTACATCCTGGGCCGGGTTTTGGCGGGTCCTGTTTTCCAAAAGACACGAGGGCCATCACCCAGATTGCCAAACACCACGGATGCGAATTCAAGATTGTCGACGCAGTGATTAAGGTAAACAACGAACGTCCTGAGACAATGCTTGAGAAAATCATCTCGGCCGTTGGTGGGGATGTGAAGGGTATCACCATTGGGATACTTGGATTGACCTTTAAGCCAAACACGGACGACATGCGTGAGTCTCCCACCATCCCGATTATCCACGGGTTGCAGGAAAGAGGGGCAAAGATCCAGGCCTATGATCCGGCAGGGATGGAACAGGCAGAAGAATACTTTCAAGATGTGGATTACAAAACAGATTTGTACGGGGTTGCTGTCAACGCTGATGTTTTGGTCCTGGCAACGGAATGGAATCGATTCCGCAATATTGACTGGGATCGAATGAAAGAGCTTTTGAAGCGTCTTATCGTCGTAGATTTGCGAAACATCTATAAGCCAGAGCGCATGCGCGCCCTAGGATTCGAGTACACGAGTGTCGGGCGTCCATAGGCGATGAGTAAGCCCCGGCCGCCAAAACCTGCTAAGCTGGTCATAAGCTGTTTTACCAAGGATAAGAATGTTTTTGGTGAGGTAGCCCGAGCGCTCTCTGAGTCTTTTGGACAGCCCGATGTGATCAGTCCGTGGCTGGCCTTTGAACACACAGACTACTACAAGCTGGAGATGGGTGCTCCCCTTTTCAGGCGTTTGATGGCTTATCCCGAGTTGATGGAGCAAGAGGGTTTACCTGATGTCAAGCTTGTTACGAATGGACTGGAGGAGAAATTTGCCATAGAGGGGAAACGACTGGTCAATATCGACCCGGGATACCTCCTGGCGGAGCGGTTTATTCTGGCTACGGGGAAAAACTATACGCACCGTATTTACCTGAGGGGAGGGATCTATGGGGACCTGACCTTGGTTTATTACAATGGTGGGTTTCATGCGCTCGATTGGACCTATCCAGATTACGCCGGTGAAGCGATCACCAGTTTTCTGCAATGTGTGAGAGACAGATATATATATCAGACTTTAGGCACTTTTTGTTGAGGGCGATGGTATGATCAAGAGCATGACGGCTTTTGGCAGGGCGGAACAGGTCGTTGAAGGTCGGTCGTATGCAGTGGAAATGCGTTGTGTGAACAGACGCTATTGCGAGATCTCAGTGCGTATGCCCCAACCGTTCCTACCTCTTGAGGAGCGCATCAAGAAGCTGGTGGCAGCCAAGGTTTCACGAGGGCGCGTGGATGTGTTGGTAAAGGTCAAGAACGGTTCTCGGGCGATTGCCGACATTGAGGTGAATCTTCCCCTAGCCCAAGCCTATTGGAGGGCGTTGGCCGAGCTCAAGGAAGCCCTGGAAACAGAAGAAAAGGTTGGGCTGGAAACACTCCTTGGCTTGGGGGGGATCATGACGGCGACAGAACCTGAGGTGGACCTGGAAAAGGCATGGTTGGCCCTTGCCTCCTTGATTGGTGAGGCATTAGAAGGCGTAGATGCCATGCGGATCACTGAGGGGCAGGCCATTTACCATGATTTCCAGAAACGTCTTCAGTCTGTGGAGGAGGGCTTGTCTCGCATAAAGGCATTGGCCCCGTCCATCTCCTCCGAGTACTATAGTCGTTTGAAAGAGAGGATGGCCGCGTTGACAGAAGGCGAGGTAGAGCTGGATCCAAACCGACTGGCTCAGGAGGCGGCTTTTTGGGCCGACAGGAGCGACATTACAGAGGAAATCGTCCGTTCTGAAAGCCATTTGAAACAGTTCCGCAGCATGAGCGAATCAGAGGGTCCAGCTGGAAGGGCTCTTGATTTCCTGCTCCAGGAACTCAATCGGGAGGTGAACACAATGGGTTCCAAGGGGGGAGACGCCCATCTATCCCAACTCGTTGTCGTTCTTAAGAGCGAACTTGAGAAGATCAGAGAACAGGTCCAGAACGTAGAGTAGCTTAACCGAATAACGGACTTTGATAGTTTCGTAAGAAGTCCGCGTTGGAGGCGCAAGATGGATACAGCTTTGCTCAACATCGGATTTGGAAACACGGTGGTTGTCGGTCGTATCATTGCTATTGTCACTCCCGGGTCAGCCCCCATGAAACGGCTTAAAGAAGATGCAAAAGAGGGAAAACGCTTGATTGATGCCACGCAGGGAAGACGCACTCGTTCGATTATCATTACCGATAGCAACCATGTCATTCTTTCGGCCATTCAAGCAGAGACCATATCGCAGCGGTTTGTGACCGGCTTCGAATTCAGGGGGGAGCAGAAGAAGGCCACGGCTTCTAATTGAATGGCGAATATCCAGTTTCAAGTGATGGCCAAGAAAGGACATTTGTTCATTATCTCGGGACCTTCTGGGGCCGGGAAATCGACCATCGTGCGTGCCATCCTAGAAAAAAGACCACAGCTCAGATATTCCATCTCTTTCACCACCCGTCTTCCTCGGGGTGATGAGGAAGATGGCGTGGATTACTACTTCAGTAGCGAGGAGAGCTTTCGCAAGAAGGTCGACGCCAATGAATTGGCGGAATGGGCTGAAGTGCACGGCCACCTTTACGGCACATCAGCAAAGTATATTGAGGAGACCCTTTCTGGTGGGCAGGATGTCTTGTTGGATATTGATGTTGAGGGGACAAAGAGACTGTTAAACAGGTATCCTGAAGCGATTTCGGTCTTCATTACGCCGCCCACGATGACAGAGCTTGAAAAGCGGCTCAACAGACGTGGGACGGATTCCCCCGAGGTTGTTGCGCGACGTTTGAAGAGCGCGGAGGCGGAGATGGCTCAGGTCCATTGTTATGATCATGTCATCGTCAATGATGATCTGGGCAAAGCTCTACTAAAGTTGGAAACGATCATCGAAAAAGTTTGCCTTAATGGGTGACCTTCTTTACGGCATCCATCCTATTTATGAGGCCCTCTTAGCTGGGCGGCGAGAGTTTAGAAGGCTTTACATATCCAAGAGCCGCAGGATCAAAGGTATTGAGACCCTTTTCGAACTGGCTCGCGCCGGAGGGACCCCCGTCCAGTACAAGGCCCCGGATTATTTCAAATCCCGCCTCGGCGACTCGGTGCACCAGGGTCTTGCAGCCCAGGTTAGTGAATTGCCGCTGTCAGATGAGAGAGCGATTCTCAAAAAGGCTGAAACCGACAGCGCACTTCCTCTGATTCTAGGCCTGGATGGAATTGTAGACCCGCAGAACCTCGGATCCCTTGTCAGGACCGCCTTGGCCATGGGCGTCCATGGTATCATTTTGCCAAAAACCCGTGCTGCCCCCTTGTCCCCCGCAGTTTCGAAGGCATCTGCCGGAGCGATGGAACATATGTTGTTTGCGCGGGTTGCCAATCTCGTGGCCGCCTTACAACGGCTTAAGAAGGCAGGGCTTTGGGTGGTGGGTTCCCATGCCGGTTCACAGAACGCAGTGGACCAGGCTGATTTCAATGTGGGTTTGGTTCTTGTCATCGGGGGTGAGGGCAAGGGGTTACGTCCCCTGGTTCGCAAAACATGTGACTATCTCGTCTGTGTTCCCCAGAAGACAGGCATCGACTCTTTGAATGCTGCCGTGGCTGGGGCCATGATCATGTACGAGGTGACGAGACAGAGAAGAAAATGAAGTGTTTCCTAATGTCGTGTCTCGGAAATCAGTTGAAGAGGTGCAAATCATACAGTAGCCGCCGTCCAAAGCCATTTGCGCCGCTCCGTGACCATCTTGGGGACGCCTGCCGAACGGCACTAAATCACAGAAACTCGGGCCGTTAGGCCCTCAGACAGTCTGTGATTTTTCACGCGCCGTTCAGCATCCATCTGGCTCCCAAAATGCTCAATGTCGCTCGCAAAAAGGCCTTGGACGGCATCCGAATAATGCAAAGTACTTCTGGGACGCGACACTAACGTTGCTAAAATGCCTGCCTATTTAAAAACATATGACGTCATCGTCGTGGGAGCTGGTCATGCGGGATGCGAGGCGGCCCTAGCAGCGGCCAGGTCCGGACATGCCACCCTGGTCATGACGATCAATGTGGACCACGTTGGCGAGATGTCATGTAATCCAGCCGTAGGGGGTCTTGCTAAGGGGCATCTCGTTCGCGAGATCGATGCCTTGGGCGGGGAGATGGCCAAGAATACCGATGCCACGGGTATTCAGTTTCGCCGCTTGAATACGAAGAAGGGGCCGGCAGTGCAGTCATCCAGAGCCCAGGCTGACAAAGAACAATATCGCCTTCGCATGAAGCGTGTCTTAGAAGAACAGGAGAATCTGGATGTCAAACAGGGGCTGGTCGAGGCCCTGATTGTGGAAGATGGTGCGGTCAAAGGGATTCTGACGAGTATTCAGGAGAAGTTTCTCGGCAAAACAGTGGTTCTGACGACAGGCACGTTCTTGAAAGGCCTGATCCACATTGGATTGAAGCATTTTTCAGCAGGACGTATGGGGGATCCCGCCTCCAACAAGCTTTCCGGCCAGTTAAGCGCTTTGGGCTTAAGGATAGGCCGCCTAAAAACGGGCACCACACCTCGGTTAGATGGTCGGACCATCGACTTTTCCAAGCTGGAGCCCCAGTATGGAGATGAAGTACCCGTCCCCTTTTCCTTTGAGACCGACGAGATTACCCAAGCGCAGGTCCCCTGTTACATAACGTACACGAACGAGAAAACCCATGAGATCATTAAGACAGGCCTTGACCGGTCCCCCCTCTTTTCTGGCGTGATAAAGGGGACCGGGGCCCGGTATTGCCCGTCTATTGAGGATAAGGTGGTTCGGTTTCCGGATAAACCCCGGCACCAGATTTTTTTGGAACCCATGGGGCTTGGAACGACTGAGATTTATCCAAACGGCGTCCCGACAAGCCTGCCAGTGGATGTGCAGCTCAAGATGCTTCGGTCTATCGAGGGGCTTGAAGACGTGGAGATCGTACGACCAGGTTATGCTATCGAGTATGACTATGTGGATCCGGTGCAGCTGAAGCCAGACTTAGAATGCAAGAAGATTCGAGGGCTGTTCTTGGCGGGCCAGATCAATGGCACTTCAGGTTACGAGGAGGCAGCGGGCCAGGGAATCATGGCGGGGATCAACGCGGTCCGCTATTTGAGAGGAGAGCCTGCTATCATCATTGGACGGGCACAGGCCTATATCGGCGTGATGATCGATGATTTGGTCACCAAGGGGACCCAGGAACCCTATCGGATGTTTACCTCAAGGGCCGAGTACCGTCTTCTCCTCAGGGAGGACAATGCAGATTTACGCCTTCGCGAACTGGGCCATCAGGTTGGCCTTGTGTCTGATGGGCTTTACGAGAAGTTCAGGCAAAAGCGCAAGGCTGTTAAGGGACTCTTGGCTCTGCTGTCAGACGTTCGTTTGAACCCAACGCCCGGAGTAAAACGCACTCTGGAGGGGTTGGGTCTCGGCCCTATCCATCAACCGGCTACGTTGATAGATCTCCTTAAGAGGCCGGGAACAGACCTTAAGAAACTTGCCGAACTTGACGGCCGGCTCCTTTCCTTTACGAAGGAGGTTGCCGACCAGGCCATGATCCTTGTCAAGTATGACGGTTACATACGGCGTCAGATGGAGCAGGTTGAACGCGGAAAAAACTCAGAAGCCGCGAAGATTCCTGACGACTTTGACTATCAGGGAATTCCCGGACTTTCCAATGAGGTCAAGGAGAAACTGTCACGTATTCGTCCTTTCTCTGTTGGACAGGCCTCCAGAATTTCCGGGATTACCCCGGCGGCCGTAGCGATCATACAGATCTACCTCAAGAAGTGGGGACAAAGGGGCACGCAACTTTGAGAGCCAAGGAAAGAGAGCAAGGCAATACCCGCGGGAAGACCACAACGGCAGATGGTGGGCGCCGGATCCCCGACACCCCCGTCATTGCCTTTATTGAAGGTGATGGCATAGGACCAGACATCTGGGCGGCTACCCGCCGCGTTCTGGAGGCAGCCGTGGGCACCGCATACGGGGACAGGCGCAAGATCCAATGGCAGGAGGTATTAGCCGGTGGAAAGGCATACAAAGAAACCGGTGAATGGCTCTCAAAGGAAACGTTACAGGCCATAAGGGATTACGGGATAGCCATCAAGGGCCCATTGACGACGCCCGTGGGGGAGGGAATTCGCAGTATCAATGTGGTATTGCGACAAAGACTGGGCCTGTACGCCTGTATTCGGCCCATTCGGCACATCACAGGGGTCCCCAGCCCAATGAGGCACCCCGACAGGGTCAATATGATCGTGTTCCGGGAAAACACAGAAGACGTCTATGCTGGAATCGAATGGGAGGCCGAAAGCAGGGGGGCTCGGAGGGTTATCGCTTTTCTGAGGGACAGGATGGGCGTTGATGTAGACAGGGACTCGGCCATTGGTATCAAGCCCATGAGTCGAGGGGCTTCAAGGCGGTTGGTGGCAAGGGCCATACAATACGCGTTAGAGCATCATCTCCCCAGTGTCACGCTGGTACATAAGGGCAATATCATGAAGTATACAGAAGGGGCTTTCATGAAGTGGGGCTATGAGGTGGCGCAGGAGATGTTTGGCGACGATGTTGTGTTTGAATCGGATAGAGGGGGAGCAGATGAGCATGCATCGCCAGCGGGAAAGGTGATCATCAAGGACAGGATCGCGGACATGATGTTTCAACAAGTGCTCCTTAGGCCAGAGGCCTACCATGTGATTGCCACCCCCAATCTGAACGGCGACTACCTCTCAGATGCCCTGGCCGCCCAAGTAGGGGGCCTTGGGATGGCTCCTGGCGCCAATATTGGGGACAGCTGTGCGGTCTTTGAGGCCACTCACGGCACAGCTCCCAAATACGCTGGGAAAGACAAGGCAAATCCGGTTTCATTGATCCTGTCCGGGGTGATGATGCTGGAGCACTTGGGGTGGCCAGAGGCCGCTTTGGCCATAGAGCAGGCCATCCAGAAAACCATTTCGGATGGCGTGGTCACTTACGATTTGGCCCGGCAGATGCCGGACGTCCGGGACGTGAAATGCTCTGAATTTGCAGAACGCGTGGTTGAACGCTTGCGCTGAGCGTCCATGCAAAATGCACGGTGCAAAGTGGAAAATGATCAGTAACCAATGACCTATGGATATCTCCATTCTTTGGTCCAAGGACTGTACCAAAGCTTTCTAGATGCTATTTTTCCCCGCAAGTGTCTCATTTGCGGTGCCTTTGAGGGCTTGCAGCCCTCTGATGAAGGGCTTGCGTCTGACCCCTTAGCTCATATCACCGCCCCGTGTTTTTGTGCGTCTTGCCGGAGAGACCTAAGACCCGTTGCCTCGCCTTTTTGCTCAAAATGCGGCCGGCCCTTTGTTTCGCGGGAGGGGGACAACCATGTCTGCTGGGAATGCCTCATTGAACAAAGGCATTTCAGAAGGTCAAGGGCCTTTGGCCTCTACGACGGCGCTCTTATGGAGGCCATTCATCGGCTCAAGTACGGAAGGCACACGTCCCTGTCCCGGCCCTTGAGCGCTCTTCTGAGGGAGACATTTTTTCAATGCTGGGATGTGACCACGGTCGATCTCCTGGTTCCCGTTCCCCTGCACCTGAAACGCCTGCGGCAAAGGGGATTCAATCAAGTCTACCTTTTGATTAGAAGGTGGGCGAAGCAAGACGGCATTGCCTTTGACGGTCTTACGTTGTTGCGAAGCCGCTGGACAGAGCCTCAGACCGCACTGAGCCGCAAGGAGCGAAAGAAAAACATCAAAGGCGCCTTTGTGGTTCAGCATCGAGAGACAATCAGGGGAAAGAAGATTGTCCTGGTAGATGATGTTTACACGACAGGATCTACGGTCAATGAGTGTGCTCGCGTCTTGATGAAGGCGGGTGCGGCGTTGGTGGATGTCCTGACCCTGGCACGTGCTGTTTGACGCGGCAGCTCCTTTTACGAAGAAATGCCAGAATGCTCCGACTTTAAGTCGGAGATGCATGGCATCGAATCAGATTCCCCTCCCTTGACAATCACCCCCACCTTTGTCGTCCCCCATCAAGAGGGAGGAGGTTGATTTAAGAGAAGCCCCGACCTTTGGTCGGGGAGTCTCACTCTGGGGAGCATGAAATAGTTTACGTTTCACATAGGTGTTGTTCGAACAGTCATGTACAAGTTGCAGATTGTCAACATGCAAACCATATGGTGCTCCCTGTCGAATTTCGTTTGAGCCAAAAGCTCTATTGAGAGTTATCAGAATTGGTGCTCTTGGGCGTGAAAGATCCTTACACTGCCAAAGTGACGGTGGGCCGAATTTAAAGGATGCATGTTCCTTGGGCTGACAATCCTGCTATCGAAAGGCGCCGCGGCGGTATGATCGCCAGAATAGGACGCACACTGCCAGCAGCGGGTACCGCCGCAGCCGGGGCGTCACTTTGATCGCAACGCCTGAGTGTCGTTCTATCTTCCACAGCACATATTCCAGGCCGCCCTGGAAGGTGAAGAGACCCTTAAGGAGACGCAGCACAGAGAGCAGCTTACCCTGCAGACAGCGCACACGCCAGTGGAAGTGGCTGCGATGGCGCACGCGGGCCGGGATGCCGGCGTGGTACCGGACAGGGCCTGCGTTGGCGAGAACCTCGACAGGAAAGGGGACTAATTCCACTGCAGCCCGCGTCAGCTGCTCGTAATGCTCCGACTGGACGTCAAACAGGCTGACGAGGTTATCTGGTCGCTCTGCCCTGAATTCGGCCCTGTAGCTGAGCAAAAATCCCTCGCGCCACAAATCTCCGGCTGTAAAGTAGTCTCTTAGCTGAGGCAGCACGCGAGTGATAAAGGTGATAACCGCCTGACCCAACGCTGCTTGCACCTGTGTTGCGACTTGGTCGGTGCGGGCATAAAGGAGCGCTGCGGGTTGTGCGAAACGTGCCCAAAAATAGGAGTGGAAGCAGTGCGAAGAAGTGCCGCGTTGAAAGTCGGCCAGAGAAAGGACCGCATACTTGGCACGCACCATTCGTGCTTCAAAGGGCAACTCAAGGTAGAACACATTGGGGGGGAGTAGCTTGTTCGCGAAGCTGAGCAAGCGGTTACTGTAAATGGAACGGTAGCTGTCCACCAGCAAATACAAGTCGACGATCCCCCGGCGGTCATCACTTTTTCGGAAACAAGAACCATAAAATAGGATGGCTTGGCAAGCGTTGCCATGGCGTGCCAGGATCTCGTTGGTCAGGGCGCATACGGCTGGTGAAGCCGGTTGCGAGGTTTGCTGGCAGATCTGTAAGATATGCTGGAGTGCCGTCGGCATGATCACAATCGCAGGAATGACGCTGGTCCGGCATTTGTTACCACGACAGGGCCGAGACGAGAATCAGGGGTGTAAAGCTCTCCGTCAAGGGCAAAAGAGCTGTCAAGGGAGAGGCGCAGCTCATTTACATTATGGCTGAAATAGCCGTGTTCCGGCGAGCCGGAGCGGCATTTCCGACCACGCAATAAGTAGGGCAGCGCACGCAGAAGATATCGCGGCCGCCCAAAGACGGCGGTGTAGTGGAGTGGCCCGTTTTCTGTGCCCCAGTACGGGCGCAGCCCGAAGAACAGGCGCTCAATGGTGGTGACGAGTACCAACAGGCAGTCTCGCTGTTCCGGCCAATCTTCATTCACGGCAATCGTGATAGGTACTTGGGCCACGTAGTCGCTGTTCCGGCGGGCCACGGCCAGCAAAAAACGGGCTATGACCAGCCCGGGAGCCAACTGGCCGCGCAGGCCAAGGCCGTGAATTTTATTGTGAAAGAACCGAATTCCTTGGCAGATACCTGCCGCACCGAAAAACATCCCGCACAGAGGTTCTTGGTCGGGCACCTGCACGCGCAAAACCGGACGTTGCAGGATAACTGGGTCGCCATCCCCAGTCCGCGCCCAAGCGATGAGTCTCTGCAGCGCCGAGTCCCGTGATCCCTGTAACCCCACATCCCCGGCTATCAAACTGGTGGTGCCTGATCGAAAGACTGCCAGCAGCGGTAAGGCCTCAAAGGGGCTGCGATGGAACAGCGCGGTAAGTACCGCCTGTATAGTACCGTCACCCCCATTCACCGCTACGATGTCCACTTCCTCCCGGGCAAAGTCAGTCAGGGCCGACGCCACATTTGCTGGCGTCTGGACCTTGCGATGGATCACCTGTGGGTGCCCTGTCAACACTTTTCGGATTGCCTCGAGGCCTTTTCGGTTGCCTCCGCTAAGGGGATTGCTGAGCATCCCGATGCGAAGCATTTGACCATGTGGCACAATCTTTAAGAAAGAGCTGGTGGCCTTATTCGCCGCCTGGCTTCCACCAGGTCGACGCGTGAACAGCCTGACAGCCAACGACCTATCATCGTTTTCTTGGTCAACGCCTTCAAACCAGGAGAGGAGCGGACCGGAGATGATTCGTTCGCGCCCAGCCATGGTCAGGCGCGCCAGGAGAAAAAGGCTGGTCAGCACGGTCCAGCAAGCCACAGTCAGCAATCCCAGGTCAGGACGACCTGATGCAGCGCCCACGGTCAGCAGGATGAGGTTGGGATTTCGCCTGGCCGTAATCAGTCGGAAATACGAATCTGTCGGGCGCCAGCAGAATATTCCGAACGTTCCGAGCCAGAGTCTAAACGTGCCTTCAACAAGACGTCCTACAACATAACCACTGACTATCAGCCAAAGGGTCACATTCAGCGGTAGCCATTCTGCACCCAGATGGGCTACGCCTAGACCCAGACCCCATGCGACGTACCAAAACGGCGGGTGTATCAGGTCAATGGCGTGGTCGAAAACATGACCGAAACGGCTGGAGGTTACAGTCACCCGAGCCAGTTTACCATCCACTGTGTCCAGGAAGGTCATGAACCAGCCAACTAGCAGTCCCCAGCCATATATGCCATACGCGAAGAACGTGCCAGCGAGCACAACAAGGATCAGACTGACCATGGTGACATGGTTTGGCCGGAGTCCAAAGCGCACGCACTGTCTAACAGCCCATCGGGCCGGGCGTGGCCAAGCCCATTTGGTGACAAGATCGGTCACGCCCTTGTACGACGAGGAAAAGAGCAACCGTTCCAGGTCCCGCCGGTTTGCACCAGTGATGGGCAGGACGAAGGGGGGGTCTAACTTGCGCAGATTCTGCTGATAAGCTGACGTCAGAGTCTCCGGAGTCTCTGCCCGAACGGCCGGCAGGGTCTTGCTTGTGGGTGTGCCCGACAAAACGTCTTTTACCTGAGGCGCTATTTTCCAGGAAACATGGGCTGCTACCGCCACGTGTGTTTTGGCTCCAGGGACTTCCAGGACGGTATTGGACATCTTGACCAGAGCGTTGAGCACACGGTCGTCGTACAAGTAGTCGGCACGCAGGAGTAAAACTGAGCTCTGGGCTGGAACAGCGGCGAGATTTTCCACAATCTCGGTTATGCCGGCGCGTTCAAGGACACGTTGTAAGCGCTGGCGAGAAGTCAAGCCCCAGAGACGTACTGGGCATTGTTCAAGAATCAAGGCAAAGACAGACACAGGCGTGACCTTTAGCGGATAAGTTAGTATAATATAGTAT
>Ga0272444_10004669_pt1 | contig 12040 bp, 10 predicted proteins | sample SSMForm13_FD_201033 | JGI IMG/M metagenome (GOLD analysis project Ga0272444, IMG submission 201033) | Marine sediment archaeal communities from Little Sippewissett salt marsh, Falmouth, MA, United States - SSM-Form-13 | ecosystem: Environmental > Aquatic > Marine > Wetlands > Sediment ... | reverse complement strand
CACCACCACCACGACCACCACCACCACCGGCACCACCACCACCGCGGCCATAATCGAGCACTACGTGATCGACTACGACGACTATGACGGTGACGGCGCCACCGACGCCGCCGTCTTCAACAGCGGCACCTGGCAGATCCGGAACGTCGGCACCTCCAGCTACGGCTCCGCCGGCGACATCCCCGTCTCCGGCGACTACGACGGCGACGGCACCGCCGAGCGCGCCTACTTCACCTCCGGCGGCCTCTGGTACGTCGACGGCGTCCATTCCGGCCTGGCCTGGGGCGCCGGCGGACAGATCCCGGTCCCCGCCGACTACGACGGCGACGGGTCCACCGATCCGGCCACCTACAGCCCGAGTTCGGGTAACTGGTACATCCATCCCGTCACCGTGGTCCAGTACGGCGGCAGGGCCGGAGACATCCCGGTCCCGGGCGACTACGACGGCGACGGCACCGCCGACCGGGCCCTCTACCGCTGGTACGGCAGCGAACAGGGCAAGTGGTACGTGGACGGCGTCGGCATCTTCAGCTGGGGCGGGAGCGTAAGCGACGTCCCGGTCCCGCTGGACTACGACGGCGACGGGGTCACCGATCCCACCGTGGTCCGCAACCTGGGCGGCACCCACTTCGTCTGGAAGACGATGGGCGGCTCGGTCGAGAGCTGGGGCATCCCCACCGTGGACACCCCGCTGACCGCCGACTTCAACGGGGACGGGGCCGCCGAGGCCGTCACCTGGCGGGCCCACCGAACCAAGTGGTTTGCCCGCAACGGGGGCTTCACCTACCGGGTGACCTTCGGCGGATCCGACGGCATCCCCGCCATCGGCCAGAGCTACTGAGAGGCGGCCGGATCGTGCCGCCTGCGGCGGTACTTGTAGTATCGTCCCTTCGCTTTGCTCGGCACTGGCAGGAGCGCTCCCGCTCGGCGGTCGCTGGCAAGAAAGGCGAAAGGCAAGTCCTACACGGGGAGAACACAGAGAAAGTCAAAAGCGAAAGGCAGGGATCAGCGAATTACGCTAATTTTCGCGAATTAAAGGCAAGGCAAAGTCAACGGCGAGAACAGACGATTGAATGTGATTGGAGGAGAGTTGGGGAAATAGTGGCGAGGAAGAGTCCGAACAACGTCCATCGACGCGGCTATCTCCAGAAACGAAAGTCAAGGGCGGGAATTTACCATGAAGATCATGAAGGGAATGAAGGGGATTGAAGTCTTCTCAATCGCTATTGCAATCAGTCCTTCCCATTCTGATTCCTGAATTCTGGATTCCTGAGTCCTGAACCCTTGCCTTTAACCCTCTGCGCTATGCCCTATGCGCTTTCGCAGACTTGAAGATTGTCGAACATCCTTCAGACATCCTTCCGCTTTCTTCACTCCCTTCCTAATAAATTCCCGCCTTGGCCTTGCCTTTAATCCGTGGACAACGCTTTTGCCTTGTCTTTAATTAGCGGTAATTCGCGTAATTAGTTGATCCCGCCTTCGGCCGGGCGGGAGAGGGGGTCCGTCAGCCGGAGAGGGACTTATGCCAGACGTTCATACTCTCGAGCCGCCCGGCGATCTGGGTATTGTTCTTCAGCCTCCCGGCAAAGCTGTAACCGGCTCGGGCAAATACGGCATTCATCCCGGGAGAAAGCGCCCGGGCAATCGTGAAGGCGGTTTTTACCCGTGCCTTCCGCACGGTTTCCTCCATCTTCTTCAGCAGGTGCCGGGCAAAGCCGTGACCACGCCAGGAGGGGAGGGTGGCAAAGTCGGTCATCTCCACCGCATCCGCCCCTTTCACCCGCTCCGCCGAGGAAGCTGCCACCGGTCCGCTGCCGTCCGCGGCCGGCGCGATGAAATAATCGGCCTTTTCCCCCAGATTGGCCGACAGGTAGGCCGAATCCTGGATGGGGAAGGGATAGGAGGCGAACACCCGTCGATACAGGTCAGCCAAGCCCGGGATGTCCTCATCCCGACACCGGCGGAGCTGAAACCGAGCCGGGAGGGGAGGCAGGCTTTCCTGCGGAGTCAAGCTCAAGACGCTTTCCAGGATTCTCTCGATCTCCTTCCGGTTTTTCTCCCGGGCTCGATGCGCCCGCAGGTAATGGCCCAGGAAGGCGGCGGCCTCCCCGCCGGGATAGAAGCAAGGCACGCAAGCTTCCATAACAAAACCCTCGGAACGAAATGATTCGACCGACCCGAACGGCACCCGGGCAAATATCTTGGAGTAACCTCTCTCCCGAGCCAGGGCAACAAGTTCGCCCGGGAGCGCCTCGGGGATCGCCGCCGGAGCCTGCATCAGGTAGATGCGATCATTGAGCGGACCGTGCTGGATCAGGCAATCCCGGAAGATTTCAACCGCGTCCGACGACATCATTCCCGTCTTTCCATTCGGGCGTTGTTCTCCGGAACCAGGGATATCGTCTGGTCGTAATCCGCCAACAGCTTTTCGATGCCCACCGCCCGGTATTCCAGCCCGTCCTCCAGGGGCAACTGCAGATCGCAGCCGTCACAGTTGCGGTCGCAGAAAGTCGCTTCATAGGAATCGGGTTCCCGGTAACTTGTGATCACTCCTTCGTAGTTGCGCAAAACCACCTTGTTCACCGACCAGGAGATGAGGTAATTGGGCATCACCGGAATCTTGCCTCCTCCCCCGGGGGCATCGATCACGTAGGTGGGAACGCAGAAACCGCTGGTGTGCCCGATCAAGCTCTCGATGATCTCAATTCCCTTGCCCACCGGAGTACGGAAATGCCCCAAACCTTCCGAGAGATCGCATTGATACAGATAGTAGGGCCTGACTCGATTGGCTACCAGCTTGTGGACGAGAGAGCGCATTATCCGCGGACAATCGTTGACCCCGGCCAACAAAACCGACTGGTTGCCCAGGGGAATCCCGGCGTCGGCCAGGCGGGCCAGGGCCTCACGGGAGGAAGCGGTAATCTCCCGGGGATGGTTGAAGTGCGTATTGACCCAGATCGGATGATGCCGCTTCAGCATCGCGACCAGATCATCGGTTATCCGATAAGGCAACACCACCGGCGTCCGGGTCCCGATCCGGATGACCTCGACGTGCTCGATGTCCCTCAGCTCGCCCAGAATCCAATCCAGGTAATCGGTCCCCAGCAAAAAGGGATCTCCCCCGCTGAGCAGAACGTCGCGAATCTTGGGATTGCCCCGAATGTAGTCCAGCCCCAACCGGATCTGGTCCCGACCGGGAATGCCGTCCTGGTCTCCCACCCGCCGCTTCCTGGTACAGTGCCGGCAATACATCGCGCAGACGTTGCTCACCAGGAACAAAACCCGGTCCGGATACCTATGGGTGATGCCCGGGACGGGACTGTCGGCATCCTCGTGCAGGGGATCGAGCATATCCTCCTGGGAGATGTCCAATTCGCGCGCGGAAGGAACGGCCTGACGGAAAATGGGATCGTTTTCCAGGTCATCCACGTTGATCAGGGACAGGTAGTAGGGAGTTATGGACATCGGAAAAACCTGGACGGTAGCCTCCAGGCGCTCCTTGAAGCGAGGCGGAAGCTTGACTTCCAGCAAGGATTCCAGGACGTCGGGAGACTTGATCTGATGCTTGACCTGCCACTCCCAGCGCTTCCAGTTCGACTTGTTTATTTCCAGGTCGATCTTTTCGGCAATTTTCTGTTGATGTTCGGTAAATATCATAGATTTCCTCTTTGGTTAAGCCGGCCGCGGAAAAGCCGCCGAAGGGGCGGAAACGCGAATTGCCACAACCCGGAACCGCCGGGTCGACAAAGACGAAAAGCGCGAAAGGCTTCCTGCAGAGGTAGCGGCGCCTGCGGCACCTAAGTTCGGCCAAGCTAAAATTAGCTGACGGATAAAACTAACTATGCATAAATTGATGCACTTCTACCTTATTATAACCTTTTAGGGCATACGATCAAGCCCTTTGTTTTTTGGGGCTTTCCATAAACAATAACGCCGACAACCCCGCCGACATTGAACCTTGTGGAATCCCTCCGCTTATGCTAGTCTCTGGAATGAGAAAAATGTTAGCTGCTTCCAAGGATGAGATATGACGAAACGCTTGATTATAGTATCTAACCGCCTTCCCGTTGTCGTAAATAAGGCCGAGGAGGGCTGGCGCCTCCAGCCGGGATCAGGGGGCTTGGTCACCGCCCTGAGCCCCGTTCTTCAGGAAAAAGGCGGACTCTGGATCGGCTGGCCGGGATCGGACGAGGAGGCTCCCTACCGGGAGATATTCAGCCGGGCCCGGGAGGAACTCGGCTACGAAATCATCCCCGTCTCGCTCTCGACCGAGGAGGTGGACGGTTACTACCACGGTTTTTCCAACGAGACGATCTGGCCTCTCTTCCACACGCTGCTCGGACGCACGGTCTTCGACCGGGACTATTGGGAAAGCTATCGCGAGGTCAACCTCAAGTTCGCCGAATGCATCCTGGAGGCTACCGACCGAAGCGACTTCGTCTGGGTTCAGGATTATCAACTTCTCCTGGCCGGGGCCGGAGTGCGGGAAAGACGACCGGAAAGCCGGCTCGGTTTCTTCCTGCACATTCCCTTCCCTTCGCCCGACATCTTTTTTCGCCTGCCCTGGCGCCGGGAAATCCTCCAGGCCCTGCTGGCCTATGACCTGATCGGCTTCCAGACCCGCAAGGACCTGCGCAACTTCATCCAATGCATCCGCAGCATCCTTCCGGAAACGGCGACCAGGTATCAACCTCCCCGCTCCCTGGTTTCCTACCGGGATCACCAGACCGTGGTGGGAAACTTCCCGATCGGGATAGACTACGCCCGCTACAGCAATCTGGCCCGCTCCCGGGAGGTGGAGCAGGGGGCCTGGTTTCTCCACGAAAAATTTCCCGGGCATAAGCTGGTCCTGGGAGTGGACCGCCTCGACTACACCAAGGGACTCCCCCAGCGGCTTGAAGCTTTCGAGATCTGCCTGGAACGCCACCCCGACCTGTGCCGGAAGGTCTCGCTGCTCCAAGTCGTGGTGCCCAGCCGAATGAGCGTCCCGGAATATCAGAGAATGAAAAGCGAGTTGGACGAACTCATCGGAAGAATCAACGGGCGATTCACCGTCCTGGGCTGGGTGCCGATCCATTACATCTTCGGGACCTTGACCCCGTTGGAATTGGTTTCCTACTACCGCTCCTGCGAGATAGCCCTGATCACTCCCCTCAACGACGGAATGAACCTGGTGGCCAAGGAGTACTGTGCCTGCTGCATCGACAACCGGGGCGTCCTCATTCTCAGCGAGTTTGCCGGGGCGGCCACTCAATTGAAAAAAGGCGCCATCCTGACCAATCCCCACGACACGGCCGGGACGGCGGAGACCATCTACCGAGCCTTCACGATGAGCCCGGCGGAAAGGAAACGGCGGATGCGCCTGCTCCGGGGACAGGTGCGGCGGCACGACGTCTTCCGCTGGGTATCCGGATTCCTGCGGGCGGCGGAAAAAACGGGACAGGATCCGGCTTGAAAAACATCCTGGCGAGCTGGCCCAAACTGGCCGGGGAACTGGCCGCGGGAGACCCCCTGCTTTTGGGTTTGGATTACGACGGGACCCTGGCCCCGATCGTCCGGAATCCCGCCGATGCCCGGATGTCCCGCGCGACCAGGGCTTCCCTGGAGAAATTATGTGCTTCTCCCCGCCTGTTCGCAGCAGTGATCAGCGGTCGGACTTTGGCGGACATCCGCCAGCGGATGGGAATTCCCAACGTCATCTACGGGGGGAATCACGGCCTGGAGCTAAGCGGCCCCGGCTGGAATTACCTTAATCCCTGCGCCTGCAAGGCCCGGAACGTCCTGCGGGAGACCGCGAAGAAATTGGCGGAAAAACTCAGGGGCCGAGAAGGGGTCATCCTCGAAGACAAGCACCTGACCCTGACCGTTCATTTCCGGAAAGCCAGGGAAACGGAGGAAAGCCTGATCCGGGCCGAGGTGGAAGAAATTCTGGCCCCTTTCCGGGCTCGGAGGCAACTTCGCCTGACCGAGGGGAAAAAGGTGCTGGAGATCAGGCCTCCCACCAACTGGGGCAAGGGAAACGCCTTGCGCCTGATTCAACGCCGCCTGGCCTCCCGGGCAAAAGTGGCGCGGTTGCGGACACTCTACATCGGAGACGACCGAACCGACGAGGCCGCCTTTGCGGCGTTGGGAAAGGGGGACTTTTCCGTCCGGGTCGGGAAAAACCAGGCAACGGCGGCACGCTGGAGCCTGGCCGGGGTGGGGGAGGTAAGAAAACTGCTGAACCGCTTGGAGAATTGCCTATGAACAAGCCGATAAAGGCCCGCGAACCCTTCGTCTTCTACAGTCGCTTCAACCTCCAGGAACTTACCGGTCTCAAGGCCGGCAACCTGGAATCCCTGCTCGATTTGATCTCTACCGTGCCGGGATCGTCGATCTACCATCACACCCACCGCTTTATGGAAAAGCACGATTACCTGCTCCCCGAGCCGCCCAACGACTTCGCGGTCTGGATCGGGGACGTGCTGGGCGACCGAACCCTGCAGGAAAAACTGGCCGGGATTGACGTCCTTCAATTTACCACGATCAAGGACCTCCGCCTGGCCTTGGTCGAGGCCATCGACTCACACCTCTCGGCCTATCCCCGGGCCCGGAAGCGTTTCGCCGAAAAAGACGACGAATTTCACTTCATCAAATCCGTCAGCGTCATCGTTCCCACTCCATACTCGGCGGAATCGCTGGAAGCATTCATCAAGGGATTGAAGGAAGTTTCCACCTCCTCCATCTACTTCCATATGTTCGAGGCCCGCCTGCGACTGGAGAGGCAAACCAACGATTTTTCCTGGTGGCTGGAAAGCGCCCTCCTTCTCAAGACCCTGGGAGAAAAAATATCCAGTCTGGATCCTTACTCCTTCACCTTGTCGGGATTGCGGCGCAAGATCATCGACATCCTGGAGGAATGCGCGGGAGACGACAGATGAGTACGCTCAACGAATACAGGGCCATTGTCGGCGACGGGGTGGTGGACGAGCTTTATGGGTTGGGGGAAAGGCTCCGCGGGCGGGTGGTTCAACACATCAACTCAACCCGGGTCGGCGGCGGAGTGGCGGAAATCCTGTCCAACCTGGTTCCCTTGTTCAAGGAAGTCGGAGTGGAAGCTGCCTGGGACGTGATCTCGGGAACCGATGCCTTCTTCGAAGTCACGAAAAAATTTCACAATGCCCTCCACGGACGCCGGGAGGAGATTCCCCGTTCCCTGCTCGCGATTTTCCGGGAAGTCGGGCGCGAAAACATCAGGAACCTGCCCCTGCGCGGAGACATCACCATCGTCCACGACCCCCAACCGGTTATGCTGATCAAGAACAAGGAAAAGACCGCCGGTCCCTGGATCTGGCGCTGCCACATCGACATCGCCCAGGCCGACCCCCGGGTCTTTTCCTTTCTGCGGCAATTCATCTCGGACTATGACGGCCTGATCTTCTCCAGCCCCCTGTTTTCCAAGCGCTTTTCCCTCCGCCAGTTTCTCATCTCCCCTTCCATAGACCCGCTCAGCGAAAAAAACCGGGAAATGGGAAAAGACGAGGTGGCGGCGGTAATCGCCAAGTACGGGATTGACCCGAAACGACCTTTCGTCCTGCAGGTTTCCCGTTACGATTATCTCAAGGACCCCGTCGGGGTGATCGAGGCCTTCCGCCTCGTGCGCAAGTACAACGACTGCCAGCTGGTGCTGGCCGGAAACCGAGCCGCCGACGATCCGGAATCCGATCGAGTCCTGGCCGAGGTCCGGGAAAAGGCGGGGAAGGATCCCGACATCCACATTCTCCTGATCCCTCCGGAAAACAATGACACCGACATCAACGCCCTGCAGCGGGCCGCGACCGTGGTGGTGCAGAAGTCCCTCCGGGAAGGCTTCGGCCTGGTGGTGAGCGAGGCACTCTGGAAAGGACGGCCGGTGGTGGCCTCGGCCATCGGTGGGATCCCGCTCCAAGTCGAGCACGGCCGGACCGGCTTGCTCTGTCGGAGCGTCGAAGGCGCGGCCCTGGAAATCAAGCAACTCCTGAACAACCCCGCCTATGCCGAGAAACTGGGAGCAAACGCCCGTGAGCACATCCGCCAGAACTTCCTGCTCACCCGCCATTTAAAGGACTATCTTCTGCTCCTGCTCGCCCTCCAGCGGGACGAGGACATCATCCACCTCTAGGGAATTCGGCGGTTCACAGGAAGACAAAAATAAGGCATAGTTCACCGCGCGGCGCGGGCCACCTTGAAAAAGGAGATTAACTTTTGAGACTGCAGTTCACCAAGATGCAGGGAACCGGGAACGACTTTGTCGTCCTCGACAACCAGGCCGGGAACATTGACTTTTCCCCGGAGTTGGTGCGATATGTTTGCAACCGGCATTTCGGGATCGGGGCGGACGGCATCTTATCCGTGGAAAAATCGGACTGCGCCGATCTACGGATGCGCATATTCAACTCCGACGGCAGCGAGCCCGAGATGTGCGGAAACGGAATCCGCTGTTTCGCCCGCTACGCGCGGGAACGCTGGCTGGTCGATGCCGAGGAATTCGAGATAGAAACCCTGGCCGGAGTGATCAGGCCCCGCCTGTCGGGAAACCGGGTAGCGGTGGATATGGGCCTCCCCCGCCTGGAAGCGGAGGACATCCCCGTAAACCTGACCGGACGCGTTCTTGACCGGGAAGTCCGCCTGGCCGGACGGGACTTGCTCATATCCTGCGTCTCGATGGGCAATCCCCACTGCATAATCTTCGGGGGAAAAACCGGCAACGACGACATCCGGGAGCTGGGTCCCCTGATCGAGATGGATCCGCTCTTTCCCAACAAGACCAACGTGGAATTCACTCAAATTCTGGGACCGGGGGAGATCAGGATCGACGTCTGGGAAAGAGGAGCCGGGGTCACCCTGGCCTGCGGGACCGGAGCCTGTGCCGCCGTGGTGGCGGCTCACTTGACCGGACGAACCGGGCGGGAGGTCCTAGTCCACCTGCCCGGGGGAGACCTGAGCGTGGAATGGAAAAACGACGATAGGGTACAGCTGATCGGCCCGGCCGATTTCGTCTTCCAAGGGGAGATCAACCTCGATCTTCCCAATCTCGAGAACACCCCAGGACCAGGCCAAGGAGGTTGATATGTTCAGCGGATCTATGACTGCAGTAGTTACCCCCTTTCGCAACGGCGAGGTGGATTACGAAGCTTTCGGGCAACTGATCGAGTTTCAGGTTGAATCCGGAAGCGACGGGATAGTTCCCTGCGGCACCACGGGAGAATCGGCCACCCTTTCCCATAAGGAACACGACCGGGTGGTGGAATTTGCCGTGGAAAAGGCAGCCGGGCGGATCCGGGTCGTGGCCGGGGCCGGATCCAACTCGACCACGGAAGCCCTGCGCCTGACCCGGCACGCCCGGGAAGTGGGCGCGGACGGGGCCCTGGTCATAACCCCCTACTACAACAAGCCGACCCAAAAGGGGATGCTGGCCCATTTTCAACGGCTGGCGGACGAGGGCGGCATTCCCCTGGTTCTCTACAACGTCCCGGGCCGCACCGGAGTCCGCCTCCAGGCCGAAACGGTGGCCGCGCTGGCCGGGCACGAAAACATCGTGGCCATCAAGGAAGCCGGCGGATCCGTGGACCAGGTCAGCCGAATCCTCAACCTCTGCGACATCACCGTGCTTTCCGGCGACGATATGCTGACCCTGCCGATGATGAGCGTGGGCGCGCGCGGGGTGGTCTCGGTGGCGGCCAACGTGGTTCCCGACCAGGTCTCGGCCCTGGTTCACGCCGCCCTCGACGGCGCCTGGGACGAGGCCCGCGACCTGCACTACCATCTTTACGACCTGTTCTGCGGGATGTTCGTGGAAACCAACCCGATCCCGGTCAAGACCTGCCTGGCCCGGATGGGAAGAATCGAGGAGGAATTCCGCCTTCCCATCTGCCCGCCGGGAGAGGAGGCCAGGACAAAGATCGGGGAACTGGTTCAACGTTACGGACTGCAGACGTGAATGGGCCGCCGCTGAAAATCGCAATGATCGGGGCGGCGGGCAGGATGGGACGCCGAATCGTCGCCGGCCTCGACCGGGAGATGAAACTCTGCGGAGCCATCGAGTATGCCGAATGTCCCGATCTGGGAAAAGACGCCGGCGTCCTGGCCGGGGTTGGGCCCCTGAACGTAGCCCTGACCTCCGACCTGGAGGCGGGGTTGCAGAATGCTCAGGTCGCAATCGACTTTTCCACGGCCGAGGCGGCCGGCGACCACGCCCGGGCCTGCGCGGGAAAAGGCACGCCCCTGGTGGTGGGCATCACCGGCCTGGGCCAGGAAGCGGAAACCGCGCTCAGGGCGGCGGCCGAGGTCATCCCGGTCGTCTGGGCCTCGAACACGTCGGTGGGAATGAACCTCCTCTTTCGCCTGGTCCGCCAGGCCGTGGCCGCGATGGGAGAAGATTGCGACATCGAGATCGTCGAAGCCCACCACCGGCTGAAAAAGGACGCCCCCAGCGGGAGTGCGCTTTCCCTGGCCCGCGCGGCCGCCGAGGCGCGAAAAACCGAGCTTGAGCGCTGGGCTACATACGGGAGGCAGGGTCTGGTGGGAGAGCGGCCCCGCGGGGAAATAGGGATTCACGCCGTCCGGGGAGGGGACATCGTGGGCGACCATACCGTAATCCTGGCTCACGCCGGCGAACGCCTGGAACTCACTCACCGGGCCCACAGCCGCGACACCTTTGCCCGCGGAGCCCTGCGGGCGGCCCGCTTCGCGTCCGAGGCCGCCCCCGGACTCTACTCGATGGAAGACGTGCTGTTTGCTTAAGGTCCAAGGAGGCTGAAAATGTTCCAAACGGTCAAAGAAAAAATCGACGGGCTGCTGGCGACCGGATATTCCAGCCGCTACGCCAACTCCCAGCTCATCTGGGAAAGGCTGCGCACGGACGAGAAGGTCCTCCTGAAAAAAGAGGAAAACGGGGAGCTGACCGCTCAGGTCCTGGCCATTCCGGACAAGTTGGGGGTTTACTTTCAGGACATCCCGCTCAAGGATGATTATTGCCGATTCCACGAAGGCGAAATCGGGTAGGGGGAAACAACGTGCATTTCAAGATATCCCAGAGACTGGAACGACTCCCCCCTTACCTCTTCGCCGAGATCGATCGGGTCAAGCGCCGGCTGCGGGCCGAGGGACGCGACTTGATCGACCTCGGGGTGGGGGACCCGGATGCTCCCACCCCGGAACACATCATAGAAGCCCTGGAACGGGCCGCGCGGGATCCCGAGAATCATCGCTATGCTCTCGACGCCGGGATGCCCGCCCTGCGCGAGGCCATAGCCGGCTGGTACCTGCGCCGGTTCGGGGTGAGGCTCGATCCGGCGGCCGAAGTTCTGCCCCTGATCGGCTCCAAGGAAGGCATCGGTCATTTTCCCCTGGCCTTCGTCAATCCCGGGGAAGCGGTCCTCGTCCCGGAGCCGGGCTATCCCGTTTACGGAGCCGGGACCATCTTTGCCGGGGGCGAACCGATTCATATGCCCCTGAAACGCGAGAACGGCTTCCTCCCGGTGTTGAGCGACATCTCCCCGGATCAGGCCCGACGGGCTCGCCTGCTTTGGATAAATTATCCCAACAACCCGACGGCCGCGATCTGCGACCTGGACTTCTTTGCAGAGGTAGCCGCCTTTGCCGAAAAAAACGGGATCATCGTGGCCCACGACGCCGCCTATACCGAGTTGGCCTTCGACGGGCTGCGTCCCCCCAGTTTCCTCGCCGCCGAGGGCGCCCGCGAAGTCGGGATCGAGTTTCACAGCCTCTCCAAGACCTACAATATGACGGGGTGGCGCATCAGCTTCGCCGTGGGCAACTCCGAACTCATCTCGGGACTGGCCAAAATCAAGTCAAACCTGGATTCGGGCATTTTCCAGGCCGTTCAGGTGGCGGGGATCGCGGCCTTGAACGGCCCCCAGGATTACCTGGCCGAACTTCTAAAAATGTATCGGCGGCGGCGGGATCTCCTGGTCGGCGGTCTGCGGGGACTGGGCTGGGACGTGGAGACGCCCCAGGCCACCTTCTATGTCTGGTGCCGGGTCCCGCCCGGACAGACCTC
>Ga0272444_10004668_pt1 | contig 12044 bp, 11 predicted proteins | sample SSMForm13_FD_201033 | JGI IMG/M metagenome (GOLD analysis project Ga0272444, IMG submission 201033) | Marine sediment archaeal communities from Little Sippewissett salt marsh, Falmouth, MA, United States - SSM-Form-13 | ecosystem: Environmental > Aquatic > Marine > Wetlands > Sediment ... | reverse complement strand
CTCAGAAGGTGGCCTGAAAAGGATCACGGACTACACCCTTGCCGCGGTGGAGGAGATTTTAAACGGCCTCGAGGAGGAAGTGTTCTTTTTCGGCAGCGGCGTAATAAAATATAAAGATAAGCTGGAAAATTGCGCCCTGGCGCAATATAATAAAGATGTGGACTGGTACCCGAAAGCCGCTGATATCGGGCGCCTCGGGCACAAAAAGTCCCTTGAAGGGGCGGATGACCCCGAAACGATAGATCCTTTATACCTGCATTCAAAGGAGTGTAATATTATACAATGAACACCACTACTTACAGACCGACATGGGCGGAAATAGACCTGGGCGCCGTGCGCTATAACCTGGGGCGCATGCGCGAATTCATCAGTGGAGATGTCGGCATCATGGCCGTTGTCAAGGCCAACGCTTACGGGCACGGCATTGAACGGGTGAGCCGCGTGCTCGTCGAAGAAGGCGTTAATTACCTGGGCGTCGCCACCGTTGATGAAGCCCTGACGCTGCGAAAAAGCGGTATCGGCACTCCCATACTCGTGCTTGGATCGGTGCTCGGGGAAGAAGCCAGAGTCGCGGTCGAGAACGATGTCACGCTCACGTTATGCAACAAAAGACTGCTTGATATATTGAAAGACCTCGCGTCCGGTACGGGGCTCAGGCCCAGAGTGCACATAAAAGTGGATACGGGAATGGGAAGGATAGGCGTCTGGCATGATGAAGCCGTGGGTTTCATAAGGGACGTCATATCGGCGGGCGGCATAGAAGTGGAAGGTGTTTACACGCATTTTTCCTCGGCGGCCCGTGACAAGATGGTGACGCGGATGCAGATAGACCTCTTTGAAAAGGTCCTTGAGGATATCAAGCGCGCCGGGATAAGTATACGCTATAAACACGCCGCCAACAGCGTGGCCGTTGTCGACTGGAAAGGATCCCACCAGAACCTCGTAAGGACGGGTATTTTTCTTTACGGGGTCTACCCGAAAGAGGATTTCCGCAGGACGCTTGAACTGAAGCCCGTCATGAACCTTAAGACAAGAATAGTTCATCTGAAGGACACGCCGCCCGGCAGGTCCATAAGTTACGGAAGAACCTATATCACGCAGGAAAACACCAGGATCGCCACGATACCCATAGGCTATGCCGACGGTTATGGCAGGATACTTTCCAACAAGGCAAAAGCGCTGCTCGGCGGCAGGCATGTCAGGGTAGTGGGTATGGTGACCATGGACCAGACCATCCTGGACGTCGGTAACGTGAAAGACGTGAATATAGGCGATGAAGTCGTGCTCATCGGAAAACAGGGTGATGCCGAGATCCCGATCGAAAAAATAGCCAAACTCGCCGGGACCATACCCTATGAGATCCTGGCCGCCATAACGGACAGGGTGCCGCGCGTTTACAGGGATTGATCAAGCTGCAAGCCGCAAGCTGCAAGCCGCAGGTTCTATAACCTCTTTAGCGGGACGGATTTAATCTTTGACAAAGTATAGCAATGTGTTATACTTTATAGACAAATTTTGTTTTTGTAATATAATATTAGGGAAATTATATTTATATATGGAGAGAATAGGAGATTAAAATGGCAAAATATACAGGCGCGGAAATACTTATTAAGAGCCTTAAGGAAGAAGGCGTTAAGCATATGTTCGGTTATCCCGGGGGATCGGTCATACCTTTGACCGACAGGCTTTATGATGAGAAGTCCATAAAGTTCCATCTGGTGCGCCATGAACAGGGCGCCGTCCACGCGGCTGACGGTTATGCCCGCGCCACCGGCGAGGTCGGCGTATGCATGGCCACCTCGGGTCCCGGAGCCACCAACCTTGTCACGGGGATAGCGACCGCGCATATGGATTCAGTGCCCATAGTGGCGATCACCGGCCAGGTCAAGTCCTCGCTGATAGGCAACGACGCGTTTCAGGAAGCCGATATCGTGGGCATAACGAGGCCGATCACTAAACATAACTACCTTATCAGGGACGTCAGGGACATAACCAGAGTGGTGAAAGAGGCTTTTCACATAGCCAGGACCGGCCGGCCGGGGCCGGTGCTTGTGGACCTGCCCGTTGATATACAGCTTCAGGAGGCTGAATTCAAATATCCAAGGACAGTAGAACTGAAAGGGTATAAGCCGACTTACAAGGGGCATATAGGGCAGATAAAAAAAATAGCCAAAGCGATAAGCAGGAGCAAAAAACCGCTTATTTACGCGGGTGGTGGTGTGATCATATCAGAAGCCAGCGCGGAACTCACGAAACTGGCCAGAAAAACGGGCATACCCGTTACAACGACGCTTATGGGCCTGGGAGCCTTCCCCCAGGACGATGCTTTGAGCCTGGGGATGCTCGGTATGCACGGGACGGCGTATGCCAATCACGCGGTCCAGTCCTCGGATCTTATAATCGCGGTCGGCGCCAGGTTCGATGACAGGGTGACGGGCAGGATCGATGATTTCGCGCCGAACGCCACTATTGTGCATATTGACATAGACCCGGCAAGCGTCAGCAAGAACATCGAGGTGGATATACCCGTTATCGGTGACGCCAAAATAGTCTTGAAAGACCTTAACGAGATAGTGAGGAAGCCGGATTGTGACGCGTGGCATAAGCAGGTGGAAAAATGGAAAAAGACGCTGCCGCTTAAATATAAACAGGACTCAAAACTCCGTCCGCAGTACGTGGTCGAGCAGATATACGAGGCCACCAAGGGCAAGGACGTGATAATAAGCACGGAAGTCGGCCAGAACCAGATGTGGGCCGCGCAGCATTTCATTTACACCAGGCCGAGGACGTGGCTTTCGAGCGGCGGGCTCGGGACCATGGGATACGGTTTCCCGGCGGCGATAGGCGCGCAGGTCGGCAAACCCGGATCTATAGTCTTTGATATCGCGGGGGACGGCAGCATCCAGATGAACATCCAGGAGCTCGCGACGGCGGTCATGGAGAATATACCGGTAAAGGTCGCGATACTCAACAACGGGTATCTTGGCATGGTGCGGCAGTGGCAGGAGCTTTTTTACCACAAGCGTTACGCATGGACCCCGCTGTCGGAAGGGGACAAATGCGTGTGTGTGTGCCCGGACTTCGTGCGTCTGGCCGAAAGTTACGGCGCGAAAGGCATAAGGATAAAGAAAAAAGAGGATGTGCGGAAGGCGATACGGGACGCTTTGAAGGAAAAAGGCCCTGTCATCATGGACTTCTGGGTGGAAAGGGACGAGAACGTGTTCCCGATGGTGCCGGCCGGAGAGTCCATAAGCAACATGCTGCATGGGCTGGCGTAGCGGAGAACGGTAAAGGTTGGGGTAACGAAGTGCGTACCGGTCACGGTGACGTTAAACGTAACCGTAAGACGAAACGGGCATCGTAACCGATACCGCAAGACGAAAAATACAGGGGTGCAAAATGTCAAAATTCGTAATAGCGGCTTTAGTGGAGAACAAGTTCGGTGTCCTGGCGAGGGTCGCGGGGCTTTTCAGCGCCCGGGGGTTCAACATAGACTCCCTGGCCGTGGGCGAAACGGAGAACCCAGACATATCACGCATGACCATCGTTGTCGACGCGGATGAAAAAATACTGGAACAGGTGAAAAAACAGCTGAATAAACTTATTGAAGTCATCAAGGTGCAGGACCTCACCGGGGGAGAATATATCGCGAAGGGCCTCATCCTTATAAAAGTGAAGGCCGAGAACGCGAAGGCGCGGGAAAAGATAGTGCAGGTCGTTGACTCCACCGGCGCGGAGATAGTCGATATAGGCAAGAAGTCGATTACCATTGAGGAAACGGGTGACGAGCATGTGATAAAGGCTCTTATAGAGCTTTTGCGCCCGTACGGGATAACAGAAATAGCGAGAACGGGGCAGATAGCCCTGGGAACCGATATCTAGTGGTGTATCCGCCTTCGCCGAACTATTTTATCTGATTTGGCTACGGCGGATTAATTCGCACTTATGATTTACTCGCACTGACGTGTTCGTAAATCATGTGCTCATTAAGGAGGAATACGATGGCGAAGATGTATTACGACAAAGATGCTGATCTTGGTATTATCAAGGACCGTAAAGTGGCTATCATAGGTTACGGGATCCAGGGGCGGGGGCAGGCCCTGAACCTGAGGGACAGCGGCATAAACGTGCTTGTCAGCGAACTCGAAGGCACGGTAAACTATGAACAGGCCAAAAAGGACGGTTTTGAGGTCTTAAGCGCGGTAGAAGCGGCGAAACAGGCCGATATCATACAAATACTCACCCAGGACCACGTCCAGGGAAAAGTATACAAGGGAGCGATCGAAAAGAACCTGGCGGAAGGCAAGTCCCTGGTGTTCTCGCACGGGTTCAATATACATTTCAAGCAGATCGTGCCCCCGGAGAACGTGGACGTTTTCATGGTGGCCCCGAAAGGCCCGGGAGCGCTGGTGCGCGAGATGTACGAACAGGGTAAAGGCGTTCCCTGTCTTATAGCGGTGTACCAGGACCATTCGGGCAGGGCCAAGGAAAAGGCGCTTGCTTACGCCAAGGCATTGGGCGGCACAAGGGCCGGCGTCATTGAGACGACGTTCAAAGAGGAAACAGAGACCGACCTTTTCGGCGAACAGGCCGTGCTGTGCGGCGGCACTTCAGAGCTTATAAAGGCGGGTTTTGAGACCCTGGTGGAAGCCGGGTACCAGCCGGAGATAGCTTATTTTGAATGCCTCCATGAGCTGAAGCTGATAACGGACCTTATTTACAAATACGGTATCACCGGTATGCGTAAGAGGGTATCCGATACCGCCGAATACGGGGATATGACAAGAGGCAAGCGGGTGATAGATAAAAAGACGCGCAAGGAGATGAAAAAGATCCTTGCCGAGGTCCAGTCCGGAAAGTTCGCCAAAGAATGGATAAAAGAGAACGAAAAGGGCAGGCCCAATTACAACAAGATGTCAGAGGGCGAAAGCCGGCATAAAATAGAAGAGGTAGGCAAAGAACTTCGCGGCATGATGCCGTGGATGTAAATGAGGCCACAACTTATGGAACAACGTGAACATAAGCTGCATGGCCGAATTTATCCTGAGCGACTCCGAACCAAGTGAGGGGGAGCCGAAGGAGCTAAAAAGAAGGTTAACGACCATGAGGAACAAAGTGCTGATATTTGACACGACATTAAGGGACGGCGAACAGACGCCCGGTGCGAGCCTTAACGTCAACGAGAAGCTTAAAATAGCTTTCCAGCTTGAGAATCTCGGCGTGGATATAATCGAGGCGGGTTTCCCGCGCACCAGCCCCGGCGATCTTGAGGCCGTCAGGACGGTAAGCAAACATATCAAAAGGCCGGTGATATGCGGCCTTGCCAGGGCGACCAGACAGGATATAGATGACGCTTACAGCGCCGTTAAAAAAGCGCGGAGGCCCAGGATACATGTTTTTCTGGCGACTTCCAGGATACACAGGGAGTACAAACTGAAGAAAGCCAAAGACGAGATCCTGAAGGCCTCTGTAGAAGCCGTGAGATACGCAAGGAAAAAGGTGAGCGACATAGAGTTCTCCCCGGAGGACGCTTCGCGCACCGAACCTGATTTTCTCGCCCGGGTGGTGGAAGCCGTAATAGCCGCCGGGGCCACCACGGTGAACATACCGGACACTGTCGGATACGCCATACCGGAGGAATTCGGGGGGCTGATAGAATACCTGATGAACACGGTGCCCAACATGAACAAAGCCGTCATAAGCGTGCACTGTCACAATGATCTGGGCCTGGGGGTCAGCAATTCGCTGGCGGCCGTCCTTAACGGCGCGCGCCAGGTGGAATGCACCATAAACGGGCTCGGCGAAAGGGCCGGTAACGCCGCGCTGGAAGAGATAGTCATGGCCCTCAAGATGCGGAAGGATATGTTCGGCGCTCTCGGCACCGGGATAAAGACAAAAGAGCTTTACAAGACAAGCAAACTGGTCAGTAAACTCACGGGTATCCCCGTACAGCCGAACAAAGCGATCATAGGCGAGAACGCTTTCAGCCATGAGTCGGGCATACACCAGGACGGCGTCATGAAAAAACGTGTCACTTACGAGATCATAAGGCCGCAGGATGTCGGCTTCAAGGGCAGCAGGATAGTCCTCGGCAAGCTTTCCGGGCGGCACGCGTTCTCGGCGAGATTGAAGGAACTGGGTTATTCCGTCTCGGGAAAGGAACTGGACCAGGCGTTCCAGCGGTTCAAGGCCATAGCCGACAAGAAAAAGCATGTTTTTGACGAGGATATCGCCACGATAGTCGAGGACGAACTCGCGACCATCCCGGAGGAATACAAACTTGTGAACTTTGAGGTAATAAGCGGCAACAGGGTCCAGCCTCTGGCCAATGTCGAGATAAAACACGCCGGCAAAAAAATAACCGCGTCCACAACCGGGGACGGTCCCATTGACGCTTGCTTCAAAACGATAGACAAGGCCATAGGCGTCAAAGGCAAGCTTGTTGACTACAGGGTCAACGCCGTCACCAGCGGGAAAGACGCGCTCGGCGAAGCCAGCGTGAAGATCGCTTTCAAGAACGACATAGTCATCGGCAGGGGGTCCAGCACGGATGTCATAGAGGCAAGCGTGCTGGCGTATATGAACGCGATCAACCGGCTTTCCTTGAGAAGGAAAAAAATAAAGAAACGTTGATACGGCTTTATGTCAAATGATACGGCTCAAAAAAAGACGTACGGTCTTCTGGGAAAGGGGATAAGTTATTCCCTTTCTCCCGTTATGCACAACGCCGCGTTCGGTCTTTTCAGGATAGCCGCGGAATATACGATCTTTGACGTACAGGAGAACAGGCTGGACGCTTTTTTCCGGGATGAAGTGCTGACAGCGAAGATAAGCGGTTTTAATGTCACCGTCCCGTACAAGATCAGGATCAAGGAAGCGCTTGAGAAATGCCACGAGCGCAGGATCGACATAAGCGAGGAAGCGGATGTGCTGGGAGCCGTCAATACGGTGAAGGTCGGCGCGGAAAGCATCCTTGCCGCCAACACCGATGCCCGCGGTTTTTACGAATCGCTCATAAAAGACGCGGGATTCAACCCGAAGAACAGGGACGTGTTCATAGCCGGCGCGGGCGGCGCCGGGAGGGCGATAAGCTGGTACCTGGCCCTGCTGGCGGACCGCAAGCCCCACAGCATCCATGTATACGACATAGACGAGGATAAGGTAGAATACATCACCAGTATCTCCGATTCCAGTTATCCGCGAGGCGCGTATTCGCCGATCATATATAAATCACCGCTTGAAAGGGCCCGCGAATGCGACCTGGTCATAAACGCTACGCCGCTCGGCACGAAAAAAGGCGACCCCATGCCGGTCCCCGCTGAGTACCTGAAAAAAGGGGCGGCCATCTATGATCTTGTGTACGCCAGAGAGACCGAATTTGTAAGATACGGCAGGGCCAACGGCCTTACCGCGGTCAACGGCCTGGGGATGCTTGTCAACCAGGCGGCGATGTCTTTTGAGATATGGACGGGTATCTCCTGGAAAAAGGTCAGGGGCGCTATGGGAAAAGCCGCCCTGGAAGAGATGGAAAAACGGGGGAAGGTCTAGATGCTCTATGTCCTGGTCTTTACCATAGGCGCGGTGATCGGCAGTTTCCTTAACGTGTGCATTTACAGAATACCGCTTAACCGGTCCATCGTGACGCCGAGGTCCTTTTGCCCGTTTTGCGGAAGAGCGATCGCGTGGTTCGATAATGTTCCGCTTTTGAGCTTTCTGGCCCTCAAGGGCAGGTGCCGGAGCTGCGGCCGGCCGATAACCCCGCGGTATTTCATAGTCGAACTTTTAACGGCTTTAAGCGGAGCGGCCTTTTTGTATTATTTTTCACCGGGCGCCGCGTTCATCGTTTACTGGTTTTTAACATGCGCCCTGATAGTCATCACGTTCATAGACATAGAGCATCAGGAAATACCGGATATAATAAGCATACCGGGGATATTCATAGGGGCGCTGCTGATGACGGCCCTGAGACTTGACGGGTCCGCGCAATACGCGGGGTCTTTCCTGAACTCCGCCTTCGGCGTGCTTGCGGGCGGAGGCAGCATGTTCCTTATGGGCGTGACCGGCGAAGTGATCTTCCGCAAGGAAGCTCTCGGGGGCGGGGACGTGAAGCTGATGGCCATGATAGGCGCTTTTCTGGGATGGAAACTGGTTCTTCTCACGTTTTTTCTGGCGCCTTTGTTCGGTTCGGCAGTCGGGCTTGTCATGAGGATCAGGTTCAAGAAAGAAGTCATACCTTACGGGCCGTACCTGTCGTGCGGCGCCGTGATAAGCATGATATGGGGAAAACATATACTGGATTATCTGTTCGGCTGGTAGTTTGCGGTCGGAGATTTTAGCGGTCTCCGAACTCCGAACTCCGAACTTACAAGGGGGTAAAGATGCTGCGATATATGACCGCCGGAGAATCCCACGGGAAAGGGATGATCGCCATTCTTGACGGCGTGCCCGCAGGGCTTGAGGTGGACGAAAAATTCATCAACAGGGACCTTGCCAGAAGGATGGTCGGGTACGGCAGGGGCAAAAGGATGAGCATTGAAAAGGATGCCGTCGAGATCATAGGGGGATGCCGCAAAGGCGTTACCATCGGCAGCCCGGTAGGGGTCTTCATCAAGAACCGTGACTATAAAATAGATAAACTGCCGGATGTGACATGCCCCAGGCCCGGGCACGCGGACCTGGCGGGGGTGCAGAAATATGACCTGAAAGACGCCAGAAGCGTCCTTGAAAGGGCCAGCGCCAGGGAGACCGTGGCGCGGGTGGCCGTGGGGGCCGTCGCGAAACTCGTGCTCAGGGAATTTGGCATCAGGATATTAAGCCACGTCACGATGATCGGGAATATCGAGGCGGCTTCCGCGAAGTTATCATTTGATGAGATCAGTAAAGCCGCCGAGGGTTCAATCGTGAGATGCGCCGATCCCGAGGCCGGGAAAAAGATGTGCGAGGAAATAGACAAGGCGAAAAAAGAAGGCGATACGCTGGGAGGCGCTTTTGAGGTGATAGCTGACGGCGTGCCCCCGGGGATAGGCAGTTACGCCCAGTGGGACAGGCGTATGGAAGGCGCTCTGGCCCGCGCTGTCATGTCCATTCCGGCCGTGAAGGCGGTCTCTGTCGGTAACGGCATAGACTGCGCCGCCAGCAGGGGTTCCGAGACGCATGACCCGATACGGTATGACAAGGCCAAAAAGATATTTGTCAGGCTGTCGAATAACGCCGGCGGGACCGAAGGCGGCGTGACCACAGGGGAACCTGTGGTTTTGAAGGGTTTCATGAAACCGATCGCCACTCTGGGGACGCCTTTGAGGTCGGTGGACCTCAGGACCAAAGCGGAAAGCCGCGCCGCGACCGAACGCGCGGACGTATCGGCCGTGCCGGCGTGCGGCGTGGTCGCCGAGGCCGCGGTCGCGTTCGAGATCGCCGCCGCGTTTCTTGAAAAATTCGGATGCGACTCGATGACAGAGATAAAACGCAATTATGAGGCATACATCGGCCACCTGCGGAGGATGTAGTGACACGACATACGACCTGCGACATACGATATGCGAAACAATGGAATAGCTGATGAAAAACATAGTACTTGTAGGATTCATGGGGACCGGTAAAACGGTCATCGCCCGCAGGCTCGCCGAAGATACCGGGATGACCTATGTCAGCACGGATGATCTTATAGAAACGCGAGAGGGAAGGACCATAAACAGCATATTCCGCGAAGATGGCGAACCCTACTTCAGGGCGCTTGAAAAAGAGGTCGTTAAGGAAGTGGCCGTTAAAGCCGGCCAGGTCATCGATGCCGGCGGCGGCGTGGTCCTTGACGGCGAGAACGTGGATAACCTTAAAAAGGGCGGAGTGGTGATATGCTTATGGGCCGAGCCCGGAACGATATATGACAGGACCCGGGAGTACGGGCACAGGCCGCTTCTTAACGTGGATGACCCAAAGGGGCGCATCCGGGATATACTGGAAAAGCGGAAGCCTTTTTATAGAAAAGCGGATTTTCATATAGACACCACGGACCTTGCGATAGACCAGGCAGTGGAACGCATAAAGGAAATAGTAAATGAAACGGAAAGAAAAAATGGCTAAACAAAGGGCACCGCGGCATGGCATGGTCCTGTGGGAACTTTTGTTCGAAAAACTGCTGCAGAACGTTGATTTCGCGGTGATGGTCACGGACACCGCCGGCGACGTCATATTCGTCAATGAGAGGTTTCTGGATTTTTTCTGTTTTTCCCAGAAGGATATCATCAAAAAAGAATGGATAAGCGTTATCATCCCGGAAGAGAAGCGGGGGGAAGTGCGTAGGATCTTCAGCGATATAAAAAAGAAAAAAACGCTTGTCCTTTTTGACACGCCGGTGTCGGCTTCCGAAAGAATAGAGAAATATCTTTGCTGGACCTGCGTGCCGCTGAAAGAAAAACGGATATACCTGTACATGTTTCTGGGCGAAGAAAATAAAGGCGCGGTGGAATCCAGGATCAGGGTCCGCACCGTCTCTCCCGGCGCCCTGAAAGAATCGCACAAGAAGATCGTGGATATCCTTTTCGCGGCGTCAAAGATATCCGAACCCGATACCGCGATACATTCCGCGAGGGTGATGTCCTTCGCCGTCAATTTCGCCAAAAAGCTCAAACTCAGCGAATTTCGGATAGAAAGGCTGAAGGTCGCGGCCCTCCTGCATGACCTGGGGAAACTGGTGGTGGACGAAAAGATACTTTTCAAGAGGGGTAAGCTCACCAAGGCCGAATACGACGAGATCAAAAAACATCCGCGCACGGGTTCGGAACTGGCGCGGCTGATGTATTTTTTGAACGACATAGTCCCTATAATGGAGACGCACCACGAGAATTACGACGGCAGCGGTTATCCGGACGGGATAAAAGGCGAAGACATCCCGCTGGAATCAAGGATACTCAGCGTGGCCGATATTTACGAAGCGCTTACGGCGGACCGCCCTTATCGTAAGGGGTTTACCGGCGAAGAGGCGATCGCTATAATGGAATATGAAAAGGGAAGGAAGCTCGATCCGAATATCACCGACATCTTCATCGAAATGCTGCAGAAAGGCGAGCTGAAAGAGGAGGCGGTTTGAAAGGCATCAGGGTGCTGCGTCCCGGGGACGGGCTTTACCCCGGGCTTTTGATGAACATATATGATCCGCCGGCGGTGCTTTATTGCAAAGGCGGGCTGAAACGGTCGGACATGAACGCCGTGGCAATAGTCGGCGCGAGGCGGTGTTCGCTCTACGGTCTCCAGATGGCGGAAAAACTGGCGTTCGATCTCGCCAAAAAAGGCGTGACGATCATAAGCGGGATGGCCAGGGGCATAGATTCGGCCGCCCACAGGGGAGCTATCAGGGCCGGCGGGCGCACGATCGCCGTTATGGGGAGCGGTTTTAATGATATATATCCGCCGGAAGCCGGAAAGATCATTCCTGATATATGCAAAAACGGCGCCGTCCTCACGGAATATGACGCGGATATGCCCCCGCTCAAACATAATTTCCCGCGGCGCAACAGGATCATAAGCGGCATGTCAAAAGGCGTCGTGGTCGTCGAAGCCGCCAGAAGGAGCGGGGCGATGATAACCGTGGAGATGGCCCTGCAGCAGGGCAGGGAGGTCTTCGCCGTGCCGGGCAGGGCGGATTCCTGCATATCACAGGGTACGCACCACCTTATAAAGACCGGGGCGAAACTCGTGATAACAGCGGAAGATGTGCTTGAGGAGATCTGTCTGGAACCGGTGGAGAACTTGACACCGGATACCGGTCCGTTGTACGTGCCCCGTGACTCGTGTCCCGTAAAGAGCAAGGAGTCTTTGGACAAAGATGAACAAGAGATAATGGAGCTTCTTAAAGACGCGCCGATGCACGTGGATTATATTTTAGATCAAAGCGGGATGGGGCATGGATCATTATCAAAAGTGCTGCTTCAACTTGAGATAAAAGGCCTGATCAAATCTTCAGCGGGGAAGAGGTACGTGCTGAACGAGCGACAAGCGACCAGCGACAAGCGACGATAAAAAAGGAGCAATACCGCGAATGGCTGCTA
>Ga0272444_10004667_pt1 | contig 12044 bp, 12 predicted proteins | sample SSMForm13_FD_201033 | JGI IMG/M metagenome (GOLD analysis project Ga0272444, IMG submission 201033) | Marine sediment archaeal communities from Little Sippewissett salt marsh, Falmouth, MA, United States - SSM-Form-13 | ecosystem: Environmental > Aquatic > Marine > Wetlands > Sediment ... | reverse complement strand
TCACGTATCTTACATCCTAGGATTAGTGTGCACCATACATTTGACACACTAGAGGTTGCTTAAAATGAAGATTACAGTATATTCCCTGCCCGATTGCCCGAAATGCGAAAAACTGAAAGAGTATTTGAAATCGCAGAATATTGAGTTCGAGGCAGACTGGTTTGATACGGAAAACCAGACGGATTTTGTTATGATGAACATGTTTGGAAATCCACCGATTCTTACTCTTGGGGATAAGGAAGCGGTGAAGCCCTCTGAGGAGCTGTTCGAGGGAGAGACCTTAATTGAAGGAAGAGTAATGGAGATGTTAAAGCTTGGCTAAACATAGAGATTTACCACAGTATCAGAGTAGGATAGACGAATTTTTCACGGACAGCCTATTTATGGGGATGCCCATGGTCCACACCACAGACGGATATCTTGTTCCATGGGACAAGAACCGCATAGTAGACATGCTAGCGAAGGAGACGACGCTTGCAGAGAAGATGTTCGATATACCAGCCATAAGCGAGTTGTCTGCTGAAAAGATCGCTGACGAGGTTGAGAGAAGATTCAGGCTCACAAAACCCAGATTCGTATCAGGTCCAATGATCAGAGAAGTAACGAATAATCTACTCCTCGAATGGAGCCACGAGGTACCAGAGTTCGGTATCTACAGGAACCTCCTGTCAAGGGTAGGTGCACCAGTATACGATGCCTATCAGATCGATACAGGTGGTGGCTTCGAGAGCAAGGAGAACGCTAATCTCCAGCCAAACCCTGAGACGGTTCACAAGAAGAAAGCTGACAGATTGAGTAAGGAACAATATCTCTTACTGATGGATCCAAAGCTTGCTACTGCCCACACCAAGGGAGATATCCACATTCACACATTGGAGTACTTTGGTACACGCCCATTTTGTCAAGACTGGGACCTCAGATACTTTCTCTACTATGGCTTGATTCCAGATGGCCTGGGATTCAGAAGCAGTGTAGCCGGACCAGCAATACAGCCAGAAGTAGCCATACTACACAGCGTCAAGGTTCTTGCAGCAGGACAGACAAACTTCAGCGGAGGTCAGGGATTCATGTATTATACATTGTTCCTTGCGCCTTTCCTGCGGGGTATGAACTACAAGAAGGTAAAGCAGCTAGCCCAGATGATGTTCTATGAGTTGACCCAGACATATGTTACTCGCGGAGGACAACTGGTCTTCAGCAATATACAGCTCCCAATGGGTGTGCCTGATATCTGGAAGGATGTACCCGTAGTCAAACAGGGACAGATAGGACCAGAAACATATGGTGATTACGAGGATGAGGTGCAGATGTTCTTCAGGGCTATCAACGAGGTAGCACTTGAGGGAGATTACTGGGGTAAACCATTCAACTTCCCAAAGAATGAGAACTATGTCTCACCCGAGTTCTTCAAACCAGAATACGATGACCTCTGGCTACTGGTTCACGAAGCGGTATCCAAGTTCGGGGCACCCTACTTCGACAACATGCTACCTGCTTATCGTGGCTACGGTAATGGCATCAGCTGTTACCAGTGTTGCGCATACCAGTTCGCAAACACACCTGAGACAGATGAACACTTCAACGAGAAACTCTGGTTCCAAGATGGCATGCACTTCAGCATGGGCGGCTGGCAAGTCGTAAGCCTCAACATGCCAAGACTGGCATACCAAGCAAATGGCGACTATGATAAGCTACTCGCCCTCGCTAAGGAGAACATGAGACTATCCATGGGCGTATTCCAGGCAAAGCGCAGATGGATGGACAAAGCAATTGGAAGCAACATGGTCCCATTCGCCACCCAGACACCGAAAGATCCAAGAACCGGAAAGAAAGGACCACCAGCGGTAGACTTCAATGAACTGGTCAATGTTATCGGCGTGGTCGGAGTCAATGAGATGGTCCAATACTTTACAGGTAACCAGCTTCACGAATCAGATGATGCGGTACGTATGGCGGTAAGACTCTTGCTAGATATGGAAAAGTTCAGGAAAGGCTTAGAGATTAGGAGCGGCAGGAAGGTAATGTTAGCAAGGACCCCAGCAGAGTCCACAGCACAGACCTTCGCAGTTGCAGACTTGGTGAGTCCCGAGTATAAGCAGATGGCGCGCAAGATGGTCAAGGGAGACACCACAACCATCAATAGCTTGGTGAAGAAACGCGACGCCCCAGTCTATTATAGCAATGGTACTCATGCGTATGTAGGTGCCAAGATACCACTGGGCAAGAAGATTGATATCGAGCACAAGTTCTTCCCCATACTGAGCGGTGGAAACATTTTCCACGCATGGGTGGGAGAGAGCAGTAGCGATCCAGAGGCACTCTACAAGCTGACCCAGCGTATATGTCGCAATAGTCAGATTGGTTACTTCAGTTATACGAAGGACCTTACGGTATGCAGTCAATGTCAGAGTACTGTGGCTGGTATGCTGAATGGTTGCCCAAACTGTGGAAGCACCAATGTGCGTCACTGGAGCAGGATCACCGGCTACTACACTGATGTAACTGGTTGGAACGAGGGCAAGCGCCAGGAGCTAATGGACAGATACCGGGTAACTGTCTAAGGCACCTATTTTTATCTAATTAATCCCTTTTCTTCGCATGGAATGCACAATAATCGGTAAAGTCAAGTCTCCTGTTACTGAGCCCGTGGATATGAACTGGGGTGAGGTAGTTTCCGAGATAGTACTAGAGCCTGAATATGCGCCTGGACTTCTTGGGCTAGACGGATTCAGTCACCTAATGGTTATCACATTCCTACACGAAACAAAATATATTCCAGAAAAGCATCTCCAACGCCACCCACAGGAAAGACAGGACATGCCTTTGCTAGGGATTTTTGCTCAGCGCGCACGTCACCGACCTAACAGGATTGGAGTTACTGCGGTTGAGATTGTTGAGGTTACCGATAACAGTGTGAAGGTACGTGCATTGGACGCGATTGATGGTACCCCAGTGATCGACCTAAAGCCATATGTACCAGTTTATGACAAAAAAGACGCCACTATCCCAGATTGGATGGATGAGATGATGAAAGGCTACTTCTAACACCTTGGAAACTGTTAAGCACACATAGCCAGACATTACCCCATGTCACTAATTGGTAAACCGGTCGAGGAAGTACCCACACCAGCGTTACTCCTTGACCTAGATAAATTTCAATGGAATATAGAAAAGATGTTCAAGTTTGCACGCGAGGCAAAGGTGAACGTAAGACCCCACTCCAAGACCTTCAAGGCAGCAGCCATATGCAATAAGCTCATCGAGGCAGGAGCCTGTGGAGTCATGACCCAGAAGCTCAGTGAGGCAGAGGTACTGCTCAACAGCGGCATCCTGTATGGGGATAAAAACATCCTCATTAGCCAAGAGATCGCAGATCCTGAAAAATTAGAGAGATTAGTCGGTATGACAGTTGCCATGGGAGAGGGCAAGGTACTCACTAGCCTCGATAATCTACAGGAAGCAGAAATGATTAGCAGGATCGCTGAGCGGTGGGGAGTCAAACAAGATGTTATAATCGAGGTCACTCATGGAAGATGCGGCGTTAGTCCGGGAATGGATGCTGTAAAGATGGCTCAACACATAGTCCAACTACCGGGACTACGCTTCAGAGGTATCTATGGTTATGAGAACCCGGTACCAAGGGAAACTGCGCTGGAACGAAACAAGCTGACAGTTGATACAGCAGAGGCTATCAGAGCCGCTGGAATCGATGTTGAGATCGTATCAGCGGGCAGCACTGCTACATATGAGGTGACTGGTACATATCCTGGTATAACTGAGATTGAGCCAGGTAGTTTTGTTTTTGGTGCAGGTGTAGAGGGCAGTGGATACGACTGGAGGTCCATCAATGATGTCTATTTCAAGAGCAGCCTAACAGTACTCACTCAGGTAATCAGCGATAACTTCGATAACAGGGTGGTCACTGACGCTGGATCCAAGGTAATGTCAGGTGGCCATGCGGGGGTTGAACCAATTGTTCTAGTACAGGCAGATGGTGAATACTTGGAGTTTGATAGAGTTGGACTCAGCGAGGAACATGGCTCCATCTACTTCAAAGAAGGAGCCCCCAATAGGAATAAACTCAGATGGGGACAAAAAATAGAGTTCACACCTAACCATTGCTGCACCACGGTAAATCAGCATGACGAGATCGTTGTGGTAAAAGACGAACAGGTTTGTGCTGTTTGGCCCATTACAGCCCGTGGTAGATACCAGTAACCCCTTCTTTTATTCCAAATTATTTTAAATGTCAACTGACAGAGGTTTACTTGAGCTGATTTGACCTTTCGCGTCGGTTATCTAACGCCCAGAGAAGCAAGCATCTGGGGCCTCAGAAGACAAAACCTCACACAATCAGACATTGGACGCGAACTCGGAGTAAGCAGACAAGCCGTCCATAAGGCATACCAGATTATTGATCATAAACTCGAGCAAGCCTTCATGGAAGCAGCGGAAACCAACAACCTAGAGGTAGAGACGGTGAACGTAGTAGAAGGCGTGATGCTGGCACATAGCCCTGCACACGATATCCCTGTGGTTGTTAGTGTAAGCAAGGTGAATGGGTTGAAGGTATGGTATCTTTACGAGGGTAACTGTGATTCATGTCACTTGGAGACATCATGCAGAAACATATTGGAAGCCGAGGCTCTTGAGAGAGGTATTCGCCTTCAATCGTTGGATAAATGGATCCCGCCGACACAGCTCGCAAAAGAGATCTTTGGGAGGTATAGAGATGATTAAAAACGCGTGTCAATTTCCCCCTGGAGCAGTAAAACCTGAATCTATTCATGGTCCAAGGGACCAATCCAGTCTTCTGAAAAAGATACTGAATAAACGAACACTCTTCCTAGTAGTAAGTCTGCTTGCATTGACTGTATTGTACAGTCACAGTTATTCATCATTGAATTGGGGAGGAAGCCCTGTACTATTCCAAGACTGGTACATTGTGAAGATGAGCTTCTACACCTACATATCGGGTATGATCACATACTATTTCAGGGAATATAGACGCAAGAAGAAATAGTCTAGAGACAAACCAATATAAAATCTCAAGGTATCAGGAATGCTATGAGATTATTTGATACTGCCTACAAACGTAAAACAGCTCGAAAATTCAAAACCGATCCCATCAAAGAGGATGATATCCAGTATATTCTTGAGACAGCTGCACAGGCACCAAGTGGAAGCAATATGCAGCCATGGAGATTCATAATAGTCTCAAACCCTGACCAGAAACAGAGGATCAGGGAGGCAGCAGAAAAAGGAGAACAGGCGTTTTATGAGTCCATCAGTGAGGAACGCAAAAAATGGTATAATGCAAAGGGATTGAGCCCAGCAAAGCCCATGTTGACTCAGGCTCCCGTTCTTCTAATTGTGCTGGGGGATACCACCGCGCCTAATTACAAGCCAAGTGTCTGGGTCAATATCGCTTATGCTATTCTGGCTGCGGAAGAAAGAGGACTTGCTACTGTTACTTATACGCCATCTGACCCGGGTCTGGTTACTGAAACCGTTGATGCGCCTGATAATTTCCTTGTTGAATCCATACTTCCTCTGGGCTATTCTGATGACTCCAAGCCTAAAGAGAGTAGAAAGAGTATCTATGATGTTTCTTTCAAGGATAAGTGGGGTGTAAGCCTCAGATAGGGTCTTGAGGAAGATTTATAAGCCAATATCACATTCGATATCGAAAATGATATCATATCCGATATCGTGAGTGATACCAATGGAACACCGACATCATAAAAGAAAAAGAATAGGAATCCCCCGAGGGCTATTATACCACCTTTCTCTTGTGCTTCTAAGATCTGGTCCAAAATCCGGCAGCGAACTAACCGAGCAGATCCAAGAGTATACAGACTGGCGCCCCAGCCCTGGAAGCATATACCCACTCCTTAGCAATCTGCAGGAGAATGGTTTAATCGAACCATATGAGGATGGTGAGGCTGGAATCAAGAGGTTCAAGCTATCCGAGAAGGGGTTGAACGAGATAGATTCTCACCCTCAACACGAGGAAGAGTTCAGGAAAAGGAACAAGACAATTAGGAAGATTTATTGGAGATTAATGAAGGGGATGCCTGAAGAGGTCTATGAGAGCTTCGCAGGTATCATGGACTCACTGGAATCAACATGGAACCAGATTGAAGATAATCAAGTGACACTGTTCAAGGGGATTCTGGATAACACAAAAGCAGAGTTAATAAAATTAGGAAAAGAACAAGATGAATGACCTAAGACGCGTACTAAGCTACGCTAAACCATACAAAAAAGAGATAATATCAGCGATGATCCTGCTGGGACTAGTAGTAGCAGCGGACCTGAGCATACCAAGACTTGTACAGGTGATCATTGACGAGGGCGTAGCCAACAAGGACATGACCAAGATAATAAACACAAGCCTACTCATGATCGGCGCCAGCATATTGAGCGCTCTTTTCATGGTAGGCAACACCATCGCCTCTGTCCGTGCGGGTAAAAGTTACGATGCCGATCTACGGGAGGCAATATTCAAGAAGGTTCAGACCTTCAGCTATGGAAACCTTGACGATTTCAGTGTAGGACAGCTGCTGACCAGAATGACCAGTGACATCAACCAGCTCCAGATGGTGATAATTATGGGGCTCAGGATGTTCACAAGGGCTCCGCTAATGTTCATAGGCAGCATTAGCATCATGTACGCCACTAACGTCCAGCTGGCCAACGTAATGATAGCACTTCTGCCGATTACACTAATACTGGTGTGGGCTTTTGTCAGGAAAATCCAGCCCTTCTTCACCAAGGTACAGGAGAAACTGGAGAACCTGAATCAAGTGATGCAGGAGAACCTATCCGGTATCAGGGTAGTCAAGGCGTTTGTTAGGAGGGAGCATGAGAGTGAGCGATTTGAAGAAGCCAACACTGAGCTTTATGAGACTCAGCTACGGTTCACCCAGTTGATCAGTATATTCTTCCCGATAATCATGGCATTGATGAACCTTGGTACAGTTGCAATCATCTACTATGGTGGATTGCAGGTGTTCGCCGGTGTTACGAGCGTCGGTCAGATCATGGCATTCATCAACTATCTATTCAGCACAATGTTTCCTGTGATGATGCTGGCTATGATGGCTGGACAGATCTCAGCTGCAAGCGCATCAGCGACAAGGGTAATGGAGGTACTCGACACTGAGCCAGAGATAAAGGAAAATGAGGACTCCATCCAGCTAGGTGATATCAAGGGAAGGGTAGTCTTCGATGATGTTACCTTCAGCTACAGGGATGATGGTGGGGACCCAGTTCTCACGGACATCAGTTTCACGGCTGAGCCCGGTGAAAACGTCGCCATTCTGGGGTCAACTGGTTCTGGAAAATCAAGCCTCATCAATCTAATCCCAAGATTCTACGATGTAAACGAGGGAAAAGTCACCATCGATGGGTATGATGTTAAAAACATGACGATGCAGAGCCTACGATCCAATATAGGAATTAGCCTACAGGACGTAGTATTGTTCAGCGGCACCATACGTGAAAACATAAAGTATGGTAGACCAGACTCCACAGAAGATGAAATAATAACAGCAACAAAGGCTGCACAGGCTCACGAGTTCATCATGGGTTTCCCGGATGGCTATGATACGGTCGTTGGCCAACGGGGGGTCAACCTTAGCGGAGGACAAAAACAGAGGGTAGCAATCGCGAGGGCGCTGCTAGTAAAGCCCAAGATACTGATACTTGATGATAGCACAAGTGCCGTTGACGTGGAGACCGAGACCAAGATCGAGGAGGCGCTTGAGAAGCTAATGGATGATACTACAAGCTTCATAATTGCCCAACGTATCAGCACGGTTCTCAACGCCGACAAGATACTTGTCTTAGAAGCAGGAAAGATCGTAGCAGAGGGTAACCACGCCCAACTAATGGACACTAGCCCAATTTACAAGGAGATATATGATAGCCAGCTCGGTGACGGAGGTGCCACTCAATGAGCGGAAACAAGCCGAACCAGAATGGAAAAGACCAGCAACAGCAGGCACCCAGAATGGGACGCCGTGGACATGGTCCAGGTGGGATGGGGGGCGTCGAGAAAGCCAAGGATGCGAGGGGAACGCTTAGACGACTCCTCAGTTATCTTGGAGAATATAGGGTAACTCTACTAATTGTGGCATTACTGACGATAGGCTCAACTTTGCTGAGTCTTGCAGGACCATATCTTCAGGGGGTCGCAATTGATCAGTTTATTTCAATAGGTGACAGAGAAGGGCTAATCAGGATAATTACACTCCTAGCAGGCACATACATCGCTGGTACACTGGCTTCCATAGGGGCTGGATGGGTCATGGCATCAATCAGCCAAAAGAGCCTCTTGAAGATGAGGAAAGAACTCTTCGAGCACATGCAGACACTGAGCCTAAGCTACTTTGATAAGAGTCCAGCAGGAGACCTCATGAGTAGGCTAACAAACGATATTGACGCGATAGCGGCTGCACTTGCGCAGAACGTGACCCAGCTAATCCAGAATGGCATAACACTAATTGGTATACTGATAATGATGTTCAGCCTTAACATGTGGCTAGCCCTAGCAAGCCTGATAGTATTCCCCATAATGATCATACTAACGGCGCTTGTTGGCGGTAAGACGAGGGCCAGCTTCAGGGATCTCCAGAAAAACATGGGGACATTGAACAGCACTATGCAGGAAACCCTCTCAGGGCAGCGAGTGGTAATCGCGTTCGACCAGCAAGAATCTGTGAACAGTAAATTTACAAAAGTCAACACAGAGGTTAAGGAACTTGGGATCAAGGCTATGACCTACGCGATGCTGATACCTCCTCTGATGGGCATACTCAGCAACGTGAACATCGCGATAGTCGCTGGTGTTGGCAGCTATATGGCTATCAAGGGGTTGGTCACTGTGGGGGTTATCGCTACATTCATCAGCTATAGCAGGAGGTTCGCAGATCCACTGCGGCACTTTGCGAACTTGTACAACAGTATCCAGAGTGCTCTCGCTGGCGCTGAGAGAATATTCGAGGTAATTGATACCGAGCCCGAATTGGTTGACGCGGAGGATGCCATCGGAGTCTGGGACTTGGAGGGAAAAGTAGTCTTCAAGAATGTGAACTTCGGATACGTGGACAATGTTCCTGTGCTAAAGAACATCTCACTTGAGGCAGAGCCAGGTCAAACCATCGCCCTCGTTGGACCAACAGGAGCAGGTAAGACCACCATGGTTAACGTGTTGACGAGGTTCTATGATATCCAGAGCGGCAGCATCACCATCGATGGAATGGATATCAAGCAGATAAAGAAGGATGACTTGAGGAAGCAGCTAGGAATAGTGCTTCAGGACGTGTTCTTGTTTAGTGGCTCCGTGATGGAGAATATCAGGTATGGAAACCTTGAGGCAACAGACGAGGATTGTATCGCTGCCGCCAAGCTTGCCAACGCCGACCAGTTTATCAGGAGACTCCCTCAAGGTTATGAGACCAACCTATCTGAGAGGGCAGCAAACATAAGCCAAGGCCAGAGGCAGCTACTGAGCATCGCTAGGGCTATTGTGGCTGATCCTGCTATTCTGATACTGGATGAAGCGACAAGCAGTGTAGACACGAGGACTGAGATACATATACAGGAGGCGCTGCTCAACCTAATGGAGGGCAGGACAGCTTTCGTCATCGCTCACAGACTTAGCACCATCAGAAAAGCCGACAAGGTTCTGGTAATTAAGGATGGTGAGATCATCGAGCGAGGAACTCACGAGGAGCTACTCGCGGACAAGGGCTTCTACTTCAATCTCTATATGAGTCAGTTCAAGGGTACGAAGGATATTGAGTTCGAATACATCAAGCCAGTGGAACGAGTAGAGCCAGTCAGACATTCCATGGGAGGCGGTATAGGGATGGGTATGATGAGCGGTGGAGGAATGCATGGAGGCATGAAGCCATCACCGGCAATGATCCATGAAAGGATCAAACAGCTAGCCCAGACCTTCAAAGAGAAGGGAGCAACATCCCCAGAGACAGCCAAGACAGCAGACGAGCTTGAACTGCCACCCATGTTCGAGATGATGATGCGGAATTCCCAATCAATGAGCCACCCGGGTGCATTCGTCGAGAAAGATGGAAAGTACTATCTCGTAGAAGAAAATCTTCCAAAATATGCCTAGGCAAATTCCCCTCTTTATTTTTTTATTGACATAGACCTGTTATAGAGAACTTAGTCATGAGCCCTTGATGATTTACTCAAGGAGTCGTGTATGTTATTTACCTGTAAGCATTGAGGAAAGCCATGGAGTTGGACGGTACTATCACTTTCTTCTATTACAAGGATCTGGCTCGAGCAATAAGATTCTATGATGAGGTTCTGAGTTTCGAGAGGGTAATTGATGTGGAGTTTGCCAAGGTGTTCAGGGTGCATGAGGGTTCTCATGTGGGTCTTGTGGATGGTAATGTTGGGTACCTGAAATACTCTGAGACTAAACCTGTGATGCTCAGCTGGTTCAGTGACGATATAGAAGAGTGGCACAAGCACCTCAAAGAAAAAGGAGTCGAGATAGAGCAGCCACCAGAGAAACAAGGCTATCTTGAGATGAAGACCATGTTATTTAGAGACCCCGAGGGGTATCTTCTAGAGGTTCTCCAGTGGCTCAAGAAGCCGTATGGTAGCTGATAGTTCAACTTTTATCCCTACATGGACATGAGAAGTTGATTGTTATGAAAGATATCGAGGGAATGATCACATTCACCTATTATAAGGACATAGAGAAGGCGGCTGAGTTCTACGGGGAAACTCTGGGCTTTACAGAGGTCATGAAAAGGGACTGGGTCAAGATATTCAAAGTCGGAAAAGACAGCCACATCGGACTTGTAAACGCAGAGAAAGGCTACCTGAAGCCACAGGCAGAGAAACCCGTTATGCTCAGCGTTTTCGTAGAGGATGTTGATACATGGTACAATATGCTTGAGGAGAAAGGAGTGAAGACAAATCATCCACCCCAGAAAGGGGCAGACATAGACATGAGGGGATTCCTAACATGGGACCCCGAAGGCTATGTGATAGAGTTCCTGACCTTCGACACGAAGCCTTATGGGGAGTAGATCACTCAACCAATTGGAGTCTACCAGTTGAGGCTGGTTTCCAGTCCTCAAGCTCCTTGGATAGCGCCCAGTAATATGTGGGTCTGTAAAGGAAGATCCATGGGGCATCATCTCTTATAGTTTGGAATATCTGCCGGTAGATGGCCTCACGTTTCTTATTATCAAAGGTTTTCTGAGCAGTATCAATCATCTCATTCACCTCAAGGTTACTGTAACCTTCCCACCATGGGCCCTTGTGCCCAGAGTGGATCTTCTCTCTAAGTACCCTAAAGGTGCTCAGGGGACTTGAGTCGAAGCAACAGAGGTCATGGATATTTTTATCACGGACCATCTCAGCGTATGCAGGTCTATCACTATAACTCACAAGCTCTACATCTATACCGATCTTGGCATAGTCTTCATGCATCATCTCACCCAGCATTGATGCCTCATCAGGCATCGTCGTAGGGATATCGATAGTTAGATTCAAACCATTAGTATATCCTGCTTCACCCAGTAACGCCTTTGCGCGATCTGGATCATAGGGAAAGGGATTTGTTTCTGGATTGTGCCCAAAATGATGTGGAGTCAGGTATCCATTCAGTCTGGTCGCCGCCCCAAGCTTGACCTGTTTGACTATTTCATCGATATCTAGCCCATAGTTGAGAGCCTGTCTGATGCGTTTATCCTTGCATGGACCTTTGAAGGCGTTCATCATGAAAATTATACATAGACTGGTCTTCAAGGACTTGGTGAAGGTTCTACTGGACTCTTCATGCATCTTCGTGCTAGTATAATCAATTAATGCTCCGATGTTTGCTTCTCGCTCCAGTACCATCTCGGAACGTGTCTTTGAGTCAGGAACCTCGATGAAAGTAACCTCATCTGCAAAAGCACTCTTGCCCCAGTGAGCCCTATTCTTTTCCAAGACAATCTCGTCGCGTTTCATGGAGCTTACCTGATAGGGACCTGTTCCAATGTATTCATTGG
>Ga0272444_10004666_pt1 | contig 12047 bp, 9 predicted proteins | sample SSMForm13_FD_201033 | JGI IMG/M metagenome (GOLD analysis project Ga0272444, IMG submission 201033) | Marine sediment archaeal communities from Little Sippewissett salt marsh, Falmouth, MA, United States - SSM-Form-13 | ecosystem: Environmental > Aquatic > Marine > Wetlands > Sediment ... | reverse complement strand
GGGTAGAAGTCCTCTTCCCCGATCTCGCCGTAGACGTCGTTCCCGTTCCCGTCCCACGTTCCGTCGAGCGCGGAGTAGTAGAGGTCGGCCGGGATGTCGCCGTCAACCGTTCCGTAGGCGTCGGCGTAGAGCCCCCGGTGCGGGATGCCGTTTGCGTCCATGGCATCACCGACGAGCAGCACGTAGTCGCAGTCCCATGTGTTGTAGGCGTCGATGATGAAGTTCCTGATCTGCTCCTGCTCGTCCGCTCCGCTGTAGTTCGCAGTGATCCAGGACTTGACGAACGTCCCCGCCTTGTACCCTCGCTGCGTCTGGTACGTCACGAACGTTCCAAGGTAGCTCTCCCAGGCACTCGTCGTGACGATGACGTAGTCGTACGCCAGCGCCGGATCGAGGGCCCGGCTCACCTCGCGGGTGCGCTCGATCGACGTGTAACTTGCCACGTCCGCCGGGTTGTCGATGTATCGCTCGAGCCTGGCGAGCGTCGCGTCGTCGTGGCGGATCCTGAGCGCGGTCGCCCGCGCGAGCTCGGGATCGGACTCGGTCCTGATCTCGACTTCCATCGTCCGGTAGTAGGAAAGGCTCCCGGTCGAGGGAACGTACTCGACTGGATGAATGGGAACGGATGCGATCCGGTAGCCGCGGTAGAGGCCCTGTTCGACCTTGCCGTGGAGGCTCGCCGGGAGGGCCGCTGTTGATTGATAGACGGCCTCGTCGGGCGGCACATGCTCGGCAGGCCCCTCATAGCTCAACGCGTACTGCCGCTGCCCGGGCGCAACACTGTATCCGTCACCCAGATGCACCTTGCGCCCCGGAATGACTGTCACGCTGACGACGGTCTCACCCGGAGGAAGGAGAAGCCGGGCACCAGCGATGGGCAGCACGGGCTCACCTGGGTCACCGTAGCTCCAGGCACCGTCCATGTGCACGCGATCGTATCCGTCGACGAGTTTGATCACGGGTTCATCGAAGTCGTATCGCTGGATGACGACGCCGGCCACGGCGCTGCCTGCACCGAGCAGGAGGCCGAGTGAAACAACAAGAAGAACCATCGCTCCGACGCGCGACGTCGGGGAGAAGCCCAAGACCAGTCCCATGCCGTGCACCTCCTTGAAGCAAGCCGGCCGCGCAGGCCGGCGACACCGCGGAACCGCTCGGGTCCCGCGATCCAGCCGCATCGAGTCACTCATCGTAACCTGCTATAGATTATAGCACTTAGCAAGGATGAGTCCAAACTGATTCGAAATTCTGTGGTATGCTGCACACTAAAGGAGCGACTCCGATGCGATTCGGTATCCATGTCCCCAAACAGCGCGACCTTACGGCGACCGCCGTCTACGCGGCCGCCATCGGCTGTGATACTTGTCAGATCTTCTCGGGGAATCCTGTGGGCTGGGCCATCGGGAAGCTCGATTCTCAAGATCGTGATGGGTTCGTCCGTGTAACAAGGAACCGGGGCATAACACCCATCTTCGTCCACGCCCCGTATCTCATCAACATCGCAACACCGCCGAAACGTCTCGCGACGCTCTCCCGGAGCGCCCTCACCGACGCGATCGTGCGCGCCCACGACCTGCACTGCCGTTACACCGTCGTCCATGCCGGGAACCACATGGGCGAGGGCCCAGACGCGGGAATCTCCCGCGCCATCGAGGCCATAGACCACGTCCTCGCCGACTCCCCAGACGACGTGACCCTACTCATCGAGGGCGGCGCCGGCAAGGGAACGGAGATCGGAACATCATTCGCGGAACTCGCACGTCTCGTCGCGCCGTTCCCCGAGAACCGCGTCGGCGTTCTCCTCGACACGGCCCACCTGTGGGCGCTCGGCTACGACCTCCGGTCATCCGGCGGCACCGCCGCGCTCATCTCCGACCTCGATGCCGGCCCCGGAGTGAGGCGACTCCTCGGCATCCACGCGAATGACTCGCTCGCAGAGCGCGGCTCGCGCCGCGACAGGCACGCCCTGTGGACCGAGGGAAACATGGGACGCCGGGCGATCCTCAATCTCATCGGCACGTGCGAGCTTGCCCACCTGCCGCTCATCTTCGAGGTTCCCGGCGACAGCGCCGAGTTTGACCGGAAGCGGCTCGCGCTGATGAGGCGCCGTGACCGCCGCGCGAGGAGCCGTCAGGCCTGACGGGAAGCCCGGGGCGGATCTTGCGGGGCCACCGGCCGGGCTGTACAATCACCTTCGCTTGGCTCATCGGAGGATCGTGACCCCGACGGCGACGTGGCGCCCAGCACCCCCGAAGAAGCGAGCGCCCCGTCAACCCAAGGAGGTCTCATGGCGACACATCTCAAGCAAGGCGATCGGGCGCCCGCATTCTCGGCGCCGTCGTCGAGCGGCTCGACCGTGGCCCTCTCGGATTTCCTGGGCAAGAGGAACGTAGCTCTGTTCTTCTACGTCAAGGACAGCACACCTGGGTGAACACGCGAGGCCCGCGGGTTCCGCGACGCCATGCAGGAGTTCGAAGAGCGTGACACGGCGATCGTCGGCGTGAGCACCAACAGCATTGCTTCGCACGCGCGCTTCGCTGCCAACCAGGAACTCGAGTATCCCCTGCTCGCGGACACGGACGGTGAGATCGCGAAGTCGTACGGAGTTCTGAGAAGGATAGGTAAGATGGCCCAGCGTGCCACGTTCCTCATCGACAGGAAGGGCATCATCAGGCGCGTTTGGCCCAAGGTTGAGATCACAGGACACGCGGGCGCCGTTCTCGCCGCGATTGATGAACTCGGACTCGCCTAGATCAGGAGGTCGATCGGGAATGCCGCCCCGAAGGACCGGAACCCGACAGAAGATGAAACTCGCCCCCACGCAGCCGGGCGAACCGAAACTGGTTGTCCGCCGCGCCCGATCCGCGGACCGCGAGGCCGTTCTGGACATCGCTAAGAGCACGTGGGGGGGAAGCGACTACCTGCCGCTCGTCTGGGACCGATGGCTCGCCGACAAGACCGGTGTGCTTCTCACCGCTACGCTCGGCGATCGCCCCGTCGGCGTCTCGAAGATCACCGTGTTCGGCCCGGGTGAGATCTGGCTCGAGGGATTGAGACTGCACCCGGATCTGCGGGGCCGCGGCCTGACGAAGCAGATCAACAGGGCGGCCTTCCGCGAGGCCATGAAGCTCAAACCGAGGAGCATCCGCTACGCCACAGGCGTCGACAACGCCATTTCGCGGCACCTTGGCGAAGTCCGCGGGTTCTGGCTTGTCGCGAGGACGAAGTGGATGTGGGGAGTGGCACGGAAGCGCCGATCGCTCGCGTCGCGGCCGGCACGCATTGGCGATATGGATCGCGTCTCAAGCTTCGTCAAGTCTTCCAGTTGCTACGAGGCGACGAGCGGACTCTACGGCATCGGCTGGAAATTCCCGGAACTCAACCGCCGCCGGATCCGGAAGCTCGTTAAGCAGGGAAGCGTCCTCATCTATCCGAAGCGCGGGAGGATCGAGGGAATGGCGATCTACGACTACGGCCAGGTCGATCGGGACATCTGTCTCGGTTTCCTGGACGGCGCTCCCGAGGCTCTCCGGGCCCTGACGAAGGACGTCCTCGCGATCGCGGCTCGTCGTGGCGACCCCGACGCGAGCGCAATGCTCCCGGTCGGGCCGGTCGCCGACGCCGCCTTCAAGTACGGCTTCAACAAGACCGCACCGGGCAGAGCCATCGTATTCGAACTCGGAGCACGCGGGCACACGGGAGACGAGCCGTTCGAGTCGCTCCTGTCTCGCACGCTCCGCGCACACGAGAGCGAGGCCGCCGACAGGATCACCGATCTCCTTCTTGCGAAGGCGCCCGGACGCCTGGTACGGCAGAACGTGCGCGACTTCGTCATGCGACACGTTTTGCCGGACACGGAGCGGAGGATCTCGCAAGCGGCCCGATCGTTTGGGGACCAGCTGCCGAACTTCGAACTGAGGACGCTCGCCCGTGGCTTCCTGCTTCACCTCGTCACGAAGCACGGCCTCGGTGCCGAGTCACTCAGGGCCGGGAAGCGGTCGCTCTCTTTCCGCCACCTCGGGACGAAGATCGGCTCGATTCGCTACGAGGCGGCGGGACTCACACTGACGCTGATTTCCGGACCGAGCATCAGAATCACGGAACGCAAGCATCTCGAGAACGCCAAGGAAGCCGTCGACCGCGCCATCGCCGCTCTCGCGGCGGGCTAGTACCGTTCTGACGAGAGAACGGGCCGCCTCTCGATGAGAGACGGCCCGTCTTCATATGCATCAGACGCCGGCGAGCGATCGCTACCTCTTGCGCGCCTTCTTCTTCACGACCTTCTTCTTGGCGGGCTTCCTGACCGGCTTCTTCTTCGACACCTTCTTCTTGGCGGCCTTCTTGACCGGCTTCTTCTTCGCCACCTTCTTCTTGGCGACCTTCTTGACCGGCTTCTTCTTCGATACCTTCTTCTTGGCGGCCTTCTTGACCGGCTTCTTCTTCGCCACCTTCTTCTTGGCGACCTTCTTGACCGGCTTCTTCTTCGATACCTTCTTCTTGGCGGCCTTCCTGACCGGCTTCTTCTTCGATACCTTCTTCTTGGCGGCCTTCCTGACCGGGTTCTTCTCCGCTGTCTTCGGTGCAGCCTTAGCCTTCAGATCGTAGAGGCGCTTCGCCTCCGCGGCGATGTGCTCGGCCGAGACCTCGAACTCCTTGACGAGTTCCCAAGGCTTGCCGGACTCGCCGAACCGGTCCTGGACGCCGATCATCCCGACGATGAGGGGCCGGCCGTAAACCTTGTCGGACTTCGAGATGGCCGCGGCCACCTGATTCCCGAATCCTCCGACCTGATGCTCCTCGGCCGTCACCACGACTCCCGTGTCCTTCGCGGCCTTGACGATCGCGCTCACGTCCAGCGGCTTGATCGTGTGGACGTTTACGACGCGGGTCTCAATCCCGTACTCGGCCTTGAGGATCCACGCCGCGCGCATCGCTTCCGGCACCGAGGGCCCGCACGCGATGATCGCGATATCCTCGTTCTCGCTCGTGTACTTCGAAGCCAACTGGTGCTCGAACGCGTCCTTGAACTTTGCCTTGGCGCCGCGGAACCGGATGACGTTCGCCTTACCCCACTTGTACGGCGTCTTCCCGTCCGTGACGACGGGTGTCGCCTCACGCGCGAAGCGAACGTACTTCGGGCCCTTCACTTTGAAGAGCATGAACTCCGTCGCCCGCTGCGTCTCCACCGCGTCACACGGAACCTCGACGTGCATATTCGGGATCCCGCACATCTGGAAGAGTTCCTCCAGCGCCTGGTGCGTCGCGCCGTCGGGGCCGACCGAAACGCCGCCATGGGCGCCCGCGATCATGACATTGAAGTCGCCATAGCAGACGGTCGTGCGCAGCTGATCGAGGTTCCTGCCGGACGCGAACACGCCGTACGTGCCGAAGACCGGGAGCTTGCCCTCCTTCGCAAGACCGGCCGCCACGCCCGTGCCCGATTGCTCCGCGATGCCCATCGAGAGCCAACGCGCCTCGCGGTCGGGGTGCCCCTCGTAGAACTGGCTGATCGTGATCGAACCCGAGATGTCGGCGCCGAGACAGACGATGCGCTCGTCGTCGCCGTGCTCTGAGAGCGCCCTGCCGAATCCCTTCCGCGTTGGATCCATGTCCACGGTCATGTTCTTCCCGGTGTTCCAGAAGTAGTCCTTCGAGAACCTCGGCTGCTTCGCCTCAAGCTTCTTCGTCGCCTGCTTCTGATAATCATCGGCGATCTTGAGAAGCTTCTTCACCGGGAGTGTCTTGTCGAGCCCGAGCTGCTTCAGACCGTCCCACATCTGCTCGATGCTCGGGGGTTTGCCATGCCAGCCGGCGACGTCTTCCATAAAGTCGACACCCTTCCCCTTGACCGTATGCGCGAGGATGAGGGTCGGCTTCCCCTTGACGGTCTTCGCCTGCTCGAAGGCGTCGACGATCTCCTGCATGTTGTGCCCGTCGATCTCGATGACGTGCCAGTTGAAGGCACGGTACTTGTCGACGAGCGGATCGACGTTCATCACGTCCTCGACCCAACCGTCGATCTGAAGGCGATTCTTGTCGATGATCCCACAGAGGTTGTCCAACCCGTAGTGACCCGCCTCCATCGCCGCTTCCCAGATCTGTCCTTCCTGCTGCTCGCCGTCGCCCATAATGCAGTAGACGTGATAGTCCTTATTGTCGAGGCGGGCTGCGAGAGCGCTGCCGACAGCGATTGAGAGTCCCTGCCCGAGCGATCCCGTCGAGGCCTCGACGCCGTCGAGCTTGAGCCAGTGCGGATGTCCCTGGAACGGCGAGTAGAGCTTCCTGAGCTTGACGACATCGCCGATATCGTAGTAACCGGCCATCCCGAGTCCAAGGTAAAGCGACGGAGCCTTGTGGCCGCCGGACCAGAGGATCCGGTCGCGGTCCGGCCAGAAGGGATCCTTCGAGTCGTGGTTCGCCGTGTGCAGATAGAGAGCGGCAGTGATATCCATGATGGACAGCGTGCCGCCCGAGTGTCCCGAACCCGCCGCCGCCAGCGAGACCAGATTGTAGCCGCGCATCGTGTTCGCGGCGGTTTCGAGTTCAGCGACGGAGTACTCTTTCCGAACGGTTCCAGTCTTCGAGTTGACGATCGCCATGCCCCGCTCCTTGCCCATCAAGGGCCGACGGAACCTCAAAAAAGGCCCGACAGACGGGCCGATTCCCCGCAAATGCGCCTCAGGGATATTAGCACGACGGTCGAACCCGTGTAAAGGAGGATGGAAGAGAAGAGCCCCGGGCCTCGCGCCCACAATCCCCGCGGGGATCAGACCTCGCGCATGCCCCGGACGGCGTACAGCGAGAGCCCTCCGACCACGAGAGCCGACCCGCTGATGACGAACACGGCGGTGATCGAGATGACGTCGGCGAGGATGCCGATCACCCCGAAGGCGAGCGGCTGGAGTCCCCCCACGAGCGTCGTCATGAAACCGAAGACCCTGCCCCGGATCTCATCTGGAATGACCGACTGGAAGTACGCCATGATGGAGATGTTCGCGAACCCCAAGAGGATCCCCATCGCGCACATAAGGATCAGATAGCTCGGGTACGAGATGACGAGACCCATCACCATGAGGCAGACGCCCGTCAGTGCTATCCCGAGGATGATCAGCGGGTGCTTCCGTTTGCGCTCGCGGGTGACGGCCAGCGCGGCGGACGCCGCGAGGAATCCGACCGAGAAGAGCGTCATGAGGAATCCGAGCGCCTCGGCTCCGCGGCCCAGGAGGTCTTTGGCTACGATCGGCAGCAGGATCGCGAACGGCGCGGTAAAGAAGTTGAGAACCGCTGCGACCTTGAGGATTCCGAAGATGGTCGGACGATCCCTCACGAAACGGAACCCATCCTTAAGCTCAACGAGGATGTGCTTGCGCTCCGTCGCGCCGCGCTCGGTCGGAGGCACCACGATGAAGAGTTCCGAGATCCCCGAAACGATGAAACTCAGTCCGTTCACGAGGAAGACGCCCCCGACGCCCCAGATCCCGATGAGGATGCCGCCCAGAGCGGGGCCGACTATGCCGGTGCCCTGCACCGTCATCTGCGAGAGTGAGTTCGCTCGCGTGATCTCGTCCTTGCGAACGAGGTTCGGGATCGTCGCCTGCACCGCCGGGCCGAAGAAGACCGACGCCGCGGACGAGAAACAGGTGGCAACGAGGATCTGCCAGATCTCGAGCGTGCCGCGGATCGCAAGGACCGCAACCGTCAGGACGGCTGCTCCGCGGGCGAAATCCGTGCCCACGATGACGGCCTTGCGGTTCCACCTGTCGACGTATCCTCCGGCGAAGGCGCCGAGAGCGACGGTCGGAACGGTGGCGAAGATGAGAACGGTGCCCATGAGGGCGGCCGAGCCCGTTTTCTCGAGGACCCACCACATCAGGGCGATCGCATGGACGCGGTCGCCCATCTGCGATACGAGCTGACCGAGCCAGAGAAGCAGGAAGTCCCTGTTCCGGAGAGCCGTCGGCCGCGTGTCGCCGGAGGTCGGTGGACGCTCTCCCTCTCCGGGCGGGCGTTCCCCACCGACGGAAGAGCTCACCGGTCCGTCGATGTGAGCGCCCGGCGCCGCCTCGACGGCCTCCAGCGTGGACTCAGGCATCCACTGCCGTCCCGTCTCCGGCCACGAGCCCGGCCTTGCGGAGCCGCGCCGCCTCAACGCGTGGAACGCGTACGCGCATCCGGATCACGCTCTCTCCATTCTCGGTTGCGAGCACTTCTCCCCGCTCGTAAAGGAGCGCAATCGTCTTCCCGTCGGTGTGGGGAATCTCGAGCTGGAGCACTTCCTCTCGCTCTTCGACGAAGGCGCCGATCGCCCGCCGCACTTCGTCGAGGCCCGTGCCCTCTGTCGCGCTGGTGAACAGCGCTCCCGGATAGACGCCGCGCAGCCGTTCAAGCTCTCCCGCCTCGAAGATTCGATCGATCTTGTTGAACACGAACCGCACGGGCCGATTCTCGACGCCGATCTCGCATAGCACCCGGTTCGCCGCCTCGAGATAGGACTCGCAGTGCGGCCGCGATGCGTCGACAACATGCAGCAGCAGATCGGCTTCCGCGACCTCCTCGAGGGTCGCATGAAAACTGACGACCAGATGATGTGGGAGCTTCCTGATCAGGCCCACCGTGTCCGTCAGAAGCGCTCCACCGCCGTCCGGAAGATCGAGCCGCCGCGTCGTTGCATCAAGCGTGGCGAACAGCAGATCCTCCGTCAGAACGCCGGCGTCCGTGAGGGCGTTCATCAAAGCCGACTTGCCTGCGTTTGTGTAGCCGACAAGAGCGACGCGGGTCATCCCGTCGCGACGCTTCCGCTGCTCCGCGCGATCGACCTCGACACCCTTGAGGATCTTCTTCAGGATCTGAATCCGTTTCCGCACGGCGCGCCTGTCGCTCTCAAGCTGGGTCTCTCCGGGGCCCCGCGTTCCGATCCCGCCACCCAGCCGCTCGAGGTGGTCCCAGAGGCGCCGCAACCTCGGCAGCTCGTATTCGAGCTGGGCCAGTTCGACCTGGATGCGGGCGACACGCGTCCTGGCGCGTCGCGCGAAGATGTCGAGGATCAGCTCGGTTCGGTCGATCACCTTGATCTCGGTCGCCTTCTCGATCTCCCTCCCCTGTGCGGGGCGGAGATCGTCATCGAAGATGATCAGATTTGCGTCGTGAAAGGCCGCGGCCTGTGTGATCCGCTCGGTCATGCCTCGCCCGACGTAGGTCCTGCCGTCGATGCGTGTCCTGTTCTGAACGAACCGCTCGACGACTGTCGCGCCCGCGGTGCGCGCGAGCTGTGCCAGTTCATCGAGTGATTCGTGTTCCTCGTCGACGGTAGATGTCGGCAGGCTCACACCGACAAGGATCGCCCGCTCATCCTTCGGTACGTACTTGTTCTTGATGCCGTACCTCCATTGTTAGGCGTCCTCCGGCGCCTCGTCCGGCATGTCGAAGGACCCCTTCTCCGAAAACTCAAACCTCTTCCTGTAGGGCCCCTTCCTCAGCGTGACGCGGCCCTCGACTCCCCACTCCAGATCATCTCCGCCATCGAGAACCTCACGCAGCGCCTTCGTCGACCCCTCCCAAGTCAGGGTCAGCGGGATTCGCACCATCACCGCGCCGCCCGCTGGAACGGTCACCTCTTCTTCCCTCTCGCCGCGCGCAACCGAGATGCCGTTCAGGAAGGCCTCGTACTCGAGAGCGCCGGCATGCGCTTCGAACGAGTTCGGGTTCTCGACTTCGATCTTGAGGTCGAACTCCATACCGTCGGTGCTCAGGCCCTCGAACTCGACGTCCTTGAGCTTCAGCTTGGGTGACTGGATCGTCGAGCACGAAGCGCAGAGAAACGCTGTTGCGACGATGAAGACGAGTGCGGCGCGAGCACGGGTCGCGTTCATGGACTCTCCCTTCGGGCCAGGATCTTTCCGATTTCCAGTGCGAGCCGCTCGACGGCCGCCGCGACGGCGGGACTCATCGGATTTCCGAGGTGGGTCGTCCCGGCCTGCACCGCGATCAGATGGACACTCGCCCCCAACTCCTCCGCGAGGGCCTTGGCGAACATCCCCAGGGGAACGGCGTGGGTTCCGGGCAGTCCGCCCACCGCGCCGCCCGCACTCGTCACGCGAATCTCGCCGGGCCGACCCCCGAAGTCCGCGGCATCCACGAGCAGCACAGAGTCCGGGCGCGCCCGCCTGACGGGACCCACGAGGTTTTCCGGCGCCGACCCGCCATCGAAGACAACCTCGGGGTAGCGTTCGCGGAGCAGGCCGGCCAGCAGCGGTCCCGCCCCGTCGTCCCCTTTCAGTGGGTTGCCGATACCGAGGACGACGACCCGCCCTTCTGCTATGTCGTCGAGGTTCACGATCGTTCGCTCCTCTCGGCGAGTCAGCCCGCCGGGCGGAGTTCCCGCCCGGCGCCGGGCCCGGCGCTTCGTCACACAGATTGAACCACACGGAGGAAGGCGTTCCAAGAAGGGAACCGGGCCGGGCGGATTGCCCCCCGATCACCAAGATGTCGAGGTCCTTACTGCAGCATGTCGTGGATGTTGTTCAGAAGGTCTATCAGTGAATACGGCTTTTGGAGGAAGTGGAAGCCGCGCTCCTGGATCACCGGCCACTGCGACTTCCTGTCCGCGTAGCCGCTGCTCAGGAGAACCGGTACACCTGGCCTACGGGCGAGGATTTCGTCGACGAGCTGGACCCCGCTCTTCCCGGGAAGCACGACATCGCTGAATACCAGCCCGAAATCACCGCCCTCCCGCTCGAAGGTTGCCAGCGCCTCCTCGGCTGTCTCCGCGGCGACGACCGTGTACCCTCTCTCCCTCAAGGCCCGCACCGCGAAGTCACGGACAACGTTCTCGTCCTCGACGAGCAGGATACGCTCCCCGGAGCCGACGGGGACCTCGGCGACGCGCTGCTCCACGGCGGCTTCCGTCTTGCCTTCGCCCTCGGCGACGGGAATGTAGATCCTGAACAGCGATCCGCGCCCCGGTTCGCTGTAGACGTGGATCCAGCCGCCATGCTGCCTGACGTTCCCGTAAACAACGGAGAGACCGAGTCCCGTACCGCTGCCCACTCCCTTCGTTGTGAAGAACGGCTCGAAGACCTGGGCCATGGTCTCCTTATCCATGCCGATGCCGGTGTCCGAGATGGACAGGCAGACATACCGCCCCGGCGACGCGTCCTCGATGGTGGCGCAGTCCTCGGCTCCTATCAGCACCTCTTCGGTCTTGATCGTCAGTGTCCCGCCCTCCGGCATGGCGTCCCGCGCGTTCACGCAGAGATTCATGACTATCTGCTCGATCTGCGACGCGTCGACGCTGCAATCCGGAAGCTCGTCGCAGTACTCGGTCACCAGATCGATGTCCTCCCCGATGAGTCGTCGGAGGATCTCACGCATCGAGCCGACAAGATCATTGAGGCTCTGAACGGTCTGCTGCAGAGGCTGGCGGCGGCTGAACGCAAGTAGCTGCCGCGTCAGGGACGACGCTTGCGTGGAGGCCTTCTTCACAGCCTCGAGGTTCTCGCGGATCGGGTCGCCCTCTTGCAGGACGTCGAGCGAGAGATCCGTGTAGCCGGAGATCGCGGTGAGTAGGTTGTTAAAGTCGTGGGCGACTCCACCCGCGAGTTTCCCGACGGCCTCCATCTTCTGCGACTGGCGCAACTCCTCTTCCTTGCCCTCCAGCGCCTCCTCGGCCTTCATCCGTTCCGTCACATCGATGGAGAGGCTGATAACGCCGATGACGTTCCCCTCGCCATCTTTGTGGGGGATCCTATCCGTCAGCGTCTGCCGCGTCCCGCTCGGCGTCTCCAGCGGCTCCAGAAGGCCGGACCGCGACTCGCCCGTCGTGAGCACCTCCTGATCGGCCCGATCGTAGGAGTCGGCGAAATCCGGTAGGATCTCCCGAGCCGTCCTGCCGATCCACTCATCCTCCGGGATCCCGGTCATCTCCGCGACGGCGCGGTTCACTCGAACGTAACGGCCCTCGCGGTCCTTGAAGAAGATATACGCGGGCACCGAATCGAGAATCGTCGCTAGGCTCTGCCTCTGCCGCCGCACCTCTTCCTCGGCCTTCT
>Ga0272444_10004665_pt1 | contig 12048 bp, 8 predicted proteins | sample SSMForm13_FD_201033 | JGI IMG/M metagenome (GOLD analysis project Ga0272444, IMG submission 201033) | Marine sediment archaeal communities from Little Sippewissett salt marsh, Falmouth, MA, United States - SSM-Form-13 | ecosystem: Environmental > Aquatic > Marine > Wetlands > Sediment ... | reverse complement strand
GAACGGTTCCTCCTGGATTCGTTCGCGCGCGTAGACGAGCTCTTCCCGGCTCGTCTACGATGGGTAGCCGGATGGGACGAACGCCCACGCCGTGGTACGATGCCGGACCAACGTCCGGAGGAAATCTGATGGGACACTGCATCTTCTGCGAGATTGCGGCCGGCCGAGCGCCGGCAAGCATCGTGGCTCGCGACGATCGAGTCTGCGCGTTCCTCGACATCCAGCCGGTCAATCCCGGCCACCTGCTCGTTGTGCCCGTTCGACATGCGGCGAGCCTCGCGGATCTCAATCCGGAGGACGGCGCACACCTCTTTCGCGTGGCGCAGAAGCTCACCGCGGCCGTTCGCCACTCAGCGGTCCGCTGCGAGGGCGTCACTCTCCTCCTCGCCGATGGGAAGGCCGCGGGGCAAGAGGTCTTCCACGTCCACCTTCACGTCATTCCCCGGTTCTCCGAAGACGGGTTCGGATTCCGATTCGGGACGGGATACTCCGAACTCCCATCCCGCGAGGACCTCGACCGAGTCGCCGCATCGATCCGGGCCGCGATCGAGGACGCTCGGCCTAGCGCGTGACAAGAGCCAGCAGCGCCATTCGGGTCGGAACGCCGTTCGCGGTCTGGCGGAAGTAGGCCGCGCCGGGAAGGGCGTCGACATCCGTCGCGATCTCGTTCACCCGCGGCAGTGGATGCATGACGGTGAGTGATGCCGAAGCCGGAGCGAGCATCGCCTTCGTCAGCACAAACGCATTCTTGAGTCGATCGTATTCCGCCGGGTCGTCGAAGCGCTCCCGTTGGATGCGCGTCATATAGAGAACATCGGAGGACGCGATCGCCTCGCCCAAGTCCTCCGTCTCGGCGACCGTCTTCCCCTGAGCGCGCAGCTTCTCGACGATCTCCGCCGGCATCGAGAGCGCCTTGGGAGCCGCGAACGTGTATTCGACATCGTAGTTCGCAAGCAGATCGGCAAGGGAGTGGACCGTTCGCCCGTTCTTCAGATCTCCGGCCAGCGCGATCTTGAGACCGTCGACCTTCCCCTGTTCCTTGCGGATCGTGTAGAGGTCGAGGAGCGACTGCGTCGGGTGTTGTCCGGCACCGTCTCCGGCGTTCAACACGGGGAGATGCGTGGCGGCAGCCGCTTCGGCGGCCGATCCGATCTTCGGGTGCCGGAGCACGATCACGTCGGCGTACCCTTCGACGGTCCGAATCGTGTCATGAAGGGACTCGCCTTTGGCGGCCGAACTCGACTTCCCTTCGGCCACGCTGATCACTCGCCCTCCCAGCCGAAGCATCGCCGACTCGAAGGAGAGACGCGTGCGGGTACTCGGCTCGAAGAAGAGCGTCGCCAGTACCTTGCCGCGAAGCTCATCGAGCACACTGCCTTCGGTGAGCGCTTGCTCGTAGTCCGCCGCACGGCCGAGAATGAGATCGACCTCATCGACCGAGAATTGGTCCGCCCGCAACACGTCCTTACTCGACAACCGTTCCATCACACGTCCTCCCGTTGCATGTTCGATGTTCTAGATGAGTTCACTCAGCGGTGCCCGTCCGCCGACCGTCGGATGAAAGACCGCACGGCCCGGCCGGGCCGTCAGATTGCCGCCCTCGACGAGCACCTCTCCCCGCTGCATCGTTAGGATCGGCTTCCCAAGGCAGGATCTTCCCTCGTAGGCCGTGTAGAGCGCCTGCGAGTGTTGCCCGGCATGCTTGATCGTCCACTCCGTCTGCGGTTCGAAGATCACCAGGTCGGCGTCGCTGCCGGGTGCGAGCCTTCCCTTCTTCGGGTAGAGGCCGAAGATTCGCGCCGGGTTCTCGCACATCGTTCGCACGAGGCGCGTCAGCGGGATTCGTTCGGCTCGAACGCCCTCGCTGAACAGAAGCGGAAGCATCGTCTCGACCTGCGGCGTGCCGTAGGGCGCATCGAAGAAGTCGTCCTCTCGGGTCTTTGCCTTCGCGGCGTGGTCGCTCGCGACGGTATCGAGGATCCCTTCCCGGAGAGCGTGCCAGAGTGCTTCGCGATCGGATGCCTCGCGAAGCGGAGGGCCGATCTTGAGCAGCGGTCCTTGCTCAAGAAGGTCGTCGTGGGTAAGCGTCAGGTACTGGGGACACGTCTCGGCATAGACGTGGTACCCCTTCGCCCGCGCCGCAGCGACTTCGTCGATTCCGAGGGCGGCCGTCATGTGTGGGATGTAGAGCGGGCAGCCCGCGACCTGCGCCATCGCGATCGCCCGGTGGATCGCCTCGGCTTCAAGGATCGCCGGCCGCGTTTCGAGGAACGCCTCTTTTGGATCGGCGCCCGCCGCAAGCATCCGATCCTGCAGGTAGTCGGTACCGAGACCGTTCTCCGCATGCACGATACCAAGGCCGCCGGCCTGCGCTACGATGTCGAGCGTGCGCATCAGCTGGTAGTCGTCGGTCATCCACCCAAGCTTGGCATAGGTCATGAACATCTTGAACGACGTCACGCCTTCGCCAATCGCGTCCGGGATCTCCGCCGACTGGTTCGCGGGATCGAAGAGCCCTCCGTGCAGCGCAAAATCGATCACCGAGACGCTCTCCGCCTCCTCGCGGAACGCGTGGATTGTCTCGACAAGCCCGGAGCCCGGCTTGGCATACGCGTAGTGGATCACCGTCGTTACGCCGCCGTGGGCCGCGGAGATGGGAAGACTCTCCAGATCATCGAGATAGACCGGGTGGGTGTGCACATCGATGACGCCCGGAAGAATGTACGAACCTGTCGCATCGATGATCCGATCCGCCGCTTCCTTGACATCCCGATCGATCCGCTCGATGACGCCGGCGGAGATGAGAACATCGACGTCCTGGACACCGTCCGACGAGACGACCCGGCCGCCTCGAATCAGCACTCTGCTCACGATGCGCCTCCATCCCGCGCGAGCCGAGCGCGCGGAGGTTCGATTCTATCCACTCCCTCGCGTGTGCCTCAAACGCCGCTCCGAGACGGCGAGTGAACGGAGAGGAAGGCTTCGGTACCATCGACGCCATGATCGAAGCGACGCTCTGCTTCCTGCTCGACGGCTCCCCTCCCGCACGAATCCTCCTCGGGCGGAAGAAGCGCGGGTTTGGCGAAGGGAAGCTGAACGGACTCGGCGGGAAGGTCAAGCAACACGAAACACCGCTTCGGACGATTCTCCGTGAGGTGAAGGAGGAATGCGGCCTCACGATTTCTGCCGATACGCTCCGCCCGATGGGAACGATCGACTTCTTCTTCCCGTTCCGACGAGCGTTCGATCACCACGTCCACGTCTTCCTGGCGGACGCCTGGGAAGGGGAGCTTTCCGAGACCGAGGAGATGGCGCCGGCGTGGTTCCCCATCGATCAGATTCCGTTCGACGCGATGTGGGCCGACGACGCCCATTGGCTCCCGCTCGTCCTCGCCGGGCGGCGCATCGAGGCCGAATTCACCTTCGCCGAGGACAACGAAACCATCGTCGGTTTCGCCGTGCGCGACTCCTAGGGCTCCCCGATCGAGCGATCAGCGCGATCGTCCGCGTCGAACGAGAAGCGTCCCTCCGCGAACAAGGCGAGACAGGTATCCGCGATCTCCGGATCGTAGTGTGTGCCCCTGCGTTCCTCGACCTCCTCAAGAGCTGCGTCGATTCCCAACGCCGCGCGATAGGGCCGGTGGGACGCCATTGCCTCCACGGTGTCCGCGACCGCGAGGATCCGGGCCTCAAGCATAATGTCCGCTCCGGTCAGCCCGCGCGGATAGCCGGAGCCATCGATGCGCTCGTGATGCTGTAGCACGATCTCGGCCAAAGGCCACGGGAACGCCGTGGCCTCCAGGATGTCGTGCGCGACCTGGGGGTGCGATTTGATGAGCGACATTTCCGTCTCCGAAAGCGAGCTCGGCTTGCTGAGGATCTCGGCAGGGACGGCCATCTTCCCGATGTCGTGGACGAGGCCGGCGGCACGTACAGCGTCGACGCGATCCGTGGAGAGATTCATCCGCTCGGCAATCGCCACCGCAAGATCGGTCACCCGACGCTGGTGCCCGGCTGTGTACGGATCCCTCGTTTCCGTGGTTCGGCCGATCGCCTCGATCGTGCCGGCCAATGCCCGACGAAGCGCAAGCTCCGCCTCAACGAGCGCCGTCACGTCCGTTGTCGCAACGAGCACCCGCTCGAGCGTCGTCTCGTATCCAGGAAGGACGACCCAGCGGAGCGAGATGTTCTTGCGCGCCCCGGAGAGCGTCAGATTGGTTGTCGTCCCCTCGAAGAGCGTCTCTCCCTTCCAGATGGTCACCAGCTGAGCCACGATCGAAGAGCTGGCTTCCGCGTCCATGATGCGCTGGAGCCCGGCAAGAAGGTCCGTCTTCGACGCTCCTCCGTGCAACGTCACCGCCGCCTCGTTGACGTCGATCACTCGAATCGCGCGGACCACGTCGCCCAGCACGCGCGGATGATCGCCGAGATAGGCTTCCAGGTCGCGGACCCCGGACGCCCTCAATTCGTCGAGGCTCGCCTTGACCCTTGAGTAGTCTTCGACCCAAAGGGGAACCGGCGAGTTCTCGAAGAGTGCCTCGTACTCCTTCTCTCGTCGTTCGAGCGCTTGCTCGGTGCGCCGGTGCTCCTCCGACTCGATCGTCAGGGCGATGAGGGATGCGACTTCACCAGCGAATTCCTCATCCTCGAGAGTCCATTCCTTCGTTCGTCCCACCGTCTCGAGGCAGATGTCGCCCACCATCGTGCCGCCCAGTCGAATCGCGGCATCCAGCACCGAACGCGCGCCTTCGTCCGGCGATCGATGGGCCAGGAAAATGGATGTCCGTGGGTCCTCCCGATCGTTGTCTACCGCAATCGATCGTTTTCGATCGAGTTCCTCGAGGAACAATCCGATCTCTTCTCGTCGGTAGGACTGATCACAGGAATGCTCGCTGGAAGCTCGATCGTAGAGATCCTTACAGCAGATCCTCTCGCCGGCTTGATCGAAGAGCCAGACGCTCGTGCGATCGACGTCAAGCGCCTGAGTACACGTTTCCGTGATCACGCGGAAGGCCGCATCCAAGTCGCCACGGGCAACACTTCGTTCGGTAGCCAGCCGCAGAAGGGCGGCGCTCCGAGCCTGCGCGCGTGCCCGACGCTCCGCTTCCTTGGCCTGCAATGCCTTTCGCTCGGTGATGTCCATCGATATCGAGACGAGGCCGATCGGCTGTCCCGACTCGTCGAGGACGGGCACGCTGTCCACCTCCGCCGGGAAGCGGGTCCCATCATGGCGAAGCAGTGTGTACTCCGTCAGTCCCTGAGAGCGTCGCTCTTCGAGGGTCTGTGCGATCGTCTCGCGAGCCCTGGCAATATCCTCTTTCAGAACGTAATCCGCGAAACTCCGTCCAATCTGTGCGTCTGCCCCGCCACTCGTACCGTGCATCCGCGCGAAGCTGTCGTTGCAGAGAAGAATCTCTCCCTCGAGATTCACGTAGAGCATCGCAAACGGCGACAGTTCAAACAGACGGCGAAACCGCTCCTCGCTCTCCCGCAGTGCCCCGGTCTTGCGGGTCACCTCCTCTTCGAGATGCTCCCGATACCGAAGGTTCTCCTCGGCGAGCCGCCGCCTCTCGTCGACGATCTCCTTGACCCGCAGTGCGCGCTCGACAGCCGATTGGATCGCCATGCGAGAGACGGGCTTGGAGAGATAGTCAAACGCCCCGCGCCGAACGGCAATCGCCGCCGTATCGACCGTCGGCTCCCCGGTGATGATGATCACTTGGATGTCTTCGGAGACTGCGTGGATCCTCTCGAGCAGGGTCAGGCCGTCGACCCCGGGCAGAATGACATCGCTGAGGACCACGTCGGGCATCGATCTCTCGATCGACTCCAAGGCTTCCGCCGCCTCTTCTGCCGTTTCAACCTCGTGACCGAGATCCTTGACGAACTCTCCGAGCGTCTCGCGGATGCTTCCTTCGTCATCGACGATCAGGATCCTACCCATCCTCGTCCTTCCCTCTGTCGATCTCCGTGGAGCCCTCTTCTCGTGCGAGCGGTAGGTCGAGGATAACCCGCGTGTAGGCTCCGCGCTCGCTCTCCACCGACATCCGTCCGTGATGCTCTCGGACAATCCCGTAGCTCACCGAGAGGCCCAGGCCCGTGCCGCGTTCGCGTGGCTTCGTCGTGAAGAACGGATCGAAGATGCGATCGATCGTCTTTTTCTCAATCCCCGTTCCGTGATCCTCAACGATCGTCCGGATCACCGTTTCTCCGTCGCTCCGCGTCGTCCGCGCCCCGATGAGGATCCGCTTGTCGGCATCGCCCTCCGGGTAGCGATCGTTCAACGCATCTCGTGCGTTGGTCAACAGGTTGAGCAGCACTTGCTGGATCTGCTGGCTGCGACACTTGAGCCTCGGAAGGTCCTCGGGCACATCGACCTCGATCTGAATCCTATCCTTGGCCAGCATCTCCCCGACCAGCGACATCGCAGCCGACAGGATATCCACAAGACGCGCCGGACTGTACGTTTCCTTCTCCCGCCGGGCGAAGGAGAGAAGATTGCGCACGATCTCGGCGACACGCTCCCCCTCCGACATGATCGAGTCGGCAAACTCCTTCAGCCGTTGGTTCTCGACTCGCGCGCTGATCAGTTCCGCGTAGTTGATGATTCCGGTCAGCGGGTTGTTGATCTCGTGGGCTACGCCGCTGGCCAGCGTGCCAATCGACTCGAGTTTCTGCGTCTGACGAAGCTGCGCTTCGAGTTCCTGCCGCTTCTCTTCAGATTCCCGCTGTGCGGTGATGTCTTCGATCGTTCCCTCGTAGAAGAGGGCATTTCCCGCCTCGTCACGAACGACGATTGCGTTCTCACGCAGGATCAGCCTCTGTCCATCCTTCCGGAGCCAGACAGCCTCGTGCCCGTCGACACGTCCTTCGCGCTCGATCCGCTGCTTGAACTCCGATCGGGGATTCCCGGGATCGTAGCCTTCCTGTTCGAGGTTCCGCTCGGCAAGCTCTTCGACCGAATCGTATCCAAGCATTCGCACCAGCGCCGGGTTCGCCGCGAGAATCCGCCCGTCAGGCGTCGTCTGGTAGATGCCGAGCGCTGCGTTCTCAAACAACGAGCGATGCTGCGCCTCACTCACGAGCAGCGCCTCTTGGGCTTGCTTGTACTCGGTGATATCGCGCGTTACGCCTTCGATCGCGATGACCGTTCCATCCTCGCCGCGAATCGACACCCATTGATCCTCGACCCAGACGATGTGTCCATCCTTGTGCAGCCATCGCACATCGTGTGTCCCGGCCGCGCGCTTTCCTTGCAGCGTCTCTTCCAGATGCTGCCGATCCTCCGGGTGGACAATCTTCAGACCAAGCCGCGGGTCGGCGTAGTACTCCGCCGGCGTATACCCGGATATCGTGTAGATCGCCGGGCTGATGAACTCGAATTCGGGGGTGGGAACCAATCGATATCGATAGATGACGTCCGGGGCATTCTCGAGGATCCGTCGGAAGCGTCCCTCGCTCTCCGCAAGCGCCCGGTAGGCTTCGATCCGCTCGGTGTCATCGATGCAGACGCCGATCCAGCGTCGTGGCCGATCAGACCCCAAGAAGACGGGCACGCCCCGATCGATCCAATGTCTCCACTCGCCGCTTTTGCTGCGAACGCGATAGACCTCGTGGATAGGATGCGTCTCCACACGGTGCCGCTCGACGGCGCCCGTCAGCCGTGCCTGATCCTCCGGATGGATCAGGTTGATCCAGCCTCGGATCGTCCGTGGGATCTCGCCGGTGCTGTACCCGAGCGCCTCATCGATGTCGCCGAACCACTCGAGTTCATCGGTTTCGATGTCCCATTCGTAGATCAAGTCGCTCGCCACATCGGCGGCAAGACGGAAGCGCTCTTCGGCCCGTTGCTGAGGACTGACATCCTCGAATGCGACAACGACACGATCTCCCGGAATCGGGAACGCGCGGATGCGGTAGCGCCCTTCGATTCGTTGATCGGCGTAGGCAAGATCCTCGATTCGGACGACTTCGCCGGTTGCATGAGCCCTCAAGCACGATCGCTTGAGCACTCCCCCCGTGAGCCCAGGCCAAATCTCGTCGAACTCCAATCCCTGAAACTTGTCAATGCCAACCCCTGTCAGCCGCTCCGCTTCCGGATTGCACTCGGAGAGAAGCAGTCGGTCTGGCGGTTCGATACGGTAGATGAACATCCCCGACGGAATCGCTTGGATGATGTCATCGGCCATCTTCCGCGCACGCTCCGCCTCTTCGCGAAGCGTCGTATCCATAACGGTTCCGAGAACCGCAGGCTCTCCCTCGTACTCGATCGGCCGCGCCATGACCTCGCACGGGACGCTCGAACCGTCCTTTCGAGCGCCTTGAAAGCGGAGCGGCTGGTTCAACGCTGAACCTGTGAGCATGTCCTGAACGAAAGCCATCCCAGCGGGATGGTCGTCCGGGCGTGTGAGATCCAGCGGGCCGAGGCGGTCCGCCAACTCCTCGGGCTCATACCCGAAGATCGCCCCCAACGCCGGGTTTGCGTACTTGAACGTTAGGTCCTGGACGATGAACACACCGACAGGCGACCCTTCCGAGAGCAGTCGGAACTGTGCCTCGCTCGCTCGCAGTGCGTGTACCGTCTCCTGCAGTTGGGCCTCGGCCACTCGTCGCCCGGCCATCTCGCGATCAAGATCGTCACGCGAGGCGGTGATCTCCTGAAGGTTCTCCGCCATCCGGTCGAAAGCTTTCGCGAGATCGCCCATCTCATCATGTCGCTTCAGCCCAATGCGATGGCCAAAGTCACCTTCGCCGATCCTCGCGGCGCCCGCGAGGATCCTTCGAAATGGACTCGTCAGCCGCCACGCCACAGCCATTCCAAGGCTTGAAAAGCCAGCAATGGCGCCCAACACCGCAATCTGCCAGATCATCCGGATTCGACGGATTGGCGCGAACGCCTCCGCTTCGTCGATCTCCGCGATCAGCGCCATCTCGCGATCCGGAAGCCATCGAAACGCGCCGAGCACGCGCACTCCGCGGTAGTCGGTGTACCACGCAACCCCTGTCTCACCGGCAAGGGCCCGTTGCACGCCCTCGCTGTAGGCTGCGCGGCGCAGCGCATAGCCTTCTTCGAACAGAGGTTCGGTCACGAAGAAGCCGTGGCGGTTGACGAGGTAGACATCCTCCGAGTCGTGGCCGCCCGCCGCCGCCGAGACGATCTCGTCGATGACGGACAGATCCACACGCCCAACGAGCACCGCCGTCGTGCTTCCCGCCTCGCGCGCAATCGGCGTGGCAACGTGCAGCGCCAGCCTCTCCAGCGACGGTGTGTACTTGACGTTGTCGACGATTGTCATTCCAAGCCCGCGCTCGAAGTACTCTTCGCCAATGCGGAACGTCCCCACCTGATCGGGTTCGGTCGAAACCACAACGCGCCCGGTGCTTGCGTCGACAACGGCGAAGGTCTCATAGAGCCCCTCCACGCGAAGATGAGGCAGCAAGTGGACATTGAGAAGTTCGGTGGAGAGTGTCACGTCCGGCGCAGCCTGCTGTTCTGTCTGCGCAATGACTGCCGTCGTGAGATCGACGACAAGCGGTCGTTGCGCGATGCTCTCGATCATCCGTTCAAGACTGTGGACCCATCGGTCCAGCTCCCTTGCTTGAATCGCGGCGATCACAGACAGATGCTGGGTCAGTTCTTCCTCGATCGCCTGCTCGGCGCTTCGGGTCGACACGTAGGACAGAATCCCCACGGGAAGGGTGCTTAAGACGAAGAAGGCAACCGCCAACCGAAGGGAGAACCTCATGGACCCTCGTCTTGGACAGGGTCGACAAACTCGAGTGTATAGGCCGCGCCCTCATCGAAAGACGGGTCGAGGATCCCTGCGTGTCTCATCATCTCCGCCATCGCGCTCCATTGTGCCACGGTCATCCCGCCAAGTCCCACGTCGCCCGCATGGATGAAGGGAAGGCACAACGTAAGGATCTCGCGCTGCTCGGCCGGGTCAAGGCTTGGATCCCACTGCAGCGCCATCATCGCCCCTTCGTCGGGATGTTCGAAGACCCAAATCCAGCCGTCGAGTAGCGCCGCGACCACACGCTGGACCAACTCTGCGTCCGCCTCGACCAGATCGCGGCGTGCAATCAACACATCGCCATAGGCATGAACACCGTAGTCCGTCGGGTAGATCACGGTGATGTCGTGCCCGTCCGCACGCGCCCGGCGTACCTCATTCGTGAGGTACCCACTCCACGCGTCGTACGCTCCGGAGTACAGCTCGCCCAGATCGTAGCTCGGTGGTCCGAATTGGACATCCCCAACTGTCAGGCCGACGCGCGCAAGCATCGCGGGGATCACATAGCTCGTCGGAAACGACATGACGCGCTTGTCGAGCAGGTCCTCGGGGCGGCGAATGCCGCTCTCCGAGAGAGAGAAGATGACCACCGGGTCGATCTGGAAGATTGCCGCGACAGCCACGCTCGGCACCCCTGCTTGGACGAGCGCCAGATGCCGACTGGGATCCGCAAGGGCAAACTCGTACGCACCGTCGCCCAACGCCACCAGCACATCTTCCGATGCAGCCCCGTCGATCAACTCGACATCGAGGCCTGCTTCCTCGAAGAAACCGTTCGCCTCCGCGGCATAGAGGCCGGCGAATTGCGCGCTGTGGAGCCACTTGAGATGGATTCGCACGGAATCGAGCCCAGCAACCGGACGCGCGAACACGACAATCGGGGCCATGACAAGACCCAGGAGAATCAGCCGCCGCACGCTATCGCCTCCTTGTCACCCCGTGACGCAACTATAGCAGAACAGGCCGGGAGAGGGCTCGCGCGACCGCGGCATTCCCAATCCCCGCCGATGCCGCCATACTGCTCCGACTCGGAGAATGCGCTACCCTGTGCGCAAGACATCGTCTACGCATCTGGAAGGAGCTGCGGGTGAGTACCGGACAGGGACGAACAAGGGCACGAACGTTCGGCATCATGCCCGGGGCGCTTTCGCCCGGAGCGTGGAATTCGATCACCGATGTTCCCGGTGTACAGGTTGGCCAGCTGACAAGGATCGAGGGAGAGGCCATCCGCACCGGAATCACCGCGATCCTTCCGCATGAGGGGAACCTGCTCTCCGACCGTGTGCCGGCGGGGCTCTCGGTCGCCAATGGGCACGGCAAACTGGCAGGAGCGACCCAGATCGAGGAACTCGGGGAGATCGAGACGCCGATCGTGCTGACCAACACGCTCGCCGTGCCGCGAGCCGCCGATGCAATCCTCGACTGGACGCTGGCACAACGCGGCAACGAGTCCGCGATCTCGATCAACCCCATCGTCGGCGAGACAAACGACGGCTGGTTGAATGCGATCGAAGCGCGACCCCTCTCCGTCGAGGACGCCACAACCGCAATTCAGTCTGCGACGACCGGACCGATCGACGAGGGCTGCGTCGGCGCCGGAACAGGCACATCGGCGATGGGATGGAAAGCGGGCATCGGAACGAGTTCGCGTCTGCTGCCTCGGGAGCTCGAGGGGTGCACACTCGGTGTCCTCGTGCAATCGAACTTCCCGGGCAGTCTTCTCGTTCTCGGAGAGCCCATCGGCACGATCCTCGGCGTCGACAGCCTGGCGACATCGCGGAAGGATGCAGAGCCGCCCGGCTCGATCATGGTCGTCCTCGCGACCGATGCGCCTCTCTCGGATCGGAACCTGAAGCGACTCGCGACGCGAGCGTTTGCCGGACTCGCACGGACGGGCGCGTCGTTCTCGAATGGCTCGGGGGACTACGCGATCGCATTCTCGACCGCCGAGACCGTCCGCCGAACCGCCGCCAGACGGAAGGGAATCGCGGGGGTTGATCAGATTTCCAACGAGGCATCGTCCATTCTCTTTCAGGCTGCCATCGAGGCGACCGAAGAGGCGATCTACAACTCCCTGTTCATGGCCGAGACGATGAGCGGCCGGAGCGGGCGGACCGTCGAGGCGATACCTCTCGACGGAATCGCACGGCTTCTGGCTCCCGGGGCGGCGGATGCCTAGCACGGATCGCAGAGATCTCTTCGACGCCTGGGCTCGCACGTACGATGACACCATCAGGCCCTCGGACGCCTTCCC
>Ga0272444_10004664_pt1 | contig 12048 bp, 16 predicted proteins | sample SSMForm13_FD_201033 | JGI IMG/M metagenome (GOLD analysis project Ga0272444, IMG submission 201033) | Marine sediment archaeal communities from Little Sippewissett salt marsh, Falmouth, MA, United States - SSM-Form-13 | ecosystem: Environmental > Aquatic > Marine > Wetlands > Sediment ... | reverse complement strand
GTAGTTGCGCTCCCAGCCGAACCAGTCTGAATACCAGCTGAAATAAGCCATTTCGTCGTAGGTCATGTGTGCGCCAAACAGATGCAAAATGACGAATACAGTCAGGCTGAGGTAGGTCCAGTTGTTGAAGCTGTAATGCTTGTCTAGCCAGAGCACCACGGGGAATACCGTGACTACCAGGATGTTTTCCAGTGCCCATATCCCGGGGTCAGCCGGGTTGATGGCCAGCACAATCCAGAACAGAAAGAAAATGACCACCAGGGATTTCTTAAACATAATTATTGCGTGGTCGCGTAATTAGGGGATTTTTAGAAAACAATAGGCGGAGTGCAACCGTTTGTTATGTTAGTAAAAATGGTTCTCAGACGCTGTTTTTCTCTCTTGAGTTAATACGTCGTATGCGATTGCCTTCGTCGGAAAGGTGTTTAGCTCTGCCCCGGCCGTTTGAAGCGCTTGCGCGCGCGCTCCACCTTGGCTCTGATCATGCAGTCTTCAACATGATCGTTGATCAGCCCCATGGCCTGCATGAAGGCATACGCCGTGGTTGGTCCGACGAATTTCCAGCCCCGTTTTTTCAGGTCCTTCGACAAGGCAAGCGATGCTGGCGAGGTCGATGCCGTCTGCGGTTCAGTAAGCTGCTTGTGGTCGGGTTCGTATCGCCAGACGAAGGCTGCCAGTGAACCTTCCTGCTTGACGATTTCCTGAGCGCGTTGCGCATTGTTGATGACCGCCTCGATCTTGCCGCGATGGCGGATGATGCCTTCGTCCTTGAGCAGGCGGTCGATATCGCGCTGGGTGAAGCGTGCCACCCGGTCGAAATCGAAATCATGGAAGGCTGCGCGGAAGTTCTCGCGCTTGGCGAGGATGGTGCGCCAGCTCAGCCCGGACTGGAAACTCTCCAGGCTCAGTTTCTCAAACAGGCGGTGATCATCACTGACCGGGAAACCCCACTCGGTATCGTGATAGCCGAGAAATTCCGGTGCGGCACCGCACCAGCTGCAGCGTGGTTTGCCATCGGGACCGGTGATCGTTTCGCTCATCCTTCTGCTCTCTGCATCAAGAATGCGGGCTGGTCAGCGGGGCAATGGTGTCTGGTCCCGCTGATCTTTCCATCAGCTATTGTTCGGCATGGATAAGGCGACCTGAAGAACAGGCTGCCCAAAGCCGCTATGCCATGCGGCCTTGGACAGCCATGCCTGTCCGACGCTTGCGCTAGTCTTTCAGCACGTCTTCCTCGAAGCCATCCAGTGCCACGCCCCACCAGTCAAAGGTATCGTCCAGATTTGTTCTGGTAACGCCGTGGTTGAGATTGACCGCAATTTCCAGTGCGGGGTCGTTGTCATCATCCAGGTAGGCTTTTCCGTAGCGCATGTTCTTGTTCCATGTGTTGATTTCATGCATGGATACTTTATAGCCGCTCCAGGAGGCTGTGAATTGGATGTCGTCGCAGTTCTTGCCGTTATCGCACCCGTAAAACATGACGCTGTATCGAGTTCCTTTCATTCTTCCCACGATTTTTGGATCGCCTTCAGCATCCGTGGTTAATTCTGCACTGCCATATCCTTTGGCGATGTCCAGGATCGCCTCAGGATCATCAGCGGACACAAGCTTTGCCGAATAGGCTGGTGTTGCGGCCAGGCATGTGAAGATGGCGGCGGCTACTGCGGATGATATCGTGCGTTTTTTCATGCTCTTCCTTCCTCGTTTTTATGAATGTTGGTGTGTTGTCAGATCTTCGTCGTATGGTGCCTGGATATTCAGTCCCGTCTGGTTGTAAATGCGCCATGCCCATATGTCGGGTGTGCTCGTTGTGCTGGTGAAGACGCATAGCCTGCTGTCAATTCATGGTGAGCGGGCGAAAATCGCATCCGGAATTCGTCGTACAAGGTTACAGATGCGGCAGCCCGGTAACTGTCAGGCTTCAGTCTCGTCTGCAGTGGCTGGCTGGCGTGGCTCGCAGCGCCGATCCCGTTTTTCTTCACTCGGCCTGGCCTGGGTCTGCTGCTGTCCAGCGGGATTGGGTGATTCGTGGCGTGGTGCTGCCTTTCTGTGTGACGAGGTGCGTGACAGCGAGGTGTAGCCTGTCACCGACCGCCACGGCAGCGTGGTGCTGCAGCCCGGCAATCCGATTCAGCGCGATGCCGCTGAAGGCCGCCGGTTGTCCGGTGTTGTTATCCGCCTGCCAGAGCATGTCGATGTAGGCCTCGCCGTCCTGACCGTAGCGCTTGGTAACCGTAGCGACGCCGCCATGCGTTACTGCGCGGTGGTGAATGGCGGTATCGCCGCCGGGTGGCAGCGCGCAGGCGGCCAGGAGCAGGGGGATCAGTCCGACAAGCAGGTGGTGTGTCGATTTCATGCTGTCGGTTGCCTGGAATCTGTGTCGGGCCAAGTAGCCGTTGGGGCAGTCGGATCCTGACTGTTATTGCGACTCCGTACCCTCCGGCTGATGCATTACGATGGAAAAATTATCACGGAAATACTGCAATATGAAATTTGGGGTCATGAAATTAGGGGGCAGAGTAAGAACTCCTGCAGCTTTGGGGTGGCGAGAGTTTTTAATCTGACCTCAAATACCAACAATTACCAAGCTATGGCTGGACAACACCATGCCGATTATCGATTTCACCTTCCCCGCTGGAAGTCTCAGCGAATCCCAGCAGCAGACCCTTGCCAAGGAGTTGTCCGCATCCCTGAAGCAATGCGCGCATGCCGTCGACAACCCCAGGGCGGATGCGATCAACTGGCTGTATCTGCACGAGCATCCCACCGACAAGGTTTTCGTGGCGGGCGAGCTAAAGGCCATCCCCCGTTACCGTATAGATGTGACGATGATGGAGGGCATGATGAGCCAGGAGGTCAAGGCGCTTATCGCGGAAGACATGACCCGAAAGGTTCTGGCGGCTGAAGCGTCGCCGTTCAACCCGATGAACGCGAGTCGTGTCTGGGTGATGTTTCACTCTGTCCCTGATCGAAGCTGGGCTGCCGGTGGCAGACTGTATGGTCTGCAGGACCTCATGAACTATATCGAAGGTCGAAAACAGCCCGGGTAGGTGAGGCCAAGGTCAGAGAAAGGCTTCAGAAGTCGCAGCCTGGCCCCTGTTTCCCCCCAGGTGGGTAACGGACTCTTTTTCGCGGACCCAAAATATCCGCGCGGGCCGACCCCTCTATTGTCTGGTTACACGATCTTCGGGATCAGGTTCAGCGCCAGTCCCAGCATCGCCGGGGCAGAGGCCGGCAGCGCCACCGCCCCGCTCAGCGGCACCATCATATCGACCACGTCGTTGACCGGGGTGGCGCGGTCCGCCGAGTAGTGCCGCAGCACCGCATCTCTGGCGCCGCCACCGATGTCCTGGCTGCCGCTCTGCCGGACCACCCATCTGCCGGACCACCCAGACCACCAGTGCCGCAACGGCGGCGAACATCGGCAGGTAGGCGGCGGGGCCGAAGGGGGTGCGGGTGATGATCGCGGCGGCCACCACGCCGTTGATCACGGTTGCCAGGATCAGCGCGATGCTGGACAGGCCCCACAGCATGCGCCAGCGCAGCTCCAGGGCGTTGGCCGGGTCCGGTATCCAGTCCAGGTCCGGCTCGGTCATGCGCAGCATGCGTAGCAGTGCGCGTACAGCAGCACGAAGGCCAGCAGCAGGGCCGCGAAGCCCATCAGCTTCAGGTTGCGTGCCAGGGGTGTCCACAGGTCCATAGAGGGCATTTGGGGTCAGAGTAACAATGCCTGTTGCTAAGGCGGAGTTTTGCTCTGACCCCAAATGTCTTTATAGCCTGAACAGCAGAACCAGCAGCAACGCCGATGTCAGGCCGGCAAAACAGCTGCGGATGACATTCCAGCGGTTCCACGGCAATTCGAACGCCACGCGCGCCGCCTGCTGCGCCGCGTCATCCAGAGCATCGGGATCCAGTGTTTGTAAGCGGTTATTCAGGGGAATGTTGATCGCGGCGGTGGGCAGCTGGACGCCGACGATGTAGCTCAGCGTGCCGATGCCCAGCAGCAGTTGCCCGGTGATATCCAGTTGTCCGAGGCCCAGTCCGGCTGCAACCAGCAAGGTCACAACAGAGCCAACCCAGACCAGCATGAACAGCGGCTGGTTGTTCTGTATGACGCCATCGATGACCTGGAAGGCCCGGATGAACCCCCGGTCACTCAGCTTTGCGATGCCCGGCATCGCCACGCAGGCAAAGGCAAACAGCAAGCCGGCCACCAGCGAGCACAGGAATGTTGCCAGCAGCAGTACGGCCTGGAAAACGTCCATGTGTCTCCTCCGTCCTTCTGTGGGCTATAGCCTCGTGGCGTTGATCACGGGAGTCTGAGGCGGTGATCCCAAAAGGGTACTGCCCCTTGCTCTTTGGCCTCAAGCACGGTGCTGATGATCAATCCGTTTTGAACATGGCGTGACAGGTCAAGCATTGCTGCATGAGTCGGCCGGTGAATGCGGCCAGCATGTCCATGTCGTCCGTTTCCGCCCTGACCACGAGTTCCTCGAACAGCATGTGCGTCGGGCCGCCGATGTCCTTGAATGCCTGCGGCAGCCTGGCGCGTACGGCGTCCGGGGTGGCGCGCGCCATGCGGTTGCCGGACAGGCGGGCGGACTCGATGATCAGTTCGCGGTTGTCGCTGCCGATGCCCGTCACGATGCCCTGGATGCTGGCGAGCATCTGGCGCATCTCGCTCAGAAACTCCGCCTTTTCCACAGGGGTAAGGCCGAGACCGATGCGTTGGTCAGCTCTGTCGCCTTGCGCAGCGGCAAGACCGCTGAAGATCAACAAGGCAGCGCATATCGTTTTATTCAGATGTCGCATGTCTCACTCGATGTTGGCAGGCGTTGTGGCAAGGGTTCTGGGCAGGTGCAGATTGGATTTGAGACGCCGTCGATCATGGTATCGCGTGGGTCAATGTCTTTATGACCAATGGAGTCTGACACCATTGATTCCCATTTTTCGAATTTTTACTCTGACCCCAAATACTTTTACTCTGACCCCAAATACTTCAAATACTTCAGCCGGGATTGGTTTTTGATTCATCCGGCACAATGCGGCTATGCCTTATTGCGCCCTGCGCGGGCTGTATTTTATTGATGGGTTGTAGAGCGTCAATGGCACGTTTTTCGCGAACTCTTCGACAGTGACTTTATCGAAATTCCTTCGGTAGGACGCGACTGGCTCCATGTATCCGATCGGAACGCCTGCGGCGTAGGATACGCCCATGCCGGCTTCCATCGACTTGAGCGTGATGGAAAAGATGTAATAACTCTTTTTTCCGGCCTTGATCTCAACTGTATGCGTCGAGGCACTTGGCGTCCTTCCACTCAAGTCGATTTGCATGAATGGCGTCCGGTTGGTGACCTCATAGCTCCCAGGAGGCAGCTCCACCCAGGTGTATTCGCCATCGGTGAGGCTGACGAGTGCTTGGCCGTTAACCTCGAATCCGATCTTTGAAGTACCGGTGGCGCTTCCTTCGTGCATGACGTACAAGGCGCCTTGGTTCGCATTCAGGGTGGGCTTTGGTGCGTCCTTGTAGTAGGTCCCAGAGGGCTTTACGGGGCAGCCAGTGAGCAGTAGGGCTGAGAGTACGGCGGCAAATTTCGGTGCTTGCCTCATGGTTCTTTCCTGCTCATCTCGCCAAGGCGTGAGCGTACTTGCACTGATCCCAAAAAATCCAGGTGCGGCAGTAGTCGGTGCGTCAGTCGTGCGGTTAAAGACTTCCGGCCGGTTTTGGTTTTGATGCATCCGGCGCCAACGGCTGCGCCTTATTGCGCCTTACGCGGACGGTCCCCTATCTGCGCCTGGCATTTCAGGCGCGATGGGCGAAGGGTGTTTCGCAAAATGCGCGGATCAACGCTTGCCCGAATCTGCATGATGGCCAAGGGAATGCCGACAATGGCGAAGGCCGCGGCGAAGGCGGTTGCGAATCCTCCCACAACGGTCGCTGCGCCTACCCAGTTATCAATGTCGATCATGTGTGCACCGGTTCATATGGAGGTGGTCGAATGAATTGCAGTTTGCCCCCTGTTTTCCACGCGAGCAATATCGCGCAATGCGGTTGATCCTTTCTTGGGAAATAGGGGGGATAGGGGTCAGGCCACCTTTCCCGCGCAATTGCCACCCCAATTGCGCACGCTGCTGGTACCCTAAGGGCAACTGGCGAGATTAGGAGTTTCAAAGATGGCGTTGGATCAACTCGAGGCGTTTCTGAAGAAAATGCAGGCCGACCCTGCGCTGAAGGCCGAGGTGGTCGCTTCAATGACTGCAGATGACGTGGCGCGCATAGCGTTGAAGCTTGGTTATGAGTTCTCAGGTGATGAGTTGTTGCGGATCTCCGGCAGGAAGGTCGGGAGTGTCACGGTAATAAAAAACGACCTGCCCGGCGAATACAACTAGAAAAGAAAACAGGGTTCTGACCGTGTTTTCACAGAACGGGAAGCGTGGTCTGTCCCCTATTGCCCTGGCCCCATTGGCCCTCGTTGCTCGTTCCAGCGAAATTGAAATCGAAATTGGGGTCAGAGTAACAATTTCGGCTGATCGCCCGTCGTCTCCTGCCGCGAAGCCTTCCGTCCCGGCTTGGATGGACTGATCCGAACCCCCGTCAACTGCTCGATCTCACGCCTGAAGCGCTCGTCGCCGAGCGCCAAGCCCTTGTTCACCGCAGTGCGTATCACCGCGATCTGCTCGGCATCCATGTGCCCGCGAAAGGTCCCCCGATAACGGGCCGCCCGATCTTGATGGGTTCGCCCAAGACGCAGCCACACGTCGTGCGGCGTCCACATGCCTGCGGGCTTTGCTTGGCCGTTGGCGGCATAGCTGGACCAGTGATAGTCGCCGGGGTGCTCGACCATGCCGGCGCGCACCGGATTGAGTTCGATATACCGCTGGCACACGAGCAGGTAAGCCTCGGCATCCACGACGCAGGACTTGAAGCGGCCTTCCCAGAGGGTGCCGGTGCGTCGGTAGGCATGGTTGAAATAACGCACGTACCGACGTCCGACCGTCTGCATCATGCGTGACAGGCCGTCGGCGTCCGCGGGCGTTGCCAGCAGGTGCACATGGTTGGTCATGAGCACCCAGGCATGAAGGCTGACTCGGTACTTCCTGGAGGCCTCGTCCAGCCAGTGGGCGTAGGCGGCCAGGTCTTCTTCCGACGCGAAACAGGCCTGGCGGTTGTTACCGCGCTGGATGATGTGCTGGGGCACGCCGGCAGGGCATGCTCGGGGTCGTCTCGCCATGCTTGATCGTCCTTGATCCAGATGGGGGAGGGGTTATTGAAGCGTTTGCGCGCTGGGATGGAAAGGAAATTTTACTCTGACCCCAATTACTTTTTATTAACGCCACACCACTGGCAGCGCGGTTTGCCGTCAGGTCCGATGGTCGTTGTGCTCATGGGTTGTCCTCGCGTCGGATCGCTGGCGTCTGCCCCATTGATCCGGGTTTTCCTCCGGGCGGGGTTTTACGTCGATCCCGAATATACCTCGATTCCATGGGCCTGCCTGGCGTGTCGAAATAATTTACAGATCAGACCCCTTATGGTGTTGACCTGTGACTAAAAATCTATGAATTGAACAACTTACTGATGGTGGCCCCATTTTTGCCTAGCGTGATTGATGTGGGCATATTTGGGTCAGAGTAAAAACTTGTCTACGACTGTGAGTTTTTGCGCTGCTCCCCAATAGTCAGTATCGGCATTACCGCTCCGGGGGGGGGCGATGCCCCGACGCAGCCTTGCGGGGATGTTATCCGTGGCTGCACACGAGCCTTGCTCGTCAATAACGCCAATAGAGAGAACTCAAGAAAAATGAAAAATCGAACCAGATCACTCATGCGGAACATGGCGCTGACCCTGATGCTTGCCGTTGCGCCAGGCTACGCCCTGGCGTCTACGGTCAGCGTGTTCGACCTGTCTCCCTATGTGAACACGGGTTCGCCGTCGCAGGAGTCGGACCAGATGCAGCAGGCTGCGGCCAGCCTGGGTCACACTGTGAACACTTTCACGGGCTTTGCGGCCGCCGACTGGGACAACGCCTTTTCGGGCGGCAGTGTCGTCCTGATCCCCGAATTGAGGGAGAACCTCCCGGGTGCGATGGACGCAGCCGCGCGAACGGCGCTGGCGGACAACGTTAACGCGGGTGGCGGGCTCGTCCTTGCCGGCCCTACCGATTACACCAGCTCTCTTCTCGATACGCTGTTCGGGTGGTCCCTCAGTAGCGCGTTCGCGACAATCTGGCCTGACCCTTCGACGCTGAACGGCGTGAATGCCGCCGGCACCCACTTCGCGGATGATCCGGTGTCGATCACGGGGAACAACCGGACCAGCGGCTACATCACCGCATTACTACCCAGCGGTGCAGTGTCCATCTACCAGTCCGGGGTGGACACGAGCGTGTTCACGATCGGTGTCGGTACCGGCTCGGTTACGGTTTTGGCCTGGGACTGGTTCTCTGCCTTGCCGAGCCCCGGCATTCAGGACGGGGGGTGGAACCAGGTCTTGGATAGCGCGCTTGCTCACGCAGCGAAGGAGCCGGTGCGTTCGTCTTCCGTTCCGGAGCCTGGCGTAGCGCTGCTGTTCGGTGTGGCGCTGATCAGCCTGGCGGCTTCTCGCTGCAACAGGAAAAGCGCGTAGTGTTCGCGTTCACTGCAAGGCCGCTCTCGCTTGCGAGGGGCGGCCTTTGTTCGTATTTCTGCTCGTCGCCCGTTCGTTGACATGGTGCCGGCCAGGCGATAACTATTCCGGCGTTAGTCCTGCAACTCATTGAGAATCAGGTTGTCGCGTAGCGACACAAACTCTTTTGTCGTTCGGCTCAATGCCTGAGCCGGGTTTGTTTTGATTCATCCGGCGCAATCGGCTTCGCCTTATTGCGCCCTACGCGGGCTGCCCCCTTTTCCCCCGAATAAATCGCAGTCTGACCCCTATTTACAATTACCGACGCCAATTACCGATCAAGGTGCCCAGCGGTACAGGTCCAGGGGGAGCCTGTCGTGCTTGAACACAACGCCTTCTGCCCTCAGCCGTGTCTGTTGTCGCGTGTACGCGTCACTGCCACGGGGGAAGGCAATCTCACCTTTTGCGTTGACGACACGGTGCCATGGCAACGTGCTTCCGTTCGGCAGGTCACGCAAGGTCATGCCGACGTAGCGGGCATGACGGGGAAAGCCGCAGAGTTTTGCGACCTGCCCATAGGTTGCCACCTTGCCGTATGGGATGGCGGCGACAACCTGCCAGATGATCTCTTTCAGGCTGGATGTGACCACTGACGTTTTTGTGATGGGGGAGGGGTTATTGAAGCGCGTGTGCGGCGGGGTTGGAAGGAAATTTTACTCTGACCCCAATTACTTTCTCACCTTTTGCGTTGACGACACGGTGCCATGGCAACGTGCTTCCGTTCGGCAGGTCACGCAAGGTCATGCCGACGTAGCGGGCATGACGGGGAAAGCCGCAGAGTTTTGCGACCTGCCCATAGGTTGCCACCTTTCCGTATGGGATGGCGGCGACAACCTGCCAGATGATCTCTTTCAGGCTGGATGTGACCACTGACGTTTTTGTGATGGGGGAGGTGTTATTGAAGCGCGTGTGCGGCGGGGTTGGAAGGAAATTTTACTCTGACCCCAATTACTGGAAGGAAATTTTACTCTGACCCCAATTACTCCGTCCTGGGCGGCGAAGCAGGCCTGGCGGTTATTGCCGCGCTGGATGATGTGCTGCGGCACGCCGGCTGGGCATGCCCGGGGTCGTCTCGCCATGCTTGATCGTCCTTGATCCAGATGGGGGAGGATTCATTGAAGCGTGTGGGCACTGGGAGGGGAAGGAAATTTTACTCTGACCCCAATTGCTTTTCGATCTTCTGTCCGACGATCTTTCCTGTGTCGACTTCTTCGATCCACACGGCGGAATAGCCCGCGCCGAGCTTGCCCTTGATGACGTACCGGCCGTTCGGTGCCGGCGTGAACGTCACGGTCCCGTTGAGCTTGTACACCGTGTTGGTCATCGCCAGGATGGGCGCGGCGTAATGGGTCATGCCGAGTACTTCAAAGCTGGCTTCCCTGGCGGGGACATCACGGCCGATCACCTTGGGGTCCATGTAGAAACCGCGACCGTAGTTGGCGCTCATGGTTGCGCTGATGCTGTCCTGGATGGCTTGGCCATTGACGGCATCCAGGACGAAAAAGTCCACGCCTGGGGTTTCGGAGGGCGCGGTGGAATCGCTGATGTAGGCCAGGGGGCCGGTGTAGTCCTTGGGAACGGGATTGCTGACGCAGCCCGAGAGCAAGGCAACGGCCAGGATCAGCCAGATCGATTTCTTCATGTTGTCCTCGATGCTTGAGTGGAAATCGGGGTCATAGTAACAATTCCTTCTTCACTCCCTCACCCGTACGGCCAACCGGGATCAGGGTGTGAGAATTGTTACTCTGACCCCAATTACTCGCGGGCTATCCCGTTTGCCTTATCCAGTCTCGGATGTGGATTCCGATTCTCTCGTAATCCTGTCGATCCAGTTCGCCCCCATGCATTATCACGTTCCTTGATCTTTCAAGGGTGGTGAGGATCGGCTTCACCCATTCCTGTTCGCGCAGAACTTCTGAGAAAGCATCCCAGTTGCTTATAATGATGCCCTGTAAGTCGCCGAAATCGCAGTAGAAGATGTCAGCTGTGCCCCGGCTGCTGTGCCACTTTACTTTTGCTTCGTCTTCCTTTCTCTGCTGGACTTTCTTCTTGATGCTGGCAGAGACCTTGTCCCACCAGTCCGCATCGTAAAATTCAGCCATAGCTTTGGAAACAAAGGCTCTAACGGAATTCTCGAAAGCATTCATGGCGATAAACGCGACGCTTGAAATCTCCGCTTGAGCGATCAAGTCCCTATCTAGCATTCTGATAGAAAGTCGGGTCCGGAGTTCTTCAATTTCATGGCGATCCGCCTGTCGATGCTTCTTCCTGCCGTTCTTGTCTAGGCATTCGTCTGTAAGAATGCCTTGGTAAACGAATGAGTACAGATTCACGCCTTTCACCCCAAGTGGCGACGGAGACTGGAAAAAATGGCGTCGTATATGGATGGATCTCGTGACTCGGGAAGAACGATGTTAATGTGGTATTGAAGTCCCCTGATATTAAGTGCGCCTGATTCAGGATGATCTGTGGCCTTGTAGGCGCCTTCCGTATTCTTGTCATCCTCGTCCGCTTGGTGAGCCTTCTTTTCCTCAGCTTCGGCTTTTTCGTCCTGAGACTCTTTCTGTTTTTTTGCTTGCTTTGGCGATTTGAAATCTGCGAGCTCGCAAAGGGCAAGGAACGTCTTGGCAATCCTTTCTACGGTTAAATCGGACTTTTTTCCCTTGAACAGGACCTTTAGTTTTCCCTTTAGAGCCTCCAACTCCATTTTGTAGGCTTCTTTATTAATGGCGAACAGGTCGCTGTATCCCTCACGAAGGCCTTGTGCGATAACCTTTCCGGACTCATTCTTGTCTAAATATTCTATGTATCTGTCGGTCGGCTTGCCGTCAGTATCTATAAAGCCAATGTCTTTAAGAACGCCAATGAACTGTCGGTCGTTTGTTTGCTCGAATCCAAGGTCTTCCAGGAAAGAAGCGCTGAATCGTTCTGGGACTTCTGCGCTATGAATCGCATCGAAGTACGCAGAAAAACTTCCCAGCTTCAAGCTGTAGGATGTTGCTAATGACATATTTCCTCTCCCTCTGAGGACGCAGTGTCGTGCAAATGACTAATGGTGTCTTTTCGGAACGTGCCTACATCCCGGGGCGAATGAAAACAAAAAACCGCCCACCCCTCCCGGGGTGAACGGTCCCAATAGCTTTGTTATTAACGGGCGTCCTAGCCATCGATGCCTTCTTATTCAGGCGTGCCGCCAGCGGCACGGCTTGCTCCCCAAGCCTCGGGTTTGGTCCCCATCCCCCGCCTGGCCACCCCGGAGAACGGTGGGGTGACGCGACGGGAACGGGGGTTGGGGTTCGTTACTCCCACTTCAGCGCACCACCGGTCTGATACTCGGTGACGCGGGTCTCGAAGAAGTTCTTCTCCTTGCGCATGTTGGCCTGCTC
>Ga0272444_10004663_pt1 | contig 12049 bp, 10 predicted proteins | sample SSMForm13_FD_201033 | JGI IMG/M metagenome (GOLD analysis project Ga0272444, IMG submission 201033) | Marine sediment archaeal communities from Little Sippewissett salt marsh, Falmouth, MA, United States - SSM-Form-13 | ecosystem: Environmental > Aquatic > Marine > Wetlands > Sediment ... | reverse complement strand
ATCGCGGTGAGTACCGCTTCCCTTTGCTGCCCAACACGATCACCTCTTCCTCTCCCGAGGTGATCCTACCATCTCAGCCACTCAGACTTAACACTTCAGGTGGTTCAGCTTTTCCACCGCAGCCCCCTTGTCAGTGTCAGAGGCATGAGCGGAGTCTTTCTTGTGGCGCTTCCCAACGAAGAGCAGGCCTTGAGGGCGCGGGATTCTCAAGCGATAGCTCTTGAGTGGATGTCTGCTCGCGTTATGCAGTTGTCAGAACTGCGGGAAGGTATCAGCCCATGAGGTTCGCTCGTTTCGTCATCGCAATGGTGCTAGTTGGCCTGACAGCAAGCTCTCAGGCTTCGGGATACGGTTCCCTCCGACGAGTAGGCGATGCCACGAGTCCCAGGTTCGGGTGGGAAGTCACGGCAGCATACTTCCCTCATGGGCGGGAAGGTGCAGGGATTGATGTCCATGGCAACTACTTCACGTACACACGGTTCACAGGTGAAACGCAGCTATCCCTATCAGGAAGCTGGAAATTCATTCCATGTGTCACGGTAGGCGTTGCAGTCAGTGACTGCGTCGTCGAGATCCGCGAGCATCGCACGTATGACACTGGAAAGTCCGAAGAGACGATCGTCTCCTCTCAGGTTGCTCTCGCGAGTAGCTCTGAGTTTCGTCTTGCTCCAGGGACTCAGCTGGACCCCAGAATCAAGATCAAACACAGCACTCCCGATGTCACGGAAGTTGCAGCCTCACTGGGCTATGTTCTCGATCCAGTTGTGATTGGAGGAATGCTGGGCATCAGAATGTCGGCAAGAGATCCATCCACCTACCTGAATCTCGCGATCAGTGCTGCCCTCGTGGCGAACTCAAGGCTAAGCGTCGCTGCAAGTGGACAGTGGAGCATCCCTGTCGGTGTGTCGGGACTGCCTACATCGACAATCCGCATTCATCTACAGTGCTCGCTCGATGCTGCGAGGAAGTTGAACTGCCTCTTCCGGTTCGCAGTATCATCCATTGGCCAGACCACTCGGATTGGCTTGGAAGGCTCGGCTACGGGCTTCGTGCCTTAGGGTTTGTGCATCATCACAACGCGTTACAGTCCATCGAGCGGGGTGCTCTGCAACACCCGGACAGCCGATCGGTTCAACGTTGTCTTGTGAACGAAGACAGGGCAGGGGTTCGTCGGATCAATTGGACGTCACCGCAGTCAGGGAGATTGAACCGTAAGGTTCATAGAACAAGCATCTGGGAGAGCATTGTGCTTCTCTCAAGCACCCCGATTTCCTGGGTACGGGTCAGGGTCGGACGAGCCGAACGTCAACTTCACGGGCCTTCATTGCTTGACGATTCGTGGCATTCATGAACGGGTGACCAGGGCAAACACTAAGAATAAAGACGCGACCCCTTCGCCCATGGCCGGGCCGCCGGCGATTGAGCACCGTGAATCGGTCAAGCTACTCCTCGAGCGGGAGCCCACGATCCGCCGTAACAGCTTAGTCATCCGGGTTGAAGAAGCCGTCAAGGAAATTGCCTGCTTCTCTTGTTGCTTGATCCGCCTTTTTTCTAGCTGACTGGCCAGCATTTCGGGCTTGTCCATCTTCGCAACCACACAACGAGCAGAGGATAGCGAAAGATAGCGACAGCAAAAGCAGGTAGACACCTAGACGACGGATCAGTGGTATGAACATAAGTGACCTCCTTAGTTAGAATAGATATATAGCATAAGCAGGCAAGAGTGCAAGTTTACTAACGAGCGTGGCTATCGCGTGTTGGTAAATGTTTGGAAGCACTCTATCATCTGCAGTTTTGAAGGACCATCTCACAGTGATGGCGACGCTTGAGCAGCTAGGTCCTGTGTGCGTAGAGCCCTTGTCGTGTAAGGAGATGGAGGGAAATCGCAGGCCACATCAAGTAATGAAGAAACAGAAAACATGGAGCCTGGGGAGTATTCAAGCATAAGTGTAGATGCGCATAGACCTGAAGATTGTCTTTGCGGTGATACTGCTCGTCAGAGAATGGAGCTCAAGGTGGTCGCTGACCTTCTGGATCGTATGATGGTACCTACGGACGGTATTGTGAATGGCATTGTCGCGCTCCACTCCGTCCGCACGTTCGCGAAGAGCGTGCCTAGCAGTGGGCGTGCCGCGGACTTATCTCGTCTAAGAATATTGGGATCAAGGGAAGCTTCTGCAAGCCTTGGCTTCATCTGTTCCACGAACCCATCACTTCCAAGAAGGCTTCCGGCGCGTAGTACTTCCCAAACATTGACGCTGCGGCCTTGGCTGACGAACTTGCGATAAGCACGGATTGCCGGTGCACGCTTGTCGGCGAACTGCGAGATAACCCAGTCGACCGTAAGGAAACTGGGAATCTCGGATTGCCCGGCAGCCGCGCGGTAGCTGCTTCACGGTCAAGCTTGAGCCGAGCGGACCATCTTCGCACGGACGGGATTCAGGACAACGTAGCGGGCCAGCTCAAGTAGATACGATTCCTTCTCAACCGGGGTGGCCTTGAAACGCCCTGGAAGACGTGCCCCGATCACTTCTCTGGTTGGTTGAACCGTTGTGTGTAGATGCCGTTGAGAAGCTGCATTCCTTTGGGCTGATTCGGCTACGGAGTCTCGATGAGAAGATGGAAGTGGTCGACATCAAGCAGTACGCATGACAGACCACTCGAGCCTGGAGACCACGCCCCCGAGGGTTTCGAGAAACATGACCCGATCACGGTCGGTCGTATAGATGTTCGCCGGCGCATTGCCGCGGCTCGCGATGTGCCTTGCAGCCAACATAGATACCGACGCAGAGGTGGGGATCCATACATGCCTCCTTCCAGTCTGGGGTTGGCCATCCAGGTCATCTCGTCTGCTGGAAAGAGGACCATCCAAGCGGAGTTGCCAAGCTGCCGTGCCGGCTTCAGATGCGGCAGCCCAACTCCCAAACTGTCTGCCGTACGGCAGACAGCCCCCGTCCATCCGTGCATAATACAACGGTAGACCCCGACGTCCGCCATGATGCCAAGATGCACGTTCTATCGGTAGGTCGATCGAGAACACCCCCTTGACGAACGACGCGCTCTTGAGATGTTCCCCGAATTCCCGATCCAACCCACAGATTCGCAGGATGTCGTGTAGGCTGTATACTGCGGATGTCAGTAGATCAAACAAGAAATTCGTGATGGAGGTGCGAGTGAGGATCTTCGTTGGATCATCATCCGAAGCTGCAGAGGTTGATCGTAAGGTTCGATCAATCCTCGAGTCGCTAGGCGTGGAAGTTGTGGATTGGCGCAAAGCGTTTCAGCCGGGTGACTTCGCAGTTGACGTGCTCTTGGAGCTTGGGATGACTGTGGATGGTGCGCTCATGATAGTGACGCCCGATGACCTCGTTGTCCACCGAGGTGACGAGAGGCTCTCGCCCCGCGACAACGTGTTGTTTGAGCTCGGGATGTTCCTCGCGCACTTCGGCCGGAGAAGGGCCGCGGCCGTTCACGTATTCACTGACCAAGGAAGCGCGAAACTCCCTAGTGATCTCTCGGGATTGACGACGCTTCAGCTAGATCTCCGTAATCCGGGTAGCTGTGAAACGAGGATCGAAGGATGGCTCGATGGCGTTGCGGACGATGTCGAGAAGCAGCACCCGGCTCTCCCTCAGGTCTTCGGCGCTCTGAGGGAAGCCGCCAGGACGATTCCTTCGTCCTGGCGAGAAGAGGTGGACAAATATGTCATAGACACGTTCTTGGCTCGGCTGAAGCTTGCTTCACGAGGGCAGATAGTCCTCTCCTCGGGGCAGTACTATCAAGCGATCTTCGACGAGATTGATAGGGCTTCCGCTCCGTGCGAGGTTCTTGGAGTTGCGACTCTATCGTCATCTTTCTGGAACGACGTAAGCGATCAGCAGCGCTATCTCGCGAAGAACACCGAGGCCGTGCTGAGAGGAACAACTATCAGGAGGATGTTCGTTGTCCCTGATCATGAGTGGCCAAGGATGATCCCCATCATCCGGTGTCAGCTTGATGCCGGGATCAGCGTTCGTCGTGCAAGACCGTCGATGCTGATGGAGGCAATCTCACTGGAAGACATGGTCATGTTCATCGACACAGCAGCAGAACACACCCGGGCATATATCGCAGATCAGTCTTTCGATGATCCAGGACGCGTTCGGCGGGGAAGACTCGTGCTGGATGCGAAGGAGCGAGGAGATCTCAAGGAAGCCTTCGATGCAGTCTGGAGTATGGCGGAAGTGGTCACGCATGGAAGCCTTGCAGAAGCTGAGGGAGAGACCAGAGAGAATTCGCCCGAACCCGGGCCAACCATGAAGGTCTACAACTTGGCTGAGCCTGTTGTTTCCTGCGAGGAGGCAGCCGAGGCAAAGGGCATGCCTCTGTATCAGGAACTCAAGACGTTAGTCCTATCCACGCAGAAAGGCCTGGTGGCGCTTCACCTGCCAGGGGACGGAGAGGCGTCATTGCGCAAGGTGAAGCGCGCTCTGGAGGTATCAGAGGCTTGTTTGGCCCCTCCAGAGGAGTTGGATCGACTGGGTCTACAGCCAGGAACAGTCTGTGCAGTCAAGGATCCCATCTGGAGTCTTCGACACTTGATCAGCCGCCGCGTCATGTCCATGACGGTTGTGTCGACCAACAACGGTACTCTCAGGGGGTTCTATCGCTTCCATCCTGCTGTGCTTCTTGAGGCGGACTCAGTCATGCTGGGCGATTTCGAGACCAACTCGGAGGGAGAAGCAGGAGGGAATGGCGAGGAGGCGAACACTCGTGGCAAGTGATCACCACATGCTTCTCATCACCACGGGCGGGACGATTGCTGGACAAGTCGCCAGTGACAAGCTGGACACGGAGTCGGTGAGGGACGCCGGGGATCTCTTGGCAATCATCGGTAGCACCGTGTCCCATCTGAATCGGAAGTACAACCTGAACATCTCGATCGACAGTCACCCACTATGCAACGTTGATAGCTCGAACATACTCCCCAAGCATTGGAGTGACCTCGTGGCACTCATAAGAGACAAGTACGACGACTACGACTCCTTCATCATCACGCATGGTACCAATACCCTCGGATACACTTGTGCTGCCTTGTCGTTCGCAATCGCTAATTCCTCGAAGCCAATTGTCCTTACAGGATCTCAAGTTTCCGCCGGTCTGCCTGGGTCAGACGGAATCACCAATCTGGAGAACGCTCTTCGTGTGGCCGTCTGGCGCTACAGGAATCGCCAGATGAAGGGTGTGGTAGCCGTATTTGGCAGCCACATCATTACAGGAACCAGAGTCAAGAAGGAGACAGAATTCGACTACGATGCCTTCATTTCGTTTGGCACAGGGAGCATCGGACGCATCGGGCGTATCATCAACATCGACGAGGGAAACCTTAGCAAGCACCAGAGCTATCTGGAGACCGCTGTGTACCCAGAGGCCCGCAATGCGAACACACTACGATGCGACAATGAGTTCGATATGAGGATCCTTTCTCTAACGGAGTTTCCGGGGATGTCCTCTTGCTATCTTCGGGAATTCGCTGAGCGTCTTGAAGTAAGGGGAGTGATCCTGAGAGCTTTCGGAGCTGGAGATCCGTGCACACGCCACTTGGAATCATTTGAGATCCTGAAACGCTATGGCATCCCCGTGGTCATCACAACCCAAGCGCCCAATGGCAATAGCAACTTCCAGGTCAACCAACCGGGGAAGGTTCTGAAAGACAAGGGTTTGGCAATACCTGCGCATGACATGAGTATCGAGTCCATGACAGTGAAGCTCGCGTGGCTGCTTCCGAAGAAGAAGGAACTAGGTTACGAGAAACTCTGCGAGGAAATGGTTCGCGACATGCGTGGAGAGATCAACGTGATGTGGGAGGTTGGGGGCTAGAAGCGGCTCAGCTTGGGAACACCAATGTAGGATCCTGGAGGAGACATGACTGCGCCTCTTGTAGCAAACATCGTGGCAGGACTGTCCTTGCTCGTGTCGGCAGCACTTGCGTTCTTCTACATCCGAGACAGGCGACATGCGAAGATCGCGCTGGAGATCTCGCATGCGAACAGGCTAATGGAGTGGCATGGAGCGGTCATTGAGGTTCTTCTGTTTCTGAAGCTCACTTGGAACCAATCAAGTGGGGAAAAGCACCGAGAGCATCTTGCTAGGTTGTCGGGGCTCATTGACCAGGGTCGGTTCTTCTTCCCGAACCTGGATCGCGGAGACGGATATGGAGCCAGCAAACCTCCAGCATTCCGAGGCTACCGGAATCTGGCGTTGGACTTCCTCGTTGGCTCCTTCAACCTGTTCTCAAAGCCACCAACGAGCGAGGCCGAAGCGGATGTGGATAGTCTCCGCAGGCACTTCACCTCGATCCTATTTGAGGTGCTTTGCCCGCGCGAGAGACTCGCCCGGATTCGATCTCTGACAGATCGCTACTTCATAAAGGATGTGTGCTACCAGCAGTTCCTGGATCATCCAGATGGGGCGATCATAGACAGCATTTGGCGGCGCTGAAGGCTCTTGGGTTTGGCGAGGACTCGGGCTCTCGGGGCAATCTACAACCGAGACCTGATACCTTCGCCTGGCTGCAACCTACTCATTCTGTTTGCCCAGTCGCTGTCTGCTTTCCTCTACCCTTGCCAACACGTAATCCATTGAGTCCACGCACTCTCTAACATAACGATGCTTGCGGCGCTCCTCAGGGAGAGCAGCGATTCGATTCAGAATGGACGAGGCCGAGCCAGCGATGGTGTTCAGATCGTCTGAGGAGAACTCCCTCTCGAAGCGGTCGTAGAAGTCCTGGTAGGTCCGTGCCACTTTGTATGGGTAGTGGCGATTTTCTACATCGTGGATCTGCCGGTGGATGATGTTCCGGGCCTGGCGGAAGCAGAGCATGTGATCGTCCGGAGATGCCCCCTCGATAGCGGCTCTCAAAAGGTACCGGGAGTAGTGGTTGTCGATCTGGTAGGTGTCTTTGTCTCGCTTCCTTGCGAGCGCATACGATGTATCGAAGTACTTCTTTGACCGCTCCAACTCGTCGTTGACTAGGCATGCGATCGCGTATTGCAGCCAGAAGAGGTAGTTGTGCTTGGTGGCCTGCAGTCCTTTGATGCCCTCGTAGTAGTCGATCACGGCGCTCCGTTTGCCCTTCTCCGGCAGGAGGTTCTGAACCAACGCATACCGAGTCAGATCGACCATCAGGCTCCAGTACCGCTGCGAGTGGTGGGCGAAGGAGTTCGCTTTGACGCAAAGGTGCTTCAGGCACTCCACGGTCTGCGAAGGTGGGATCGTGCCACGAAGAAGGTACCGGGCTACCACAGCGCTTCTTACTCTCACTCGGCCGGACGTGATGTCGATAAGCTCTGCAGCTGCTGGATCTTTCCTCAGGCTGCTCTTGAGCACCGCGTCCGCGCCGAAGATGTCGATAAGCGTGTCAATCCCATGGAGCTTGCCTAGGACAGTCAACACTAGCGCACCCGTCAGAACTCTCGATGCGGATGTCTTTGCTTTCAACCGGCCGTACAGATCTGCTAAGCGGTCCTTCATGGCCGGAGCCTCAAGTGCGCCTAGCAGAATGGCGTGGAACTCCGCATTGCAATCCTTGACAAGGAAGCGGCGCTTCTCTCCTCGGGTAAGACCAGCGTTGTCGCCCCATAACCCGTGTACGTCCAGGCTGTTCTGAACCCATTCGATCTCGTCATCGGCTAGCTGATCTACGGAGACGTCCATCATGATGAAATCCCCCGTCGCATTGTCAAGCTCCTCCTCAAGCAGGTCATGGAGCGCACTACGGGCAGTTGCTACGAGTGAGCAGCGTGAATGTGCTCTCAAACAGAAGAACCGTATCTCATCCAGCCATTCGACATAGTTGTCTGCAATGAGAAGCATCTTGTCTGAATGTCTAGTTAGGGACTCAAGCTCCTCAAGGGTTCGCTGATTCTTCTCGGCCAAGTCGAAGACCCTGTAACCCGCTTCGTAGGCTCTCTGTCTCAAGCCACTCAGGAGCAAAGTCTTCCCATTGCCAAGGTCGGCTGTGACGGCCACCGCAATCTTCCCGGGCTCGATCAGGTCAAGGACGGTTGAAGTCCTCTCTCTCTCCAAGTAGTAGGTGTTGTCGCTTGCCATCGAGGATTGCACGAGGCCATCCTTGAGGTCTCCAAACAGCAGAAGGTTGATGAAGTCGGGATCATGGCCCTTCTCAGGCGAGGAACTAGGGCGGTACTCCTCAAGGGCCAGGATCTGTAGTCCTCTCGAAGGCTTCTTGTGAGTCGCCTTCGTTGATTCAATTCGGAGCGCGAAGGCCGCTGAGGATTCTGTGCAGATTGCACCGAAGCGGCTTGCTCGTCGGAGAGTGGCAGCGCTTGGCGAGTTTCCGAGAACGAAGAAGCATTTCTCTCGTAGCAAATCGCTGCTGCTAAGGAGCCTTCCTATGTCTAGATCCTGAACAGAGTAGCCGACAAAGAAGACTGAGCGCGCTATGCGGAGATCCTGTCGGAACAGCATCATCCAAGGTGAGTCTTCCAGGGTAGCGGTGAGATAGCTTGAGTCAACAAGCTTGAACTCATCCCATAGGGTATCTCGGTTCAGGGAGTCTATGAAGCCATTCAAGTGCACGCACAGTGAGAGGTCCTTCGGCATCCCGTAAATTCCTGTTCCGGCAGTCACCGGCGTAAGGCTCTTCTTGTCATCTCTTGCCGCTCGCTCTGCGACGTCATCGTAGTTCGTAGTATAGATACGTAGCCACGGCACAGAGACGATTCGCCTGTGGTAATCCTGAGTCTCGCTAGCCTGGAACTGCTGCTTGAGATCGGCTATCAGGGCGTCTTCCCCCCTCGCATGTGCAAACTCCTCAGATGCATCACCAAGTGCTGTGTCCGGAGGGAGACCGAGTTGCGCTGCGTAGTGCTCTGCCAGCTGAGAACCGAGCATCATCTCGCGCCCGGCGACGTTGGTGGCTCCGACTGAGAACCCCGCTCCTATGAACAGGATGCTCTCCCCATCAAGTGCGTGATCCAGTGCGTCGTTCAGATCCATGCCTGCCTCCTTTCGTGAGAGTAGATTGGGAAGTTTCCTAGATGGCATTGTAGCAGAGGAACGGCAACGTCAACCAGTGGCTCTTTCCTGGATTGGAGGCATGAATCAAGCGCGCGCGAGAGAACTGCGCCGGTCATATGGCCAGACCTGCTGCACGATCTCTTGGGCTGTCGTGATGCTGGAGCGAAGAGACGGAGTCTGAAAGCTCCGCTTCGCACAGACCAGCGGCCTGTTCTGCCCAGTACGCTCGTGAGTAGCACGGCTTCCCGAATGCGCCGGGTCTGCCTTCTGACCAGGGGGACAATGCCTTTCGGCTTTCTCCTCTGCGCAGACGTCGCAGCTCTTGCCGTCTGAGCTCGAGGTTTCGTGGTGCTCCAATGGGAAGGGCTTCATGCATGAAGCCCTCCTGTTGCGGAGACACAAGCAACTTCGGGCGAAGGGCTTCGCTCTTCGCTGTTTCCGGAGTGTCTGGCATGTCCATCCGAGCAAAGCCCTGCCGAAGATGTCGACGCCTAGTCTGGGATGAGCTTGGAAGAACGGGGAGTTGTCTGCCGGAGTCCGGATTCTCGTGCGAACTACTGAGCTCTCGTTGAAGTACGCTCCCTACTCTCCTCGTGTCGAGTACGTAATGAGAATGGCAACGGCTGCCAGCAAGCAGGCAGCCGTTGCTTGCGAGAACACTGATAACGTTCTCGTCTGTCCATCAAGCTTTTCTTCGCGCCAATTCTTGCGATCGAGCCTACGCTAGTAAGCTCGTGAGAAGTAGGCGCGCCCAAACGCTTGCTTGCCGCATACGGCACATTTTTCTCCGGCCGGGTTCCACTCCTCGTTGCAATCCAGAGGAGAAGCACGGCTACTCTGACGAGTAGCTTGGATCCAACTATGTATGCGGGCTTCCCAGTGTCCAGTCCGGTGGACTGACACTGGAAGCTTGGGAGAACGCGGCCTGCGTTCTCCTTGACACTCCTCTAGGGCCTAGTAGGTTCTGGAGAAGTAGGCCTTCCCGAAGATGCCGGTGCCTGCTCTTCGAGCAGGTTGGAGAATGCCGAGGATGCGGCATTCTCCCTGCGCAAGCCTGGCCGCAAATGAGAGAGGCGGAGCCATGCGGCTCCGCCTCATCAACTGCTGTAGGGCTTCTCGCTCGCTAATAGGCGCGCGAGAAGTACGCGCGGCCGAAGATGCCTGCGCCTACTCTTCGAGTAGGTGGGAGAACGCGGGCAGCGTTCTCCTGCACCGCTTTCGGGAGAACATGGAAGAGGAGGAGCCCTGGGGCTCCTCCTCGTTTCTTGCGATGAGGTTCAGCATGAACCGCTAATACGCCCTGCTGAAATAAGCCTTCCCGAAAGCTTGTGCACCACACACGGGACAGACCTTGCCTTCAGGATTCCATTCGGGATTGAGATCCAATGGGAAACAGCGACTAGTCGCCTTGGTCTCTTCTTTGATCTTCTCTTCGCATTCGGGCGTGCCGCAGTGCCAGATGAGGCTCCAGCCGCCGTCGACTTGTGCTTTGAGCTCGTCGTAGGTTGCGGCTTCGTGCAGGTGCGCGTCACGGAATTCGGTGGCTCGCTGCAACATCCCGGCTTGGATTTCGTCCAGGAGGGCGGGAATTCGCCCAGCAAGCTCGGACACGGGGATGATGGTCTTGCCATCCCGGCCAGGGATGTCACGCCGGGCGGACATCACGGATTCGCCTTGAACGTCCCTCGGTCCGATTTCGAGCCGCACGGGCACGCCGCGCATCTCCCAGTCGTTGAACTTGAAGCCGGGGCTCAACCCTTCGCGCTTGTCGACGTGCAGCCGCACGCCCGCGTCACGAAGCACGTTGTCGACCTTCTCAGCGAAGCTGAAGACTGTCTCTTGGTCTTCGTCCGTTTTCCAGATGGGGGTGATCACGACTTGGTACGGCGCGAGGCGGGGAGGCAGTCTCAGGCCCTTGTCGTCGCCGTGGGCCATGATGATGCCGCCGACCATCCGCGTCGACACGCCCCACGAGGTGGTCCACGCATACTGCAGCTCGTTGTTCTCGTCGAGGAACTTGATGTCGAACGCCTTGGCGAAGTTCTGGCCGAGGAAGTGCGAGGTGCCCGACTGCAATGCCCACGTGTTTCCCATCATCGCTTCGATGGTGTACGAATCGGTGGCACCGGCGAACTTCTCCTGTGGGCTCTTCAGCCCCTTGATCACGGGGATCGCGGCTTCGTTGATGGCGAAGTCGGCGTACTGGTCGAGGATCGATACGGTCTCCGCCACGGCCTCTTCCTTGGTGGCGTGGGCGGTGTGGCCTTCTTGCCACAGGAATTCGGTGGTGCGCAGGAACAGGCGGGGCCGCAGTTCCCAGCGTACGACGTTGGCCCATTGGTTGATCAATACGGGCAGGTCGCGATAGCTCTGGATCCAGTCGGCGTACGCATGACCGATCACGGTCTCGGAGGTCGGTCGCACAACCAGCGGCTCTTCCAGCTCCTTGCCGCCGCCGTGGGTGACCACGGCCAGCTCGGGTTTGAAGCCTTCCACGTGTTCGGCTTCTTTGTTGATGAAGCTCATGGGGATGAACAGCGGGAAGTAGGCGTTCCTGTGCCCGGATGCCTTGAAGCGGCTGTCCAGGGCGGATTTGATGTTCTCCCACAGCTCATAGCCATAGGGTTTGATGATCATGCAGCCACGCACGGGGGCGTTGTCCGCAAGATCGGCCATCTTGACAACATCGGTGTACCAGCGAGAGTAGTCTTCGCTCTGGGGTGTTACGCCTTGTGCTGCCATGCTACCGTCCCTCCTTTTGTGATATAGATTACAAACGGGCGCCTCAAACGAAGAAGGAGTTGCGTCTCGCAACTCCCAAGCAACCGGCAATCTACAGCAATTCATCCAGCTGCCAGGCGCATCCGCTCGCCGGAGAAAGTGTATCGGCTTGCCGGCAAAGAAGAAAGGAGGCTTGGCGCGTTGGCGCGTGCCCGAAGAGTGACACCACGCGCCTGGGGTTTCGCACACCTCCAATGCTTCTGCGAAACGTCCCGTCCGATGTGGGAAACGATTGGCGCGTGGTGTC
>Ga0272444_10004662_pt1 | contig 12051 bp, 10 predicted proteins | sample SSMForm13_FD_201033 | JGI IMG/M metagenome (GOLD analysis project Ga0272444, IMG submission 201033) | Marine sediment archaeal communities from Little Sippewissett salt marsh, Falmouth, MA, United States - SSM-Form-13 | ecosystem: Environmental > Aquatic > Marine > Wetlands > Sediment ... | reverse complement strand
GACGTAGAGGCGCTGGTTAATACCGTCAACTGCGTCGGGATTATGGGAAAAGGCATTGCCTTACAGTTCAAACAGGCTTTTCCGGAAAATTTTAAAGCCTATGCAAGGGCATGCAAGCATGATGAAGTCCAATTGGGTAAAATGTTTGTTTATCCGACCGGCAGTTTGTTCAACCCTAAATTCATTGTCAATTTTCCAACAAAAAAGCATTGGAAATCAAAATCAAAATTGAAGGATGTTGAACAGGGGCTGGAGGATCTGATCAACATCATAAAAAAATATGAAATCAAATCCATTGCGGTTCCTCCATTAGGATCTGGGCTTGGTGGGTTGAATTGGCTGGATGTGAAAAAGTTGATCGTTGCTGCCTTTGAAAAGACACCTGAAGTTGATGTTCTCCTTTACGAGCCAAAAGGCTCACCAAAGGTTGATGAAATACGTATTTCTACAACAAAGCCAAATATGACCAAGGGTAGAGCTTTACTCGTCAAGCTGCTGGAGATTTACAGAAGCCAAGGCTATCGCCATAGTCTATTGGAAATTCAAAAGCTCATGTATTTTATGCAAGCTGCCGGCGAGCAACTCCGTTTAAACTACACAAAAAATAAATTCGGACCCTATGCCGAAAACCTGCACCATGTTCTGCAGCGGATCGATGGCCATTTTATCCGTGGATACGGCGACCGCAGCGTTCAACCGGAAATTTATCTGATTGACGGTGTGATTGATGAAGCGCAAATTGTCATTGAGAAAGATACCGAAACCAAAGCGCGGCTTGAAGCCGTGGCGCGTCTGATAAAGGGATTTGAAACCCCTTATGGCATGGAGCTATTGGCAACCGTTCATTGGATTACCCGTGAAACACCCGAGGCCGCAAATAATTCGGACTTGGCGGTGGAAAAAGTGCAGTCCTGGAATTCGCGGAAAAAATACAAGATGAAACCTCGGCATATCATGAAAGCTTGGACACGATTAAAGGATGAAAACTGGCTTGATGCGGCATGAAAATTCGTGGGACGTGGAAACGCTTGTTCAGGCGAATGCCCTGGAGTACCGATAGAGATGTTATGGACGGTATGGATACAGTGGACACCATGGACGGGGTAAACTGTGGCCATGGTTGAACAAGAACCCTTGATCCCCAAGCATGGTGGCTATCGCAAGCTGAAGAGCTTTCAGATCGCCCAATTGGTCTATGACCTGACGGTGCGATTTTGCGAAAGGTATGTTGATCGGTTTAGTCGCACGCGCGACCAGATGGTTCAGGCCGCGCGGAGTGGGGTGCAGAATATCGCTGAGGGTAGTCAGGCCTCGGGGACCTCCCGGAAAACCGAACTGAAACTCACCAACGTTGCCCGGGCCAGCTTGGAGGAGCTACGGCTTGATTATGAGGATTTTTTGCGCCAGCGGCGATTGCCGATATGGATGCGGGAGGATCCGTGCCGGGCTTCTTTGATTGCACGGAGGTGTAAAACTGTAGATGAAGTGGCCAGTTGGGCAAAAACAATTCATGATGGACGAGGTGGACTGGGTGGACGGAATGGACAGGTTTTGGTGTCCACAAGGTCCACAGCGTCCATGTCGTCCACCCCTTCCACCTACCCCGAAATCGCCGCCAATGCCGCGCTGGCACTCATCGCTGTGGCCTGCAGCCTGCTCGACCGCCAGATTGCGGCCCAATCCAAAGCTTTTGAGAAAGAAGGTGGGTTCACCGAACGCATGTACCGCGTGCGTACCGCCCGCAGAAAATTATAAGAAGCGGGTTGCCAAATTAAAGCCTCCACCTTGAAACGCCAATAACCCTTCCATGGATACAGATCGATCACTACTTTTTTCGGCCTGGAAAAAACTGGTCCAGGTTTACGTTGTCTCTTTTATTATCAGTCTGGTCGCCGGAACGGTTTTCGTTAAGGTGTTACATGCCCAGCCGGAGCGTCTGTTTGAGCTGTCGTCCAAACGACTTTCCTATGCGTATCCGGTTTTCGAATCGGGTGTGGCGCATGGCATCGACATGGGGGTGTTGCTGTTTGCATGGAACATCGCAGGGGCCATGATCACATTATTCTTCATTTATGCGGCGGCGTTGTTCGATCCCGACCACAGCCAATCGCCTCCACGATGGTTGCGATCGATCTTTTGCGGTCGGTCGCGGATGAAGCTGCTCTGCTATCTGCCGGGATGCGCGAAGATTGAGGCCGAGCCGCTGCGCCGGCTGTATGTCTGGCTGATGGTGCCGTTTTTAGGGCTCATGCTGCTGGGCATCGAAAGTGGGTTGCAGGTGTCGACGGCCACCGCCCTGTTCAGCTCCTTTTTCTCCGCCTTTGTTGCCTTGTTGCCCCATGGGGTAATCGAGATTCCTGCATTCGCATTGGCCGGTGCGGTTCCGTATTCGGCAAACCTGTTAATCGGTACCAAAACCCCAGGCAGCCCGACGCATCTTGTTTTTCAAAAAGTTGAAACCCACAAAAGGCAATTACCAATCCTGATGATTACCGCACTGGTGATCGTTGGACTGCTTCTCGCCGGATTGATAGAGGCGCACGTAACCCCGCTTCTTAGTGCCAGCCCATAAAAAACATGGGGCTCGTCTATGGCTGACACGAGGTATAAAACCCCATTCCCACGGTTTTCAGATGGGAATGGGGGGGTTAGGCCTTGCGGAAGATCACCTGTTCAGCATCGGTCTCGGCGCTGATCCGATCCCCTTCGGCAATCTTGCCTTCCAGAATCTCCATGGCCAGCGGGTTTTCGATCTGACGTTGAATCACCCGCTTGAGCGGCCGGGCGCCGTAAATGGGATCATACCCCTCTCGGGCGATAAGATCGCGGGCCGAATCAGACAGAATCAGATCGATGTTCTGTTCGGCCAGGCGTTTTGCCAGATGCTGCATCTGGATATCGACGATTTTGCCGATCTGTTCCTGCTCCAGGTTCAGGAAAATGATGGTTTCATCAATGCGGTTGAGAAATTCCGGCTTGAAACCGGCTCGCAGGGCCTCGGTCACCCGGCGCTCCATCTCTTCGCGATCATGTCCGCCCAGCTCCTGGATATACTGGCTGCCGATGTTGGAGGTCATGATGATGATGGTGTTCTTGAAATCCACGGTCTTGCCATGACCGTCGGTCATGCGACCATCGTCGAGGATTTGCAGCAGTACATTGAACACCTCTGGATGGGCCTTTTCAATCTCATCGAACAATACCACCGAGTAGGGCCGCCGGCGCACCGCCTCGGTCAGGTAGCCGCCCTCATCGTATCCCACATAGCCGGGAGGGGCACCGATCAGACGGGACACCGAGTGTTTTTCCATGAACTCGCTCATATCGATACGCACCATGGCCTGCTCGGAATCGAAGATGAACTCGGCCAAAGCCTTGGCCAACTCGGTTTTACCCACGCCGGTGGGCCCCATGAAGATAAAGGAGCCGATGGGGCGATCGGGATCCTGAAGCCCGGAGCGTGCCCGCCGCACGGCGTTGGACACGGCAGCAATGGCCTGCTCCTGGCCGATGACCCGCAAGCCCAAGCGCTCTTCCATCTGCACGAGTTTCTGGCGTTCCCCCTCCAGCATGCGGCTCACCGGAATTCCCGTCCAGCGGGAGATAACCTCGGCGATGTCCTCATCGTCCACCTCTTCCTTGAGCATCTTTTTATCGGCTTGCAAGGCTTCCAGGTCTTTCTTGGCCTGTTCCAGTTGAGCCTTGAGTTCGTTGGTCCGGCCGTAGCGCAACTCGGCCACCCGGGCCAGGTTGCCTTCCCGTTCGGCCCGCTGCTCTTCGATGCCCAACTGTTCCTGCTCTTCCTTGATCTTGCGGATATTTTGGATGAGCCCTTTTTCTTCTTCCCAGTGCGCTTTCATACCGGCAATCTGGGCCCGCATGCCTTCCAGGCTGTCCTCGAGCTTGGCCAGGCGTTCCTGAGACGCCGGGTCAGTCTCTTTTTTAAGGGCCTCCCGTTCGATTTCGGCCTGGAGAATTTTACGCTGGATTTCATCGATCTCCACCGGCATGCTATCAATTTCGATGCGTAGCTTGGAGGCGCACTCATCGATCAGATCGATGGCCTTGTCCGGCAGGAATCGATCGGCAATGTAGCGGTGGGACAGGGTGGCCGCTGCCACGATTGCCGAATCCTTGATGCGCACCCCGTGGTGCACCTCGTATTTTTCCTTTAGTCCGCGTAAGATAGAGACCGTGTCTTCCACGGATGGTTCGCGCACCAGCACTGGCTGGAAACGGCGTTCCAGGGCGGCGTCCTTTTCTATATATTTGCGATACTCGTTCAAGGTGGTGGCGCCCACGCAGCGCAGGGTTCCCCGGGCCAGGGCGGGTTTGAGCATATTGCTGGCATCCATGGATCCTTCGCTGGCGCCGGCCCCCACCAGGGTGTGAAGTTCATCGATAAACAGGATCACTTCCCCCTCGGCCTTTTCCACCTCTTTGAGAACCGCCTTGAGGCGGTCTTCAAATTCGCCACGGTACTTGGCCCCGGCGATCAACGCGCCCATGTCCAGGGCCACCAGCCGCCGGTTTTTCAGGCTTTCGGAAACGTCACCAGCCACGATTCGCTGGGCCAGGCCCTCGACAATCGCCGTTTTGCCCACGCCCGGCTCACCGATGAGCACCGGGTTGTTTTTAGTCCGGCGCGATAATACCTGCACGATGCGGCGGATTTCATCATCCCTGCCGATCACCGGATCCAGTTTGCCGCTACGGGCCATGTCAGTCAGGTCGCGACTGAATTTTTTCAGGGCCTCGTACTTTTCTTCAGGGTTGGGATCGGTAATGCGCTGGTTGCCGCGGATCTCCATGAGCACTTTCAGCACCATATCCCGGTTGACCCCGGATGCCGCCAAAATCCGCGACACCTCACCGGCTTTTTTATCGCACAGGGCCAAAAGGATATGTTCCACGCTGGTGTATTCATCTTTCATTTTGCCGGCTTCGGCAAAAGCGGCTTCCAACACGGCCTTGGCAACAGGTGACAAATAGACATCGCCCACACCACTGACCTTTGGCAATCGGTCGATGGCACTGGCTGCCTCCTGGGCAATGCGTTCGTTTGAAGCACCTAATTTTTTCAGCACACTGCGTGCCACGCCGTCTTTTTCATCAAGCATGGACGAGAGCAGGTGCTCGGGTTCAATTTGTTGATTGCCATGGGTGGATGCCAGGCTCTGGGCATTCTGGATCAGCTCCTGCGATTTTATAGTAAACCGATCAAAACGCATCTTTTGTTCCTCCATAAGTATAAAATAATCCTGACAGACCTTTTGGTCTGTATTTTGCAAGCCAAAGATAATCACCGTGCGGGTCTTGTCAAACGTTTGAAACACATCGATTTCAATTACAATTCAAAGAATATGCGAGAAAATCGATGTTTTTTAGGCTTGTAAGAGGTATGCTAATACTTGACTGCCCAAATTGCTTGTGCCAAAAGCCAAAAGAAACGCCATCTGCTAAGGATGCGGTCAATGGGTGAAGAAAAAGATCGCCCCTTTAACTACATGGCCCAGTGATCAATGATTATGAACTAAAGGGTGTCCGACGTTGCCACCGGTATTCGGAACTGGGCACGATATGGAGTGACAATGACAGGTTTCAGACCCGTTTCAGTGGATCAGTTCATCAAGCAGTATTTGCACAACAATAAAGGGGCCGACAGCGATACCGTGCGGGCGGGTGTCGAAGACGCGCTTGCCGCCTTTCGTCAGGGGGTTCGGTGCGCATGTGGGAATCCCCTCTGGGTGGCGGGATCTGCTGTTGCCGGTTATGGGTGTTTTCGCTGTATTACCGGATCGGCCCAGCCCGATGGTGATCCGGAAATTGCAGAGGCATGCGATGATTTTATTTTTGAAATAGAGCCGGACCCGATTTCCCAGGTGAATGAAATCATGAAAAATCACCCCAGGGATTATCGAGAGCGGCTGGAAGAGATCGGGTTTGTCTGGCAGGATGACGAGTATGACCTGTTGTACGAAGAAGAGGCCAAAGAAGAGTGTCTGGCCGCTCCGGAAACCGAAAACCAGCGTCAGCTGGTAGATTTTTTTGATACCGGCGGGGTCGTTGACCAACTGATTTTAAATGCATACCTGAATGAACGGTATACCGAAACGCCCAATCTACCGCTGATTCGCAAGTACTTTAAAAAAGCCAACCCCAACTTGAAAGCGATCCTGTTGATGGGCTTGACCCTTAACCCCACGGACCTGGATCTTTTGGATGATCTGGCCTATTTCAGTGAATTTGACAGTATGTTGGGTGAACTCATCGATTTTTACACCGATGCCTGTATCAAAGAGACGGATATGGAACGGTTTTCCCTGCTGGTCCATGATTTTCATATGAACACCTATGAGCAGGGCTATGATGCCCTGCATGAGCTGACCACTATTTTTCAATCCGGTGACAAGGGGGCTGTGATCCAACATCTTAGCGAGACCATCGAACAGCAAGATGATTTGGACAGTATTCCCTTTTGACGGAAACGATACACGGCGCATCGATCATTTGATTTTAGAATGGGTCTGACTCCATGCCACACAGCCTTTGGGTTGTCCGGATGCACATTTATTTTGGACTTTTCCAAGGGGCTACACCGGATGCCGCCAATCCGGTATTTGCGCCATCGCTTCACGAAAAACGTCCCCCAAAACCTTGATCGCCCGGTAAAGCGTGGATTCATCGGCCATGGTGTAATTAAGGCGAAGGGTTTCACGACCGTCTCCCGGCCGGGCAAAGAAAAACGTGCCGGGTACAAACGCCACATTGCGGGCAATGGCCTGTTGGTTGACGATTTTCATATCCATTCCCGATGGGCCTTGAACCCAGACAAACATCCCACCATCGGGCCTTGACCATGAGAATTCGCTGGGAAAGAAGCGTTGCATAGCCTCCAGTATGGCGTGTTGCCGTGGTCGGTAAAGTGCGATGATGCGTGGCAGATGACGGTCTAAATGTCCCCCATACAAGTATTCTGCGGCCAGGGCCTGGTTAAAGGTGCTGGTGTGCAGATCAACCCCCTGTTTGGCCAGCACCAGCCAGCGGCGAATCAAGGCCGGCGCCAGGCAAAATCCTATACGCAGCCCCGGCGCGAGCACCTTGGACAGGGTGGAGATGTACACCACCTGGTCCGGTGCCAAGACGTTGATGGGGGACAGCGGGGTTCCGCGGTACCGAAGATCACCGTACGGGTCGTCTTCCACGAGCAGTGTATCGTGCCGCCGGATGATGTCGGCGATGGCCCTGCGCCGCTGCATGGGCAGGGTGCGCCCGGTGGGGTTCTGAAAGTTGGCCACCAGATAGACGAATTTAATGGATTGGGTCGACAGCGCCTGTTCCAGGGCGTCGGGCAGCATCCCCTGATCATCCGTGTCGATTTGAACGTACCGGGGGGCATACGGGGCAAACGCCTGGAGCGCGCCCAGGTAGGTGGGGGCTTCCACGGCCACCCGGTCACCGGGCGTGATGAGGATTTTCCCCAACCCGTCGAGTATGCCTTGGGAGCCGCTGGTGATCAGGATTTTATCCGCTGCCGCGTCGATGCCCTTTGCTGCCAGATAACCGACCAACGCCTCTCGCAGGGGCAGAAATCCTTCGGTCAGATCATACTGGAAAGCCCGCGATCCGTATTTTCGCATGACCGTATCGATGATGTCCTGCAAGATGTCCATGGGAAAACTTTCCGGCGCCGGTATCCCGCCGGCCAGAGAAATCATCCCCGGGCGGGAGACGACTTTGAGAATTTCGCGAATGGCACTGGCGCCCATATGACGGGTCCGGTGGGCAAGGTGGGATTCGTTGAGCATAATGGTTCTTCTCCTTGAAAAATTAAGACCGGTTGGTATTTCTTTACCGATTACCGATTACCGATTACCGATTACCGATTACCGATTACCGATTACCGATTACCGATTACCGATTATTTCCTCAACTGACCGATAAAAAAGGCCAGCTGATCATTCGCCTGGCGGGGGATGCCATTTTCCCGCGTGGACATATACAAGGTGGCAGCGCCGTTTAAAGTGATGATAATGAAATCGGCAATTTCCCGGAAGTTGAGGTCCTTTTTGAGCAGTCCGGCCGAGTCGGCTTCGCTCAGCCAGGACTGAATCAGCTTGGAAAACCCCACAAATCCTTTCAGGATATGGCGCCCCATGGTATCGGACTGGCCGGACAATTCCACCAGCATGTTGACGAAAAAGCATCCGCCATCAAACGTCTCTTTGCCCAGATAACTTAGCAGTACATTCTCGATGGTGCGCTCAATCCGTTCAAGCGGGTCGGCAATGGGGCGTACATCCTTGAAAACAACACTGCGCCAGATTTCCACGGCATCGTCGTATACTGCCCGCCAGACTTCTTCCTTGCTTTTGAAGTGGCAGTACAGACCGCCTTTGGTCAATCTGGTCGCCTGCAGGATATCGCTGATGGAGGTGTTGAAATATCCTTTGACGGAAAAAAGCTGCAGTGACTTTTCAATAATATTGCGACGGGTCAACTCGCCTTTGGCGGACATGGCACACTCCTTTTTAAAACCAACCGGTCTTTCTTTTATTGCGGCACAACGAAAAAGTCAACCACTGATTTTCAGCGTAGTTGAATCGATTTCAGATCAACGCCAGGAGATTAGGGCTCCAGGAAGGCGGATCACTGCGGCATAAATCGGAGTGTGAAAACGGAAGGCGGCCTACCGGTGCATCGGCTTATGCGGTTTGCTGCTCGTAAGTTGCGGATTGGTCAAATCCGACACCATTAACAATCACAGACGCCAAACGCATGAAACCGGTGATCAATCCCAAGGTGACGAAGGAAACGAGAAAAAGCGAGAAAAAAACCATCAGGCCAGAAACCAGTCCGAAAAGCATGTAATCAAGCATGGGCGCGTCCTTTCTATTCGACAAATCTTTCAGCATTATGTTACATAATTGAAAAGCAAATTTGCTGCCAACTATTTCTCATTTGGATAACATGCTCAATATATAGCGCTTTTTAAATGTTTGAAAAAATATTGTCTCGAATGGGAAGCGAAAATGATACAAAAATTTGCCCGATGCTTGGAAAATGAGAAGAAAAGGTAATGTTTGTTTGACTCGTTTTGACTGGGATGTTATCCGGTGCGCTACTTGGATTGCCAGCCCAATCAACGCGAATGCCAACCACCACCTGACAAGCGCTGCCGCTGTTTGAGGAAAGATGCTTTGCCATGCAAAACCCAATCGATACATACCGAAAAGCGATCGACCAACTGGCCCAGACTTGGATCTCATCCGGGCTGCCGTCACGTCAGGAGATTGACCACGCGGCCGATCGGCTTCTGCGTCTTCGTGATCAGCTTGGCATTCAGGGCCTCTGGACCTCTCCCCCGGTGATGGTAACGGCGACATTGGACGATGGGTTGGGGCAGGGATTGGCCGTGATTGAAAAATATGCCTCAACCATCGGAATTCGGTTGGTCTCCTTGGGGCTGATGCAAACGCCCGAGACCATCATCGCCGCCTGTCAGCGCGAGCAGCCGGATTTCCTGGGCATGACCGTTCTTCAATTCGACACGGAAGATGATCTGATCGTTATCGCCGCAAATCTGTCCCCGAAAACCCGGATTGTCGCCGGTGGTCCGGTGTTTTCCGGAGATCCGGAATTTGCCGAGCGAACCGGCACCCATTATGCGGCCAAACATGTGGGCTATTTTTTAAGGTTCATGCTCGATGCGGCCTGACACGGGAAAATCACCGTTTGTTTCTTTCCCACCGGTTTATTCCCGGTGAACGGATTACATTGGGTAAATTATGGGGCATATTGCTTGGGTTTGGCGGTGTGGCGGCGATGTTTGCCGGCGGGCAAGCCTTTAGCGGATCGATTCATACCGGCGACTTTTTGGTCCTGGCGGCGGTTACCGTCTGGTCGGGCAATGTGGTTTTTATGAAACGCATCATCAATGATTTCATGCCCTTTCATCTGGTGCTGTATCCCATGCTGTTTTCGGCGCCACTATTTCTGATGGCCGGGGCGCTGTGGGACAGGGCCATGGTGTTCGATCTGAATATGACGGTCATCGGGGCGTATTTGTATCAGAGCCTGGTCAGTGCCGCCTTTGGTTTTGTGGCCTGGAGCACCCTTTTGAAAAAATATGGTGCATCTACCCTGCACTCGTTTGTATTTATCATGCCCATTGCCGGTGTGGTTTTCAGTGGGCTGATTTTGCATGAGCCCCTTTCACCCAGTCTGGTTGTCGCTTTGGTTTTGATCGCCACCGGTATTTTGTTGGTCCATCGAAGCCCCAAATGGCCTACGTTTACGTTTCCTTTGGGCAGAGGGTGGTAAGTGGAATACACGATAAACGTCATGGAGGTAAGCATATGCAGTTTGGCGCGATGAATTTTCCAGTCGCACCGGTGCTGGATGAAATCGAGACATTTTCCCGGTTGGGGTTCGATTACCTGGAACTGACCATGGATCCGCCCATGGCTCACCATCGCATTCTGGCCTCAAATAAAAACGCCATCACCCAGGCGCTCAAAACTCATGGAATGGGGCTGGTTTGTCACCTTCCAACGTTTGTGACAACGGCCGACCTGACTGAAAGCCTGCGGCAGGCATCCGTCATGGAAATGCACGAATCGTTAGCGGTTGCCGCCGAGCTAGGCGCCGGCAAAGTGGTCCTCCATCCCAGCATGGCCGGCGGGATGGGCGCCTTTGTGCTGGATGTGGTCAAAGGGTATGCATTTGACTTTTTCGCCGAAATGGTGGACGCAGCCGATCGGTTGGGGGTGACCATCTGCCTGGAAAACATGTTTCCACGCAACCGCCTGGGGGTGGAACCGGATGATTTCAAGGAAATATTTAACGCGTTTCCCACATTGAAAATGACGCTTGATACCGGGCATGCCAACATTGACGATCGTCGGGGACGACGGCTGAAAACCTTTGTGGACGATTTCGGACCGCGAATCTGTCACCTGCACATCAGTGACAACAAAGGCCGGGTGGATGATCATCTGGCGGTGGGACAGGGAACGATCAAATTTGCCGATCTGGTTCGGCGTTTGAAAGGGGCCGGCTATGACAAGACGATCACCCTGGAAGTGTTTGATCCCAACCGCGAAATGCTTGTGGCCAGCCGAGAGCGGATCCGGGCCCTGTTTCAGGATCATTGATCGGCAGGATTCATTGGGGCTCGTTTTTTACCAGGATCTTGATGATTCGCTCCAGATAATCCGCGGCTTTGTAACGAGCAAAGCGGCAGGCGCCGGCACCGGGATGCCCTCCCCCTTCAAAGGCGGACAACATTTTTCCCACATTCACCTTGCACCGGCGATTCAAAATACTGTGACCCACTTTGATGCTGGCCTGATCGTTTTCGCAATACACGATTTTGACATTGACCGTACAGTCGGGAAACAAGGAGTAGACCAAAAACCGGTTCCCGTCTGGTGCCGGATCCAGTTCTCTGAAATCGGTTACGCTAACCGGGCCTGTCAGTATGGTGTGTTTTTTCAGGGCCTGTTCATAGCTGGCATTGTCGGCGACCACCTGCCGGCAGCGCTGTTTGACCTGGGGGTCGTCCATCACCTGATCCGGTGATCGGGTGCGCAGCAGGGTGACCAAGTGATTCCAGTAGCGGGATTCCTCGGGGTCGTGGCTGGTGATGGTCATGGAAAGCAGCACAAAAGGGTGGTTTTGCGGATGGAGGATTTCATCCAGTGTTAAATCCGCCGAATCAATGCGATCCGTTTGATGCACCAGTTCAGCGTAATCGCGGTCAAATTTGTCGTGATAGGTTTCAAAGATGATCCCGGCGGCCGACGGAGCGATTTTAAATACACCCTTGATGGGGGCCTCGGGTTGGTTGGAGTAGTGGTGATCAAACCAGAGGCTGCAACGTTCGTGAAAAGGCAGGTTGGCAATGATATCTCCCTTTTTTACATCAACCCGACCATGTTGCATATCGCTGGGTTGAACCCATAGCACCGGCTGATCAATGTCCAGTGCATCCATTAGCAGGACCGTGCATACCACACCATCAAAATCTGGCCTTGTTACCACCCGCAT
>Ga0272444_10004661_pt1 | contig 12052 bp, 8 predicted proteins | sample SSMForm13_FD_201033 | JGI IMG/M metagenome (GOLD analysis project Ga0272444, IMG submission 201033) | Marine sediment archaeal communities from Little Sippewissett salt marsh, Falmouth, MA, United States - SSM-Form-13 | ecosystem: Environmental > Aquatic > Marine > Wetlands > Sediment ... | reverse complement strand
GCGCCGGCGTGGAGGGCTCGGGCTCCGGGAAGCGGTTGGCCGATGGTGAACTGAATCCCTTCTTCCTGGCGGCGGTTGAGGCGGTGGAGGAAAGCGTGTACGATGCGCTGTTCACGAGCCAGACCGTGATCGGGAGGGATCGCCACACGCTGGAGCAGATCCCGGTCGATGACGTGGTGAAACTGTTGAGGGAGCAAATCGGGAGATAGGTCCATGGTGAAGAAATTTCGCATCGGCATTTTGGGGGGGATGGGACCCGAGGCCGGCGTGTTATTGCAAGAGTTGATACTCCGCCACACCCCGGCGGAGAAAGACCAGGATCACCTGGAGGTGGTCACTTACACGAATCCGCACGTCCCGGACCGAACGCAGTCCCTGGCCGAGGACGGCGGGGACTCCTATCTGAAAGCCGTGATTGAATCGCTCCGGTTGTTGGAGAAAGCGGACGTTGATATTCTCGTCATGGCTTGCAATACCGCCCACGCGCGGATCGAGGAAATCCAGAGCAGCATCAAGACGCCGATGGTAAATATCGTAGAATTGGCCCGGAAGGAGATTCTCGCGACCGGCGGCTTGGTTGGGATTCTGGCGACCGATGGCACGGTGAACAGCGGACTGTTTACCATTCCCGGAGAGCTTGAGAAAACCCGGACGCCGGAGAAAGAACTCCAGCGCGAAGTCATGACCGCCATTCGGGAGATCAAGAAGGGCGTGAAGGATGGGACGGTTCTCGACCGCTTGGGAAGGGTGGTTGCCGGAATGCAACGGGCGGGATGCGAAGGGCTGGTCCTGGGCTGCACCGAATTGTCCCTCTACCATGATGAACTTTGTGAGCGCTTCGGTGGAATCTTCATCGATCCCATGCGACTGGCAGCGAAGAAACTGGTGGAGATGGCAAAGTGAGGATTTAGGTTTTGTGAGGGAAAAACAATTTACCGCCGAGAGCGCTGAGAACCGCTGAGAAAAAACAACTGATGAAATATGGGTAGGGTGGGTGCCAACCCACCTGTTGATCTTTTCCTCTCAATTCCTCTCCCACCGTAAGAGGCGGGCTTTCTTGTTCTGCTTCGGTGAGGGAAGAATCAAATAACCGCCGAGTGCGCTGAGAACCGCTGAGATTGAAGACTGGGGACTTTCCTTCTTGCGCGAAGGTGTGATGAATCCTCATCTTGGACGTCGTGTGGCGGGCTTTTCTTCGGATGAGGAGAACGGGGCTCGTTGTTCCAACCCTGTTTTCCCTTACGCCAGTTCGCGGCTCACGGGAGGGGAGACGGGTGCGGTGGTGGGGGTGGTAGTCGGTTCGGTTGATTTTGCCGAGTCGGTATTAAACTGTTGATAGAGCGTTCGAGGTTGCCTGACGTCGCTGTGAAAGGTGATTCGTAAAAACTCGATCATCGAGAGGCACACCGCGGTCAGCGACAACGCCCAGGTCTTCAGCGTTGTCCGGCCGAGAAGCCGCTGATAGTCCTTTCGAATTTCAGCCAGTTGCTTCTTGGCCGCCTCATTGGGAGAAAAGATTCTCGCGCTGAGAAGAAAGTACCGCATCATCTCCAGCATCGATTTGAATTTCCCTGCACAGCGGCGAACTCTCGGGTCTTTGTGGGTGAGGCAATATTCATAACCCTGGAGCGTGGTCTGGGTCGCCCGCAGCAGGGAGGGCCCGTTCTGCTTGTAGTCGAATCGAAACGCCTTCTTCAGGAATTCATTGGACTCGTCCGGGGTGAAATGCTCGTGCCGAAACCAAATATTCTTCTGCCCGTGTTGGGTGTGCAGGGGAGCGTCCGAGAGCAGTTTGCCTTCCTTCTCGTAATTCTTGTAAAGCGTCGTACCGGGAATCGGCCCCAGCTGCATGAACTGAAGATAATCCGCGCTCAGGGAGGTGGAGAATTCGATGTCCTCCCAAATGGTCTCCCGATCGTGGTCTTCCAGGAACAGGATGGCCGAGGCCATGACCGCAATGCCTCTTCGCCGAAGCTCCTTGACCAGGTGGTGAAAATCGATGCCCCGGTTCTTCTCGTAGATTTCCTTCTTGGATTCCACGCCGATCCAAATAAAACTCACCCCGAGGCGCACCAGGAGATCGAGGTCGCCGATTTCGGTCAGGGTTTCCGCGGAGCTGAAAATCGAAAAGGAGAAGTGGCGATTCTCCCGCTCCATGACGTCCAGGAGTTCCAGTGCGCGGGTTTTGCTTTTCAGGAAGTTTTCGTCGAGGATTCCAAAATCGACAATCCCTCGCCGGTCTTCATAGTCGCAGCAAATATCGAAGATTTCCTTTCCCGTTTTGAAAAAGGGAATGTAATCGCCGAAGAAATGCGAGGTGGCGCAAAAGCGGCAGCGATTGGCGCACCCTACGCCGGTGATCAACACGCCGCTGTCGGCGGGCCAAAAGACGCCCATCACCTTGCGATTGTAGGAACTGTAGGTCAGGGGATGCTTGAGAGGTTTGCTGGGGTCCTCGTTGAAAAGCCGCCTCAAGAAGCCAATGCCTTCCCCCCGGCAGATGAAATCCTGTTCGATCAGCGACTCGATGTGGGGGATGCTCACGCCGTGGCCGCCCAGGATGATCTTGGACTTTGGTGAGAGTTCTCGGACCAGCTGGGCCATCTTCTTGGCTTTTTCAAAATTGGGCACGATAAAGCTGATGCCAATATAATCATACCCCTTCTTCAGTTCCTTCTTGAACCGATTGAGAGTGGGGAAATCCAGCACGGTCGTGGGAACGTCGATGTTCTCCGCGATGAAATACAGGCCGTGGCTGGGGTGATTGAATCGATAGGAAAAGATGCCTTGTTCCCGAGTAACCTGGTTATGGAACAATTCCATCTTGTTTTCTTTTTCGCCGTAGGGGTCGTTCACTCCGAATGGACCGAAGACCGAGGTGAGCAATAACTTCACGCAATTTTCCCTTTCGAGATTCCTGATATTCCGGGAAAGAGGGATACTGGGAAATGGAAGCAGCACCCGATAAAAGAGGAAGGTCTAAGCGCTGGACTTCCCTGATCCATGCAATTCCGCCGATTAATAGCCGAGACAGTGTCCTTGATCGGGACGCGGGTGTCAAGTCCCTTGTTGCAGGGCCCGATTTCCAGGCGAAATTCAATCTTGATCGTCTTGATAATCTTGTTAGAGATGCTAAATAATCATACTAGCCGAAGTATGACAAAAGGAATATGATTCTGACGAATCGGATAGGAGGCTCATACGGAAATATGTCGACCTTTCCTTTGTCTGAATGCGAAAGTCGATCAGGGGCGATAGGAGGCCGACGAGGGACTGGCAAAGGCAATGAACCTGCCTTGGCCTGTCGTGAGGATGCTTATGTTCGATCGCCATACCCATGCCTTATCCCACGGGAGTGAGCGCATAGACGCGGGCCATTTTTGCAGCCTGCTTGATATCACCGCGGCGAAGGGCGTCTCGTACCTGATCCAATTTATAGGCATCGTCGAGCGATAGGTAGGGAAACCACGCCTCATCGGTCACGATCAGTTCAATTGGAACTTCGGCGACATATTTTCCCTCATGCACCAGCTTGGTGCGTTGTCCTTTTTTCATCATTTCCTCCTGAGAGAGTCCGGATTCCAGCGATCGGGATCGGGGCGATAGGCGGTGACCACAACCGCAGGCGATGAAGCGCCCCGAGGAATTCCCCAGACAACATGGATGGGCCTGTTCTCTCGATCTTTCTGGAGAACAAGGACACAGGGCCCCTTCGGATACTCCGGGTAGTCCTCGACCACAACTGCAGTTTTGGCGCTCTCCACGATATCTTTGACAAAAATCTGGTCTGCCGCCAGTTCATCATAGCCGTGATCGGAAATCCTGATTTTCCGGCGCGCGACCAGTTCCAGAATTCGTTTTTCCATGTTTCACTCATATCTAAATATTATCTTACGGGAGACTGGGACGCAATAGTATTCGGACAGGTGAAATAATGGAGAGATCAAGGTTGGCTATTCAAAGAATAGCCAAAGACGGAAAATAGAGGGTAATGAATCTCATGCGATTATATCTGTCTGTATATTATAGACTTAGGGGATAATCGAAAATATTTGCCCAATGCGTAGTACTTGAATCACCCTGTAAATCCCTTCAGGATTCAAATGATCCTATTCGTGCTGAGAAAAATCCCCTTCTTTGTCCCATTGGACGTCTTTCAGCAGTCCTCGTTGGAGTTCTTCGGCGACCTGCTGAGTACTCTGGCCGACCATGTGGTCTTTTAGTCGACTTCCTCCTCCTGCGAAGTTGAGGCTGGTGCCAATGAATGTCCCAGGATCTTGACTGGATTGCAGAACCTTGTTTAAGCAGGAATACGACAGTCTGAAATAGTCCTCAGCCGCCGAGGAACTGATCCCCAAGGCACTCACTGCGAGAGCCCGATAGGCATCCCCTTCGCAGAGAAGAGCACTTGGGAGATACTTACTCTCCGGAAATTCCTCACGCAACCTCGAAAAGCATTCAATGGCTTTGATCTGTTTCGGGTCGCGCGTGTAGTGATATCCAAGGTGGTAAAGGGAGTCTTCAACCAGGGGAGGCGTCACCGAGCGATCGGGCGCTTCAATCATCTTTTGGTAGATCGATTTCTCAATGGTGCTAAATCCAAATCTGGAATATTCGGTCCCGCTTCGAATCAAGACCGCCAGTCGATAGTAATCCCGGTCCGATTTCAGGTCCCCCGCGGCTCGCAGCAGGCCTTCCCATTCCTCCTGAACCTCTTTTTGACGATCGGGGATATCCTCTTTAAAGGCCTGTAGACGTTCACTGAGATTCAATTGTTTTGGGCGAGCCATCTCAGCATTCTTCATCATCTGGGCAATGGTTTGCTTGTGTGGGCCAAAAGGCATGGCGGATTCAGCATTGAGAGGCGTATAGCGGTCCTTCAGTTCCTTTGCACTGTGGCGCTTCCACGAGAAGGCTTTCAGGAGTACATCCGCGATCGGTGTGAGCTGGTCGTATTTCTCTTTGCTGTATACACTATATTGACCAAACGAAAGATAACGCAGAATCAGATGACTCCATCCTCCTTGATCGGTATGGATGACCCACAGGCCCCTCAGGCCGAGATTGGAGTCGAGTTCCAGATAAGCGCCCCACCCTCCCATACAGAAGATTGGATTATCCATTTGCCAAAAGTTTTTCCGCACTTGCAGTGAATGAAAACCATGAGAGTACTGACAATAGCGAATCATCTGCTCCAAGCTCTCGAAATCGAGCCAGCGGTCCGGCTCAATATGACCCACTTGAATGTAAATTCGGCATTGTTCTTCTGTGGCCTGGCGGATGCGTGCTTTGACGCCTTCCAAGAGGATTTGCTCCGCCGTGTTGCACTGTCCGTCCTCATCAGTGTCCACCAGGGTCACGACGGTTTCCGGGGTCAGAGTCAGAACCGCCGGCCCTTCATCGACATAGAGGAATTTTCGCTTGAATGCAAGGCCGGATAGAGCCGCGCCAAGAATAAGCAAGGCACCTACTGAGGCGATCACGAGACGGCGTACTCGATACTTATTGTTGGAGTCTTTTATGAGAGAACCGAAATTGATCCGCACGGGTTGTCGTAATCTCCCAATAGGATGAACGACCGAACGGCGACCAATATTATAGACGCTTTGACTGAAAAAAAGTTTTGGTGTGGCGTGAGATATTTCCGCTCAATCCCCATGCAGGCGACAAGCCCATGCCTCATCGGTAACGATCCGTTCAATTGGAACTTCGGATGCAACGCCCCCGTCTTCTACAACAACCGCCAAGCGACCTCCGCGACGTTCTCGGTCGTGAAGCCGAATTTTTCCGCGAGCACTTTGCAGGGCGCGGAAGCTCCGAAGCGGCCGTCGATGGTGACCGAGTCGCCTTCGCTGCCGATCAGCCAGTCCCAGCTCGGGCGGCTACCGGCCTCGATCGCCACGCGCGCGCGAACCTCGGGCGGCAGGACGCTGTCTCGATAGGCCTTGTCCTGCTTCTGGAACAGCTCCATGCAGGGCATGGCCACGACGCGGGTCGCGATGCCTTTCTCCTCGAGGATTTCCCGCGCGCCGAGCGCCAATTGCACTTCACTGCCGGAAGCCGCGAGAAGGATCTTGGGCTTGCCGACCGAAGCCTCGGCGAGGATGTATCCCCCTTGCCTCAGTTGGTCGGCCGGGGCAAACGCTTCATCGTGGCGGTTGAGCGTGGGAATCCCCTGCCGGGTGAGAATCAAAGCGGTCGGCCCGTCCTTTCGCCGCAGTGCGACCTCCCAGGCGTAGGGGACCTCAGAGGCGTCCGAAGGACGAATAATAAAGAGATTAGGAATCGTTCGCAGGCTCGACAGATGCTCGATCGGTTGATGCGTCGGGCCGTCTTCACCGAGGAAGATCGAGTCGTGCGTCCAAACGTAAATCGCTTGCTGATTCATCAGCGCCGCCAGCCGGACCGAAGGGCGCATATAGTCGGAGAACACCAGAAACGTCGCGCCGTAGGGCGTGAATCCGCCGTGCAGGCTGAGTCCGTTGAGCAGACCGCCCATGGCGTGCTCTCGAATTCCAAAGTGCAGGTTCCGCCCGGAGTAGTCATTCGGCGCGACCGAAGAGAAATCTTTGAGCATCGTGTTGTTCGAAGGGCCGAGGTCGGCCGAGCCTCCCACCAGCTGGGGAAGCAGAGGAGCGAGCGCTTGCAGCGTCGCGCCGGAAGCTTTGCGCGTGGCGATGGACTTTCCCGCTTCGAACTCGGGGAAACAGCGATCGAGATCGTCCGGGAGGCGACGCTCGATCATGGCGTCCCACAGGGCAGCCTTCTCAGGTTCCGCCGCGCGCCAGGCCTCGAAGCGCTTCTTCCACTCGGCACAGGCCTCGGCAGCGCGTTGGCCCGATTCCCGGAACAAGGCGAGGATCGCCTCAGGAACCTGGAACGGCTCGGCGTTCCAATCCAGCGCCTCCCGAGTCCGCTGCAATTCCTCCTCGCCGAGGGGCGAGCCGTGAACGCCGGGTGTGTCCTGTTGATTGGGCGAGCCCAGCCCGATGTGCGTTCGGGCGATGATGATCGACGGCCGCCCGGTCTCATCCTTGGCGGCTTGGAGGGCCCCGGCGATCTGCTCGTGATCGTGCCCGTCGATGCGTTGGGTGTGCCAACCGTACGCCTCGAAGCGCTTCTGAATGTCCTCGTTGGAGAAAGTCAGGTCGGTCGATCCCTCGATGGTGATCTTGTTATCGTCATAGATGAAAATCAGTTTCCCCAGGCGGAGAAAGCCCGCGAGCGAGGCCGCTTCCGAGGCGACGCCTTCCATGAGATCGCCGTCCGAGACAAGAGCATAGGTGAAGTGGTTGACGATTGGATCATCCTCGGTGTTAAAGCGCGCGGCCAGCATCGCCTCGGCCAGCGCCATGCCGACGGCGTTCGCCGCCCCCTGGCCGAGCGGTCCCGTCGTCGTTTCGACGCCCGGAGCGTGGCCGTATTCGGGGTGCCCCGGCGTTCGGGAGCCCCACTGGCGGAAGTTCTTTAAGTCGTCCAGCGAGAGATCGTATCCGGTCAGGTGAAGCAGGCTGTAGAGCAACATCGAACCATGGCCGGCGGAAAGAACGAACCGGTCCCGGTCCGGCCATTGGGGATCGCTGGGATCGTGTTTCAGGAATCGGGTCCAGAGTACAAAGGCAAGGTCGGCGGCTCCCATCGGCAAGCCGGGGTGCCCGGAATTGGCTTTCTGAACGCACTCGGCGGACAGGATTCTCAGGGCGTCAGCCGCCCGAATCGCCGGGGAAGTGCTTGGAGTTCGTTTTGCCGTGGCGTCAATCTGAGTCATGGGATCTTGATGCTCCTTCGCTGGAATCGGTCTCGGCCCTCCCTTTTCATTGCTGCCCGGGGAGTTACGGTCTCGTGCGGTTCTGAGTGAGAAGGTCGAGACATCGCGCGGATCAGAATCGAGTCTGCCCGAACGGAACTCATAATTGTGCGACAGAACCCGAAGATGGTCAACCGAAAACCGCCTCGGGCTCTTTGTATTGAAGGCGGGGCGGGAAGCGCCGATACGCGCCGCAGGCCGAGCGACCTTCGAGAGGTTCCCATTATAGCGCCGGCTTCCAGCCGGCATTTTCTTTTTCTCGTGGAGGTTCCGATGGATTTGCCGGCAAGATACCGGCGTTACTCGCTTTGCATTTGCGCCCGCGCCGGTTCTCGTATACACTGTTGTTGATACTGCCATGAGGAGGGGGGCCTCGAAAGTCTTGCGTCGCTATCTTCTGATCAATCCTCCCGGTCCGCGGGGCACGACGGTCAACCGCGAGGGGGCTTCCGGCATGGGGAGCGTCGTTCCAACTGCGGAAGGATTTCTTTATCCTTCGGCGACGCTTGCCCGAATGGGAGCCTTGTTGCGACAAGCCGGCCGCCCGGTCACGGTACTTGACGCGCCGGTCGAGCGGTGGACGGCAGCGCACACCGTGGTCGCCGCCGCGACGCTCGATCCTGCCTGGATCGGCGTGTGGGTGAGCTGGTGCGTACAGGAAACCGACGTCGAATTCCTGCTTCGGCTCAGGCGGCGCATCGATCCGGGTACGCCGGTGGTGTGTTTCGGGCACTCCCTGCCTTTTGTGGACCGGGATTTGTTGGCGCTTGTTCCCGGAGTTCGGTTGCTGCCCGGGGAGCCGGACTTGGCGCTGGCGCGCTGGAAAGATCATTTGGACGAGCTGCCAGAGCCGTTGTCCCCGGCGCAGGGGGGCGATGAGGAGGTCGATCCGGACGACCTTCCTTTTCCCGAATGGTCGCTGTTGAAGATGAATCGCTTTGGAGCGTTCACCCTCCTCGCTTCAAGAGGATGCCCGTATCATTGTCTCTACTGTCCTTACGCGATTGCGGAAGGACATGCGGTTCGCCGGCGACAGCCACAGCGCGTGGCGGACGAACTGGCCTGGGGTGTCGAGCAAACGGGGCTTCGATCGGTCATTTTTCGGGACATCGTATTCGGAAGCGATCCGGACTGGACTCGGGCGCTTTGCGAGAAGATCGAGCAGTGCCGTCTGGGTCTTGAGTGGGAATGCGAAACGCGGGCGGATACACTGACTCCGCTTGCGTTGGAGGCGATGCATCGGGCGGGCTGCCGGCGCATTAAGTTCGGAGTGGAAACCAGCGATCCGGACACGCTGCTTCGCTGGCGGCGGGTGGACAACCAGGAAGAGGCAGACGCCTACCGAGATCGGTTTGGGGCCGCCCTGAGCGAGGCGAAGCGGCTGGGAATTGCCTCGACCGCTTATGTAATCAAGGATGTTCCCGGTCAAGGCGCACATGAGCACGAGGAAACCCTGGCCTGGGTTCAGTCGCTTAAATCCGATCGAATTGTGGAGAAATCCTACGAGTGGTATCCCGGCACGCCCTTCTTCGCCGGAAATGACTGCTGAGGAGGATCTGAGATGTGCGGAATCTGCGGAATGCTTCGTTTGGAGTCGGGGCGAACGGCGGACGAACGGCTGGTGCGCGCCATGGCATCGATCATGAGTCACCGGGGGCCGGACGACGAAGGCTTCCACTTTGACGGTCCCGTCGGCTTGGGCCATCGTCGGCTGTCCATCATCGATCTTTCTGGTGGGGGGCAACCCATCGCCAACGAAGACAACTCCTCTTGGATCGTCTTCAACGGCGAGATTTACAATCACGGCGATCTGGCTGTGACGCTGAAATCCAAAGGCCATCGGTTTCGCACGCGGTCCGACACCGAAACCATCCTGCACGCTTATGAAGAGTATGGCGACGCCTGCGTCGAGCGGCTTCGGGGCATGTTCGCCTTTGCGATCTGGGACTCGCGCAAGCGCCGGTTGCTGCTGGTTCGGGACCGGGTGGGCATCAAGCCGGTCTACTACACAGTTCACGACCATACCCTCTACTTCGCGTCGGAAATCAAGGCGCTTTTGCAGCAGCGGGACATTCCTCGGAAGTTGAATCCCGAGGCGCTCGACTACTACCTGAATTTTCGCTACGTGCCGGGGCCGCAAACACTGTTTCAAGGCATTTACAAACTGCCCGCCGGGGCGAAGTTGGTCGGTGAGAACGGCGACGTCCGGATCGAGCCGTATTGGGACCTGACCTATGAATCCCCTGCGGATTCGTCGTTGGAGCAATGGACCCGGCGCATGGAGGAAAAAGCGCGGGAGTCCGTCGCGATCCGCTTGATGAGCGAAGTGCCGCTGGGCGCGTTCCTCAGTGGAGGGATCGACTCCAGTCTCGTCGTGGCCTTTATGAGCCAGTCGGTGCAGGAGCCCGTGCGAACGTTCTCGGTAGGGTATGAGAACAAGCCGCATATCAACGAGTTTGCTTTCGCCCGGCAGGTGGCAGAACAATACAAGACGGACCATCGGGAGCTCGAGATCTCGGCCGGCGAATACAGCGAGTTTGTGCCTCGTCTGGTGTGGCATCTGGACGAGCCCGTGGCGGACGCCGCCTGTCTGCCGCTGTATTTCCTGTCCCAGCTGACGCGGGAACACGTGACGGTGATCCTTTCCGGCGAGGGAGCGGACGAGCTGCTGGCCGGTTACTATCTCTATCAGAAGATGCTGTTTATCGAAAAGCTGCGGAGGATTCCCGCTCTGGGGGCGTTGCTGGGCGCGGCGGGGACTCTGGCGCCGGAGGGTAAACTGCAACGCTATCTGAAACAGGCGGGGCAGCCCTTGAATCACCGGTACGGGGGAATCTCCACTGGTTTCTCGGATCGGCAGCGACTGGCGTTGTATCCTGAGAGCCGGATGCCGGCCGGCCGGATAGGGGAGTTCACCGCTTCGTTGTTTGATAAGGTTGCGGGGCAGCATCCACTGAATCAGATGCTGTACTTCGATACGCGCGTCTACCTGGTAGACGACTTGCTGGTCAAAGCGGACAAGATGACCATGGCTTGGTCGCTGGAGCTGCGCGTTCCCTTTCTCGATCATGAGTTGATGGAGCTGGCGGCAAGTTTGCCGATTCAGGCGAAACTCGATGGAGACCGCACCAAGCGGGTCTTTCGGGACATTGCCGAAGGGCTTCTTCCGGCAGACGTGGTGAAGCGTCCGAAAAGAGGCTTTCCCGTGCCAACCCGAGAATGGCTGGCCCAGGATTTGAGCCAATTCGCCCGCGACTCGCTCCTGTCTCCGCAGAGCGCTGTGGCGGAGCTGTTTGACGCCCGGCAACTCGAGGCGCTGCTCCAGCGGCACGAATCCGGCCGCGAAGATTGCGGGGAGCGAATCTGGGCGCTTCTTGTACTGGAATATTGGAAGCGCGTGTTTATTGATTCCCCTGAAGTGCCAAATCTCTCTCCTCTGAAGTCTTAAGTCGATGCTTTCTGCACCTCGGTGAAAGTTTACTCTATTTCCAATCCTGTAGTATTTTAAAATCCAAAAAAGTTTCATATTTTTACACTCGTCCTAACAAGCCTCTCCTGTGTGCCTTCCAAACATCTTAAGTCCATATTATTAAACTAATAAATGCCAATCTAAAAGAGCTTGAGAAGGAACTATGTCGGATTCCGTAGGGATTTTGCCGAGAGAGAGAAAGAGATCTATATCGAGTCTATCCTATTGAAATCAAATAAGATGAGGCATAATGTAAAAATATGTTAACAATCGACTTGGCAGAACTTTCCTTTAGAGAGATGTAAATATTTGTAACACGGCAAATCTGTAGAATGGGGAGGTGTTAATATAACTTCAATATTTACAGTATAATAGATATCTCCTCCGCTTGGCACATCCCTTGCTCCATAACTTTGCAATCTAATGATGTGTGGTTCGGAGGAAATGATTAGTAATTTTACAAGATATACAAGTTTGTTCTTTTCTTTACTTCTGCTCTTTGTCTCAGGGGGATCCCTGGCTGAAGTCAGAGTCCCGGTGACGGTCGAATGCTCTGAAACCGTGACCCAAACGCCGATTCTCTACTTCACGGATGCAGCCTATCAAACCTTTGCCGTTTCGTTGGAGGGGCAAACTCCCGGCGCCCAATTCTCAGGTGAATTGGTGCTCGGTTCCGGGGTGGCGAACGGCCCCGGCATATTTACCCTTGAAGAAAACTGCCTGATCGATATTGCGGGCAATACGGGAAACACGATCACCAGTGGGGGCACGTATTA
>Ga0272444_10004660_pt1 | contig 12054 bp, 12 predicted proteins | sample SSMForm13_FD_201033 | JGI IMG/M metagenome (GOLD analysis project Ga0272444, IMG submission 201033) | Marine sediment archaeal communities from Little Sippewissett salt marsh, Falmouth, MA, United States - SSM-Form-13 | ecosystem: Environmental > Aquatic > Marine > Wetlands > Sediment ... | reverse complement strand
TCCCTGCACCGCTATTATATACTCTTCTGTGATTATCAGGTAAATCCCCCGCCCAGATCTGACCGGAATCGGCCCCCCCGGGAGAACAGGCGCGGCTGGCGCTGACCTACCCAGCCCTCTATTCCTGCGCCGGTCGGTCTGCGAGGACACACGGCGCGCTTTGGCGCCCCTTCTTTACCTGCCTTCGCGGTTACCCGTCGTCAAAGGCGCAATCATCGAGACTTCCACACCTTCAGGCTGTCCCGGACCGGCGCTGACAAGGCGTGCCTGCAACGAACGGTGACAGGTGGCACATTCGTCCAGATGGGGTTTGGCCACCCGTTCTTTTTCTCGAGTATGGCACTCAATACACGTCCCGTGCATGGCGTCGCGGAAAGACCGGGCGTTCATCAAGTCCATTGTACTGTCGGGCTTCCCCACCAGCCACATGTCTTCGCGGTGGCACTCGAAGCAGGTTTTAACACCGTCGGCAGTCTTCGGCTGGTCTTCGCCGTGACAATGCCCGCACGAATGGTTGGATGGGTATAATCCTCCCAGTTTCTCCTTTTCCGCCACTGCGCCGGTGTGAAAAGCGTGGTCGAATATCGTGGTCGGGAACACCATATCGCTGTGGCAACGTGAGCAGGGAGTAGAGCGGTCCCCCGGCATGGACACGTGATGACAAGTGGCGCAGGAGGAATCACCGCCCAGCCGTTTCTGGTGGTCGGCGTGAGCAAACTCGGTGATAACGCCCCGCCGGTCTCCATCGATCCGCAGATTGGCCCGCTGGATGTCCAGCCCCACCGAGGCCTGAACCGTGGTAACGGGCCGTTCCCCGTGGTAGGGCGGGTAGAGGAGCACCCAGGCCAGAGGCAGAACGAATACGGCCAGCAGGGTGACGCGGTGTACGCCGCTCATCAGGACTGCGAACCAGACGTGCGACCAGCGGTCGAAAGCGGCGTGGAACACGCCGCGGCTGAGATACCGCTGCCGCCAGTTGTCATCGAATACAGCCGTATTCTCGACTATGAAGAGGAAAGCCAGGCCGGCGGCCGCGATCACACCCACTCCCAGTGCCCATTCGGTCAAGGTTGGGAAATAAACCGTGTGAGCGTCCCGGAAATATCCGAAAATCCCGACATCCAGCCGGTTTAAAGCCAGACCGAGCGCCCCGGAGAAGGCCGCCACACCCAGACCGACAGGGGATCGTCGCGTACGCGGAATAATAACGAGTAGTATGGGCAGGAGCGCGGCGATGCACAGCTCCAGACCGTAGAGCCAGCTTTCCCAGGTACCGGCTGCGAGAGCGTTCCACGCGCCCTGACGGAAGAGGTCGATGACTTTCAGGACTGTGTATACTCCCATAATGCTGACGCCGATCGAGGCCAGACCGACCAGCCTCGGCATCTCTCGACCGGTGTAACCCTTAGAGGCACCGGGTATGGTCAGCAGATCAGCCTGTATGGTGGCACCGGCTTCTGCTTTCGGGCCGAACACCGGTTCGGGGTCGTACCATCGAGCATATAGGATGCGTACGAGGACAAGCATCATTATGCCGCCGCCCATCGCCGAGAGGATGAAGAACCACGGCAGCCACGGGGAATACCATAGAGCGTGCAATCGCTGCGGAGTCACGAGGAACAACGATCCCAGAGATGAATGATGCAGGCTTGACAGGGAAATACCTACCACGACTATGCCAAAAGAGGCGGCGTGAAGGAGGCGGTTTATTCGCTCGGCACGAAGTCTCTCGAAGAGGTTGGGAAGCATCTCCACGAACGTTACCGTGAAGTACAGCATAACGCACCAGAAGACTTCGAACAGGAACGAATGCTCGTTCCACATGAAGATGGGATGCCAGAACCGGTGCGGCAGACCTATATCAAACAGCAGGGCCAGCGTGGAACAGCCGTAACCGAGGAAAGCGATGAGAATAGCCGGTTTCATGAGCGGCCGGAACCGTTCCAGTCTCAGTACGTAGACGAGGAAACCGACCGTGAAGCCGCTGGTGGACAGGGCTACACCGGCCACCATGTTGAGGATCTTCCAGAGACCCCACGGCATGGCATCGGACAGATCGGTAGTGGCGCCCAGGCCGAACCACATGCGGAAAGCACCGGCTACCAGGCCGAAAAGCACCAGAATCCAGAGAATATCTTTGATGGGGCGCGTACGGTCAGTCATGTCGACCCCCCTCGTGGCTTTCGGGTCCATCGGCCAGTTTCATGCGGCGGCGGACAATCCAGTTGACACTTAACAGGCCGACGGCGACGCTGAGTCCGATGAACGGGGTTTTCGAAATGAGCGGTTCAGTCAACGACGGAATGGCGGCTGCGTTCTGCTCCGGCCAGCCCAGTGCTGTGAGGTCTTCATCGGAAATGTACAGCACCGACGTACCGCCGAGCTCCTCTTCGCCCCAGATGTGCGACAGGTAAGGAGAGTCGGCCGCGTCAACCAGCTCGTGAGCTCTCCGTAACAGGTCATTGCGGTCACCGAAAACAAGTGCCTGGTTGGGGCAGGCCTCGACACAGGCCGGTTTGCCGCCCTGGAGAGTGCGCTCGAAGCACATATCGCACTTGCGCATGAACGGGATGGTAGCGTCCCATTCATATCGCGGCACGTGGAAGGGGCAGGCCAGCATGCAATAGCGGCAGCCGATGCACTTGTCCGGGTCGTATACAACCGGTCCCTCAGGCGTTTTGGAGATGCCTCCAACGAGGCAGGCGGAAACGCAACTGGGCTCGAGGCAGTGCATACAGCTCTTGCGGGCGAACCGATCATTGGCGACTTTCTGAATGCTGGACCAGCGATCGGCCGAAAGACCGTCCTTAATCAGGGCCCGATCAATGTCGGCGCGGTGGGCGTCCAGTTTATTGGCCTGGATGCAGGCCAGTACGCATTTTTCGCACCCGGTGCATTTAGTCGTGTCGACCAGGATGGCGTTTATCATACCCGGGCCTCCTTTCCAAACAGCGCGTCGGCCACTTTGTCACCGGCGCCCGGTCTGAGTTGCCAGTGAACCGCGGAGAGGCGGTCGAAGCCGAACAGGACGATGTGGGCGAGCTTGGTAAACGGTATGACCACGAACAGCAGTTCGGCGCTTAGCAGGTGTACCAGCATCATGACCTCCCAGCGGAAGGGATTGAAGCTCGGGTGCGAGGCCAGGAAGCCGGTGGCGAACGGGAGAAAAATCAGAACCAGCAGGACATAGTCGATTCTTCGACTCATCGAACGCTGACGGCTGCCGAAAATGCGAAAGCCCAGCAGCACGAGAACGCAGGCCAGCGTGAACAGGGTCAGAAAATCGGCCCAGCCGGGGGATATCGAAGGCAGGTCGATGCCAAGTGTTTTCTCCCACAGAACGATGTGATTGGCGAGGAACACAGGCACCACTATTACGCCGATGTGAAAGAGATAGGACACGGATGAGAAGAAAGGCGTACCCTTCATAATCTGCTTCACCGGTACCACCCAGCTGGCCGCGTCGTTGAGGATCTTCCGCCAGGGAGCGGCGGTGAGACGTCGGCCTTTTTCCGTGACCAGTTCGTAAACCTGAATGACAATATGCCTGGCCAGTCCCAGCGCCATGATCATAAAGGTCAGGGCGAACAGGGGCCCCTTGGCAAAGTCAATCCATTGTTCGATGTTCATGTTTGTCAGCCTCGTTTACACCTGTTGATCCGGTCTTCGATCCGCCGGATCACATTTCCATGAGCGCAGCTTCCTCTTTGCGCTCGGCGGGGGTTTTTCCTCCCGGTATTTCAATAGCTCTCAAAATCAGGTCGTGCAGCCCCATCACCCGGCAGGGCAGCTCGTAATATTCCACCAGTTCCTTGAGCTGCTTCTTGCAGTTAGCGCAGGGAGCGATGACGATATCGGCGCCCGTCTTGGCTAATTGGTCGGCTTTCACCTTACCCCCGATCCGCATCCGATAGTCGTGGATCTCGTCGATCGAAACCAGACCGCCGCCCCCTCCGCAGCAGTAATTGTCCTGGCCCTTCGGCGTCATATCGACAAAGTTGGGGACGAAAGATCTCAGTATCTCGCGCGGTTGATCGACAATCCAGCCCGACCGCGCCACGTTGCAGGGGTCGTGGTAGGTCACCCGTTCGGTTATGATGTTCGGGTCCAGCTTGATCCGGCCTTCCCTCAGGCAGCGAAGCGTGTATTCTATGAAGCTCACCACCGGTTGAGCGGTAGGACCGCCGAACACGGGTACGAAGTCGTGCGCCGAGCGAGAGGCGTGACCACACTCGCCAATCAGGATGTTCTTGCCGCGAAGGCGGGTGACCTCGGCCAGCAACTGTTTGATGATGTTCTCGAGATGCCAGTCGCTGTAGAAAAGCCCGTAATTGATACCGTCGTAATTGGTTGTGCCGATGGTCCACTTATCCCAGTCTCCCGCGGCGTACAGTACGGCAGCATTGCCCATCAGGGTATCCGGTTCCATGAGATAGTCGCTGACGGCACAGAAGAAGACATAATCGCGATCGCTGCGGTCCACCGGAAATTCCATTTTGACGCCGACCATGTCGTTGAGTTCGTCGGACAGGAACCCCAGGGTGTCAAGAAGAGCTTCTTTGGGGACTTTCGATGTATTGTGCGTCTCACCTTCGAGCTGTTCTCGCACGCTCACCTGAAGAGCCTTGGGAACGATGCCGATCAGGCTGAGAATGTAGCGGCCCAGGCGGGTGACCAGGCCGTGGTCGACACCCATGGGACAAGACTGGGTGCACCGGCGGCAGGCCGTGCAACGGTAGAACACTTCCAGCATGTCATCGATAACTTCCTCGGTCAATTCGAACCCGTTCGACAGTCTGGCCTTAATAGCCCCGCCGATGGTGAAATACCTCTTGTAGATTTCCAGCAGGATGTTAGTCCGATAACACGGAATGTCCCTGGGATCGCCCGAGACCATATACACGGGGCAACTGACCGCGCAACGATTGCATTTGGCGCTCGAAGTGCAATAGGAATCGAGCAAGGCCTTGTAGTCTGTGAACTCGAGGACGGCCGCGAAAGCGCGGAGAAGGTGATCGACCCGGTTTTCGGTCACCGGCTTTTCGATATAATAGAACGGAGTTTTTTCAGCGGCGGGTAACGGCACCGAAGTTCCTGGGGCAATATCTTTGGCATCCATCAGCGGTTTTCTCCTAAATTTCTAACCATCACCGCGCAGCGTTGCAAAGAGCGTACCGATTGCCCTTTTGCATGATGGAACAGGGAGGTGTGCGATGCATTTACCGCAGGTTTCGGAGCTCCGCGCGCCCCCCCGTGTGCGGTTGTATCGCATGACAGGCAAGCTTTTACCGGCAGTCGGAGAAATTCGAAACAACTCTTGAAGAATTTTTAGGAAGCGAACAGACCGGCCTTGAGCGGTTTCCCTAAATCGGCCAAAACCGTCGCACTCGTTGCAACGTCTCGTTGCACCGCAACTGTTTCTGAGACACTATGTCGCAGTCAGTGCTGCATCGCAGGGGGCTATTTCAGAGTGATCCAAAACTGGATTCTTGACAGCTGAAGCCGCGAGTGTTTTATTAAGTTATTATTAAACAGCGTTTTACCTCAGAGGGCGAACGGCCAGTCCACGGACCAGTGGTTTCAGGCGTTGCTGCGTTCCTATAATGGTAATCTTTGATAACGTTGCATCGACTCGTCGTTGGCATGCAACTTGCCACTAATGCTGGTTAGTATGGAGATTAACTGATGCAATACGGAATTCCACTGCTTGGAGACCGGGTGGCGCCGCGGTGCACGATCGCCGAGTCGCTGCTGCTCCTGAGCGTAAACCGCAACAAAGTCCGTTCACAGCGGCTTATCGCCATGCACCAGCAGGCCTGGATGGAATTCATCCGCACCCTGCAGGATGCTCAGGTGGACACCCTCATCTGTGGCGGCATATCGCGCAACGCCAAGGAATTGGTGCAGTCGAAACGTATCGAGGTTCTGGAGAATGTGGCCGGATCGACCCAGGAGATCACCGAGGCTCTCCAGTCCGGAAATCTCCGGTCCGGCTTTGGTCTTCAGGAAGATGAGAGCGGGGCCGTTGCGGCCGAAGCCGATTCGACCTCTGAGCTCCGGCCGGAAAAGCCGGCCGTCGACGCAGGCGAACCGAGCGGACGGGTTGAAACGAGGCAGCGAGCCGGGGTGGTGGACTGTCTGTCCTGTCCTGATCGTGTCTGCCTTCGAGGTGAGCCCTGCGACCTCATGAAAGGAACCGAAGTCGCGCCGGGCCAACAGCCGGATCAGCGGATTATGGAATCGGCTATGGACATCGCCTGCGAGGAAGGCCGGACGCTTTGTCGCCTTTCGGAACTGATTTACTTCTGTCTCGACATGAAGTACCGGAAGCTGGGGCTGGCTTTCTGCGTCGATTTACTGGAGCCGGCCGAGATTCTGGCGGGCGTGCTGCGCCGGTTTTTCGAAGTATACCCGGTTTGCTGCAAGGTGGGTGGTTTGCGCGTGACTGATCCGGTCATGAGCAGGCACGGTGAGTCTGACGCCCGGGGACGCGAACACATCGTGTGTAACCCGCTCGGTCAGGCCCGCTATCTGAACGATGTAGGCACCGACTTCAACGTTCTGGTCGGGCTGTGTATAGGCATGGACTGCGCTTTCATCGGGGCCAGCCAGGCGCCGGTAACGACCTTGCTGGTCAAAGATCGCTCGCTGGCCAATAACCCGATCGGCGCCCTTTATTCGGAATACTATTTGAAAGAGGCTACTCGCCCTTCGGTGAGTCTGCCTTGAGAAAAAAACGCCGGAGGGCAGGTTGGCCCGTCCGGCCGCAGTGAGGAAATTCTGATAGGTCAGGAGGAATAGAGCATGACAGTTGTAACCATCAACGCCGTTGGCTTTTGCGCGCATTATTCGCAGCAGGGTGACTGGGCTTTCGATTTCGCGCTGCAGCTTTCACGGCGGCGGGAGACTCCGCTCCACGTCTTTCACTTTCTGTCGGACCCGTACGATCCCAACGACGACCGGGTCGAGCACATGTCGGCCGAGGAGCGGGCCAGGGAAGCTATCTCGAAGGAGAAGGAGCTTCGCCTGTACTACGACCAGCGGGCCGGAGACTACCTCAAAGTCGGTTTCCGTCTGTGTGAGGACCGGGAGTGGACCGAACTGCACCGCTGTCTGGTGATCCGTGAGTTCCAGGTGCTGGTACTCGGCTATGTGGGACCGTCGGCCACCTTTGCCGGTCGGCCGATAGAAGAGTTCGCGCACTCGTTTGTCAGCCCGGTGGTGCTGGTCGGACCGAACAGCCACGACGAGCTTCGCCTCAACTCGAGGGCCGCCCTGATAGCCGACAAGCTGGGGATTCCCGAAGGTACCTGGTCGCTGATCGAACACCAGTCGACCTCAGGCTGATCGTTGAGACAGGTCCCGCCGGCTGCCCCGCCCCGCTCCCGAGCAGATCTGAGAGCGGGCGACGAATGCTTGCGTCGACCGGTGAATTACTATTACTTGAGGCAGGATGACTGAACAGGCCGCGACAATGCACGACGAGTTGAGCAAGATTATATTTAACAGCATCAGCGACGGTGTATTCACCGTCGACCAGAACTGCATTATTACGTCGTTCAATCGCTCTGCCGAAAGGATTACGGGATTCACCTCCCGGCAGGCGATCGGCAAACACTGTTTCGATGTGTTTCGCACCGAAATCTGCCACAAGCAGTGTGCTCTTAAGGACACTCTGAAGACTCGTGACCCGGTGGAGGATGCCCGGGTGACTATCATCACCAAGGACGGTCACGAGGTGCCCATCCATGTGACCACCACGCTGCTCCGGGACGGCGACGACAACATAATAGGCGCTGTGGAATTCTTCAGGGACGTCACCGAAGTAGAGCATCTTCGTGAGCGTCTGGGGCAGAAGAACACGCTGGACGATATCGTGAGCGTAACGCCCAAGATGCAGGAGCTGATTTCGTTGTTGCCAGACGTGGCCACTTCGGAATGCAACGTCCTGATCCAGGGTCCCAGCGGTTCCGGCAAGGAGCTGGTGGCCGAGGTCACGCACAATCTCAGTCCTCGAAGATACGGTCCGTATGTCAAGATCAACTGCGCCGCCTTGCCGGCTCAACTCCTGGAATCGGAGTTGTTCGGTTACGAGAAGGGAGCTTTCACTGACGCCAAGCGGGACAAACAGGGGTTGTTCGGACTGGCCAACGGCGGGACGCTGCTTCTGGACGAGATCAGCGAGATGGCCGCGGAACTTCAAGTCAAACTGCTGCGGGTATTGAATAACGGCGAATACCGTCCGCTCGGCTCCTCAAAAACGCTTATGACCGATGCCCGCATTATCGCCGCGACCAACGCCGACCTTCAGGCGGCCATCGCCCGAGGGACGTTTCGGGAGGATCTCTTCTACCGGATAAACGTCGTCAATCTGAACATCCCCCCGCTGCGCGATCGCCCGGCCGATATCCCGCTGCTGGTCAGTCATTTCGTGAAGGTATTCGGCAAGAAAACGCGCAAGCGCATCCTCGGGCTTTCCCCGGAAGCCCTGGCGGTGCTCCGCAAATACAATTTCCCCGGCAATGTCCGGGAACTTGAAAACGCTATCGAACACGCTTTCATAATGTGTCACGGGCAGGAGATTCAGCTTGAGCACCTCCCGCTCCAGATAGTCCAGCAAAGTGCCGTCACCGGCGGTATCTCCAGCAACCGAAGGGGCGAGAAAGAGATCATTGTCGACGCCCTCCGCCGCCACAAGGGCAACCGGGTGAAGGCAGCGGCCGAACTGGGCGTGCATCGTTCCACGCTCTGGCGGAAGATCCGTTCTTACGATATCCAGGTCTGACCGGCGGCTGAAATCTAAGGCCGCCCGGGGTTCTTTGGCCTTTTGGTCTCACCAAAATCCTGTTATCTTGGAAGTCCTGCGGGTGAATCGCAGCAAATGAATCGGGACCGGTCGATCCGAAGGAAGCAGCAAGACGATGCCGAAAGAAGACCAGAGCAGAGACGTTATCCTTGACAGCGTGGCCGACGGTGTCTTTACGGTCGACCGGCAGTGGCGGATAACCTCGTTCAATCGCGCCGCCGAGAAGATTCTGGGGGTGCCGCGCGATCAGGCGATCGGCCAGCAGTGCTGCGATGTTTTCCGCGCCTCGATCTGTGAATCGGACTGCGCCCTGAAAGAAGCCCTTCGCACGGGTCGACCGGTGGTCAACAAGGCCGTGTTTGTGGTCGATCCCCACGGTCGACGCATCCCCATTTCGGTTTCGGCCGCCCAGCTCAAGGATAAGAAGGGCGAAGTTATCGGGGGGGTGGAGACTTTCCGGGATCTCAGCGTGGTGGAAGAGCTGCGGCGGGCGGTCGACCAGCGCCACACTTTCCAGGATATAGTCAGTAAGAACAAGACGATGCTGGAGATATTCGACATTCTTCCAAGCATCGCCGAGAGCGACTCCACAGTCCTGATCGAAGGCAGGAGCGGCACCGGTAAGGAGCTGATCGCCCGGGCCCTGCACGATCTCTCGCCGCGCCGCGAGGCCCCGATGATCACGGTCAATTGCGGTGCGGTGCCGGACACCCTGCTGGAATCGGAACTCTTCGGCCACAAGGCCGGGGCTTTCACCGACGCCCGGTCTGAAAAGCCGGGACGGTTTGCCCGGGCCGAAGGCGGGACGCTTTTCCTCGACGAGATCGCCGATGTCTCGCCGGCTATGCAGGTCCGATTGCTGCGCGTGCTTCAGGACGGTGTCTACGAACCGCTCGGCGGCACCGAGTCGATAAAGTCGAACGTGCGAGTAATCGCCGCCTCCAACCGACGCCTTGAAACCCTGGTGAAGAAGGGTGTGTTTCGGGAGGACCTCTTTTACCGGCTGAACGTCCTCAAACTGACCCTGCCGCCTCTCAAGGATCGGCGTGAGGACATCCCATTGCTGGTGGATCACTTTATTCGCCGCTTCAACCTCACCAAGAACAAAGTAATCGACGGGTATTCGCCGGAGGTTCTGGCGGCCCTGATGCAGTACGATTACCCCGGCAATATCAGGGAGCTCGAGAATATCGTCGAGCACGCTTTTGTTCTCTGCCGGGGCAGTATAATCGAACCTGACTGCCTGCCCTCAGATTTCCTCGCCCGGTCCGGCAGCGTTACCTCCCGCCCGGTAGCCAGTGTGGATGATTTTGAGCGCAAACTGATTGAAGAAACACTGACCAAACACCAGTGGAACCGGACCCGGGCGGCAGCCGAACTGGGCATGCACGCCACCACGCTGTGGCGGAAATTGAAGAGGCTCGGGATTACGCCACCCTCTCCGTAAATATTGCACTAATGCAATAGCATTGCATGCAATGATTGCATAGATGCAATCATAAGTGGCTTACTGGTAGATCTCCCGTCCCGCAGCTCTTTACGTAAGCTATTCTCCAACAATATAATACGAATTTTGTTTGGGATCTGCCAACTCTGGCACGCCAGTTGATTGTACCGTGGCAGAGGAATTATGAAGATTGGTATTACAGTATGGCAGGACCGGGTATCCCCGGTCTTGGACACGGCGCAAAGCCTTCTGATTATCGAACTGGCGGATAAGAACGAGGTGTCAAGGCAGCTTGTCGGGATACCGAATCTCCCGCTGGCCCAGAAGGCTCAATTTGTCGGTCACACCGGACTGGACCTGTTGATCTGCGGCGCGGTTTCGAATTACCTGGAGCGTCACCTGGTGTCGCGAGGTATCGAGGTGTTGCCGTGGATACGGGGGTCGATTGATCGCGTGTTGGCCGCTTACTGTCACGATCAACTTGAGGACAACAGCTTTCAACTGCCCGGTTGCCTGGGCCGGGGTCGCCGGCGACAACGGGGCCAGCGCGCTGGAAGATGCGTCAGGCGCGGCAAGAGGAGACAGGAGGACTTATGAAAATCGCAGTTGCCTCTGTCGGGTCAGAATCCGGCAGTACGGTAGAAGAACGATTCGGCCGGGCGCCGTACTTTGTTATTCACGACACTGATTCGAGCGCCTACACTTGCCTGACCAACACCGGCAACGCCGCTGCGGCCCACGGCGCCGGCACCGGGACGGCCCAGGCTATCATCTCACACAAGGTGGACGTAGTCGTGGCTGGCAGGTTCGGTCCGAAGGCGGAAGCTGTCCTGAGTGCGGCCGGTATTAAGATGCTGGCCTGGTCGCAGGGCACGGTGGAGCAGGCGGTCAAAGTAGCGCTGAGCCAGAACGTCGGCTGAGACATAGATAGAGAAGTGAGAAAGGATTAAACCATGATACAACCAGCAGGTTCATCGGCAGGACCTTCCCGGGGCAGGGGTTTTCGAAGATGCCTCCGGGCCGGCATGGGCAGTCGGACCGGCCGAGCCGTGGGCGTGTCTTCCGTGCTGGTACCGATCGTCAGTTACGTCGTCTATGATCTGCAACAGCCCGACAGCACGGTGAAGAGACTCGCCTCGGCGGTGGCCGACAGGTTCATTGGCTGGCGCGATAACCGTCGCCGGCTGACGGACATCTCGGACAAGGTCGAGGTGATCGAAAAAGAAGATGAAGATCAGGCGCGGTAGCCGTCCGAGCGACCCGATACCGCCTGATTGAGCAATATGTGGACGCAATGAAAGGAGCACGATAATGCCACGAGGAGATAGGACAGGACCCGCCGGAATGGGTCCGTTGACCGGACGAGGCGCCGGCTTTTGTGTGGGCGCCGGAGTCCCCGGCTACATGAATCCCGGGTTTGGCCCGGCCGCCGGCTATGGATTCGGCGGAGGCCGCGGTTTTGGCCGCGGTATGGGCGGCGGTATGGGCGGCGGCCGAGGCTGGCGCCACATGTATTACGCCACCGGTGTGCCCGGTTGGGCCCGCGGGCGGCAGTATGTACCGGTGCCGCCGGAAGCGTTCGAAGAGAGCTTCGACGCCCGCCAGGAGACAGCTTACCTCAAAGCGCAGGCGAAGCAGTATCGTCGGTCGCTGGAGGAGATCGAGCAGCGACTCGACGAACTCGAGAAGCAGCAACGGGAGGAGGCTAAGTAAATGCTTACACGCCTGTACTCGTTGGAAGTCCGTCATCTCAGCCCCCGTGGAGGCGGGGGAGGCGCCGGCGGCGGCCAGGGCGGAGGAC
>Ga0272444_10004659_pt1 | contig 12055 bp, 11 predicted proteins | sample SSMForm13_FD_201033 | JGI IMG/M metagenome (GOLD analysis project Ga0272444, IMG submission 201033) | Marine sediment archaeal communities from Little Sippewissett salt marsh, Falmouth, MA, United States - SSM-Form-13 | ecosystem: Environmental > Aquatic > Marine > Wetlands > Sediment ... | reverse complement strand
CCCAATCTTCAGGCCATTAAAGGATATCTGATCGATATCGAAAGCAAGCTGGGACGGATGAAAGGCGGCCTCGATGATATCAGATTCCGGCTGGCCGAAATCGAGAAGGCGGTCGCGGCGCAGTTCGATGATGACGGTGTTTCGGCCGAGATCAAATCGATTCTGTACCCCATCCGCGACAAATACGCCGCCGAACTGAAATCATTCAATGACCTGTTGACCCTCGTTGACGGCAAGGTCGAGGCCCTCGATCTGGTGACCGGCGAACATCGACAGGCCGCCCTGGGCACATCCAGCAGCGATGTCCAGCCCGGCTTTCATAACCATGCCTCCTTCGATAGTTTTCTGCGGCTGATATCATCGAAATGGAACAAGGTCCCTCTCAGCGAAAAGGATGCCCTGCGGCAGGCCGCTTTTTACTATCGCCGTGCCTACGAGGGAGGACGGGAAATCGGCGATGGCAACCAGAAAATACAGGCTTCATATCTGATCGCGGAATTATCCCGGCGGATAGACGATTTCGATACCGCCAAGGAGTATTTCAACGCCACTATCCGCGCCGGCCAGGAATTTATCTATAAAAATCGCAACGACCAGAGCCGCACCGCCCTGGCCCGAAAAATTCTGGAACTGGCCATCGAGCAGGGACGCATGAATCTGGCCGAGGCCAAAACCGCGGGATAAAACATGTCGAAGGTCGTCACATCATATAAGCAATTCCCCCTGCAACTCTGGGATAGAATCGAAATATCCGTTTCCCGGGGTGACCGGAAAGGTATGTATGTGGCCCGGGTCGAGGATATCGGCCACGATTCGCTCAAGGCTACTCGTCCCGATTTTATCGGCGGCTACAAACTGCTGACCGGTCCGGTCGACGTGATGGTCAGTTTCATGAGACCGGACGCCATGTATCAATTTACGGCACGACTGAGAGCCATAGCCAATTCCCGAACCGAACAGGTTGAGCTGTACAATCCCGGTGAAATCAAGAGAGTCCAGCGACGCAATTTCGTCAGGATCAACCGGTCGCTCGAGTTGAAATATCGTCTCGTAAAAAAGGCCGGCGCCGAATCTCTGACCGGAGAATCAGGGTGGATAAACTCCTGCACGGAAAATATCTCGGCCGGGGGAATGTTGATGAAAGCCAATGATGGAATCCAGGTCGATGATTTATTGCTGATGCGAATCGAGATCCGGGAAGCCATAACGCCCGGTCTGGTGATTGCCCGGTGCGTTCGTCTGGTCGAAAAAGAAGACCTGATCTATGCCGGAGTGGCCTATATCATCCGTGAGGAATTGCCGCGGCATTTTTCCCGCTCCGAAATTGCCGAACTGCCCGAGGGGGTCGACAGGTTCGACCGGCTTTGCCAGAACAAGCTGGTCCAGTCCATTTTTACCGAGCAAATCAAAGAACGGCAGAAAGGATTGATCTGATGACGACCGAAGTGACCTTTATCCCGGTCGGGGAAATCGATCAGGCCGCTCTGATCGGCGGCACCATCCGTATCCGGACCGAACAATTTCCCGGGCGTACCCTGACCAGCCGGATCATCGGCGTTGCCGGCGACAATCTGCTGATCGATCGTTCCGGTTCGGGGGGACTGATAAGCCAGTTGATCGGTAAACAGGATGTCGAAGTCCACCTGACCTACAAGGGTCAGCCGACCGTCTTTCATTCCCGGGTAAGCAAGTCCCCGGGCGGTAAAATACAGATTCCGCTGGCGGAACGGATTATCCCCAACATCCGGCGGGAATTCACGCGTTACAACCTGGCCCGGCCGGTCCGCCTGACTTATTTCGACGGCAACCGTGTGGCCGGGGTTCGGCTGAATCGGCTGAAATGGCTGGAAACGGAAACGAAAAATATCTCCGGCGGCGGTATGCTGGTGGAATTACCCATCCTGCCTCCGGATTACCATTATCTGGTCATGCACCTGGATTTCGATCAGCTCGAACTTCCCGGTCTTCTGGCCGGGCGTATCCGACACGGCCGGGCCGAACGAAACCGCCGCTATCTGGCCGGAGTCGAGTTTATCACGAAAGAAACATATATGAAAAAACTGCCCCCGTCGCTTGTCCGCAATCTGCCCGAAGGGATTTTTGAAGTCGACAACAAAACCAGGCAGGCACTCGATGAATTTCTCTGTAAATACTATCAGGATAATAAAGCAAAGGATTTGCACCATGAATGACAAACCGACTAAAATCATCTCCGAAATCGACCTGGGCGATAACATCGTCTCGGTCAAGCCGCCCTTTCGCATGGAAGAGGATAAAAAAAGACGCTATATTCGACTCGAAATCTCCGAGCCGATAGCGCTGGTGGTCATGAAGGATCGCGACGGGGGCTTCTGGCCCGATGGTGACGGCGCCGGCCATGAAGGCCGAATTCTCAATATTTCCGCCGGCGGTGTCCTTGTCGAGGGAACCGGCGCGATCGAGGAGGGAACCCTGGTCGTGATAAAACTGTCGCTCCATGATGTTGAAATTATCGATAATATCATCGGCCTCGTCAAAAGGAGTGAACTCGATGGTGATGCCTGGCTGACAGGGATCGAATTCCTGCCCCGGGAATGCCTGGCCGACCACTTCAGCGCCGCGGAGTTGAACCTGATTCCCACCGAACTGGCCTCGTTCGGTGAACAACTCAGAAAAACCCTGAACCGCTACGTCTACTATCGGCGCGTGTCCGGAGGAGACAGGTAATATGCCGCCATCCCGCCTGATATTGCCTTTTGTCTGCCTGCTCCTCGTTTTCGCCGCCGTTGAGACTTCGGCGCAGGAGGGGATAGCCGTAAGTTTCAGCGTGGCAGCCAATCCGTGGGCCGATTCCCGGCTGGAAAACAAGCTCTGTTATCAACTCTCCGCCATAACGCATATACCGGTCAGTACAGGCACTTATCGAACAGCTGCCCGGCCGGAATTTTCCGAACTGGTCTCATGGGCTCGCCGGGGAAATAATCGCCTGCTGTTCGATATCAGGATCGATCGAATCTACCTGGAAAAGCGCAAGATGACCCTGTTTCCCGAGCTGATCTTTCGCTACCGGCTTTACGCCGTGGCCGAAGGCACTATGAGGGTTTTCGACCTGAAGAGAAATCGCCTTCTGGAAAATGTCACTGTCACTGAGGAAATCAAGGCCAGCGACCGATGGCAGGCGGTCGATGACGAACGCGACGATCCCGGTCTGGCCGTCCCGGCCGATGAAAAAACGGTCCTGTTCGATCATCTCGAGGAAAAAACCGCCCGATTGCTCTACGAAAAAATAAAAAAGGTAATAAGAGGTGTTCGCTTTGACGAAAATTGATGATTCATCCGCGGCACCAATCAGCCGCTTCTGGAGCAAAATCAATCTCATGGCCGAGATTGCCGCCGTCTTTCGCAACCGTCGGCCCCGAGGCGCCAGCTATCAGAAAGCCCTGGAGATGATCCAGAGCGTCGTACCGTACGACGGAGCCGCCCTGCACCTGCGCTCGACCAGAAATAACCGCCTCGAACTGCGTTGTATCTGCGGACGCCGTTTCGGAGTCTTCGAAGTTATGCCGACTGACCCGGCTGACGGGATTATCGGGAAACTGCGCGTCGAAAACGAAACCGCCTTGCTGTCGCGCCTCGATCGCCTGGAAACTCCCGATGACGAAAGCCAGGGGGCCTGTTTGATTATTCCCATGATGATCGAGGAAACCCTGATCGGTACCGTCAGCTTCGCCATGGCCGACCGCCTCGCCCTCCGCGATAAGGATATCAAGCTGCTGTCGATAATCGCCGACCAGATCGCCATTTCGATCGAAAGGTCGGCCTATCAGAAAAAACTCGAAAAACGGAACGCCCAGCTGCACCGGACTCAGAAAGACCTGCGGGCCGCCCAGCAAAAAGTGATCGATATCGAACGGCTGAAAGCGGTCCGGCAGCTGGCCGTATCCATCAACCATGAGATCAACAATCCGCTGTCGGTAATCACCGGAAACGCCGAGTATCTACTCTATGTCTATGGTGAACTCGATCCCAAAATCGTCGACCGGCTGAAAATAATCGAACACGAGGCCCTGCGTATCGCCGGGATCAATCGCCGTCTGCTGGAAATCCAGGACCTGGTAACCGATCCGTACATTCAGGATGATGACGCCGTCTGGATGCTCGATATCCGGAAATCGTCGGCGGGGAGCCAAAAATGAATATGACCTCATCCACTCTGCCCGGCCGGATCGAAACCGGTCTTTTCGATCAGTCGCCGGAGCCTTATCCGCTGGGCTGCTTTATCGCCGACATGAAAGGCCATCTCAACTATATCAATGATGAATTACTCCAGGTTGTCGGCGCCGATTCCCGGGGCGAGACGTCCTTTGAAACCATTGATGATTTCGAAACCATCCTCCAGTGCCGGCTTCCCGATTCCATCGATAATGTTCTCGGCGGCCGCAATTATCGGCTCCGGGAACACCGTTTCCGCGATCGGCAGGGCCAGGAAAGAATCGTCAGTCTGCACCTGAGTCCGCTCAGGAACCGGGCCGATGAGGTGACCGGGTGCCTGGGCGTCGTCCTTGATATAACCGGATCGTTTCGTCATCGCCTGGGCCTGGCCGCTACCATCTCGGAGCTTTCCATCATTCTGCAGATTTCCGAAGCTCTGGCCTCGACCGCCACCCTGGATGCCATCCTGAAAATTATCCTGACCGGGGCTACCGCCAACCAGGGACTCGGCTTTAACCGCGCCTTTCTGTTTTTACTCGATACCGACCGGAAATATCTCAGGGGAGAACTGGCCGTCGGACCGGCCGGCCCGGAGGAGGCCGGACGAATCTGGTCGCGACTGGCTCAACAGGAAAAAACCCTCAAGGAAATGCTGCATGACTATACCGTCAGCGAAGACAACGCCGGCTTCAGCCTTTCCTCGCTGATCAGCGACTGGCGAATTCCGCTCGACGATGGTTCCTTTTTCGCGCGCGCCCTGGTCACCGGTGAGAGTCTCCATGTGCGCCGGTCCGATCATCCCGACCCGGCCTCCCTGGAAATCCTCGATCGCCTGCGGACCGATCACCTGGCCGCCGCGCCGATAATCAGCAAGGGCGGCCAGCTGGGTCTGCTCGCCGCCGACAATCAGATCACCGACCGACCTGTCGACAACTCCAAGGTGAAGCTTTTACAGGCACTGGCCAACACCGCCGCCGTGGCTGTCGAACGCTCGCTGCTGTACGATAATCTGAAAGAACACGCCGTCGAGCTGGAAAAAAAGAACCGCCTTCTGGCCGAAACCCAGGAACAGATCGTCCGTTTCGAGAAAATGTCGATTATCGGTGAACTGACGGCATCGGTCGCGCACGAGCTGCGCAATCCCCTGACCGTCATGGGCGGCTTTGCCAACCTTATGCTCTCCGGGGGATGTCATGAAGATACCGCCGAGTATCTGAATATTATCGTTACGGAAGCGAAACGGGCCGAAAAAGTCCTTCATCAGGTCCTCGACTTTTCCCGAGCCTGCCGCAATGACGCCCGCGAGGTCGATGTCAACCTGCTCGTTTCACAGGCGGTGGCTCTCCTCCAGGCCCGCTGTCACCATCATCTCAAAAATCCCGTCGTCAACCTGTCGGAAAACCGTCTGATGATCCGGGGGAACGCCGACCAGCTGCTCCACGCCTTTTTCCATTTTATGTATCTGGCCGTCGACGAGGTGACCGATGAATGCACCATGACCCTCGAAACCCTGGCTGAGAAGGATATGGCCCGGATGAAGATCGGGTTCCGGGGCGGCGACGACGCCCGCGGTCGGATCGTCACCACCCTGAAGCAGATTTTCGGATCGCCGACAGGAACCAACAGACTGCCGGTAATTGTCGCGGGCGAGGCCATCAAATACCATGGCGGACACTTCGGGGTCGAAGGAACCCGCGATAATCTACCCAGAATATATGTCGATCTGCCCCTGTTAAAAGGAAACGAAAATGCGTAAGATTTTAATCGTCGATGATGACAACCATATCCGAAGGTTGTATGATGAATTTTTCACGCGGGCCGGCTATCGGGTGTACACCGCCGCCGATGAAACCGAGGTGTTCAAGCTGGTCGCGACCGAAAAGTTTGTCGCCGTTATCCTCGATATCGAACTGGAAAAAACCAGCGGCCTGTCTGTCATGGAACACCTGAAGACGGATTACCCGGATATCCCGGTTATCCTCAACACCGCCTACACCACCTATAAATCGGATTTTCATACGTGGCTGGCCGATGCCTATTTCGTAAAATCTTCGAACCTGGAATCCCTGCGGGAAAAAATCGAGGAGATTGCCGCTTATGACGCAAGAACCGAACAAGCCTGACGGCCGCGGCGAACGTGACCTGGTGGACGAGGTTACCACCCTGGCCGAGGAAGTCAAAATAAAGGCGCTTAACCTGGCCATCAGTCTGGCCAAGTCCAAAGAAAACACCCGGGAACTGAGAGTCCTGGAACCGGCCTTCACGAAACTGATCAACGGTTCCATGGATGTCATCCGCGAGGTGACGGTGATTGTCAGGGCGTACTGCAGCGAGGAGGCCATGGTGAGCGAATCGCCGTCCGCCTTCGGCCAGTTCGATCGTATCGAGCGGTCGCTTAATGACATTCACCGGCTGAGCCGCGAAGTGCTCGGGGCTATCACCCAAATCAAGAAAAAACAGACGGGAGTCGATAAATATAACTAAATCCGCCAATCGTTTTTGGATGAGGAGTAGTCTGCATTATGGATACGAAAAAAATCGAACAGCTGGCCGAGCGGCGGGGCCGCCCCTTCAAGGTGCTTATTGTCGATGATGAACCGCGGGTCCGCGAGGTCTTCAAGGAATTCTGCGAGGCCACCAGATCCGTCGAGGTCGACCTGGCCGAAAACGGCGTCGAAGCCGTCGAAAAAATCAGGGAAACCGATTACGATCTGGTCACCATGGACCTCATTATGCCCGAAATGTCGGGCGTCGAAGCCGTGACACGAATCAAAGAAGCCCGCCCGCACCTGCCGGTAATCGTTATCACCGGCAACGCCACCGAACGGCTGATCAAACAAGCCGGCGTCGAGGGCGCCAGCTCGCTTCTCTACAAACCGGTCCTGATGGCCAATTTTGTCGATGAAGTTATCGCCACCTTCGAAAAAAGCATGACCGGCACCGCCAAAGCCTGAGTCAAGAGTGGCCTTAAAGCCCGCCCGGAGATGCCCCTCGTCTCCGGACGGGCTGCCATCTGCCCCCGGGATCACGATCGTAGCCTTGTCCCGGAAACCGGCCCCAATCGAACCTAGCACCGAACCGGCGACTTCATGCCATCAGAAATATCTTTTATCAGAAATCTCTCTTATCAAAAATATCTGTTGTCAGAAATATCTTGAAATTATCGCCGTATTGGCTATATTCAGTCTTGTCGGATTTAAGGGGAGAGGTGGCCGAGTGGCTGAAGGCAGCTGCCTGCTAAGCAGTTGAACGTGAATGCGTTCCCTGGGTTCGAATCCCAGCCTCTCCGCTGATATCATCAGTTTTCGCCTGTCGGTCTGCCATATCATGCTTTTGTCCCAAAGTAATCCAGGTTCGATATGTGTCCCAGATACCACGCTGATTTTTTCGTAGCGGCCTCGCGCCGTTTTTTTATTCCCTAAAACGGCTGAATTGACCACTTCCATAACTATGGAGGGCAAATGCCGTGTATCGTTTAACGCTCTAAAACCTGCCAGAACGGGCAGCCGATTCGAGGCATCGGGAGCTGCTGGAATCGTTTTATTTCCGTTGTAGAATGAAGAACCTTAGCGCCGCGTCGCTAAAAAACCTGTCGGACCGGCTTCTTTATTTGATGAGGTACGCCGATTCAATCGGGAAGACCCTGGCGACCTTGACTCAGAAAGAGATCCAGGATTACATCTTGATCGTGATCAACAAGAACGTCCTGGCGACGGTAAACGGTCGGGTGGCGGCCTATAAGGTTTTCTATAATTATCTTCATGAAGAGGGGCTGCTGAAATCCGATCCGTCAAAACGACTGAAAAAGATCCGGGAGCCGCGAAAAGTTAAGCCGGTGGTCTCTCCAGAAGATTTCGGGAAGATACTATCGAAAATCAGTCGCAAGAACTTCTATGGCGTCCGGAATTTCTGTATGCTTCTCGTTACCTATGACGGGATGCTTCGGATAAGTGAGTTGACCGGACTGAGGATCGAGGATGTCGACCTGGAAAGCCGTTTGATCCGCGTGGAAGGGAAGGGTAATAAACAAAGGTTTGTCCCGATCTCGATCAAAACCGCCAGGGCGATTCACTCCTGTCTACTCCGGTTCCGAAAGAAATTTGATAGCCAATGGCTCTTTCCGCAAAAGAGTCCCTTGAATATCTCTTGCCCTCTGCGTAATTTGCTTTTTGCACTGAATTTCTCAGGAAATACAAAGCGGTTCAGGAAACTCTGTATCCCCTGAACCGCCTTGTAATATATTATGCCTCTGTACCAATTAATAACAAGATAAATCTTCGCCGTCGAAGTAAAGATTCTCAATAATAGCCGTAACATCCATAATGTTAATGTCGCTGCTTCCGTTAACATCGGCCGCATCCATTGGCTGCGGCTCAGGTCCATTGTCATATAGATAGGCAATTATATATGTTATATCGATTATATTTACAACCAGATCAGCGTTGGCATCGCCGCAAACATATTCTACGCATTCGTAAGAGACTACGCTAAAATCATCAATTCCGGCTTCGACAACCGATCCGTTATTGAGGTCGGATACGTCAAATCGGACTCTCATTAGGGCGGTCAATTGTAAGATATCCCCGGCCTTAAACGAGTGTTCAAACCAACCTCCACTTGCTTGATCAACCGGACCAACCGTCTCGACCAATGCCCAATTAGCGCCGTCATCATTGGTAATGTAGACATACATTTCATCATTATTAGGATCGTCGCCAAAGCTATTTGAATACCATCGTGCATAATGAATCGTGGCGTCTCCTGAAGATAGATCGAATAGGGGAGAAGTAAGTATAGTCGTGCCGTCGTCAACATCTGAATTACCGTCGACATTATCAGTAAGGAAACACTGTCCCGATCCGTCAAAATCATAAGGAGGATCACCGCGATCACCACCTCCAGCAGGTATTCCTCTATCCCAGGCACCATCAGAAACGGTACCCGACACGGTCCAACCCTGGTTTGACTCGAAATTGTCGACCATAATTGTTGTTACGTCGCTGGCGACTATCGGGCAGAACGGTAAGTCAGAATCCGGATAATAAATCGTGCCTGTCTCGATTTCATCGGCCGAAAAATAAAACTCCAACGTATCATTGCAGCCTACTGCTGGAAGATTCGCCTCGTAACGATTGGGCGAAAATTCAGTCATATTTAGGGATTGAACCACACCGCCGTTCAATATATAATGAAGCTGACCGCTTCCACCTACGGGAACGCCTTCACCTATGCCGGATACAACCACTTCAACCTCATTGGTTTGTCCGGGTGGAATGGTTTCCGGGATTCCATTAGGATATGAAAACGCCAGGCTATTAACGCCCCTGATTGAAATGGTTGGATCGCCAAACAGATTAAGCTCATAGTAACACCAACGCATACAACCATCACCGATTCGATAAAGATTATCTTCTTTAGAATCATGATTGGCCCGTCCAATTTCCGGTTTTGCCTCGACCGGATTAAAAACCGCATCCCAGAATTCACGGTTAAATCTCTGCGACGGTCCATCGGTGCTATAACCCGTGCCCCATCCATAACGAGCGTTCATTATAGCCGCAAAGCCCCCAAAGTCGGTCTTGATATTCATATACTCCGCCCAGCAATCGGTTCCGTCTAAATGTCCGGCAAGGCAGGTTTGGGAATATACAAAGCACAAGTCGTCATTTGTCAGATCATAGTAAACATCGGAATCAAAAAGCTTCATAGCATAATCGGGGCTACCATGTCCAAGATGATTAACGATATGTTGTCCGCTATTGATTCTGTTGATAATTTCCGATTGCGGCCAGTTATTGCCAGGCCAGTCATAATCATAAAGCTTGTCAATCGTATATTGATCGGAAGGAATACCAACTGTTGTGTAGCCATTGGAACTGCTTCCATCCTCCAGTTCATCCATATAGGCATTGGCATAATCGCCAATACCACCGAACCCAAGATGCTCGCCTACCAGCAATACTTTATCTGTTTTTGTATGCTGTTTGGTTAAATACCATATTGTTTTGTCAACGAAACGGTCTGCTTCTGCCGTGTTTCCGACCGATGCACGGCCTACATAAACTTCGGCAATAAGGTCAACATCGCCGCCGCCTTCGCCGTCATTTGGCTCGCCCCAATAGGTGTCGCCATCATTGTTATAGCCGCCATCAAGGCAGGCATAATAGATATCGGAAGGCATATTGTATTCTACATCGCCACCTTCATAAGACAGGACATATAGATCCTTGGCCGCTATTATGTCATCATCTGCACCAATGATAACATATTCGATACCATCGGAAAGGTAACGCTCTCTTATATAATCCCGTATGTCATCGGGAGAACTGCTGCCAATATCGTCGGTGGTATGAATCTCGGTTAATATCCCGGTTGTATCGTGGTAATCTTTCAATGGCTGAAATGATCCGGCCAGAGTTGCGGTTGTAATAATCAGCATATCATAGCTTCGACTCTTAATTGCTGGGGCTGCCCAATAGCTAGCTACTGTTTCCGGATTATCTATCATAGAATTGATTTCGGATTCATCTTTTGAATATCCGCGGTATAAATCGGTCTTGCGATCGGATTTTACTGTATTGACAATTACCCTTAAACTGGAGAAATAATCAACTGCACCGGATTGCGGATGATACCGTACCGGATGTAACTTTAAGGTGAGTATTGAATAACCCCGAAAACTCTGAATCCCGATGTTCTCGTATAGCATTTCAGGAAAATGATGATTGGAACCATACACCGCCGGATTGGGTACGGGCGGTCGTACAGCGGATGGATCAGATGACAATCTCACCGGTATTCCGACCGGCTCGATATGAAATCCGGTTCCCAATGAAATGTGATCATCTATACTAATTTCTATGCTGGAAACGTCGGTTCCATACGGAATCAGTATTCGAGCACCAAGTGCCGGCAGAGACGGATCCCCCGGATTACCGCAATTGGGAACATCTTTCATTACAACCCTATCGAATACTTGTCCCCCCAAACTGATATTTTCAATTTGAGGAGTATCGAATCGATACTCAATAGTTATTGGTTCAGCAGAAGAGATTACGAAAAAACCAAGTAGTGTTGACAAACACAATAGAAATACTCTCATCATACCCCCTGAATCTGTTTTATGTGATTAATCTTCGATGTCAATAACGTAATCAATTTGGCAAGTCGTTCATAAGCAGTTAATTATCATAATATACACCGAATTTAAATTGTTGTCAACACTTATTGTTGATGCTCTAGGAGTGATTCTGTCAAGGGAGTAGTGTAATTTCTTTTCTGTAAAATTGTCAGATTTTATTTCTGGAGGGAATTGAGAATAGGTTTGATAAAGTGGGTTACTCTCACACTCCTTTAAAAGAGCCTTATCAAAAGAAAGGAGGCAAGAGACGACCCACGAAAAGGAATCTACAACAGTGGCCAGGAGACAATATCGGTTTTATTACAAGGACCGCTGGCTAAGCCGTTTTTCTCAAATAAGTTCGAAGTCCTTCAACCAGAGGACGCCTCTTCGCTGAATTTTCGATGCCCCGGTTGTGAAACAGGTCTTCTAAAAACAATTGGAGCCTGAATTTCAGCCGAAAAACTCTGTCTGTAGCGGCATCAACCTCGCCGTTTCCCAATCCGCCACCTGGCGCAAAATTGCAAGCCTCAAAAAATCCAACATCACCTTCCCCGCAATTTTGGCAGATAATTCTATCCAGAACCAATGGCAATTCAGGTTTCTCACAACTTGAAGGTTTCCTCCAGCTCGTGTCGCGAACGGCACCACCTATGTCAATAATCACTTGCGGGTGGGGGGCAAATTTAATATATTCCCGGAGTTAAGTTGTCTTACATAATTTATGAAATAACATTAATACAT
>Ga0272444_10004657_pt1 | contig 12055 bp, 15 predicted proteins | sample SSMForm13_FD_201033 | JGI IMG/M metagenome (GOLD analysis project Ga0272444, IMG submission 201033) | Marine sediment archaeal communities from Little Sippewissett salt marsh, Falmouth, MA, United States - SSM-Form-13 | ecosystem: Environmental > Aquatic > Marine > Wetlands > Sediment ... | reverse complement strand
GCTTCAAGGAGGGAACCGCGCCCACCGCCTACACCAAGCGCCCCGGCGAGGTGACCGAGCCGGAGGAGTTCTACAAGTCCGGTATGTAGCTCTCGGCCGTCTTCGGCCGTTGGCCCACCGGCACCCCTGCCGCCGCGCCTGACGCCGCGGCCTGCCCATTGTAAAAACCCGCGTGCCGATGGCGATCGGCACCCGTTACCTGCGCGTGCGCCCTGGCCGTCGTTTGGGTCAGGGGCCTTGCCGGGCGCGGCGCGCAACAGCCGCCACGCCGGCTGAAGGCCAGCAGCGTGATCCTGCAACCGGAGAGAGGTGCGAAATGGAACTGCCCAAAGTCGAGGTTAAAAAAATTCTCTACGCCACGGATCTTTCCGAAAGCGCCCGCCGCGCTTTTGCCTATGCCGTGAGCCTGGCCAACCTTTACAAGGCCAAGATCACCTTCCTGCATGTGATGAGCGAAGACCCCGGAATGGATTCCAAGCTGGCCGGCTACATCGATGCCGAGAAGTGGGAGGAAATCAAGCGCCGGAATGAAGAGGATGCGCGCAGCATCCTGATCGGCAAGCAGCGCAACAGCGGGCGCAGCGCCATCGGTGAGGCCTTGGGACAGTTTGCCGAAGCGGCCCGGGCCGAACAGGACTTCGGGATGGACGAGATCGTGGTCAAGCGCGGAAACCCGGTGGATGTCATCCTGGCCCAGGCCGAGGAAAGCAACTGCGACCTGATCGTCATGGGCACCCACGGCCACGGCCTGATTGCCGACGCCGTGATGGGCAGCACCGCCCGGCGCGTGCTGCGAAAATCCAGAAAGCCCATACTGGTGGTGCGTTTGACGGAGGAGTGAACCCGACGGCCGGCCTCCCGCAACAATCTGGCCCGGGTGCATGGAGCCCCTGTAAGTGTCCAGTGCCGCGGCCGGCGCCCAGGTGCAAGGCCGCCAGGGGGCCGCTGTCTATCCGGAGGGTGCCTCCAGCCGCTCTGCGGTCACCGCACTCAGCCCCAGCCGGTCGTCGGGCAGCACCTGAATGCCGTCCAGGTCGAAACGGCGCCGCAGGATTTCCAGGTTGCGGTTTTTGTGGCCCCGTAGGCGCGCGGCCGACCGCGGGTGAACCCGCAGGCAGACCGTCCCGCCGGCCGCGGAGGCCCGGGAAAGGCAGGCGCTGGCGCGGTCCAGAAAAACCTCCGACAAAACCAGGTGGCCAAAGGCCGGGTGGTAAGGTCCGGCCAGGACGGCCCGGCCGTCCTGCAGATCCGCGGCGTCCTGAAGCCCCATGCGGATGATGGGGATGCCGTGCGCCTGGAAGAGACGATAGAGGTCTTTGACGGTCGCGACACAGCGCGCAAGGGACCACGGCGCGTAGCGCCCCCGCCGGTAGGCGAGCGCCAGCCGGCTGCCGCGGAGCACCAGTGTCGGGTAGATGCGTACGAAATCCGGCCCCAGCCGGGCGGTTGCCTCGCCCGAGGCCAGGCTGCGGGCGTGGCTGTCGCCGGGCAGCCCCACCATCAGCTGGGCCCCGATCCGATACCCCGCCGCTTTCAGGCGAACCATGGCCGCGGCGCTGTCGCCGGCGCTGTGGCCGCGGTGGGCCAGGGTCAGCACCCGGTCGTTCATGGACTGCACCCCGAGTTCGATGGCGGCGACCGTGAAGGGGGCGATCCATTTCAGCCGGCGGGCGTCAACGCTGTCGGGGCGGGTTGAAAATCGGATGCCGGCCGCCTGGCCGGCGGCGACATAGCCCTGGGCAAGCGTCAGCAGTTCTTCCACCAACGCCTGTTCAAGTCCCAGGAAATTACCGCCGTAGAAGGCGATCTGGGTTTCCCCGCGGTGCGCGTCGCGGTAGCCCAAAAACCGCTCGATCTGCCGTCGAAGGGCCGCTGGCTCCGGGACGCCTCGGGGCTTGCCGCTGATGTGGCGCTGGTTGCAGAAGGCGCATTGGAAAGGGCAGCCGGCCTGGGGCAGAAACAGCGGGACGATAAACGGCCGTGGCGGGCCTTCGGCCATTCCCCCCGCTGTGGGCCGGGGGGTCTCAGGCCTGTTCACCGAGCTTTTCCAGTGCGCTGCGGGCGGTGGCCTGTTCGGCCGATTTTTTGCTTTTCCCGCTTCCGGTGGCCTGGAAGGTGCCGATGGTCACCCGCGCGATAAAGGTTTTGTCGTGATCCGGGCCCGTTTCTGCAATCACCTCGTAGAACGGTGTGATTTTGTGATGGTGCTGGGCCATTTCCTGCAGCTGACTTTTATAGTCCCGGCTCAGGGGGGCCTCCGCGGGCGATTGCAGCAGGCCTGAAAAAAACCCGCGGACCAGCGTGCTGGCGGGCGTAAAGCCACCGTCCAGGTAAACGGCCGCGATGACGGCCTCCAGTGCGTCGGCCAGAATTGAGCTTTTTTCGCGGCCGTTGTTTTGCAGCTCGCCTTTGCCCAGTTGGAGATGCGAGCCGATCGCCAGCTGCCGGGCAATCGCGGCGAGCTGGGTCTCGTTGACCAGCTGGGCGCGCTTGCGCGAAAGTTCACCCTCCCGCCAGGCTGGAAAACGCGCCATCAGCAGGTCGCTTACCACGAGATTCAAAACGGCGTCACCCAGAAATTCCAAGCGCTGGTTGTCTTTCAGGGCCGGGCCGGCTTCGGGCTGCTCGTTGACCAGCGAGCTGTGGCGCAGGGCTTCCGCCAAAAGTGCCGGCTGGCGAAAGCGGTAGGCCAGTCTATTCTCCAATAACGACAGCGGCTCCGGGTTCATGGGCGGGAAAACGGGGTCATCGCGCGGATCGGCGGGTGGCGGGTTGCAGACGTCGGACCAGGGCTTCGTAGAGGGCAAACGGGACGTTGAGATCGCCCCGGCCGATGCCAAGCGCGATCTCCGGGTTGAGGTCGCCGTGAAAGTCGCTTCCACCGGTCATCAGCAGATCGTGCCGGCGGGCCAGCCGCCGGCAGGCTTCGGTGAATGCCGGGCTGTGTTCCGGGTAGAATACCTCAAGGCCCATCAGGCCCATCTCCATCAGCCCGTTCACGGCATCCGCCAGCCCGCAGCGGGTTTCAAAGCTCAGCAGTCCGGGGTGGGCCAGCACCGGCACCCCTCCAGCGTCGCGGATGGATTGCAGCGCCTCGCGGCAGCTGATCCGGTGTTTGTCCACGTATGCGGGTTTGCCGGCTCCCAGCAAGCGCTTGAAGGCCTCGTCGATGGAGGCTGCCACCCCCTTTTGGACCAGCACGCGGGCGATGTGCGGGCGCCCCAGCTGGCATTCCCCCGCCGCCGTGCTGACCTCGGACAGGGTGATGTCGATTCCCAGCCGATTGAGCTTGGCGATGATCGCCGGGTTGCGGTTTTCCCGGGATGTGCGCAGGACCCGCAGGGAATCGTTCAGGGCCGAATCCTGGGGGTCGATGCCGTAGCCCAGGATGTGAAAGCTGCCGGCGAGGCGGATGAACGGCGGCGGTGCGGCGCTGATCTCCAACCCGGTGAGAAACTTCAGGGCCGGCGGGATCGGCTGCCGCAGCGCGCTTTTGACCCCCTCGAGGCTGTCGTGATCGGTGATGGCGATGGCCTGGAGTCCCAGAGCGGCGGCCCGGGCGATGATCTCATGGGGCTGAAGGGTTCCGTCGGATGCGGTGGAGTGAATATGAAGATCGATCATCTGGCCGGCATCATAAGCCCAGAGATTTCTCCAGTGCCTCTTCCTTGGTTTTGCATTCGATGCACTGGGTGGTCACGGGCCGTGCCTTCAGGCGTTCGATGGAGATCTCCTCGCCGCAGGTTTCGCAGATCCCGAAGCTGCCGTTTTCGATCCGTTCCAGGGCCTTTTTAATCTTTTTGATCAATTTGGCCTCGCGATCGCGGATCCGCAGCATGAAATTGCGGTCGGACTCGAGGGAGGCGCGGTCGGTGGGATCCGGAAAGTTCTCTTTCTGGGCCGTCATGCCGGTGACCGTTTCATCTGCCTGGGACAAGAGCTCTTCCAGTCGCTGGGTCAGCTGCGCCTTAAAGACGTCCATCTCTTCTTTTTTCATGGTCAGACCTCAAAGAGCGGTTATCCAAATTTGACGGTTCCGCAAAAAGTCCAATTTCTGCGTTGCGCCGCATCTCGAAGTCGCTGCAGCGTAAATGAGTACGCCGCACTCCTCGGGATTTGCGCACCGTAACTTGAACTTTTTTCGAAACCTTCTGGTTTTCGACTTTTACCGCATCATCAAATTTAAAATTTACTTTCATAAGCCCCTTTGGGAGTTTTGTAAAGAATAAAACCGCCGGCCTGTGCGGCCCCGGTCCCTACGGGAATCGCACCGGCCAGCTTTCCGCAACCCGCGGGGCGCTTGCCAAAAGGCGTCCTCAGATGCCGGCGCTCAGAAATTGGTCCAGGGCTTTCAGGGAGTTCACGTTGAAGAATCGCTGGGGGTAGTCCGCCGGCAGGATTTTCTTCAACAGCCCGGTGAGGACTTTTCCCGGTCCGACCTCCACGAAGGTCGTCACCTCAACTGCCATCAGCCGGCGGACGATATCGAACCATTTCACCGGGCTGCACAGCTGGCGCGCCATGATCTGGCGGATGCTTTGGGGCGCCTGGGCCGGGGCCGCGGTGACGTTGAAGAGCACCTCCGCCCGGGGCGGCTGGAAGGCGATGGTTTCCAGAAAGTCGGCGAAATCCTTTTCGGCCCCGCGGATCAGTTCGCTGTGCCAGGCCCCGCTGACTTTCAGGGCGACGGCCTTGGCGCCTCTGGCGGCGGCCAGCGCGGAAACCTTTTGAACCGCCTGGGGCGCGCCGGTGATGACGATCTGGCTTTCGGTGTTGTGATTGGCCACCGACACGGGACCGGCGGCTGCGCCCTGGGCGACCAGTTCCTGGACTTCGGCGATGGTCAGGCCGATGACGGCGTGCATCGCCCCCTGGTGGCGGGTGGCCTCGCGGTGCATCAGCTCGCCGCGCCGCTGCACCAGCTGCAGGGCGTCCCGGGGGGAGACAACCCCGGCGGCGCAAAGCGCGCTGTACTCTCCGAGGCTGTGGCCGGCCACGATCTCCGCGGAAATACCGGCCTCCTCGATGGCGGCCAGAAAGGCGAGGTTGACGGCCGTCACCGCGGGCTGAAGGTTCACCGTCTGGGTGAGATCGGCCATGGGGCCTTCGAAACACAATCGGGCGATGTCTGTTGCGGCGATCTCGTTGGCCATGGCGAAAATATCGCGGGCAAACCCATGGGCGTGGTATATGTCCCGGCCCATGCCCACGGCCTGGGAGCCTTGGCCGGGAAAAAGAAAAGCGGTTTTGCTCATGCTGACCTCCACGGGTAATAAGTCTCCGCGCTGCCGTCCCGGGCCACAGGGCCGCCGGACCCGCAGCCGGGAGGGGCTTTGTCAGGTGAGAGCGGCCATTTGGCCGGGGGCCTTTTGAGCCGCGAGGACTACGGCTGGCGGTCGCTCTCGGGGGAAAACCGGATCAGGCTGCGGGCGCTGAAGCCTTCCCCCAGCACGTCTTTCAGCAGGGCGTCGATTGCGGCAAAATCGCGCCTGCGGACAAGATCCAGCAGGTCGGCTTCGATCAGTTTTTCAAAAAGGGGTTTGTGGGCCTCGGGGGCATGCGCCTCGGCCAGCAGTTTGGCGCGGATGGCCCCCATCAGGTCCAGGAACTCGGCATACGGCTGGCCGAAGGCCGTCTCGAGGTCTCGACGCAATTTTTTGGCGAAGGCCGGACTGCGGCCCGAGGTCGAGACCGTGATGGTCAGGTCGCCGCGGGCGATCACCGCCGGCAGGATGAAATTGCATACCGCCGGTCGGTCCGCGATGTTGCAGAGAATCCCGCGTTCGGCCGCATCCCGGCTGATTTGTTGGTTCAGCGCCTCGTCGTCCGTGGCGCCGATGACCAGCAGCTTGCCGTCCAGATCGTTGGGGCGGTAAGGCCGCCGCTGCCATGCGATGACGCCGCGGCCGGCCATTTCAGACAGCGCCGGCAACGCCTCCGGGCTGACCAGCGTCACTTGTGCGCCGCATTTCAGCAAGCCGTTGATCTTGCGGTGGCCCACCGCACCGCCGCCCACCACCAGGCAGGGGCGGTTTTGAATGTCCAGGTTGATCGGGTAGTAGCGCATGGAGGTTCACCATCCGGGGTGCGCGTTCAGCGCCGCGCGCCGACGACGACGGTCAGCAGGTCGTGGGCCAGGATCAGCGGCCCGGAGTAGGTCCGACGACATTCGGCGGCCATGTTCGCCCGCTCGCATTCGGGGTAGAAGTGGGTCAGCATCAGGCGCCGGACCCCCGCCCGGGCCGCTATCCGGCCGGCCTCGGAGGGGGTCAGATGACCGGGAACCTTGTGGGCATCGGGAAGGGCCGCCTCGCAGACCAGCAGGTCCGCATCACGGGCGAGGGTCACCAGGGCGTCATTCAGGTCGGTGTCCCCGGAATAGACCACCGAGCCGCCCCCTGGACCGGTGACCCGGTAGGCCAGACTTTCCGGGTTGTGGGCCATGGGGGCGGTGGACAGGCCCACCGGACCGAACTGGCAGGCATCCCCCGCGGGGCTGTCCCATTCCATCAGGGGCCGCATGGCGCTGCCCAGGTCGATCCAGCTGCCGTAGGCGCCCTGCAGTGCACTGAAAAACCGCCGCAACCCCTTGCCCCCGCCCAGCGTCAGGGGGGTTTGGCGCAGGCTGCTGTCAGGGTATTTGTTGGCAAACAGAAACGGCACCAGTTCCCCGCTGTGGTCGGGATGAAAGTGGCTGAGCAGCAGGTGGGTCACCTCGTGGATCCGGGTCCCGTTTTCCAACAGCCGGCGCATGGTGCCCGGCCCCGCATCCAGCAGCAGGCGCAAGCCCCCGGTTGCCAGCAGCAAAGCGCACGCGCTGCGCTCCAGCGAGGGAACACAGGTCCCGGAACCCAGGACGGTCACGGTTATGTCCGGTGTTGCGTCCGTCATCCTTCAAGCGGCCCGTTTCTCGATTTTTTTGATGATCCACAGGAACAGCTTGCGCTCGTCGTGGCGGTTGACCTCCCTTTGCAGGGCGTCCAGGGCCAGTTCGGCGCGCGCCATGTTCTTGTGCCCGCCGGCGGAGCCGAGGGCGCCAAAGCTCTTCTTGGCGACTTTGCCGGCGTTTTTGCGGATGCCGTCGTTTCGGAATACGATGATCAGCTTTTTGTCGCAGGTTCCCGAGACGATGCTCCAGCCGACCGAGGCCACGCGCATGAAAAAATCGGCCACCAGCACGCAGACGTCGGGGTTACTGACCGCCCCGAGGTGAACGAAAACACGGCCCTTGCGGATGCGCATCTGATTGAAAGCGCGCTTGAAATACTTGAGGAACTCCAGTTTCAGATCGCTCTGCTCGATCTTGCGGGCCATGTGGATATTGGCGAGGCGAAACAGATACTGGAAGGCGCGAACGTCCTCGATGACAGCCTGCCGCCTGAAATCATCGGTATCGGTCTTGATGGCGTAGTAAAGAGCGGTCGCCAGCTTGGCGGACGGCTTGATCTTGGCGGCTTTCAGGTATTCGGTCATCATCGTGGCGGTGGCCCCGTAGCGCGGCCGAATGTCCACAAAAGGGGCCTTGATGCCCGTGTCGGGGTGATGGTCGATGATCACCTGGAAGTTCAACTCGGCAAAGGCCGGGTGGTGGTTGGGCTGGGAGTCCACCAGGGCCAAACGGGTGAAGCGGGTGAAGTCGATTTCCCCGATAAACACCAACGAAACCCCCAGCAGGCGGATCATGTTCAAGTTGTCCGGCCGGGTGATGACGTTGGTGTGCGCAATGGTCACCCCGGCAACCTTGCGCCACAGCAGGCGCTTTAGCGCTATGGCGCTCGCAATCGCATCGGGGTCGGCATTGATCAGGATCAGGACCTGGTCCTCACCGGCGAATTGACTTTGCAAGCGGCGCAGTTTTTCGGATGCGGAGATGGGCATGGGGGATTTCGCTGTTCGCTATATTTATCAGAGTATTACCATTTGGTTCTTTTTTTTCAATTTATTTTTGAGGACTTTCTGCCTTTTCCCCGGTGACCGCGGCAGCAGCCTGCCGGAAGTGAAAATAAAACGAGCGGGGTGCTTGACAGGGGCCGATGCGATTTGCTAAAGGCACTCTGCACAGCGCATTCAGTTTTCAACCGCAAGATCAATCCAGGCCCCCTGCTGCGCGAAGGAGACCCGATCCTACGGTTCCAGTAAGCTCCAGCCGAACACGCGTTCGTCATTTCATCAAGGCGTCAACGGTTGTTTTCAGCGATTGAAACTGTCGCAGGGAAACCAACGCCTCTTTAGGTGAACAGGATGCCGGAATCCACAGCATGGGTTTCAACTACAAGAAAAACCAACCCTGGGTCGAAAACCTCACCATTGTATTGCAGCTCGGTCTTACCATGGCCGGCTGCATTTTTTTTTGTTTCTTCATCGGAAAAGCTCTTGATGCCTGGTTCGGCACCAAAGGGGTGTTCATCACCATCTTTACCCTGCTGGGGATTGCCGGCGGCGCCAACGTGGTTTACCGCCAGATCCTGGAAGTGACCAAACCCAAAGACGAGCCCGGCGATGAAGATCGAAACGACCGAAATTAGGGAGCTGCAAAAGAGGGTGGGGACCCGCGCCATGACCGTCGCCCTGGTGGCGGCCGGCATTTGCATCGCCGCCGGTGCGCGCCCCATCGGCAAAGGGCTGCTGCTGGGGACCCTTTTCAGCATCGCCAATTTCGTTCTCATGGGCGCCACGCTGCACCTGCGGCTGCAGCCCACCCGGCGGCGGGCTTTCTGGGGGGCTCTCGGCGGCATTGTGCCGCGCTACCTGCTGCTGGCGGTGCCGGTCATTTTGGCCCTCAAGCTGGAGCAGTTGAACCTCTGGGCCACGGTGGGCGGGATGTTCATGGTGCAAGCGGTCATTCTGCTTGAACCTCTCTGGCGTTCGCTGCGCGCAGCGCGGCACTCTCGGGCATAGGAAACGTACTATGGGGGACTTGGGAAGAATAAATCAGCTGATCGTTACCATCGGCGGCCAAAACCTGACCTTCAATCTGCAGGTCATCCTGATGACCTGGGTCGTCATTGCCGCCCTGCTCTTCTTCGGGGTCATGGTCACCCGGCGCAGGGGGATGCTGCCGCATTCCATGCAGGTCCTGGGAGAACTCTTCGTCGGTCAGTTCTACCAGCTCACCGAGGATGCCCTGGGCAAGGAATACGTCGAGAAATACGCGCCCCTGATCTGCTCGGTGTTCATGTTCGTCGTTTTGTCCAACTGGCTGGGGGTCTTCCCGCACCTGGAAGAGCCCACCAAGGATCTCAACACCCCCCTCAGCCTGGGCATCATGGGGTTTGTCATCGCCCACTATGCCGGCATCCGCTCCAAAGGATTCAAGGCCTACGCCAAAGAATACTTCCAGCCCGTCTTTTTCATGATGCCGCTTAATGTGATCGGCGAACTGGCCAAGATCATCTCCATTTCCTTCCGTCTCTTCGGCAACATCATGGGGGGCTCGATCATCATTCTGGTGGTGTCCTACCTGTGCTACAGCATCGTCCTGCCACCGTTTCTGATAGCCTTTTTCGGGATTTTCGTGGGGACGATCCAGGCATTTGTTTTTACAATGTTAACACTTGTTTACATTTCCATCCAGGTGAAATAGATGATGGAATTTGATGCGCAGGCGTGGGTTAAGGTCGCCGCATTCGTCGGCGGGGGGATCGCCATGGGGCTCGGGGCCATCGGGGCCGCCATCGGCGAAGGCTATACCGCATCCCTGGCCAATCTGGCCGTATCCAGAAACCCCAAGCTATCCGGCGATATCTTCAAAAACATGCTGGTGGGCCAGGCCGTGGCCGAGTCCGCCTCCATTTTCGCCCTGGTGGTGGCCATTCTGCTGCTCTTCATGAACACCGGCGACGCCACTCTGATAAAGGCCGCGGCGCTTTTGGGGGCCGGCCTCAGCATGGGCTTCGGTGCCGTCGGCTCGGGGGTCGGCTCCGGATTTCCCGGCGGGCAGGCGTGCCTCGGGATTTCGCGCCAGCCGGCGAACACCAGCCGCCTGACCACCAACATGCTGATCGGCTCCGCCGTTTGTCAGACCCCGGCGATCTTCTCGCTGGTGGTGGCTTTTATCCTGCTCTTCATGGACTTTTCCGCGGCGCCCCTGAATCCCACCTGGGCGGCGCTGGTGGGGGCAGGGCTCAGCACGGGGCTGGCCGCCATCGGCTCGGGCTACGGCGGCGGCATGGCCGCCGGCGGCAGTTGCGAGGGCATCGCCCGCCAGCCGGAAGCCACCGGCAATGTCACCACGGTCATGCTGGTGGGTCAGGCCGTGGCCCAAACACCGGCTATTTTCGGGCTTTTGGTGAGTTTCATCCTGATGTTCAAGGTGTTTCCCGAAACCACCCAGCTGCAAACCTCCATGGCGCTCTTGGGAGCCGGGCTGAGCACCGGCTTCGGTGGCATCGGGCCGGGGCTGGGTAACGGGATGGCGGCGGAGAGCGCGGTCTGCTGGGTGGCGCGCAACTTGCCGAGTGCGCCGGAATTGATGCGGATCATGCTGGTGGGTCAGGCGGTTTCACAGTCCACAGCGATTTATGCCATGGTGGTCAGCCTGGTGCTGATCTTTGTGGTTTAGGCCTCACGCAACATCGGCCGTTTTGCGGTCGTTTGGAAAGAACAGATGCTGTCGCATTCAAAATCGTCGTGACCGACGGGTAAACGAGGAGGAAAATCATGGCAATTGAAGGAATGGATCTTGTCAAGGCCGCGGCCTTTTTGGGCGCGGGGATTTCCATGGGTTTGGGCGCCATCGGGCCCGGCGTCGGCGAGGGGATGGTGGCGGCCAAAGCGTGCGAGGCCATCGGCAAGAACCCCCGGGAAGCGGGCCTGCTGACCCGAACCATGCTGGTGGGCCAGGCCGTGGCCGAATCCACCGGTATCTACTCTCTGGTGATCGCCCTGCTGCTGCTCTTTGTGGTCTGATGATCGCTCCCGCCAATGGCAGAAAGCCCGTCAACCTCAGCGGCGGGCTACCGGCGGCGGACGCCGCTTTTATCCAATAACGGGTTTTTCCTACACCGGGTGGATGGGATATGGATTTCCAGATTGTCAGCAACATCGCCCTTATCAGCATCAACGCAACGCTGGTGGTGCAGCTGATCTCCTTCCTGATTTTCCTTTTTCTGATCAACGGGATCCTGATTCAGCCCCTGCGCCGGACCATGGCCGAGCGCGCCGGCTATCTCGACCAGATGAAGCTGGATATCGTGGAGGCGGAAAAGGAGATGAACCGCCTGCTGAAGGAACTGGCCGCGCGTGAAAAAATGGTGCGCAACGAGGCCCTGATGGCCACCAAAGAGATGGAAAACGAGGGGCTGCGCCGGGCTTCGGAAATCATCAAGGACGTCCGCAAGGAAATGGAAAGCTTCAGGAGCAAGACCCAACAGGCGGTGAGCGACCAGTTGGCGGCGGCCCGCGAGAAACTTGAACGGGAATCCGAGAGCCTTGCGCTGAGCATCATGGAAAAACTGCTGGACCGGAGGTTAACCCGATGAAGCGCCGCGATAGACACTACGGATGGGCCCGGATCGCGGCCTTGGCCTGCCTCTTTGTGCTGCTGGCGGCGGGGGCCGCACTGGCGGCCGAGGGCAGCGGGGGCTGGCGGCCGACCTATGATCTGGTGATGCGCTGGGTCAACTTTGCTCTGCTGGCCTTTGTCATCGTCAAATTTTCCCGCGAACCCCTCATGGACTTCCTGCAAGGCCGCAAGCAGGCGCTTTCCATCGAAATCCAGCAGCTGGAAGCCCAGCACCGGGAAGCCGCGGAGCAGGCCAAGCAGGCCACCCGGCAACTGGAGGAAGGCGGCGCCCAACTGGCAGAACTGAAGGAGCGCATCATCAACCTGGGGGTCAACAGCAAGGAGCGCATCATCGAGGACGCCCGTCAGCAGGGGCGCAACATGCTGCAGGAATCCCAGCGCCGGGTGGAAGGCCAGATCCTCAGGGCGCGGCAGAAATTCCGCAACGAACTGGTGGATGCCGCGGTCGACCGGGTTCTGGAAAAATTGCCGAAAACCATCAGCGATGACGACCGCGAGCGGATGGTCAAAAACTTCATGGCCAGCCTGGCG
>Ga0272444_10004656_pt1 | contig 12062 bp, 7 predicted proteins | sample SSMForm13_FD_201033 | JGI IMG/M metagenome (GOLD analysis project Ga0272444, IMG submission 201033) | Marine sediment archaeal communities from Little Sippewissett salt marsh, Falmouth, MA, United States - SSM-Form-13 | ecosystem: Environmental > Aquatic > Marine > Wetlands > Sediment ... | reverse complement strand
TTTTAGCTCTTGTTGGGGTGGATGTGACTAAAGTGGAAAGCTCACTTTTTACTGAGGCCGAGGTAAAGACCTGCATCACCCTGGCCTGGGATGAAGGAAGCATTACGGTAGATGAAAGAAAAATTCTATCCCGGGTATTTGCGCTCAATGATAAGTCTGTTGAGGATATCATGGTTCCCCAAGAAAGGATGGCCACTATCGATATCGACTCGCCTGTGGATGAGGTGGTTGCTCTCATATTGAAAACGGGCTACTCACGGTTTCCGGTCAGTAAGGGTAAAATGCAGGATATCGTCGGTTTTGTCCATGCCAAAGACGTACTCAAGCTCTTCGATGAGAGGAGACAGGTTTCCATTCAGAAAATTACACGACCACCGTACTTTATACCGGCAGACCGCACTATTGATTCCCAGTTACGTAATTTTCAGGCGAAGAGACTGCATCAAGCCGTTGTTCTTGCCGGAAACAAACAAGTGATCGGTCTTATAACCCTTGAGGACATATTAGAGGAATTAGTCGGTGCTATAAAAGATGAGCATGATTTTGCGTAAGCAGTTCATATATGCCGATGAATTCTGTTTTAAGGTTCATCTCCCATTTAGTTCCAGAAAAGGATTCGAGGATACAAGGATTCAGGGGTTCAAATGTTTGTTTTTTGGGATTGTTTTTGAGAGAAATCCTTTTATTATGGTACTCGTATCAACGCATAATCGATATGATTTGTAAGATAAATTCAAATTTTTGCACATTCCTGGTATTTCAAATCCCTGGCCCAGACCGATTAACCTTATTATATTGTCAATAAACTATAATCATTATGAAGCTGAGCCTATGCTGTAAGTAATTACCGCATCACACCAGGGCGGGCCTTGAACCCTTGAATCCTGAAAAAGATAGCAACTTTTTCGGAAGTGGGTCTTTTTAAAATGTATACCCTATCGAAAAATGGAATCGTCCCGCACTTTCACCATCCCTGCGGTTGAGCTTGTGTCCGTAAAGAAATCCTATCGGTCCGATGGGCGTGATATACCGCAGGCCGATCCCGACGGAGGAACGGAAAGAATCCGAACCGCTTTCTTCAACTGTGTGTCTCACGCTTCCCGTATCATAAAACGGGGCAAGTTCAATATTATGTCCCAGGTCGATTCTTGCCTCGACACTTGCCGACAGTGCCGTTTTGCCTCCAACCGGTTTTCCCTCTTCATCGTATCGAAGTAGATTTTCATCGAAGCCCCGTACGTCGGTAGTACCGCCGAGATAAAAAAGTTGATCCTGGGGGATGGTTCCTTTCGATCCGTAAGGAGTGATATGTCCGGCTCGACCGATCCAGGCGAAGGTCAATCGATGAAAAGGTGTTGTAAAAAACCGAACATCGAAACGATATTTCAAAAAATCATCCAGTGAATTTTTGATTCCTTTCGATATATCGACGGATAATAATGAGTAAATTCCCTTACGCGGACGAATGAAGGAATCCCTGGAATCGTATGTGAGAGAAGGTATGGCGACAAGAATACTCCTTTCTGCGAATTCATCCTCTGAAAAGGATGATGTCGCCGGATCCCACGAGTCGAGCATGTATTGCTGCCGCTGTTGAAAGCGGAAGGCCAATCCTGTTGTCGCATGTTGGAACCACTTTCGTGTAAATCCGATTGATGAACCATACGATTTTGTTCCGAAGTCCTGATTGAATTCTTCAACACGTTCCGTAAATAGATTCAGTGACATGGATGTTCGGGTTCCGAATAGTCTGGGCTCGGTGAGTCCCATATCACCGCGATAGCCGATCTCACTGATTTCTCCTCCGATCCAGCCATACTTATTTGTTCCGAAAAGATTGCGATCTCCAGCCTTTGTCTGTGCAAAGAGTCCTCTCTGTGACTCGTACCCACCACCAAACTCTATAAAATAAGGCTTCCGTTCTTCCATTTCGACGATTAGATCTACCGTATCCGCTTTTTCCTTGAGACCGATTGTTTTAAACCGAACGTTATCGAAGATATCCATGTTTCGAATATTTCTTTGTCCCTGGAGCATCGTTGACAGGGAAAACGGTTCCCCCGGTTTCAACTCAAGTTCATTTGCGATTACCTTTTCTTTCGTTCGAAAATTGCCGGTGTAATAGGTTTTTCCCATTTTGACGTACGGACCTTCTTCAACCCGATAGGCGATGTCAGCTTTTGTTTTATCGTTGCTGATGGCAACCGTGCCCCGGACTTTGACATGAGGATACCCTTTTTCGGATATCAACTGCGCCAGAGCATTTTCATCACTGCGAATCAGGTAGTTTCGGAACGGTTCGCCTTCCTTCATTAGTAGTGTGCCATACGCCTCTTCTTTGGTGAGAACGGTTATTCCCTCAATGGTGATTGAAGAGACAATGGTCCGCACACCTTCAGTGATTGACAGTTTGACATCGGCATTCGTTTTATCCTCGCTCCATTGCACATCATCAGCTACTGCTGCATCCGTATATCCCTCTCTGGTATAGAGAGATTTGATGACAAACACATCTTCTTCAAGCTCTTCCGGGATATAGATTCCTTTTTCCATGAACCCGGGGAGCCGGGTCAGCATCTGCTTTTTTATTTTGTCCTCATCCAGTGACTTATTTCCCTCTATCTTCAAGGATCTTACCATGGAGCGGGAGCCCTCATCGATAACGAAGGTAATTGTCCGAAGTGTTTGTGTATATTCAGGTTTCGTTTCTTCTTTGATTTTAATACCTGTCTCGAGATATCCTGCCTTCCTGTAACGTTCCTTTATTTTTTTTACACTCTTTTTCAGACCGAAATCGTTTCTGTTGCCACTCTCAAACAACACGAGATCTTTCCTGAGGGTGCTGTCCCAAAATTCTTGATTTCCTGAAAAACTGATATCATATCGAGGGCCTTCATCAATTTTTATCGAGGCTGACACGCTTTCCGTTTCAGCATTCTTTTCAATCGCATGTTCAATGACTGCATCGGCGTAGTCCTTGCTACGGTACAAGGATGTCAGATTCCTCATATCTTTTTTGAAAGTGTCTTCAATAAAACGGCCCGATCTTCCCGGTCGGAAGGTGGCACGCCATGATTTCATTTTCAGTTTCAGCTTCTCATCCGAAAATACACGGTTTTCGTTAATGTCAATGTTGTCCAGTGTGTAATATGCGCCCTTTATGATCCTGATATGAATAACGAAATAACCGTCTTTCTCATCTTCCTCTGCTCTAATCTCCACCTTTGGTTCGATGAATCCCTCACGTTTCAACAGCTTGGTGATCAGAGTTTCCTGTTTCTGAAGGTCTTCCCGGATAAGTGCGTCACCGATATATATCGTCATAGCATTCGAGATTTCCCGTTCAAAAAGGGGAAATTCGCCGGCTATCTTGATGTCCTTGATGAGTTGGAAGGTCGTGAGTTTAAAAAGAAGTGTTATCGTACCTGCCTCTTCTTTTGTGTCGATATGTATTTGGCGGAACTTCTTTGATAAATTCAACGCATTAACGGAATCCTGCAGTCGGGCATCTGAAAATGTGTCGCCGATACGAAGAAAAATCAGATTTCTCGCCAATTCTTCAAGTTTCGCTTTGTTACGGGCAGGATCAGTGATGTTTATAACGATACCGGATATTACGGGACGTGAAACTGCTTCGGGTTCTGATGCCGTATCACCTGAAAAAGATGGTGCCGGACCAGATAATAACAAAAAAAGAACGATGATATAAATAGGAAATGGTATTATCTTTGATTGCATTTTTTGTCCGTCTTGTCCTATCGAAATTCAAGCCTGAACTGTAACTCGCCACCATAAACACCGCGTGAGTCCTGAAATCCCCGTGCCAGAAAGTTTTCAAGTAATTTGTATTCTGCAATGGCTCGATGGGTAATTTCCCCGTCTCTTGATTCTACAGAGTCCTTTACGGTCAGACGCCTGGATAGTTCTTTCCCGATGGTGACTTTTACACGGCCGGATGACTCCTCATTGTCTTTGCCGGACGTTTCCACTTCGAAGACATCCAGACCCGTTGATTCCTTTATATCTTCTCCGAAGGTTGATGCAATCAGCCCGGCGAGCATCTGTTCCGTCGATTGAGTTGATCCCCCTTCTTTCGCAATCAATTCGCGTGTCGTTTTGCCAAGCAGAAGCAGCGAGAGAATGTCTCCGTGTTCTTCGGGAGGATCGGAGGTCAATTTAAAATTGAGATGATCCCGGGTGCCGCTGACTCCCAAGGCTATCAGCCATTCACGAACCTTTACTTCGCTCTGAATATCAAACTCGGGGTCAATGTGATATGGGTTGATAAAGTCGATGATCCCTTTTTTCACAACGAATGTTTTATTTTGATACCTGACGGTTCCCGACTCAACCGCAGCCCGACCTCTGAGGATCGGGTTGTTTATGGTTCCCACGATGCGAAGATCGGGTTTGACATCCAGCGTTGCAAGGTTGTTGTCAACGAGGAAATAATTGCGTTGCTTGATCGATATATCAAGCCTCGTGTTTTTCAAGAACGGATAGGTTATCTCCTTCGGGGGAGGAGCTTCTTCGCGCTTTTTCTGCCCGATTCCCTTAAGCAGGCTCAGGTTGATGTTTTTGTAGTACATACCTTCAAGAAGGATGATCTCACCCTTAACAATCGATTTTTCCTCGGTTCCCTCGATCTGCAACTGTGAATTGAAAAGCATGTCCAGGGTGTCCGGCACCTGGATGGGAAGGGCTCCGGTGCCAACTTTCACCGAAACTTTTTCGGGCCGGTATCTTTCGCGGAGCTGTATTGTTCCCGCAATATCAAACGAGCCTTTATCGATGTGCCCCCCGATTTCTCCAAGGACAATTTCCTCGGGACTTAGTTTTATTTTTCCGTTGAGATTATGCATTTTCTGCAACAGAACGGGAATGGTACCCCCGACTTTCCTCAATTCGATGTCGGCATAGATATTCGGATGGCGAATTGTTCCGTTTACTCTGGACGAAATGATAAGACTACCCGTTATATCTTGAATGTTTTCTACAAAGTATCCGGCAACGTCGAGCGGAAAAGTTCCATCTGCCCTGAAGGTTGTCGAACCATCAAGTTTTCCCGTTCCGCTCAAAACAATCCGACCATCCGGGGGAATCATGAGGATACAGTCTGTTATCGATAGCTCCTCATTTTTAAAAGATACTACCAATTTGTCTGTATGCAGAATTTTAGTTTCCTTATGAAAAAGGTCAAGCGCTGTCACATTGATATCTCCGTTGATTGTTGTAACGGATTGTGCGTTACCACGTGCCTTGATTATTCCGGTCAGTTTTCCTGAGAGGTCGGGTTTCCCGGCGATTTTCCAATAGGGAGAAACATCGGTTTCGTTAAACATGGCCGATGCTGAGAACTCTTTTTTCTTCAGATCGAAGGATCCATCCAGATCAAAGTTCAGCTTTCCTGAGATCCGGGCTATCTGGTCATGAAGGTCAACTTTGACATGAATATCATCAGTTTCCTTCCCCTTGATCCGGACGTTCCTGACGAGGATGTTGCCGTTGAGGCGGGGATTGTCGAAGGTGCCGTTTCCTGCCATATTAAATAGTACCACTCCGTCCGCTATGCTATTTTTCCGAATCTTTTCAATGTTGTGCAGGGAGAATCCTTTGGATACAAGGCTCAGATCATATTCTCTTTCAAGTGAAATCCATCCCGTACCCTGGATTGATTCTGCCCGGGTTATGAAGATCTGAAAGGGGTCTAACCGTATTTTTGTGCCATCCATGAAGGATGTTATTTTGATCTCGCTCAGTTTTTGACCATCAATGTCGAATTCGTTTCCGTGAAGAATTATCGTGCCCCTCGGGTTCGCCAGATTTCCTTCAAGGTTACCGGTTATTGAGATTTTCCCTTTCATTTTTTCTACGAAGTCTTCAAGGTATAGGGTATCTCCATCGATATTGAGAGTAAATGTGGGATTTCTGCCTGGTTTCATGGTGGTTTGGTCATAAATATGGGCGGTCCCCGTTATCCGAAGAGCCGAAGCCCCATTGTCAACCTTGCATTGCGATATTTTCAGTATCCCCGACTTGTCCAGGTCAGCCTTCAGACTTATACTGCCAAGCGTAATGTCCTGAAAACGCAAACCGTCTCCCTGAAGGTCTAATGCGAAGAGGGGATGCTCTGTCGATCCGGAAACAGTGGCTTTGAGCCCAACATTGCCACGGATATTATTGACGCCAAACGGTGACAGGGTTCCCGCGAGATCGGGAGTAATAAGTGACAGTTTCGCGTTTATTGCATGGGAAAGCATATTAACATACCCGTCTGCATTCAATTTACTCCTGTCAGCTTGCATGTTCAATGTCTTAACCGTCGCGATCCCCCGTTTGATATCAATATCGCTTTTTACGTGTAGATCAACAGGAGTAACGAGTTGTGTACTTATTTTTTTGCCGTCGATTCGAAGGGAAGCATGTGCTGTCATATCCTGTGGAGAAAAACCCGTCCCGGCAAAAGACAGGTGTGAGTTGACAATTCCTTTCCAGTTTTGCCCATTGCTGCGAAGCTTTTCCAGGGTCATATCTTTTTGTTCAAGCGATAATTCATATGTGACGGCTTTCGGATTCCTTTCCGGGGAAAGAAACCCTTTCGAAAAGACTTTCTGCAGATCCATCTTCCCCTTTCCGTCGATGATCCCGTCAGCGGCTTTTACGTTCAGTGTGTTAACGGCAATGAGACGATCCTTCAACTGGAGATCACAATGCATCCGGTCAATTCTGTTTTCCAGAATCGTTCCCCCGCCGTAATCGAGACGGAGGTTTGCATCAGGATTCGCAAGGCTGCCCGTTATACGGAGATGAGCCTCTCCCTGTCCCGTTAGTGTCGGCTTCAAGAGAAAGCTTTGTTTTATTTCTTGCAGTGAGGTGTTGAGGTCAATCACGGCGTTTACTGAGGGCTTACTGAAAATATTCGTAGCGGTTCCGGATAGTTTTAGTACGGATGCAGAAGATTGAATACGGGCAATCAGTGGATCGATTCGGCCATCGCTCAGTGTTGCTTCCAGTGTGCATTGATCAATACGGCTTCGAACGTTTGAACTCTTAATAGTGCCCTGATCAATATGAAGGGTACATTTCCCCGACTGTTTCGAAAGGTCTGCCCGGGCTGTTACCTTGATTCCCTGAAAAATGATCTCAGTATTCTTGTCTGCAGTTTTAAATCGAAGAGAACCGTTAGTGATATTAAATTTTTTGATGATGATTTTGATCAGCAGAGGGTAGCCGGTTTTTTTTGCCGGAGCTTCGGGTGTCGCCCGTACAAATGTACGTATAAGATTGATTTCTCCAGTTTTTTCTGCTCGAAGCGTTGTCCATGGTTTTTCCAATAACGTCTCGGTAACCGTCAGATAACCCCTCAAAAGCGACAGCCACGAATATTCGATGAGAAGACGATCAAATCCTGCAACTTTTTCATCAGACGGATCTTTGATTAATACGTTGTTTACATCCACCCTCCCGGTCAACAAAGAAATACGAGCATTGTCCCATATAATTGAACCCGGAATACCCTCGCTGATTTTGGCCTGGATATACTTCTGACCATGGTCGGTGTTGAGATAAAAATAACCGCCTGCCATCATGATAATGATGATACAGAAGAAAATAGCGATTCCTTGTAAAATCAGTTTGATATGTTTATTCATCATATGTACCTGCTGCCGGTTCCTTGTAATGCTCACGATTGTTGATCCGGTGAATCGTGGTGGGATTCCCTATAAGAAATGAGGGAGAATGTCCAAAAGAATTACTCAGTATTTGGAAAGCCATGGAAACTACCGGCGTTATAAGGATTTGACAAGAGCATTACAGAAAACTCTCATTACCGGTTTCGTGTTGAGAATGTCTATATTTTTACCCTGTAAGAGTGTTCAAAAACGTTTCTCTCACGCATGATCTGTGCTATTTCCGCCTGTGGGTTTTCTTGCGGAGAACAATCTTTGCTGATGTTACTTCAGGTAACTAAATCATAAGACTTTTTTCGTGAACTCATCTGAACTCATAACCTGGAAAATGGGATACAAGGGATTTTTTCGAAACAGATTGACGATAGTCTCGTGGACTTCTTCTTTATAAGAAGTACAGCAATCCTCTATCATGTACGTCGTGAAGTCATGAGACAGTGCGTCCATTACCGTTGTGAGAACGCACCAGTGGGTATTTATACCGGTAATTGCCACCGTGTCGATACCGTATAAACGGAGCGTTTGATCAAGATCGGTTTTGAAAAAAGCGCTGAACCGGCGTTTCGGCAGATAGATGTCGGTATCGGCCTGCACCAGTTCTTCGGTGACCTTCGCACCGTCAGTTCCCCTGATTGAATGTTCCTTCATTTTCCCCTGAAAAATAAAGTCACCCCGGAGAAAACTGTCCATGGCGAATATGACCGGAATGGAGTAATCCCTGGCGAATTTGGTCAGTCGATTGGTATTGTCTATGACCGATCGAACCGAGGGAGTCATGCCGATGCCATGAGTCGTGAAGGCATCGTTCAACATATCGACGATGATAACAGCTGGTTTCATAAATACCTCACGTTTTTATAGGTTGTTTCGACTTTATCGTCTTCTGACGCCTGACGTACATTCTTTTTCGGAGCTTCAATCGCTAGGGTATCGACCACTCGTTGATCCGGTGGCGCCTCGAGGAGTCTGCTGGGATTCTGCTCGACACGCATTTTCAGTGCACCGCCCATGATGCTGATTTCATAGTTCCGATCAGAAAGATTCATGTCCTTGACCGTTTCCTTGAGTTTCCGAAACGATCGTTTGATCTTGTAGTATATAAATACGCAACCGCCTATTCCGGCCGCGAATACAGCCAGGAGAACCCACCAGGGTGTGGTGATGACTTTCCCAATCACCATCATGATGATCATTAACGTAAAGACAAGGAGAAGCTGGAGGCCGATAACCGTGTACATATAGGTGAGACCCTGTTGAACACCGGCTGGATTCTGTCGCTTTCGACGTTCCTTCTTTTTCCTTTCCTGCTCTGCTTTCTTTTTCTGACGGCGCTCGGATGAACGCTTGAAAAACATAATCTATTCCTCTGTGCTGCTGTATTTTAAACGTATCGGTAAGGCTATCATTCGTGTATTGGGGTGTCAATTGAAAATTGAACAGGACCAATAACGGAGAATTGTTTTATGGCTGTCAGTAATTGCATATACCCGTTCACTTCTCTATTCGATTGGCGGTGTTGAATGCCGTCCGCGAAAAAAAGGGAGACAGGCTGTCAGCCTGCTCCCCTTTTTTTCTTACCCTCTTGAACATGACGGATACTTATTCACCAAACATTTTTCTCAATTCAATCTTGTTGATTTTGCCGACACTGGTCTTGGGGATCTCGTCAACGAATTCATAATTGTCGGGCACACCTGGCTAAAAACGGTGCGTCATCGTTTATTTTCTGTTTTGCTTTTTGTGGGGACATAAGTTCCGATCGGTATAGTATTTTTCTTCAGTTTCTCCAGGAATTGATTGCACCGCTTTGAAAACTCCTTGTTTGCTGACAGGGGATGATGCTTGATATATTTTTCGCCAATTCCGGCAAGCAAGGTATCTTCAAATCGTCGGAGTTGACCCTGGCGGAAACCCCACAGTACTTTGCTGATACTGTCGTGGTCGTAATCTTTGATACAATCGTCGACCTGTTTGATGTTTGAAAACCCCATTTTTCTGAGCAGGGTGGCGGCAACGTCATAGGAAAATGCTGCCATCCGACCATCGGGGCCAAACCGCTGATCCATGTAGTATTTTAGTGCGTCGGGGATAATCATGGCATCGTTGAGTTTGCCGGATTGCACCGAACGGATTGTCGTTTGGTAGAGTTTTTCATCTTCGTCCTGGATTGCCTGAAACTCGCGGTCAGCAACCTCAATTGTTCGTGCAAGTGCTTCGAATCGTTTACGAATTGATGTTGGAATGACAGCCGACGACTTGTAACGGATATCGTGTTCCATTTCAGCCCAGGCATGCTGGAGAATCGTCCTCACCTGAATTTCGGCAGTCAGTTTTGCAAAGCATTTATATTCGGGTAGGATCGATCGCTCCGGTTTCATCCGGATCAGATAGTGAATGCTTCGATACCCGAACATTTTTTTAGTTCGTTGATAATGCCGTTTATCTTTTTTCTTGAGAACGGTGAACTCGGACTGTATGACACGATCAACGTATTTCAGGGTTTTGGGGAAAAATGAAATAACGCGTACACCGGCCAGGTCGGTGATCTCTGAGAGGGGATCTCTGTAACGCGGAAGACTTGGATCGGAAGTCGATGGACGGGAAGCCTTTTTAGCGAAGCTTTCAAGGCTCTTTGCCCGTGCCTCAATGGAATGTATTTTGACGGAAGCCTCACCAAGGGCTTCACCCAGTATATGCCGGAGCACTTCGGCAAACTCTTCGTACAATCCTTTTACAAAACGGTAGCGTCGGATGGCAGCTTCCCGGTGCTGATCAAAATCGAATGATTCAGCGTTAAACGAATTGTTCTGCATTACAAAAATGTGCTCCCGAAAGGGTTTTAACGCATCAAGATATATAACACATGATGATTCATTCGGTCCTGTGAAGCGGAAAAAACACTGAAGATGATATTTGCACTCTTACCAATAGAAGGGTCACTCGATGTACTTCACTAAGTGTATAACAACATATTATTGATACATAATAAGGAAAACAAAATCAAGAAAAACTCAGTCATTTAAAACGACTGATGAAATATACTACGGAAAAAACAATAGTGACGTGTGTTGCTCTGGTTGAAAATGGAATTTGTGTTTCCATGGTAACTTGCGTGACTGTTATTGCCCAATACTATGGTGAACGTGCTCAAGACTTTCGAAGATATCAGGAAGCGTTTTCAACATACTGAAGATGCCATAAATCATTATACCGTGGTGTACTTTCAGGTTCATATGTACGATATCGTTCTGAAGCGTGTTCCACGCTTCGGATAATCCCGAACCGAACAGGATCATCCCAATGAAGAGGTTGGTGTATGGATTTTCAACAAAGCTTCTTGTTGTTTCTAGTATCTTATCGAGCACTCTAGCTTACCTCCTTCGCCGGTTAAATAATATTACGTCACCATATTTTCACTGTAATGGTAATCCGTACTATAAAGAATATCATTAGGATCGTTTTTTGATGGAAAGAATTAATGTAAATTTTGCTACCGGTTCGTCACCGAGCTTGCCGGGAACAGTAGCGGTTACGTGAATGGGCGATTCCACTCGTTCTGAGGACTGAGTTGCTTCGTTTACCAGATCGGCGATGGCGTCGCCTTCTTCACAGGTGAAATGGACATCGCCTTCGGCACGTTTCAAGAATTCTGCTGTGAGCGTTTTGAAAAGAAGTGCAATGTTGTGAGGACTTTCTTTGATGAGTTTCATCGCCATAAGGCCACCGGAACAGTCGGCGCCGATAGCAAGTGCACCGAAATACATTGAGTTTAGATGATTCTTCGTCCGTCGTCGCAGGGGTATCTTGACGACAACTTTCTTTTTGGACATTTCAATAACGGATGGTCGGATGTAAAGTAGCAGAGGGATCTTTGTCAAACCAAAAAGTCGAAGCATCAGGGTTGCCTGCTTATTTTCGGGCATGAATCTCAACAGACGCTGTAGTGCATTTGCTCGTTTTTTTGCCATTGTGCGATTGTGTTCCTTCGTCTTTTTTTCTGCTGCATACGATTGTATGCCATATCTTTTTTCTGCCGGATTAGCAAATAGAAAAAGGCCGAGCTTTATCGAACAAAAAAAGGGAACCACGATCGATTGCGTGGTTCCCCTCTGCAGTACATCTTTTTTTAACCGATACCATACTGTTCGTGGACAAAGGGAAGCAATCCGGCGCTTTCCAGATTCTTCAACGGTGCCAGGAAGGTGACCTGTACAACGCCCGGAAGGCGCCCGATTTCAATGGCTCCCGTGATCGTCGCACGGTTTTTCACTTCCGGGACGGTCATACCGAGAAGATCGGCCGCTCGCTGCAAACCGTTTTCGGTTGCCTTATTTAAATCGGCTCCCGTTCCGACAACAGAAATGGGAGCTG
>Ga0272444_10004655_pt1 | contig 12063 bp, 7 predicted proteins | sample SSMForm13_FD_201033 | JGI IMG/M metagenome (GOLD analysis project Ga0272444, IMG submission 201033) | Marine sediment archaeal communities from Little Sippewissett salt marsh, Falmouth, MA, United States - SSM-Form-13 | ecosystem: Environmental > Aquatic > Marine > Wetlands > Sediment ... | reverse complement strand
TGCTGACTTACTCGCTCACCGACCCGTTGCTGACCGTCGCACGGCCGGTCACAGCGTTTCTTACGGCTGTAGCTGCCGGTCTGACCGAAAGCAGCTTTGAAGAAGATCGGGTTGCGCCCGAGGGGCCTACCGATTCGATAGCAGCCTGCGATGATTGCTGCTGTGAGGCAGCCGGCTCCAACTCTGACGGCAGCCTGTTGACCCGAATGCGGGACGGACTGAAGCACTCCTTCACTACCCTGATAACCGATCTGGCGCCGTATCTCCTCGTGGGCTATCTACTGGCCGGGCTGGTGGGCGCTCTGCTGGGGCCTGATATGACCCACCTCCCCGGATATCTGACGGGCGGCTGGACTGCATATCTCGGCGCGACAATGGTCGGTGTGCCGCTTTACGTCTGCGCGACTTCTTCGACGCCCCTTGCTGCTGTGCTATTGGCGGCCGGTTTTCCGCCGGGAGCGATTCTCGTTTTCCTGATGGTCGGTCCGGCGACAAATCTGGCCGCCCTGAGCGTTCTCAGAAAAATCCTCGGCCTCTGGTCGACAATTCGCTACCTCATATCCATCATCGTAGTTTCGGTCGCCTGCGGCCTTGCCTTGGACTGGCTGTACCGACTTAGCGGAGTAACGCCGATTTACGCTCCGGGGGCGGATGTATCCGATAGCGGCTGGTTCCACATCGCCTGTGCGGCGGTCCTTTCATTGCTGATCCTGTGGCATACGTTCAAATCCCGATTGAGACGAGCGTAGATCACAGTCTTAGGAATTTACTTGCGATTCAACCTCGACAAGCCCCATCTTGGATTATGTTAACTGAGCTGATCGAACGCCTCCCGCTACTGAGGGGTCTTCTTGATTTTGCTTTCCCGCCGCTGTGCACCGGTTGCGGCGCGTTTTCCGAAGATCCGTCCGGCCTCTGCCCGACCTGCGTCAAAAGCATCGACTGGTACGAGGATCCTTTCTGCCTGACCTGCGGCGATTTTGTCCCCCGCGGCGTCAACTGCACGCGCTGCGGCGAACAATCACTTCTGCTGTTCCCGGCAGGCAACTACATCGATCCGTTGAAAATGGCGGTGGTCAATTACAAGTTCCACGGGGCCACGAAACTCGCCGGTACGATCGCCGACAAAGCCGTGGAGCAGTTTGGCGACAGGATAAGGAAGGTCACGCCGAGCCTTCTTTTGCCGATCCCCCTGCATCCGAGCCGGGAGCACCAGCGGGGCTACAACCAGGCGGCGGTTTTTGCCGAGGCCCTGGCCGAACGTCTGTCTTTACCGGTCGAGTCGGCTCTTCTGTTCCGGGACAAAAAGAAGCGTCCCCAGGCCCGGCTTAGAAAATCAGCTCGCGCCGCCAACGTCAGGGGAGTATTCGGGGTCGATTCCGAGAGGGCGTTGGAGACGGCAGGTGACAGGCTGTTGCTGGTTGACGATGTTGTCACCAGCGGGGAGACTGTCCGGGAAGCACGCCGGACGCTTGTTGACGCGGGTCTGGAAGTTGTGGGGGTGATCTCCATGGCTCATGGGTTGTGATATGGCCGTCTCTCTTTTCCAGGCGGCGATCGAGGATTTCCTCCAGCATCTCAAGCTGGAGCGGGGCCTTTCGGAGAAATCGACAAGCGCTTATCGGACCGATCTGACGGGGTTCGCGAAGTTCTTCAAGGAGGTCGATCCACGTCATGTCTCGCCGGGGGATATCAACCGTTATTTCACCTCGCTGGCCGGGCAGGGACGAAAGCCGGCCACCCTCGCGCGGAAACTCTCCACGATAAAGCATTTGTTTAAGTATTTGCAGGAAATGTCTCATATAGCTGCAAATCCGGCGCAGGCTTACCGCGCGCCGAGGATTGCCCGGTACCACCCGGATTATCTTTCCGTGGCCGAAATCGAGTCGATAATCAAAGCCGCCGATGACGGTGGACCGCTGGCTGCTCGGGATCGAGCGATCGTCGAAATCCTCTACGGTTGCGGCTTGAGGATATCGGAACTGGCCCAACTGAAGATCAACCAGATCGAGTTCGAGGCCGGATTCGTCAAGGTGCTCGGCAAGGGGGACAAGCAGCGGTTGGTGCCGTTAGGGGAGTTCGCGAAGGAAGCTCTTGAGAAGCATCTGGCGTCCCTGGATCAATCTCGCGCCGGATTTCGCTCGTCGCTGGTCTTTCCAAATCGTCTTGGAAAGGCTTTTTCTCGAGCCGGGCTCTGGAAGATTGTCCGCAAGCTGGTGCTCAAAGCCGGTATCGCGAAGAAGGTTACGCCCCACACGTTGCGGCATTCATTCGCTACGCATCTGCTCGAAGGCGGGGCGGATCTTCGAACGGTACAAGAAATGCTGGGACATGCCGATATATCCACTACGGAGATTTATACCAGGATAGATCGGGAATATATCATTGCAGAGCATCGAAAACATCACCCTCGAGAACTGGCCGGTTTCAAGCGAAGACAATAAATCCAGAGAAGCTACCTACCACTTTGCCATCAAGCAGGCCGGGGTGAACCTTGATTTCCATCTTCAGAAGTTCTTCCGAAGTCGCCGTCTTTCATTCCATTATTTCGATACTTTCGATGAGCTGACCATTATCTGCCACCGCTTCCCGGTCGATGCTATCGTGATTGCGGGCAAAACCGAATTCTATCGCGAACTGGAGATGGTCAAGGCGATCAAGGAGAATATCCTGCTTTCGATTGTCCCGGTGCTTCTGTATCATCCCGATCCCGAGCCGGGAACCGTTGTCGCCGCCTACGAGCACGGGGTAGCCGAATTTCTCTACGGGGAGTGGATGGAAAAGCTGTTCGAGGTCCGGGTCGGCCGGGTGCTCGACCGGAGCCACCGCGACCTGGCGGTCAACCCCTCGACCGCTCTGCCCGGGCCGGGAATTATCGAGCAGGAGATCAACCGCCAGCTCAGACTGGGAGAGGAGTTTGCCGTCTGCTACGCGGACCTGGACAATTTTAAGGCCTTTAACGACTATTACGGCTATGTCTACGGCGACAAGATCATCCGACTGACCGGGCGAATCCTCCGCGATATCGTTTTTGATCTTTGCCGCGAGGGTTTCGTGGGGCATATCGCCGGCGATGATTTCATTTGCGTGGTTCCGGCCGATGTTGTCGACGATGTCTGCCAATGGATAATCAAGTGCTTTGACGCTTTCGTCTGGTATCGCTACGACGAACCCGACCGGGAGCGAGGTTATATCGAAACGGCCAACCGACGCGGCCGGATGGAGCGCTATCCAATTCTGTCGATCTCGATCGCTGTTATCGTTAACCGCGACCGTGAGTTCAAACACGTCGGCGAACTGTCCCGCATGCTCGCCGACCTCAAAAAAGCCACCAAAGCCAAACCCGGCTCCAACTACATGCTGGAGCGCCGGAAGAAGTATTAGCGAGTACTCGAAAACGGCCAGGAAGAAGTCACGCTGAGCTTGTCGAAGGGGGACGCTTGAGACGGGCTCCAGCCCGTCACTCTCTTATCCACGGACCACAAATCTCGGTGGCCCATCATTCCCATGGTGGGATGTGCAGGAACTCCGGACGCGACGCCTCTCTAAGGGGTAGACGGGGGCGCAGGCACGGCCTGGCTTCTGCCGCCCGCGGAGTTGGCTACTTCAGCAGCACCATTTTAATCGATTCAACGGCCTCCTCCGTCTCCAGCCTGGCGAAATAAACCCCGGTGGCAACGTCGTTTCCGGAGTCATCCCTGCCGTCCCAGGGGGTCGTATAGTCCCCGGCCGGAAGCTCACGATCAACCAGCACCGCCACTGTCTGGCCCAGGGTATTGATGATAGTCATTCGAACGTGCATCCGCCGATCCAAGGCGTACGAAATGATAGTCGAGCTGTTGAACGGATTGGGATAGTTGGCGTGAAGTCTGGAATTCGACGGCAACTGATCCTCCAGCGGGTCATCTTCTACCACCGATGTTATCATGTCCGGCCGGATTCTCAGGAAACCGCTCCCATCGGCTATAAGCAAGTCGTTGCCAAAGGTTTCAACGTCGCAAGCCCAGCCGGGGGTGTCATAAGTGCCAATTTCTCGGGGACTCTTGGGGTCAGAGATGTCGTAGACATGTATGATGCGCTTGCTCGCGAGTACGTAGAGGCGATTCCCTCTCAAATCGACTCGTGAAACGTCGTAGAGGAAAAATCCAGGCAGCCTCTTTGGGGCACCCGGGTCGGTCAGGTCAATCAAGTGTACGAACAGGCGCGTAGCCACTACCAGAAGGCTTCCGCCCAAGGCCATGTCGTACGGCCGGAAGTTCTCGTCTTCAAACACGATAGATGAAATGAGCCGAAGGGTGTCAGGATCGCTGAGACTAAAGACACTAATATCACAGTCGTTACCGAAACAATAGAGCAGGGTGTCGTCATAAATGGAGGGATAACCCAGCCCCGGTACGTTTACTCTGCCGAGGGATCGGGGAGCGGCAGGATCAGTTATGTCAAAGGCATACGGTCCGCCACCGTACGACCAGCGGTAGGCGGTATGACCGGCCAACACTGCGGCGGCGAACTCTGCTCCGAAGGGAATGGTGGAAACCAGTTCCGGATGCAGCGGGTCCGATACGTCGTAGAAAAGGACTTCGGGAGTATAGCTGCTGCCGGTCATCAATAAGCCGTCGTGCACGCAGACAGCCGATGGCTCCCCCGGGGTTTTCAATAGCGGGCCTTCGGTGATTCGTCCGTGCTTACCCAGAGTCAAGGTTCTCACATTCCCGACCAAGCCCCTGACCCAGACAGTATTTCCTTCACGGAATATCTCCTGGGAGAAACCGGGGTGCTCATATCGTCCGACCAGTTCCGGTTCGTCTTGAGCGGTCAGGTCGAACACCGTAAAGTCGCAGGTGTCGCTCCCCACGGGATTCGTGACCGGGTACGGGTCTTCATGGTACGGCCGGCACAGGCTCTGAGTATAGGGGGCAAAGTCCGGTGGGGTCGGCACCGAGTTTTCTGAAAACAGCAGACCATTGGAGAAGTAAGTGCCGAAAGCGAACCCCATAGGCTCAAAGCAGTGCATAGGATGCGGCGACTCGGGATCGCTGACATCATAAATGGCCACGCCGGTTTCACCCGCCGCGAGAAAAAGCGTATCCCCATTGGCGCGAATCGAAGATACATCCGCCCACAGCTGAGTTCTTGTCAGGAAGACCGGATTGGCCGGATCAGAGATATCGTAGCACTCCAGGTAGTTCTCCCTAGTCGGTACGACGTTGGGCGGGCAAAGTAACCACAGTCTGTCCCCAGAGGCCGAGACTGACCTCGCGTACCAGGCCGGATCGATTATCTTGACTACCGGGTTATCCGACAGAAGATCCGTGATAGCGTACAGTTCAAACGCGGCGATGTACACGGTTTCCGGCGTGACTTCCATGTCCAGACCGAAAACTGTGTTAATAGTCAGCGGGACTTGGGACACTTCCTCCAAGTGCCTCGGGTCAACGAAATCCACCACGATCAACTCGGTGTGAGTGAGCAGATAAGCGTAATGGTCCAGTACTTCCAGTTGAATTATGTTGCCCTCGACCTCAAACTCATCTAGGACCTTATTAAGCAGTGGCCTGCCGTGCCTCGGATAGCAACTGAGCCGATTGAGTTCGACGGTGAACAGCAACCACGGGGTGGCGGCAACCTGATAAAGGTCGGGCATGAAGTACCTTCGCCCCTTACGCTCCAGCGCCAGGTCCCTAAGCGTCATGACTTGAAGGCCATATCCCATGACCATGTACACGGTCGAGTCTATGACGTCGAAATCTCCGGGACCGACCCACATGGCCGTCCCTACAATCTCTGCGTGGCAATCCCCGGTGCCGATTTGAGGATCGGCGATGAAAGTGCAGTTCTGACCGTCGTCAACAGCGGCCTGTCCATTTGACGGAGAAGGAAAGAACAATAGGAGGGCAAGAACAGCCGAACCGAGCACCGAAACCGTTTTGTGAGAAACAACGAAGGCGAGCATGTAAAGAAGCCTTTCGTTCTTAGGTATCTTCGAAGAACCCCATCCCCCCGGAGTCGATTATTGAAATATAATGCCAATTGCGCGGTTCTACAAGAAGTATCTGGACAAGGCCATCTCTGATCGCGGCAGACGAGGGCGTCTGCCGCCCACGAAAGGCGGGGAAGAAGTCACCCTGAGCTTGTCGAAGGGGGGCGCTCAAAGGGGGCGACAGCCCGTTGTCTCATCCCTGTTGCCGAAAGAACCCACAGCAAGCTGTGGGGCACCGGAAAAGCCAATCAAGCTGGGCAGGCTTCGACAGGCTCAGCCTGACTTGTTTGGCCTGGAACGGGAGAGAGAAGAAAGTCACCCTGAGCTTGTCGAAGGGGGGCGCCCAAGACGGGCTTTATCCCGTCTCTCTGGCGGGCGTAGGTCGAAACCCCTGCGGTTTCGACAAAGACTGGGCCCCAGCCTTCGCTGGGGAGACGGAACGGAGGATACGTTTTCGGATGGGGCAGACGAGGGCGTCTGCCGCCCACGAAAAGCGGAGCTACATATCCGAACCTCCGGTTCGGAGTGGACGTCAAAACCACAAGGGTATTGACCTACCCCAAGATGGGGCAGACAGGGCCGTCTGCGGCGCGAGCGACACCGACGCGTCGATAGAAGCAACACAACCTTCTCATCCTGTCGCAGAACTGGCTTTCAGGCCTTGAGTTGATTATACTAAAACGATGACCCGGATTCGGTTCTGTTTAACGCGGGAGAGATTATGGTGCAGTTGAACAAGTCCGTCAGTCTGAACATGGATGTGCGCGGCATGGAGCAGTCCGCCACGATCGCCATCAACGACCGTTGCCGGGAGCTCCAGAGCGAGGGCCGCATGGTCTACCGCCTGGGGCTGGGTCAGTCACCTTTTCCGGTGCCCAAGCCCGTAGTCGACGCCCTCAAACTCCACGCCCACGAAAAGGCGTATCTTCCCGCGCGGGGCCTTCGGGAACTTCGAAGAGCCGTGGCCGAATTCCACCGCCGCCACGACGGTGTCGAGGCTCTCCCCGAAAACGTGATGGTCGGACCCGGCTCGAAAGAACTTATGTTCCTCCTTCAGCTCGTCTACTACGGCCAGTTGCTGGTGCCGACGCCCTGCTGGGTGTCCTACATCCCGCAGGCCCAAATCGTGGGGCGGAAGATCGGCCTGATCCCAACCACGTTCGAAACCTGCTGGCAGGTAACGGCTGAGCAGCTAAGGCAGAGATTCGAGGGTCAGCACGACCCGTATCGCCCGCGCATCCTCGTCCTCAACTACCCCGGCAATCCGCACGGATGTACCTACAGCGCCGAAGAGCTCCAGGATTTGGCCGAAGTCTGCAATAAGTACGAGATGGTCATTCTCTCGGATGAGATTTACGGGCAGACTCACTACAAAGGAGAGCATGTGTCGATGGCCCGGTATTGTCCCGAGCGGACGATTATCAGCTCGGGTCTGTCCAAATGGTGCGGGGCCGGGGGCTGGCGGCTGGGGACTTTCACTTTCCCATCGTCCCTGGATTGGTTGCGCGATGCCATGATCGCTGTGGCCAGCGAGACCTATACGTCGGTCAGCGCGCCTATTCAGTACGCCGCGGTGCGGGCGTTCATGGGCGGGACGGATATCGAACGGTACCTCTGGCATTCGCGTCGCATCCTCGACGATCTCGGACATCGCCTGGCCCGCATGCTGGCCGAGGCCGGGGCAAGGGTGCATCCGCCCGACGGCGCCTTTTATCTTTTCCCGGACTTTTCACCTCTCCGAGAGAAACTGGCCGCACGTGGAATCAACGATGCCGTCACCATGTGCGAGAAGCTTCTCGAGGACACCGGTGTGGCCGTGCTGCCCGGTCGGGATTTCGGGAGGCCGCCGGAGGAACTTACGGCGCGGATGGCCTTTGTCGATTTCGATGGAGCGAAAGCGCTAACGGCGAGCGAGCGAATCCCGCTGGACCAGCCTCTACCGGATGATTTCGCTGACACCTGGTGTCATAACGTCCTGAGCGGTGTCCGTCTGCTGGTGGACTGGGTGAAGAAGTAGAGTGGCAAGGGATCAGACATCAGTCGGCCCGCAGTCTGCAAAGCCCACTCTCATATGCAACAAATCCTCAAGCCAGTCTTAACTTGACAAATGTACCCACATAGCTATTTTAACGGTATGTACATCAAACCCGGCAGGTCGGGTACGTCTCTACAACGCAGGTAAGTATTCACTAATCAAGAACTCCGGGGAGGAGTGGACGATGTTACGTAATTTTGTAACGGGGTTGAAGGGGTGGTCTGTCCGGTCGCATGGTCAAGGACCGCGGCGTAAGTGCACGAGGCTGGCAATGTACCTCCTGCTGCTGGCGATTATTGGAGCTGCCGGGCAACAGGCGTCCGCAGAAGTTGCTTCGGACCAGGAAATGCGGCAGGTGTGCGAAAACATGCTCGCTGAAGTAGTGGCGGTCAAAGGAGCGTGGGCCGAGAGCAGCACACCGACTATCCGGGAGGTCACCGATATTCGCATGGGCGACACGGTCCTCGCGCACATCTACGCGGTCGATCCCCGGGGGTATGTGTTGGTGCCGACCCTCAAGGAAATGGTTCCAATAAAGGCCTACTCGGAAGAATCAAATCTCGATGAGAAGCAGGAAGGCGGGTTCCTTGCTTTGATAACAGAGATGCTCTCTGACCGGGCGCGAACCTACGTGAGACTCTACGGCAGTCTGGATGCCGAACAGCCGAGCGCCGGGGAGGCGCTGTTCGGCCGCGGCCAGAAAGAAACCTGGGGTCGGTACACCAAGCCGACAAGGGAATTCCTGCCGCAAGTTGCAGGGATGTCGGCCGAGGACGAAGCCGGCCCGCTGCTGACCTCGAGCTGGCATCAGCGGGAGCCTTACAACAACGATTGCCCGATGGGCTCCACCGGCCGCTGTGTGGTCGGATGTGTGGCCACAGCCACGGCCCAGATAATGAACTACTGGCAGCACCCGGCCTATGGTGTGGGCAGTCACACGTATACCTGGGAAGAAGACAATTCGTGCGACGGTTATTGGTCGCCGGGGGCGGAACTTACAGCCTATTATTCCGATACCTACGACTGGGCGCATATGCCGGATAGCTGCGACGAGGGCTGCTCGTCGGCTGATTCGATTGCGCTTGCCGAGTTGAACTATGAAGTCGGGGTGGCCTTTGAGATGATGTACGGGGCCTGTGGCTCCGGCGCCTATGTTACCGCTGCTCTTGGTGTGTTCAGTACCTATTACAAATACAGCCCGGAAGTGTACGGTGTTAATCGATATGATTACGACCAGGCCGAATGGTACGGCCTGATCAAGGACGAGATCGACGCCGGCCGGCCGATTCAATACCGGATTAACAGGCATTCGATCGTCTGCGACGGCTATCGTGATACCCAGGGCTTCTACGAATACCACATGAACTACGGATGGGGAGGCGCCTACACCACCTGGTTCGTGATGGACAGTCTCTTCTGTTACTGGGTCGAGCCGGATTCAGTCTGTCCTTACAATGAGGAATACATGGTCCTCAATATCAAACCGCAGACCACGCCGATCCTGACCGAGAAAAGCTTCAATGCTCACGAAACATCCGGCGATAGTGACGGCCATGCCGATCCGGGCGAGACGCTATCAATGGCTGTCAGGATAAAAAACAGCGGGTGGCTGGCTGAGAACACCGTCGGGACCTTGTCGACAGACGACCCCTACGTGGGAGTTACTGTTACCGGGGCGGCTTTCAGCCCGGCTATCGATTGGGGCGAGGAAGATACTACGCAGACACGTTTTGAAGTTTCAATCGACCCCGGTTGTCCGGATCCACATGTAGCCCAGCTGTACTTGGACTACACGGCCGACGGTGGTTACACATCAAGAGACACCATCCTGCTTTTCATCGGCGATACCCCCGGTTTCTCGGACAATATGGAATCGGGTGTTGGGTCCTGGAGCCATGAATCGGGAACTCCGGGGTATGTTGATGAGTGGCACCTATCGGATCAATCATCTTATTATGGAACATATAGCTGGAAAGCTGGAAGTTCCGGCCCTTATAGTTATGCGGATCACAACGACGCCTGTCTGATTACCCCGCCCTTTCTGCTGGAACCTGGCACCAAACTACGGTACTATCAAAAGTACCAAACGGAGTCTGGCTGGGACGGGGGGCTGGTGATGATTGACACGGGCGGGGCTTCCTGGTTTCAGATTTACCCCGAGGGGGGGTACGGGGGTTCTCTGTCCCCGGGCTCAACCAGTCCCTTCGAAGACGGAACCCAGTTTTTTACCGGCATGTCAGGATGGTTGTATCCAGAATATGAACGTGTGACATTCGATCTTTCCGCCTATTCTGGCGTGGTACGGCTAATGTTCAGGTTTGGCAGCGATGGTAATACGAACGACCTGGGGTGGTACATCGACAACGTGACAATCAAGGCGGATAACACTTTTGTTGGAACTCCCTCAGTGGTGGAGCCGGTACCGGGCTGCGTCATTACGTTCGAAAACGTGACAGGCCCCGGGGTGACCCAGGTGAGTACGCATACTGACAATCCAGTTCCGCCAGAAACACCTTACCGGCCGATTCCCGCCGATCCCCTTACCTACTACAACATAACAACAACAGCAAGTTTCACAGGCAGCGTGGAAATCTGCATGGAATATAACGAAGACGATGTGGCGTTCAGTGAAGAAAATGTGGTGCTTCTGGCGATCATCTACGGATACTGGTACGATCAGACTACTTTCGTCGATACGAGCGCCAACATAATTTGCGGGGCAGTGTCATCGCTCTATAGCTCCGCCAATTACTGGATTGCCGAAAAGGGCTGCTGTCTGCCGCCGACGGTGGGGGACATCGATCAGAGCGGTGTAGTCGACATTTCCGATATTCAGCTGATTATCGATAACCAGTTCATAACCCTGACACCGCTGGATTGCGAAGCCGAAGGTGATGTTGATTTCAGCGGCGTCGTAGACGTAAGTGACATCCAGATCCTGATCGATAATCAGTTCATCACACTGACACCACTTCCGCCCTGTCCATAAACGCATAGTCAGGATTTGAGGCTAAAACGGCGGCTGCCCCCTTGAGAGGACAGCCGCCGTTCTCACTTGGAATTTCCGTCGATCCATACGGCGTCAGGTCTTCGAGCCGAAGCCCTTAAACGCCATGTGAGCCAGAATCGCCATCATGCCGCCGAACAGAACCAGGGCCAGCCAGGGGCCGAAGCTTCCGCTCAGAGAACCCAACATGCCATAGTGACTGTCATAGTAGGTCGCAAAGGCCGGCCAGGAACCGATCATAAACGCACCCACGACTCCGAACAGCCCGTCGCCGGCCACCATGCCGGAGGCAAAGAGAATACCGCGAAGGTTCCGCTTTTCGTACTGCTGCTTCGTGGAATAACGCTTTACCAGCCAGGCGATGATTCCACCGGCCATGATGGGCGTCGATAACGACAGCGGCAGATAGAGGCCGATAGCTACCGGAAGCGACCCTACGCCCAGCAGTTCGATAGCCAGGGCGAGAACCCCTCCGACCAGAATCGGCTCCCATGGAAGGTTAAAGCTCATGACCCCCTGGACGACGGTGGCCATGATATTAGCCTGAGGGGCCAAGAGCGGATCACGATCGGTCGCCCCGGGGACAAAGCCAAAAGCATCGTTGAGATAGTAAATCGTAAACCCCATAGCCAGCGCCGGGAAGAGCAGGCCGACGAATTCCGTCAACTGCTGCTTGCGCGGAGTGGCCCCCAGGAGAAAACCGGTCTTGAGGTCCTGGGCGATGTCGCCGGACATGCACACGGCGATACAGACGACCGTGCCTATCGACATGGCGGCGATCATCCCCTCGACACCTTCGTGACCGAAATAAACCAGAACCAGGCAGCTTACCAGCAGGGTGGCGATAGTCATCCCGGAAACGGGGGAGGAGGAAGACCCGACGATACCGACTATGCGGGCCGCGACTACCACGAACAGGAACCCGAAGAAGACGGCCAGGGCTATGGCCAGGAGCCCCATGTCGGTACCCGGCAGCAGGTAGATGCCGAGGATAACCGCAATCACGCCCAGGAGCACCCACTTCATCGGAATGTCCCGATC
>Ga0272444_10004653_pt1 | contig 12067 bp, 10 predicted proteins | sample SSMForm13_FD_201033 | JGI IMG/M metagenome (GOLD analysis project Ga0272444, IMG submission 201033) | Marine sediment archaeal communities from Little Sippewissett salt marsh, Falmouth, MA, United States - SSM-Form-13 | ecosystem: Environmental > Aquatic > Marine > Wetlands > Sediment ... | reverse complement strand
ATGATGGATGAACGGGAAGAGCTGCACAAGGATAAAAACCTCGGTTGGGACGCGTCAGGACACATGAACGACGAAAACCATATGCGCAGTTAAGAAGATTGTTGAGTTGTTTAGCTGTTGAACTGTTGATTTGTTATGGGCAGAATCGATGTATATCGAGTGTATAGCTCAAGGACTCAACAGTTCAACGATTCAACGCCTCAACAATCTCCCCTTACTTTTTCCAAAAGTAGGGATAGAACATAACCATGACGGTGAACATTTCGAGGCGTCCGGTAAGCATGCTGAAGGAAAGAAACCATTTTCCGGCAGAGGATATGTGGGCGTAGGTCTGCGTTGGTCCTACTTCTCCAAAGCCCGGTCCGATGTTGAAAAGACAGGAGATCACGGCACTCACGGAGCTGAAGAAATCCATGTTGTCGAGGTATGTCAGGAGTCCCGCTCCGAGGAGAACAAAAAAGATATTCATCACAAAGTAGGTGTATGCGATGGTTATCAGGGGCGCTTCCAGACTTCGTCCATTGATTTTTACAGGGATGACAGCGAGGGGCTGAAGAAACTTCTTGCCGGAGGCGTAGATGTGCTTGCTCATAATTTCAAAATGAACAATCTTGATGCCGCTGCTCGTTGATCCTGAAGAGGCCCCTATAAAGCATACAATAAGGATGATCATCTGGGCGGCCTGGGGCCAGAGCTCGTAATCGTCGGTCGTGAATCCTGTAGTGGTGAGAATGGAGACGACCTGGAATGTGCCGTATCGCAGGGAATCAAAGAAGCCGAAGAATCCTTTGTCCTGCCAGATATCGAAACTGGCAAGGAGAGAGAAAAAAATCACGATTCCCAGGTACCACCTGAACTCGGTATTGTTTTTTGCCGGCTCCCAGTCCTTTTTCACTATCTGGTAGTGCATCATGAAGTTCATACCCCCGAGGAACATGAACAGAATGGTGACCCAGTCAATCCAGGCGTTGTTATAGTGGCCGATACTGCTGTTTTTCGGGGAATAACCGGAGGTTGAAACCGTGGCGAAGGAGTTGCAGAGGGCATCGAAGAGCGGCATACCGCCGATCCACATCAGCAGGGTCTGTATGAGATTGAGCGAGAGATAGATTCCCCAGAGCCAGACGGCGGTCTGCTTGACGCGCGGGAGGATTTTTTCTCCGGTGATAACCTGTCCCGGATCGGCTTCGGCTTTATAGAGCTGCATGCCGCCGACACCAAGCAGAGGAAGAATGATGATGGCAACCATGATGAAGCCCATTCCGCCGATCAGGCTTGTCATGCTTCTCCAGAAAAGAAGCCCGTGAGGAACGGCTTCGATCGCATTGAGTACAGTCGCGCCGGTTGTCGTGTAACCGGAGATCATTTCAAAAAAAGCGTCAGTAAATGAGGGAATGCTTCCGTGGATGATAAAGGGGAGCGCGGAAAACGAAGAGACGAGAATCCAGCCTACAGTAACGATGAAAATACCGTCTCTGAGCGTCAGCTCACGGTACTTGCGAAAGCTTGCCCAGAGAGGAAGCCCGATGCTGATGGTGATGGCAACCGATAGCAGCAGAGCGAAAACATCACTTTCCTTGTAGATGAGTGCGCAGATGAGGGGCAGGAGCATGGTGCCGCCTATTAAGATGAGCAGGGCTCCCAGAACGTGGTAGATCGCACGAAAATTCATTACAAGGGATTACAGTTTCTTTGTAAGACCGAGGCGGAAGATTATTTGAAAAGCTCTCTCGCCTCTTTGATGCTTTTTGTTGCTGAAACCACCACGGCAAGGTCATTGGGTTCGATCACAGTATGTTCATCCGTCAGTTCACATACGCCGTTGCGTACTACACCGGCGATGAGAATCTGTTTGTCCTGCAGCATGTGCTGCATTTTTTTTAAGGGTTTTTTTGTGATCTGGGACCTGGGAGCCGCAGCAAGTTCAATGACTTCTGCATCAACACCATGAAGGTGGGCAAGTGAGAACAATTCACCCATTCTGATAAACTTCATGATCTCATCAGCGGCAGAAATCTTTTTGTTCAGAGCAACGTCGAGGCCGATAGTTGATGCCAGAACCAGATAGTCCTCTTTTTTCACCAGCGCGATGGTTTTGCCTACTGTGGCAGCCGCATCGACATTGGTTCTGTTCATGATATGTTTTGCCAGCAGGCAGCTGATAATATTTGTTTCATTATTACCAGTGGTAGCAATAAACGTGTCCATTTCCATCAGTCCCCCGAGAACCATGACATTGACGTCCGTTCCGTCTCCAAGCAGCACATCGGTGTTTTTCAGCGTAGATGCCAGTTCTTCGGCATGCTCCTTGTCATTTTCGATGAGGGTTATCTTTACGGTTTTTCCGAGCAGCTTGGCTACCCTTGCGCCAACCATGCCACCGCCGACGATCATGACCTTGTGAATGCGCTGTTCACGGACGTTCAGCAGATTCATCAAAAGAGGCAGATTCTTTTCATTGACAATGATGAATATCTGGTCGTTCGGAAGAATTGTATCTTCATCACCCGGAATAATAGTGGCGATACCTCGAGCAATGGCAACAATCTTGAACTGAAATTCATTATGCAGCAGGGTGATCTCTTTGAGCGTCTTGTTGGTCAACGGACAGTCCTGGTTGACACGGATGGCAAAAACTTTCATCGCTCCTTCTCCGATATCGACCACGTCGTTAGCCGATGCCCGCATGACAAGGCGTGCCATTTCCTGTGCAACAAGCTCTTCGGGATGAATGACCAGATCGATCTTGAAGTCGCTTTTATTGAGTAACGAGTTTTCGTAGCCGTATTCAGGAGAGCGGACACGGGCAATTTTACGCGGAATGCCGAACCGGTCAGCGATGATGGAGGCTATCATATTGACCGAGTCCTCATTGGTGACGGCTATCAGGAGATCCATGTTTTCTGCTTTTGCCTGTTTCCAGCAAGCAAGCTCCATGGCGTTTCCCTCAATGATTTTCGCGTCGATCTTGTCGTTAACGCTGTTGATCAGCTGGGGACTCGATTCGATTACCGTAACACCGTATCCATCATGAACAAGACGTTGCGCAAGATGGAGACCTACTCCTCCCAAACCGATTACCAGTATATTTGTAACACTCATTCTTTTTTGTTCGGATAACAATAACCAACAAAATGACAGGAAAATAATCTACAAAAAATTTAACCCGCGACTAAGTTTAACTGTTTCTCACCGGGATCCTGCCAAAATCACAAAACAGTCTCCTCCCGATATGGATAGGCATCATTGACTACATTCGCTGCTGTTTCCAGTTCGGGTGAATTCTTGACGAGGTTCGGAGCACCTGGTAGACGATATGTTTCTTCCCGATGGTCTGATTGAATATTTCGTTATCGCCGTCATAGAACGCTTCATGCAGGTGGAAATGGTTGAACTCGGAGCGGTATTGCTCTACCCACTGTTTTCCGCAGAAATTGTAATGCTTCAAGGCATCGCGGTAGTTCACAGGGCGGAGGATGAAATTCCCTCTGATCTCTTCCGCAGCTTCTCCTTCCAGCCGGACCGGGCCGAGTGCGGCATAGCTTCTGCTCATCGGATCGAACCACCGTTTGTTCTGCAAAAAGATGGGCCTGGTGGTAAACCCGAAATGCAGCTCGTCAGGATTGTTCGGATTATCCAGACCTCCAGTCGCATAGACGTTATCGTTCCAGCTTTCGTTCCATGATATCTTCATTTCCGAAGTTCTGCCCTTGCATCGCTTTTCAATGGCATAGCTGTGATCCGATCTCCAGGCAGCAGCGCGGACAAAAGCAAGAACGCTTCCGCGAAGCGAACCGCCATAGCTTTCCGCCAGAGCAGCCTCTTCAGGATACGCCTCACTTTTCGGGATTGCAACAAGCGTTACCCATGCCCACTCCACTGCCGATACATCATGAGTGTCCAGAAATGCTTTCAGCGTAACGTGATAATAGGTTTTTGCCGTTACCTCACGCTGGAATGGAAAGAGAATGCATGCAAGTAAAAGAGCTGCTATGAGAAATGATTTCCCCCGGATTTTCATATGCGTTACACCTGTTTTCAGATAGTCACAGGAAGCTACATTTTTTTTTCTAATTTTATTAAAAGGCTTCAAAGGGTACTCCATACAACCATGGGAGAGCTGAGTATGCATAGTACTGTCAGATTCCTGAAAGACTCGCAAACAGTGCTTTTTCTTTTGCTGATGCTTTCAGTTCTACCGACCGGTTGCGGCGGTGTTCCCTTTCCTGAAAACGAAAAGGACGGTTCCATGATTTCAAAACAGGAAAAACCGGGTAACCCCTACTATTCAAGGACAGATACTACAACGCTCGATCTTCCGGATTCGGTCTGGGCAAAGGTCTTGACGGAAGAGGTATACGAGGTTGCCCGGAAAAAAGGGACCGAGCAGGCGTTTTCAGGAAAATTCCTGGATTTTGAAGGCAGGGGGACCTATTTTTGTGCGGCGTGCGGTAATGAGTTGTTTCGTTCAGATGCAAAATTTGCCGATACCTGCGGCTGGCCGAGTTTTTTCGAGCCGGTAAGCGAGAAGAGTATTTTCTATCAGCCTGACACCTCGCATGGGCTGGTGAGGACAGAGGTGATCTGCGGACGCTGCGGTGCACATCTCGGTCATGTCTTCGATGACGGCCCCCCTCCTACCGGAAAGCGGTTTTGTATGAACTCGATCGTACTCGATTTTGAGTCTGACGGAGAGTGACTGGTTGAACAGATTCTCCGGTTTCTGCGCTCCGTCCGCCTTGTCTTCAGGTCGCTCACGACAATGTATAGAGGTGCCCGACAGGTCGTCATTCGGGCGTCTTAGCGTCTTTTTCCTTCTTTTTGAATTCAACGACAAGCCATTTCTCTTTATAGTTTGCGCTGCTGACACGGAGTCCGGCCAGAAAGGCGGGGAGTATAACGCCTTTCTGGTAGTTCCCGATGCGTACGGTCATTAATTCCCCTACCTGCACGATATTGGCTTCCATTTTGTTATCGAATATAAATGGGGCGCGCAGTTTCATGATGTAGTGCCCGTCACCCTGTTTTTTGATGTTGACATGCTCTTCACGGTAGAGGATATCAAGCGGGTCGGAATCTCTGTAGACTATTTCCCCCACTTTTTTCAGCATGTCGAGACCAACGACTTCCTGTCTGAAAAAGGGTACCTGTATGATCGGTATCGGTGAAAAAGTCTTATCGATCTGATCCAGATATTTTTTCTGTATCTCTTTCCATTCACTCAGGAACTCCCCGTCAACCTCATCGAGAAGAACGCGGTTTACCACTATCTGGTCAACCGTTATCCCGTAGAGGTTGAGGTAGGTAAGGGCCCGCATGGTTTCCTTTAAGACCATTTTCTCCGGATTCATAACCAGACGGACAGTGGTTTTACTGCCGTCTGAAAGAAGATCGATGATTCCCTCGACAGAGGAAAAGAGATGATCAACCTGATTATAGACATCCTCTTCAGGGACGACATCATGCAGTTTGCCGACACGCTTGGATATAGGGCGGATAAGCGGTTTTACAACGTACTTTTCCATGTTCCGCATGAGCTTGAGCATCCAGCCGAAGGTTTCAGGGATAGAAAGCAGGCGCAGGGTCTCCCCTGTAGGAGCACAATCTACCACCAGAAGATCATAATCATTTGATTCGTTGTACTTCTTGATGTAGGAAAGCGAAAAAAGTTCTTCCATGCCGGGCAGAACTCCCATCTCTTCGACGTAGATGCCCTTGATTCCCTGGACTTCCATCAGGTGGGCGAAATGCTCTCGCACTATTTCCCAGTTAAGAGACAGGTCGCCATAGACGCTTACCTCCTGACCGTAAAGATTGTCGGCGATCGCTACAGGTGACGATCCAAGCTCTCTGTCAAAGGAGTCACCCAGGCTGTGCGCCGGGTCTGTAGAGATGACAAGCGTTTTATAGCCCATTGTAGCGGCTTTCAACGCCGTTGCTGCTGCGATTGTGGTTTTGCCGACGCCGCCTTTCCCGGTATACACTATATTTCTCATTATCAGGATCCGCTACTTGTGGTGAGCATTTCACCAAGGGTGCTTACCATGTATGGTCACCCTTGATTTTCTTACAACAATGTCAGCAGAGAGAAGATTCTTTTTACGATGCACTCATGGAGTTGAAGGGGGTTTGTTTTTGATTTTTTTGGTGAAATTTTCAAACGCTTCTTTCAGGTCATTCCGGCTTTTTTCGGTTTTCTCTTTTAACTCTTCCCATGTGTCTTCCCCGGCAGCACGCAGGGATTTAAATTGCTCACTTGCTTCGGTTTTCTGTTCCTGAAGCTTGTTCAGCGTTTTGTGATACTCTTCCTTGAGGTCGGTAGAGGCTTCTTCAATCTGAGCCCTGAGTTTGTCGATCTGTACATCCCAGGTATTCATCTGATCGGAAAGCTTGTCCATAAAATCACTTTTTCTGGTCATGATTCACCATATTTGATTGTCGCAAAAAGTACGTTGCAGATAGTGAAACCTCACGGTTTCACCTACTACATAAAACAAAGCAAGTCGCAATTAGTTTCTGGGACTGGAAGGTGGGGAAAGGTGGCAAATGGTCTTTCGCGGCAGAACGGAAAGTGTGACAGCCGGTTGACGGAAGTGTTTTGGTTCCCTGTTCACTCTCCTCTGGTCAGGATTTTCAGGATTTTGAGATCCTTAGGCTCTCCTATCGCAATAAGGGTGCCGTCTTTCTGAATGACCTCGGATGGTTTCGGGGTCGAGTGTACTTCTCCTGCCGGAAGTTTATAGCCGACAACGTTAATCTGATAGTTGTTGTAGAGGTCTGCTTCCCGGAACGTTTTTCCCTGAAGCGGTGATGATTCATTGACAACAAACTGGACTATCTGAAGGTCAAGTTTGTTTGTGTCGCTCAGTTCGTCGAGGTACTGAGCGAGTGCCGGTTCGATCAGCATGTTTGCCATTCTGCGGCCGGCAGACTGGTAAAGAAGCACGACACGTTCAGCCCCGGCGCGAAGCATCTTGTTTTCCGATTCTTCACAATCCGCACGGGCGATAATGTGGAGGGACGGCTTCAGGTTTCGTGCGGTCAACACGATAAAGACGTTTTCGGCGTCTGTGCTTGCTGCGGCAACAAGTCCTTTGGCTTTTTCGATCCCCGCTTCTTTCAACACATTTTCATCAGCAGCGTTCCCTTTGATTGCGACATAGTCAAGATCACGGGCGAGCTGGATCTGATCGTTCATGATGTCGATAACGACAAACTGGATGTTTTTTGCTGTCAACTCACCGGCCACGTTTGATCCCAGTCGGCCGTAACCGCAGATAATGTAATGATCATTGAGGTTGCGGAGCATGCGACGATTTTTTTGTAGTTCCCAATGTGAGCGCCATTCTCCTGAAATGAAGAATACGGCCACATTGCTTAAGGTAAAGAAAAACAGGCCGGTTCCTCCGATGATGAGCGCCAGGGTAAACAGGCGTCCCATCTCGGAAAGGGTATGCACTTCACTGAATCCGACCGTACTGAGGGTAATGATTGTCATGTAGAGCGCATCGACAGGCGTCATGTCTTCGATGATCATGTAGCCTGCCATTCCCAGCCATATCAGGAAGAAAACACTGACAATCGAGATCGAGAAACGGCGAAAGGTCGTGAATTGTTGCAAATCTTTGCCCAAAGAGAAATCGCTATGGTTAGCAGTTGAACGGGGAGAGGGCGGTATTTATACCGGTTGTATCTTCCCGAAATCCTTTGAAATGCTCCGGAACATCTTGTCGGTAGCAGTCTGAATGATAAAAGACATTCCTGCATTGGTCATGCTTCTGATAACCCTCCTGGGTATAATCCGGAATGCCGGATACAGGGTGAATTTTACGTTGACTTTGAGGTCGAAGTCAACTTTGGTCAAAGAGGCGCTGTGCCGGTGCAGGAGCAGTTCAGCGAATACCTTGCCCTCGAATACATAATTATCCGGATCATCGACAGTTTTTTCTCTGGGGAAGTGTTTCCATGTGATTTTTCTGCCAATGGTGCTTTCCCGGATGATCTCCTCCGGAATATCGTCAGGGTTCATGTCTTCGTATTCTTCGGGCAGAACAACCAGAAGGTCATGGTCTTCTTCGATAAAGAAGATTACATCAAATGGATTGTTCTGCGGATCGGTAACCCGGAAGTGCCACTTATAGATATTATCGATATCTGTGGTTTCTACCTTGTGACAGAACGGGTTGAACCCAAGGATTTTTTTATGATTCGAAAGGTACTCAACGGTATCGTCAAATTCTCTGTGAAGTATCCATGCCCCTTTGCTTTTTCCTGTCGTTTTTATTTCAAAGTTGGGTTTCATCTCTTTCTTATTGTGCAGAGCGTTACGTTTTGTCACGATGGGCGCTGTGTTTCTGCAGGATTTATTGGTGTTCTTCCTGAAGGCGAGCCGTTTGATCATGAAGCTTGAGCGCTTCAATGATGTCGTCCAGATTTCCTTCGAGTATCTGCGGAAGTGCATGGCTGGTATAGCCTATGCGATGGTCGGTTACTCGCGACTGAGGGAAATTGTAGGTGCGGATTTTTGCGCTGCGGTCGCCGGTCGTGACCATCGATCTGCGCAGATCAGCGCGTTCCCTGTTTTTTTCAGCAAGCTGCAGGTCGTAGAGTTTGGTCCGCAGCATTTTCATCGCCCGTTCGCGGTTCTGAAGCTGAGAACGTTCTTCCTGACAGGCTACGACAATGCCGGAAGGGGTATGGGTTATTCTGACTGCGGTCTCGACCTTGTTCACGTTCTGCCCTCCTTTTCCGCCGCTTCGGAAGGTGTCGAGCTGAAGGTCATCCTTGCGGATCTCTATATCGACATCGTCAGCTTCCGGAAGCACGGCGACACTGGCCGCCGATGTGTGGATTCTTCCCTGAGTTTCTGTTTCAGGCACTCTCTGTACACGGTGAACACCACTTTCAAACTTCATGGTTGCATAGACGTCGTGACCGCTGATACTCAGTATGGCTTCTTTGCATGCTCCCGGAATGCTCGCTTCGTTAAACTCCATCATGTCGCTTTTCCATCCTTTGCGTTCGGCAAATTTCTGGTACATTCGCAAGAGGTCCGTTGCGAAAAGCGCGGCTTCATCTCCCCCGGTTCCTGCCCGGATCTCAATGATGACGTTTTTTGAGTCAGCTTCCTCCTTTGGTAACAGCAGCAGTTTCAACTGCTGATCGAGTTCCGGCTGAAGCTCCTGAAGCTCTTCAAGTTCGACCAGTGCAAGAGATTTCATTTCAGGATCTGTTTCCTGTTTGAGCATCTTGCGTACCTCTTCAATCTGCACCTTGTTGGACTTGTAGCGATCATAGCCCTGAACAATTTCTTTCAGGTCGCTGTATTCCTTGTTGAGCTTTCTGAAACGCTTCTGGTCGGCAATGACTTCCGGATCGGAAAGCTGTTCTTCAAGCCGAAGGTATTTGTCCTTTAACGCTTCAAGTTTATCAAACATAGTCTGCCTTTACTCCGTCCCCCTCTTTATCAGGGGTTGATAATATCATTGATGATAATGAATAAAAAGAGCGTCAGCAGCAGAGCCATGCCGATCTGTTGAATTCTCATTTTGATCTCAAAAGGTATCTCGCGGCCTATAATGCCTTCTATGGCGTTAAGGAGAAACTGACCGCCGTCAAGAGCCGGAACAGGCAGGATATTGATGAAGGCAAGTGAAATCGACAGAAGCGCCATGAAGTAGAGAAAGCTGCTTAGGCCCTGTTCGGCACTCTGGTTGGCAATTTTCGCGATCTTTATCGGTCCGCCAAGTGATTTCCGGAAATCCTCCTTTCCTGAAATGATTTTCCCAAAGCCGTTGACTGTTGTGACGGTCATATTCCAGGTCTGCTCCAGACCATAGACTGTTGCTTCGATAGGGTTGAGACGGCGGTGGTCAATGGTAAGTGTCTGGAGAAGGGAGATGCCTATTTTTCCCGTTGCTCCGGGGGTAACCTCGGAAATAGTCTGTTGACCGAATTCTCTGATTTTCGAAACATCCACTGTGCTTCCGGAAGGATTTTCAAGGTACTTCCATGTGACGTTGATTGTCTTGCCGGGATTATCAGAGATGATAGCGACAACTTCTGTCCAGTCATAGACCGGCTTAGCGTTGATGGCCATGATGAGCGCTCCCGATTTCAGACCGGCTTTGTTTGCAGGTTCGTCTTCAAGCACCTGATCTATTACCGGTGCCATAAGGGGGCGAATGCCCAAAGCCTTATTATCGTTGATCCGGGTAAGAATGTCCGGCGGGGCTTGCAGGTTTTTTCGCGCTCCATCGCGCTCGATGGTATAGCTCAGGGTGCTTCCGGCAAAGTTCCGGGGTGAAAGCACCTCTTCCCAGAAGCCGACAGGTTTGCCGTTGACGGCAAGAAAGCGGTCGCCCGTCTGCATGCCCATGGAGGCATAGACCGAACCGTCTTCCACATAGGCGGGGTTGACGGCGGACGTTCTGCTTTCGCCGAAAACCGCGGCCATTCCGATGAAGATCGCGGCAGCGAGAATCATGTTCATCGTCACGCCGCCGGCGAGAACGATGAGGCGTTGCCAGACCGGTTTAGCCCTGAACTCCCAGGGTTCAGGCTCACTCTTCTGGAAATCGGTATCGAGGCTCTCATCGACCATTCCCGCGATTTTCACATATCCTCCAAGCGGGAACACACCGATGCCATATTCGGTTTCTCCGATTTTCTTCTTCCAGAAACGGAGATTGTAGAAATCAAATCCGATATAGAATTTGTCCACCCGCATACCGAAAAGTTTGGCCGTAAGGAAATGACCAAGCTCGTGAGCGGTGACAAGAACGAAAATCGCTAAAATAAAGTAAAACGTCGTACTGATAAAGTCCATAATATTCTCTGTTTCCTTCTCTGCAAACTGTGTCGAAAGCCCCTGAGGAGCACATATTACATATTCTTAATTCGTCATTGTTTTCGCTGTATCACGGGCCCACCTGTCAGCGGCAAGATATTCATCAAGACCGGAAGGCGTGTAAGGATCGTGAGCCTGCATGGTTCTGTCTACAATAGCAGGGATATCAGTAAAACCTATTTTTTTGTCCAGGAAAGCGGCGACGGCAATTTCGTTGGCCGCGTTCAGCACGGCAGGAAACGTCTGGCCGGCTTTGAGTGCGTCAAACGCCAGACGAAGCGCGGGGAACCTTTCCATGTCAGGTTCCTCAAAAGTCAAGGTTCCTATCTGTGTCAGGTCAAGTTTTTTGATGCCGCTTTCGCACCGTTCAGGCCATGCAAGCGCGTAGGCTATCGGTGCCCGCATGTCGGGCGCCCCGAGCTGGGCCATAACGCAGCCGTCGATATACTCTACCATAGAGTGAATAATGCTTTGCGGATGAACGACAACACCTATTTTGTCTGCCGGCATATCGAACAGCCAGTGGGCCTCGATAACTTCCAGCCCCTTGTTCATGAGCGTTGCGGAATCGATGGTTATTTTCGCTCCCATCGTCCATTGGGGATGTTTCAGGGCTTTTTCAGGGCCGACATGACGAAGTTCTTCGGCAGACGTATGTCTGAAAGGTCCTCCTGAAGCGGTCAGGATGATACGCTCGATGTCCTCTTTTCTGTGGCCGGAGAGCGATTGAAAAATTGCTGAATGTTCACTGTCGACAGGCAGAAGCGTCACCTTATGTTCTTTCACAAGATCCGAGACAAGCTGTCCTGCGACAACCAGCGTTTCCTTGTTTGCAAGGGCGATGTCCTTACCCGCCTTGATGGCGCTCACTGTGGGCACAAGCCCTGCCGCTCCGACAATAGCCGAGACAACCATTTCCGAGCCTTCAGCAGCGCCAACAGCTGCAGCGCCCTCAATGCCCCAGAGTATTTCAGGTTTTTCGGAGCCGAGCTGTTCACGCAGGAGTCCTGCAGACGCCTTATCCCTCACAGAGACAATATCCGGTCGAAACTCCTTGATCTGTTCGGCAAGCAGATTGATATCATGGCCTTCGGCCAGACCGGTTACGTTAAATTTCTCCGGGTGTTGACGGACAACATCAAGCGTGCTTAATCCGATTGATCCGGTACTGCCAAGGATAGATAGTGATTTCATGTTTTTATTACGGCAAATTGCGTG
>Ga0272444_10004652_pt1 | contig 12068 bp, 11 predicted proteins | sample SSMForm13_FD_201033 | JGI IMG/M metagenome (GOLD analysis project Ga0272444, IMG submission 201033) | Marine sediment archaeal communities from Little Sippewissett salt marsh, Falmouth, MA, United States - SSM-Form-13 | ecosystem: Environmental > Aquatic > Marine > Wetlands > Sediment ... | reverse complement strand
ATCACCGACTGGGCGGCCGGGTAGACCGCCCAGTCGGTGATGGCGTTGGCGTTGAATCCAGACTGGATGTAGGCGAGGGTTTTGTCAGCCGCGCCGGGGGTGGACTCGAGCCAGACGCCCGTGGCGGGAGGGGTGAGGACCTGCTTTACACTGGCCTCGTCATAAAGCAACGTAGTGCCGGCGCCGGCCGATGCCAACTGACGAAGCACCAGATTGTAGCTCGGATTTGAGGGAACAAAAAACCTCTGGTGATAGGCCCAGGTGCCGTCTGCCTCGCCTTGGATATAGTTAGATGTGTCACCCCCTGTCATATAAATCCGATATGTTGCCTCGGTGCCCTCTTTTACATAGGAACCGAACCGGTAGAGCCCACCGGCAAACACAGAAACTGCGCTATATCCAAGAGGGTTGTCCGACCCGTCGCAGGTGATTTGGAGACAGTTCCCGGATTGTCCCCCCGCTATACTGGACAGAGTAGCCCCAGCCTCAGCGGACCAACTATTCGTACCACCGTCGAAGCTGGGGTTGGCCAGTAGCTCGCTTCCCAGCGTCTCCCCGGTCCCCGCCGCGCCCAGGCGTGCCCAGGCGATCTTGCCCGCGCCGTCCACCACCTGGAGCACATGCGCCCCGTCAGCGTAAGTGCTGAGGTCAGCCCCTGAGCCGTCGCCGGGCATGGCAAAGGCCGCGCCGTCCACGATGCTCAGGGCAATGGCCCCGCTAGATTCGTCGTCCAGGCTGACGGATTCGTCAACACCGAGAGTGTTTTTGACCCGCTGCGACAGGGGAAAGCGTACGCCGTCCGCCGCCCGACTTGCCGGAGCCGTGGTGGTGGGGATGTAGGCTGTGGCTATGGGGCCGGTTTCAAGCTGGGCTCCCCAAATGTAAACGCCGTCTTCACTTCCGATGAACAGCGCAATTTTTCGCACGGTGCTAGCGGCATCAAATGTTTTTGTAAAGCTAAGCCGCTGCCATTCAGCCGTTGCCTCCACCTCGCTGTTGAGCGGCGCCACATCATCCTGAATCCTAAGCAACACCTGCGTACCCGACTCTGTCGCGGATTTTATCCAAATTGGGAATGTAACTGTTTGCCCGGCAGAGGTGTTGCCGGTCACCACCTGTGACAGCCATGGACTGGCTGATGACTCCGGGTTGTTCGCCACAAAGTCGGCGGAAAGCGTCCCATCCGGGGCAATGGCCTGGTTGGCGGTGACCACAACACCGCCGCCATTTTTATCCCATACCGCATTATCAAACTGCTCACTGTAGAGCAGCAGGTTGTTGGCCGCCGGCTGAATGCTCAGCTCGCCGTCCTCAAAGCAAGTCTCGCCCGCGGCCGCGTACTTGAGCACCCCGCCGTCCATATAGGTCCGGCCCGTGGTCCGGGTGTTGCTCCCGGCCTGACCCAGGCTGTCGATCAGCTCGCCGCCCGCCGGATCAAAGCTCCACACGGGATCATCGGGCTCGGGGGTGTCGGTGCCCTTCAACACCACGCCGGCCCCGGCGCCCAGGTTGTGGTCGGCCAGCACCAGGGCTCCCACCGGGGTAGGCGCGCCCAGGTCGGCCTGGACCCACTCGGCCTCGCAGCCGGTGGCTTGCCACCTGGTGTCGCGGTCGCGGTCGCACAGGGGCTGCTCGCCCTGGCGGCCCACGGCCAGCAGGGACCAGCGGTCGCCCTTGTACAGGTCCTGGCCCGCGCCCGGAGCCCACTTGACCCCCACCCCGTCGGCCAGGCTGGTCAGCGTGGCGCTGGTGGGCACCCCCGAGGCCTCCCAGCCCTCCGAGCCGCCGCGCCGCCAGCGGAAGGTGGCCGAGCCCACCTCGCCGCCGGCCCCCTCGTTGTCGATCTCCACCACGAACACCTGGTCTTGCGTCCCAAGGTGCGGGCCCACGGCATGGCACAGGGCCGAGCCCAGGGCCTCGGGGGCGGGCAGGCCCACCGCGCCGGGCCGGGCCGAGGACACGGTCAGCCCCGAGGGATCGTCCACCAGGTTGTCGTACATAAAGCGGCATTTGCTCATGGCTTGGCTCCTGTTTGGCCGCGCGGCGGGCCGCGCTCGACATGATCCCGAGCCTAGAGCCTGCCTGCGGGGCGGACGAGGAAGGCATCGCAAAAAGTAATTTCCGGAGGCGCTTTCGTGAGAAAGAGCAGGATAGCCTCTTCGCGTTGACCACCGCCCACCCCGGCGCTAAGATTTAGGATTACTCGGCAAAAAAGGAGCCAGACCATGACCGGTCCTCAAGAGGTGACCATCTTCAAAACCCCGGGCTGCGGCCGCTGCCGCGCGGCCAGGGAATTCTTTGCCGCGCGCGGACTGGCCATCGAGGAGGTGGACGTGACCGCCTCCATCGCGGCTAAGCGCCGCCTGGCCCGCCTGGCCCCCGGGGCCAGGGTGGTGCCGGTGATCGCCTATGGGGGCGAGGTGGAGGTGGGCTGGCGGCCCGATTACTGGACCAAGCGCCTGGGAGAGGCATCATGAAGCCCCGTATCGCGGTGACCCTGGGAGACCCGGCCGGCGTGGGCCCGGAGATCGTGTCCCGCCTGTGCGCGGACCCGGCCACGCGGGAGCGGGCCGAGCTCGTGATCGTGGGCCAGCGCGGCCTGCTGGAGGCCGGGGCTCAGGCCTGCGGCCTGGCTCTGCCCGAGGTGGAGGTGGTTGAGGCGGGCGAGGAGTTCCAGGTCACCCACGGCCTGCCCAGCGCGGCCTCGGGCCGTCTGGCCGGGGCATTCGTGGAGCGGGCCCTGGAGCTGGTGCAGGCCGGCGAGGCCGAGGCCATGGCCACCGCGCCCATCAGCAAGGAGGCCCTGCAAATGGCCGGCTACCCGGACACCGGGCACACCACCCTGCTGGCCCGCCTGACGAACACGCCGAGGCCGGTGATGATGCTGGCCGGCGACAAGCTGAAGGTGGTGCTGGTCACCATCCACAAGGCCCTTCGCGAGGTGCCCGGCTTGATCACCCAAGAGGGCATCGTGCACACCGCCCGGGTCACGGACGACGCCTTCCGCCGCTATTTGGGCGTGGCCGCGCCGCGGTTGGCGGTTTGCGGGCTCAACCCGCACGCCGGCGAAGGCGGCCTGTTCGGCGACGAGGAGGAGCGCATCATCGCCCCGGCCGTGGACCAGCTCCGGGAGGCGGGCATCGACGCCGTGGGCCCCCTGCCCCCGGACACCGTGTTCTGGCGGGCGGTTCGGGGCGAGTTCGACGTTGTGGTGTGCATGTACCACGACCAGGGGCTCATCCCGCTCAAGCTCATGCACTTCGAGGACGCGGTCAACGTGAGCCTGGGCCTGCCCATCATCCGCACCAGCGTGGACCACGGCACGGCCTACGACCTGGCCGGCACCGGCAAGGCCAACCCGGCCTCCATGATCGCGGCGGTCAGGCTGGCGGCCCAGATGGCGGGGAGCGCCTAAATATATCTGAGGCGTGTTATGAAAAAATCAAAACTTCAAGAGATCAAAGATCGCTGGCAGCATGTCGAGGATCGCAAAACTCGCGCAAAGGAGAGGAGGCGAGACTGCGAAGAAGGCTTTTGGTACTTCGCTCTCTGCGGCTTCAAGGCCGATTTTACTGGTGTTGCAGAAGAAGGCGTGTTTTCAATAACGAAGGTAGAAGAACCACCAAATGAGCTTGAGCTAGCTGCAAATTTAAAAGAAAACCATTTATTCTCTGCCATTGGGCGTTACTCTCTTGGCTGTAATTATGAACTAGGCGTGATTATGGATGAAGTTGGTTCTAGACGGGGACACTTTTCATTGGCGTGGTGGATTGTTTCAGCTATAAGGGTCAAAACCCTTGCAAATTTTCTGGTTGTCGCTGCCGCTGATTGTTCCTGGGACACTATTGCCGCCGCGCCAAAAAGTAGTGTTTCAGCTGAATTAATAGAAGATTTTCCGAAATCATACAAGTGGGGCGACGATATCATTGTAAATAAGGAAGATGTTGGCTGGGTAAGTAAAAACCTTATGCAATTTGTTGATTTATTGGAAGTTCCGAAGTTCAGGGTTGCTGTCGAGTCCCTCACTACTCACAGTCACATTACAAACCTCAGGATGGTTCTAGCGTCACTTTGGGCGGGCATTGAGGCTTTAACGGAAGCACAAACTGAATTAAGATACCGAATTTCTTCATACATTGCTTCTTTTTTAGAACCAGCAGGGACAAAAAGACTAGAGATGTTCCACAAACTCCAGGAGCTTTATAATCTAAGATCGCAAGCGGTGCATGGACAAAAAATAACCGACCAAAAAATTGTCGCAGGTATAAAAGAAACTAAACTTATATTATCGCAAGTTTTATGTAAAATTATTGAAATCAATAAAATTCCAAACAAAAAAGATTTTGAGGAACAACTTTTTTGCTAAAGAATATTGCCACGGCGCGGCGGGAAAGCCGCCTTGCTTTTCCAACCCACTTGACCTCCTCGCCCCCACCTATTACTATACTTTTGTATTGGATTGAGGCTAGGAGTTAATCAGGACGACATGCACCATGCTTAAAAACATCATCGTCCGGGGCGCCCGGCAGCACAACCTGAAGAACATCGACGTGACCATCCCCCGCGACAAGCTGGTGGTCATCACCGGCCTGTCCGGCTCGGGCAAGTCCACACTGGCCTTTGACACCATCTACGCCGAGGGCCAGCGCCGCTACGTGGAGTCGCTAAGCGCCTACGCCCGCCAGTTCCTGGAGCGCATGGACAAGCCCGACGTGGAGGCCATCGAGGGCCTGTCGCCCGCCATCGCCATCGAGCAGAAGACCACCAGTAAAAACCCCCGCTCCACCGTGGCCACGGTCACCGAGATCTACGACTATCTGCGCCTCTTGTACGCCCGGGCCGGCACGCCCCACTGCCCCTCGTGCGGCCGGGTCATCCGCTCCCGCTCGCCCCAGGAGATTGTGGACCAGCTAACTGCGTTGGGCGACAAGGCCCGGCTCACCCTGCTGGCCCCGGTGATCACCCAGCGCAAGGGCGAGCACAAGGCGGTGTTCGCGCGGCTCATGAAAGACGGCTTTGTGCGCGCCCGGGTGGACGGGGCGCTCATCGACCTGGCCGAGGCCCCGGCCCTGGAAAAGAACAAGAAGCATAACATAGAGGTGGTCATCGACCGGGTGGTGATCAAAGACGGCGTGGAGCGCCGCCTCACCGACAGCGTGGAGCTGGCGCTCCGCATGGGCGAGGGCGTGCTCCTGGCCTGGGTGCACGGCGCGGACGGCGAGCCCGACCGCGAGGAGCTGTTCAGTGAGCGCCTGGCCTGCGACCAGTGCGGCATCTCCCTGCCCGAGCTCACCCCCCAGATGTTCTCCTTCAACTCGCCCCAGGGCGCCTGCCCCACCTGCGACGGCCTGGGCACCCGCATCTTCTTTGACCCCGAGTTGGTGGTGCCCGACCCCACCCTGTCGCTCCGCGAGGGCGCCCTGGCCCCCTGGGCGGGCAGCGACAGTGTTTACCGCTTCCAGACCATGGACGCCCTGGCCAAGCATCTGGGATTCGACCTTTACACCCCCTGGCAGGATCTGGCGCCCGAGGTGCGGCACGCCCTGCTCTACGGCACCAAGGACGAGATCGCCTTCTACCTGGAGCGCGGCGAGCGGCGGCATTACTTCAAGCGGCCCTGGGAGGGCATGGTCAACCATCTGGAGCGGCGCTACCATGAGACCGACTCCAGCCGCATGCGTGACGACCTGGCCCGCTACATGAACGCCCTGCCCTGCCCTGACTGCGGGGGCTCGCGCCTGAGGGCCACCTCCCTGGCCGTGACCATCGGGGACATGAACATCTTTGAGTTCACCAGCCAGTCCGTGGCCGCGGCCCTCAAGTTCGTGCAGGGCCTGGAGCTGGGCGCGCGCGAGGCCCTGATCGCCGAAAAGGTCTTGCAGGAGATCATCCAACGCCTGGGCTTCATGGCCGACGTGGGTCTGGGCTATCTGACCCTGGAGCGGACCAGCGCCACCTTGAGCGGCGGCGAGGGCCAGCGCATCCGTTTGGCCACCCAGATCGGCTCGGCCCTGGTGGGCGTCTTGTACGTGCTGGACGAGCCCTCCATCGGCCTGCACCAGCGCGACAACCGCCGTTTGCTCAGCACGCTGAAGCGCATGCGCGACCTGGGCAACACCGTATTGGTGGTGGAGCACGACGAGGACACCATCCGCGCGGCGGACACGGTCATCGACATGGGCCCGGGCGCTGGCCGCCACGGCGGCGAGGTGGTGTTCCGCGGCACGCCCAAGCAGCTGGTGAAAAGCAAGGACTCACTCACCGGCCAGTATTTGAGCGGCAAGAAGTCCATCCCCGTGCCGGCCAAGCGCCGCAGCAATGGGCGAGGCTCTATCGAGCTCATCGGCTGCCGCGAGCACAACCTCCAGGACATCGACGTAAAGATCCCCCTGGGCCTGTTCACCTGCGTCACCGGCGTGTCGGGCTCGGGCAAGTCGTCGTTGGTCATCGACACCCTGTACCGCGCCCTGGCCCAGCGGCTCTACCGCTCCAAGGAGCGGGCCGGCGCGCACACGGACATCAAGGGACTGGCCAAGCTGGACAAGGTAATAGACATCGACCAGAGCCCCATCGGCCGCACCCCGCGCTCCAACCCGGCCACCTACACCGGGGTCTTCACCCCCATCCGCGAGCTGTTCGCCCAGACCGCCGAGAGCCGGGCCCGGGGCTACAAGCCGGGCCGCTTCTCCTTCAACGTGCGGGGAGGCCGCTGCCCGGCCTGCGACGGCGACGGCATCATCAAGATCGAGATGCATTTTCTGCCCGACGTGTACGTGACCTGCGAGGTTTGTCACGGCGCGCGCTACAACCGCGACACCCTGGAGATCACCTACAAGGGCTCCAACATCGCCGAGGTGCTGAACATGACCTGCAACCAGGCGTTGGAGTTCTTTGCCAACGTGCCGGCAATCAGGTCCAAGCTCCAGACCCTGGTGGACGTGGGCCTGGGCTATATCCGCCTGGGCCAGAGCGCCACTACGTTGAGCGGCGGCGAGGCCCAGCGGGTCAAGCTGAGCCGCGAGCTGGGCAAGCGGGCCACGGGCCGGACGCTCTACATCCTGGACGAGCCCACCACGGGCCTGCACTTTGACGACATACGCAAGCTCCTGGGCGTGCTGGAGCGGCTGGTGGACATGGGCAACACGGTGGTGGTCATCGAGCACAACCTGGAGGTGATCAAGACCGCTGACCACGTCATCGACCTGGGGCCCGAGGGCGGGGACAAGGGCGGCCAGATCGTGGCCGCGGGCACGCCCGAGGAGGTGGCCCAGGTCAAGAAGAGCTACACGGGCAAGTATCTGAAAAAGGCCCTGGCGGGGGGCAAGGCTTGACAGGGAGCGCCCCGTCGTTGCCTACTAGCCGAGTTACCGCGCACCCCCGGAGCCCCATGCTCGACTACAGCGTCTTCATACCGGTGTACAACGAAGCGGCCATCCTGGAGAGCAACGCCCGGAGGCTCTTGGCCTATCTGGGCGGCCTGGGCCAGTCCTACGAGCTGATCATCGGCTCCAACGGAAGCGACGACGGCACCGTGGAGATAGGACAGGCCCTGGCTCGGGAGCTGCCCGCGCTACGCTTCTTCCATCTGCCGCTCAAGGGACCGGGCCGCGCCTTTGCCCACGCCCTTACCATCTATAAGGGCCAAGCGCTCATCACCCTGGACATGGACTTGGCCGTGGATTTGGAGTTCGTGCCCCAGGCCCTGGAGCTGCTGGCCACGCACGACGTGGTGGTGGGCTCCAAGCGCCAGGGCCGCCAGGAACGCAGCCTGTGGCGCATCCTGGGCTCGGGCATGTTCATCTCCGCGGCCCGGGTGCTCATGAACCTGCCGTTCGAGGACTACTCCCTGGGGGCCAAGGCCTTTTCCCGGCCGGTGCTCACCCGCTTCGCCGATGCGGTGGACACCCACACCGCCTACATCACCAACCTCTTGTTCTGCGCCCGGCGGGCCGGCCTGCCCATGGTGGAGCTGCCGGTGCGCTGCGCCGACAACCGGGCCTCGCGCTTCAACCTGGGCCACGAGGCGGCCTACCGCCTGGCCTGGGCCCTCCGGCTGTTCTGGCAGGGCCGGGTGCTCAGGCGCTTTCCCTAGAATTCGGCTTGTTCCCCGGACAGGGCTTGTCACTCGTCTTGTGTATATGATAAAAAGGTTTTGCTTGCAACGCGTCCGGCCCTAGCCTGCCTTTGTAATCAATCTCTTGGTTATTGAAAATTTTCTGGGGGGATCATGTCTGTTTTTCGCGCAATCCCGTATCGTCTTGTCGTCGTCTCCGCCTTGCTCGGAGCCATGGCTCTTATTGGCGCCTGCGCCTTTGCCCCGGTGGACCGGCCGGTGGTGGATGCCAACCAGGGCTCCCAACAACGGGCGATCAACCTGCCGGCGGGGCCGGCCTTTGAGGTGGCTGTGCTGGCCGCAAAAAGTATGGGTTACGACCTGTTGGTCTCCAACAAGGCCGGCGGCCACGTAAAAACAAACATTAAGGCCATGCCCATCCAAGGCAATGCAAACTGCGGGGCATGGCACGGTGTGCCGATTAAAGGGATGGCATCCTCGGCCCTGGAAATAAAGGTGGCAGAGGTCGGCCAGAATCGATCCATGGTAACGGTGTGGGCCCTTTGGGGCACCCGTTTCCAAGGCCGCAACGTCTACGGCATGGTCACGCGGGATGAATCCTACCGCTGCGCCAGCCTGGGAGCCTTGGAGAGCAATTATATGGAGGTGCTCACCCGCCTCGCCAAAAACTGGTCGCCCAGGGAGGAAAAGCAGGCTGAAAAGGCAGTGAAGGATACCGAGGCCGCCCAACCCGCGGCTCCGGCCAAGACAACGGTCAAGCCCCAACCTCAGGCCACTGCCGCCGCTCAGGACGCCAGCACCGCCGCCCCGCCAGCCGAGGAGGTTGATAATCCCAAGCTGCAAAAGCTGAAGATGCTTAAAACCATGGGCCTGCTCTCGGACCAGGAGTTTGAACAGGAAAAGGCCAAGCTGGGCCTGAGCGGAAATTAAGGGGCGATCATGTCCGTTTCTCGTGCACTCCCGTGTCGGCTTTTGGCCGTATTTGCCCTGCTGGCTGCCATGGCCTTCATGGGAGCCTGCGCGGTCGCTACAGCCGATTATTCCAGCAGCGGCCCCCCAAAAAGAGTGCTCAACCTGCCTCCAGACCAGGCCTTTGAGGCGGCCCTTCAGGCCATGAAAAACATGGGCTACGGCATCGCCTCCCAATACCAGCATCAAGGATGGATAAAAACCAGCCCCAAAACCGTCTCCATCCAGGGCAACACAGAGTGTGGCTCCTTGAACGGGACGTCCCTCAAAGGCACCGCGACCTTCATTCTGATGGTGAGTATCCGTCAATATATGTTGGACCAGTCCCTGGTCACCACCAGGGGCTTATTTGAGGTCAGGTCAACGGACCACAACAAACAGGGCCTGACTCCCACTCAAAGCTGCGACAGCCTGGGCGTCCTGGAGAACCAATACCTGGACGTGCTGGCCAACTTAGCCTTCAATTGGGTGCCCAAGAAAAAGGTGAAACAGGCGGAGAAGAAGGCCGAGGTCCCTCAGACATCCGCCACCCCGCCCCAGGCTGAGACCAAAGAGCCGCCCAAAGCCCCGGCTCAGCCCAAGGCTGCCGCCTCTGCCCAGGACGCCAAGCCAGAGGTTGCCCCGGCCAAAACCGAGGCCAAGGACGCCAGCGCCGCCTCCCCGCCGGCCGAGCAGAGCGAGAACCCCAAGCTGCAAAAGCTGAGAAGGCTCAAATCCATGGGCCTGCTGTCCGACCAGGAGTTTGAGAACGAAAAGGCCAAGATGGGCCTGAGTGGAAAATAAGGGGGAAACATGTTGTCCATGATGCGCAAGCGCGGCTGGGCCGGGGCCCTAGTGGGTCTACTTTTAGCCAGCCTGGTGTTGCTGCCCGCCTGCGGCAGCAGGTACCAACAGATAAAGCCCCGGGTGGTCAAGCAGGCCCACCAGATGCCTAACTCCCGCACCCGGGCCGGGGTCAGCGTGGCCCTGGAGCAATACGTCTACCCAGGCCAGGGGCTCAACTACATCGAAGCCGGCATTTTGCCGGTCAGGGTGGTGGTCACCAACTTCGGCAACGTGCCCATGGTGCTCCGGCCCGACCAGGTGCTGGCCTATGGCAGCGACGGCCAGCTCTACCTCACCTACACCGACCAGGAGGCGGTCCAGCTGGTCATCAACTCCAATGCCCTTGAGGAGGCGGCCAAGGGCGCCGTGGCCGGGGCCGCGGCCGGGGCGGCCTTGGGGGCCCTGTTCGGCCTGGCCATAGGGGCCATCTTCAACGTGAACGTGGGCCAGACCGCTGCGGCCGGCGCGGTGGGCGGAGCCCTTAGCGGAGGGGCGGGTGGCATCGAAGGCACCTTGAAAAGAATGCGGGCGGGCGTGACCGCCGACATCACCAACAACGCCCTGCGCCCCTCGGTGGTGTCGCCCGGCTTCACGGTCTCGGGCTGGCTCTACTTCCCGGGCCACGTGGAGCTGCGCGAGGTGCGCATGGCCCTGGCCGCCCAGGGCGGAGGCCCGCACCAGGCCTTCCGCATCAGGCTGCCGCCGCGGCCCGTGGCGCCCCCGGTGCCGGTCAACGCCAACCGCCTGCAATCCGAGTAGGCCAAAGCAAGGCAAAGGAGGCGGCTCCGCGTTTTCTGGGCCGCGCTCTGGTAAAATTGGGAGCAGATGGAGACTGCCCCGAGATGAAAGAACTTTGGTCCAAATACTGGTGGGTGCTGGTGGCGGCCGCGTTGCTGGGGGGGTGGTACAGCGGGGTGCTGCCCATGCCGGTCTGAGTGTCCAGCGTGTGCGGGGTTCCCGGCGGGACACCCTGAGCCAAAGAGCTACTCGAAGCTCTCTTTTTCCTGAAACTGGCGGTTGACCTCCGGCGCCATGGTGGGGTCGTCGGCTCGCTCCTGGGCCTTTTTTTGGGCCTCGAGCTTGTGGGCCTTGCGCAGGTGCTCCCTGAGGCGCATCACCTCGGGGTGATCATCGGTGTACATCACCCGAAGCTCGTCCAGGCGCTTCTGAATGCCCTCCAGGCTGCTGTCCTCCGTCTGGGCCCAGGCGCCGCCTGCCCCCACGGCCAGCAGCAGGCCCAGCCCCAGCAGACGGATCGCCCATGTCCCGGCTCGTAGCGCCAAAGTCCTCTCTCCAACCCCCGCATCCTCGGCCATGGGCTACAAACTAACATCTACCGGTCAGCGCGGCCAGGATTTCCCTTGTGAGCCGGGCTCCCGTCTGTCAAGATTCGCCCCATGGACCCGTCTAATCATTGGCACTGGCTGGTCTGGCTGGGCCTGGCCCTTGCCGGTCTGGGCGTCCTGGCCCTGTCGCCGCTCATCTTCGGCCGCCTGCTGGCTCCCCGCTTCACCCTGGCCCTGTTCCGCCGCTTCGGCTGGACCCTGGCCGGGCTGCTGGGCCGCCTGAGCCCCGAGCTGGACCTGCGCCTGATGGTGCGGGCTGGCAACCGCTACTTTAAAAAGACCTTTGCCGCCACGCCTTTTGGCCGGCGGTTGCTGTTTCTGCCCTTTTGCCTGCGTCCCCTGGACTGCCCGGCCGGGGTGGACCCGGACCAGGGGCTGCTCTGCACCGGCGGCTGCCCGGGGTGCGAGCTGGGCCAGGTGCGCGACGAGGCCCTGGCCCTGGGCTATGCCGCTGTCTACGTGGTGCCCTCCTCGCGCCTGATGCGCGGCAAGGGGCTGATGCCCAGCGACCAGTTCATCAAGGCCAAGCTGCAAAAGCACTCCCCGGACGCGGCCATGGGGGTCACCTGCCCCTGGTACATGCGCCACCGCCTGCTGGCCCACTACACCCTCAAGCACGGCCGCACCGCCTCGCTGGGCGGCGACAGCGGCGGCTCGCTGAACTCGGCCCTGCGCGGGGTGCTCATGGAGCGCCGCAACTGCCGCCACGGCGCGGTCAACTGGTCCCTGGTGCGCCGCTCCGTGCATCTCACCTAGCCCTTTTTCTCTTGTCCCCCCGTCTGTCCCCCCGCCCTGGCATGATAGGCGATAACTATGGCTTGTCCGGCCATTCACAGAGGATTCCAGTGATAGAC
>Ga0272444_10004651_pt1 | contig 12074 bp, 3 predicted proteins | sample SSMForm13_FD_201033 | JGI IMG/M metagenome (GOLD analysis project Ga0272444, IMG submission 201033) | Marine sediment archaeal communities from Little Sippewissett salt marsh, Falmouth, MA, United States - SSM-Form-13 | ecosystem: Environmental > Aquatic > Marine > Wetlands > Sediment ... | reverse complement strand
AAAGGGCACCTATTACCTACCTCAGTTATTACATGATGTGCACGTTGGAAGATTTATGCAAGAATCTTTAGGGGACATGATATCCGGTTATAAAAATATAGCATTAAATCAATCAAAATTGTTGATTGACACATCGGATGCACGTGTTTTGAGAATCCCAACTTCAACTATAGACTATATTTTTACAGATCCCCCGTATGCCGAAAAAGTCCAATATGGCGAGTTAAACTTCATATGGGAATCTTGGCTTGGTTTCGATACACATTGGCACGGAGAGGAGATCATCGTTAATGAGGTGCGTGGTATAACAGAGGAAGACTGGGCAAATATGATGCGCCAAGCAATGGCAGAATGTTATCGAGTATTGAAGCCAGGACGTTGTATCTCCCTCTGTTATCACGATACTTCAGAAGGTACTTGGGCTCTGGTGCAAGATATTATGGCCCAGGCTGGATTTACCGTTGAGAGAACTGAACAAGCACTATACATTGATTCAGCCACAAAAACTACAAATCAATATTTTGCGGATAAAGTCAACAAGCGTGACCTTGTCATCAACTTTCGCAAGCCAAAGTCCGGTGAGGTAACGGCGGTCATCGCCATAACCGGCGAAGAAGACGAAACCACCTTCAATGATAAGGTCCGTCAGATTATCAGCGATTTTATCGGAGCGAATCCCGGTAGCACTAAGGACCGCATCTATGATGAAGTCATCAGCCGAATGTTCCGCTCCGGTCAAATGGAAGCACATGACTTTGATGGACTCCTGCGCACGGTCGCCGAAGAGGTCAAAATTCCAGTGATGAAGAATCTCTTCGAGCAAAAAGATCCGGATCTTTTCGGCAACCATGAGATTGTTCGCTGGTATCTCAAGGAAACCGAAATTATGATTGCTGATGCCGCCGAAAACGCGAGAGAGGACGGCGCTGCCGAGAAGCTCGGCGTGGTCATCAAGGGATTCCTCAAGAAGAACCCCGGAGACGAAGGCGTCCACTACAGCGACCTTTTCGAGCATTACATTTATGCTGTGAAGGATAAACCGCGCCGGCAACTTGCCGAATTCCTACCTGATTATTTCTACAAGACCGAACAAGGCACATGGCGACTACCAGCCTCTGAGGAAGAGGAAAAAGCCAAGCATGAAGCCCGGGCTAAAGGCCTGGGTCGGAGGGTGAAACGCTATATCGCCCAGCTCGAACAGGGCGCGTTGCTTCCCGACCACGAACGTCCGAACGACGCCACCCTCGCCGAGTGGATACGCCATTGCAAACGGGCCGGACTCTATGAACAGGGTAAACTTTTGTACGAAAAAGGTGGACTCAATCCTGACAACTTGCCAGAGGAGGCCATGGTCAACGTAGAGGAAGATTACCAGGTTTGCGCACGCATGCTCGCGCGCGAAGCCAGCGAGCCAAAGCGTCGAGGAAGAAAATAAGCGGAGGAATAAACCATGGTCGATGACCTTTTCACTTCAAGAAAAAACCTCGCCGAGATCTGCACAGTCCCGGATAAGATCATTTCCGTCTATTCCCTGGAAAAACATGTCTGGGCCGACTCGAACTCCGAGGCCAGCCGCAAGGCGCGCAAACCAGAGATACAGACCATCGAGGAGTTTCAGATTGATCCGGTTCGGCCATTCCTTACGGACATTTTGCGAAATATAGCCGCCCCCTGGAAACGGGAGCGCAAAGACAATCCGGTTGGCCAGGGATATTGGATTCAGGCTGAATTCGGCTCCGGTAAATCCCATCTACTATGCTGTCTTTCCGCCCTGGCTTTGGGACGGAAAGAGGCCTGGAAGATCGTCAAGAAAAAAGAAGACGCCTCCGGACGGGGCAAGCGTGAATCCCTTTTCCGTTTCTGGGAGGAGGGAATCGAGGCCAAAAGCGGCAAGGGAACCAAGGGCATCTTTGTCATCGTCAAGACGCTTGTGGGGGCAGGTAGCGGGACAGTAGGCCTGACCGACAAGGGTCGGCGGCTCTCCGAGTACATCCTTGATGCTGCCAAGGAGCAAATCCAGGTCGAACTCGGCAAGAACATTTCCCTGTATCCTGTTGAGCTGTTGGCAGACAGGTTCATCTCAAAAGACCTGGATCTGTATCGGAAGAAACTCGCTGCATTTCTTCGTGACCCCAAGTACTTTGATGAAGATGAATTTGAGGAGGTCGATGATTTTATCCGGACTATCCAACAGAACAAGACGCCCGAGTATAAGAAAAGTTGCGGCAACAAGCTATGGCAGTTTTATAACGAATACCTCGAAGTTACTCCTCAGATTGCGGCTGAGACCGAAGACATCCTCAAGCACATGACGGAGACGATCCTGGCCGAGGGGTATAGTGGAGTTCTATTGGTTTTGGATGAGGTGTCCCTGTTTATGAAGAACCGGGACGAAGACCAGCGAACCGACGATGAAAAAACCCTGGTCGTACTGTCGAATCGGCTTGGGAAGATCCACAATCTGCCTGTCTGGACAGTCTGCGCAGCTCAGCAGGCTATCGAGAGCAAGATGGGCGTCAAGAACATCATCGCTGACGATCGGCTGAAGCTGGTGAAACTACTCGAAGAAGACAAGGATTATTACGACATCGTCCTTGCGCGTGTACGGGAGATCAAGGAGCCTGCTGCCATCAGCAACTATTATCTCCATTACAAACGAGGATTCACCTGGCCGAACAGCATCGGCGAGCCAGACTTCCGCCACTTCTTTCCTTTCCACAAACCCGCCATCGAGGTCTTGAGGGCGATCACCTACGAGCTGACCACGACTCGCTCAGCGATCCACTTCATGCATCAGACCCTGAAACACCAGATCAAAAGCAAGGGTCGCGAACTCATACGCCTGTGGGAGCTGTTTGACGAAGCCGTGCGATATGAAGAAGATCCGAGCGGAGTCCATGCGGGGCTGGTGGCCATCAAGACAAAGCGTGAGACGGAATATCGGGCTTACGAAGCATGCAAACGCCAAATTGACGGCCTGACCAAGGGTTATCTGAAGGTACACCGTGACAAAGGCGTCAAGGTCATACAGACCCTCTTCCTCTATCACATTGCCCGCACCCGGCAACAGGGTATCACACCGGAAGATATTGCCAACTCGGTCCTCATCGAGCGGGAGGCCGACGCCAATCCGGATGAAAATATCCAGCATTATGAAACCATCGCCGACAACCTCAAGAAAGAATTACGACAGATCGTCCAGGCCTTCGACGAGGAGAAGCGGCCAAGATACCGCTTTGACCCCGTTTTTACCGGGGTTGATCCTAGGGATGAGTTCAGCAAGGCCAGAGACGAGGCGGAATCCAACGAGGCTATGCAGAAGGAAGCGTGGGACCACCTCCTGGCGCTTGACGAGTGGCCGGTGCGCACGCGCCAGATGACCATCGATTTGTCCAGCGGCGTTAGGTCAACATTCAGGGACATCGCTCCGTTCATTGCACCATGGGAGGACCGAGGCGCTTCACGTTCCGGGGATCAAAATCTGGATGTGATCTGGCAGGGGCGGCAGATTTCCGGGCGGGTCGGGATGCGCGATCTCGGGCGAATGTTCTCCGATAATTTGCCGCTACCACCCATTGAAAGCGATCAGACAGATCTTGATTTTGCGGTATATATCGGCACACGCCACGTAGCGGATGCATCTGTGCTCAAGCTGATCGAGCGGCGCAAAGACCCTCGTGTTCTTCTCTGGACCCCGGCCGAGTTGACCCAGGAAGAACGTGATCGACTTGTCGACTTTGCCGCCTACCGCAAGCTCATCTCCGACTGGCAGGGAAAGGAAACCGAGGATGCTGTGGCGGTGGTGAACTGGGTATCCAATGCGCTCCAATCAGACCTCGCCAAGATCGTAAAGATCGTAGACAACAGTTATTCTCGGGGGCGTATAGATGCACTCAACAACACTAAGATGGCCTTTCGCGTGGCCGGCGAGCTGGCGGCCATCCTTACGCCTTTGGTGGATCGAGTGCTCACGGCAGCTTATGTGTCCAAGGACATCAAGTTCGATCCGCCTTTTGTATTCCGCAAGGAAGAAGGGGTAAAGGTCATCAACGGCATCGTAAAGACGGGGCGTATTCCCAAAGGGGCAAAACCCAATCAGAACATCAGTGCCGCCCAGAATTTTGGCTTTGGCCTGAACATCATGAAAAAGAGCGCCGAAAAGGAACTGGATGTTTCGAGCAACGCCTATGTTCAGGACATGTGGACCTTCATCGACGACAAGTTGACCGACGACGGACAAACCATGAAGATGGACACCCTTTATAAGAATTTCATGGGCATCGGTGGTCCGAAGGATTATGGACTCACACGGCGTATGGTTCAGCTCTACATGCTCTGCCTGGTTCGGGAGGGGCGTGTGCGGGTCACTATGGGAGCGAAGGCCGGGCTTGCCGTTTCCATACTCGATTACTCGAACATAACCGATGTGGAATTCTCTACCAAGGTTCTGGATGCCTTAGGCGAGATTCAGAAAGTGGCCAAACCTGAGAACTGGGAGGTCTTGAGACCCTATGCGGAGAAACTGCTCGGCATCGAAATTTCCACGACTCAGGATGACGCCGTGATTTCGGAACATCGGGCCAGACTTCGACAACTGTTCGCCCAGGAAAAAGAGTCATCCTCACGGATGGCAAGTCGGGCACAGAGTCTTTTCGAAGCATTGAAGTCCACCAATCCCTATGAAACTGAACTGGCGCAGGTCGTGAAGCTTTTTTCCACAAATATCGAGAGTGGCGACGATATACACCTTCTTCTGTATGCCCTTAAAGAGGCCATGGGGTATCAGGCTTTTGATACGAATATGGCGACTCCTGCCGAGGTGGATGATCTTGCGAATCGACTTAAAAGCTATCGCGACATTCGGGCCTTCCTCGAATACGAGACCGAGCTTCGAACAGCTCATGCATACTGCGCCATCACACTGGGGGACCTCAAAGAACTGGCAGAGTCCCGAAAGGCTATCGAAACCGTTCGAGCCAAGCTTAACAACCTGAAGGATTATATCGATTCCGACGTAAAACTGAAGACCGAACTCGTGGGCCAGTTCCCGCCGGTCGAGGGAGAAAGAGGCACAATTGCCGCAATGATTCGTGAGTACTCGTCTATATACCTGCCGATGCATGAATCTGTCGTGAACAAGATAGACTCAAGCCGAAAACAGATTCAGGATGCGATAACGGGAACCGACATCAAGGTCCTTGGAATCCTGGATGGTATCACAGCGTTGCAACCCGCAAGCACAGAGAAACTGGTTGCCCGTCTGACACAGCTTCGCGCTGAGATATTCGAGTGCCCATCGCCTTCGCGGGCTTCCGTAGAAGATCACCTGCGCAACAGCCCTCTGCATGAATGCGGGTTGTCTTTCGTGAACGCGTCAATCCATACGCAGACGGCAGACGGTTCAGCCAGAAAGGCATTTCAATTGCTCGACGATGCGTTCCGGCGAAAGATGGAGGTGTTTTTGAACCCTGCTGTTCGGGAACGGCTTGAGCAAGGAAAGTCGGAGCCGACCATCACCGGTTTATTGGCGTGCAAAACCACTGACAAACTTCGCGCATATTTTGTCAAAGCGGTGCAGGAAACGCCTGGGATCGTGGACATCATCAACAAGTACCTCAAACGCATCGTTGTGAAGCGAGTCAGAATCGCCGATTTCAGACCCAAAGTCGGCACGATCCAGAAGGACCAAGTCGGGCAAGTCGCAGAGGAATTCGGCCGGTTTCTTGAAACCCAGTTCACCGAGAAGGAGGGAGACGATGACTCCCTCCCGATGCTCCAATTGGAATAGGAGGGCGAGTCGATGCTTTCGAGCTGGGTAATTGATAAGTTGGAGGCGCTGAAGGATGAGCAGATTCTGCTTGTCCAGGATTCGCTTCGGCTTCTTCCTGAGTCCGAAGGTGCTGTTCACCGGTTCGCTAATGATAGCGGATATACGGTGATCATCGCATCTACGAATCTCGTTTTCAGGGAACTCTTTGAAAAGGCAACCGTTTCGAGGGATACGAAGAAGCTGCTCCTCATCGACCGCGCTCCGGCTCGAAGAAGGACTCACGCTTCACTGACGAAAGCGCCTCCCCCTTTTTACCCTGATCTTCTTTCCAGAACCGCAGCAACGGCCCGCATTGACATCAGCCTACGGCAATTTTTGATCGAAAGGACCGGAGACCCTAACTGGCCTCAAGAGGCTAATGATCCGAGGTTTGCACGGCTGATTGCCGGTTCCATAGACGCTGTTCTCAAAGCACATGCGAGTCTGCGAGTGGCCCATCCAACTCGATTTACGGATCACGATTTCAAGACAATTGTTGCCTATTCGGCGTTGGGTGTTCCCGAGGCCGCTTTCAAACGACCGGAAGCAAGAAGTTACTGGCGCATAGGTCTTATCGGATATCCGGCCCTTGAGGAGCTTGATTCGCTTGCCCCGGAAGTGGCGCATTCCATCCGCGACGAGCTGCGCAGCGCCCCGGCTCCCTTTTGTTGGTTTGCGGACTCACCGCCGGAACTGATCGTAAGGGCTTTTTATCTCTCAACGATACTATCCCAACACGTTGAGCATTGGAAGCTCCTGCTTGCCAGCATCGACCCGGACCTCAAGAGCTTCAGCGAAATAGACACGGGGCTGATTGGTGATGCCGCACCTGAACTTGTGTCTATTGACCCTCATCGGGCTCACCGGGACCTTCAGGAGGTGGAAGCTTCGTTATCTAAGGATTCGCTTAGTCTCATCCTGCTCGACCAACTGAAGATTATCGACAACGGCCGATTCGCCGAGGTTATCGAGAGTGAGCACTATTCGATCCTTATCCGATCCTTGGCTCTATTAGTTGCTCTAGACAGTCTTTTATCCGATGCTCCGCCGCTTCCTTCCCATGAGAAACTGAGTCGAGTGCTATTTGAGGAATCAGACGGCAAAAAAGACTTGTTTATTGATCAACGGCCCTCGCCAGCCTGGGATAACCTAAAGGCGGCGTATCGCATGGTTCGATCAATCCGTGATATTCAGGATGCCTTAGATATCGCCCTCAAGAACCTGAGTGTGAAACCAACCGCCGAATTGTCTTTCGAATTGTTCCGATCCTTATGGAATGACCGCCGCGTTAACCGTCTGGAATACTTTCTGTCTGCTTTGGAGCGTTTAGTGTTTAGCGTGGATTTTCTCCCGCGTTTCGCAAACGATCTGCCGCCTGTTTTTCTGGCTGCACAGGATCGCATTCGAGAACGTGTGGGCTTGCTGAGGGACGAGATCCAAAAGGCTCTTTCGGTTTTGAATATCCGGTACCAGGAGCTAATGGCTGCACAATACAAATCGTGGGTTGCTTCGGATTCCTCGGAAGTACGGTTGACCAGCCAGTTCTTACGGCGCTGCGTAAAGCCCAATTGGGACCCACAAAATGAGAAGGCAGTGGTATTTGTGTTCGACGGCATGCGTTACGACATATGGGACGAATTGGTCCGGCCGATATTTGAAGACCGAATGGAGATCATCGCGGATTATCCCGCTACGTCCCTCTTGCCTTCAGAAACCCACATCAGCAGAAAAGCAATTTTTGCTGGGACATTCCCCGACTCTTTCGACACTCGGCGCGGTGAAGACGCACTGCTTAAAGAAGCGATGCAACGAGAGTTCGGATATGCCGGGGATGTGGAAGTCGTGGCTCCTGATGGTATGGGAACCGGCGAAACCGTTCGGTATCGCGCTGGCAACATCCAGTTTTTCATCTTCGAACTCTGTGACAAAGAACTCCACAAGATATCAGTAAAAACACTGCCTGATGGTCGATGCGTTCCTGGACGTCCACTGGCCTTTATCTATCAGCAGCATATCAAAGATATTATTGACACTGAGGTCATGGCCATCATTCGCGGTTTAACTCCTGATACGAAAGTATTTGTAGTGGCCGACCATGGATTTGGCGCTATCGGTCGCGAGCGTATCCGGGTTGATCTTACTTGGCTGAATGAACCATTCGATTGTTTCTATTTAAACGCATGGTTGAGGCAGACATTGAGAGATACCCACGCCCCTCGAAAAGTCCGCGAGCATGTACTTGAATTTCCTGTTGCCGACCTGCGAATGCCAACTTTCAGCGACGCTTACGACAAACATACAAAACGGAGCTGGCAGAAACAATTTTCGTCGATCATTTTTCCGAGAACAGGTTATGCCCTGGCCCGACCTAAGGCAAACTTTAATCCTGATGCCTATTCCCATGGCGGAATATCGATCCAGGAAATGCTTGTACCCATGCTCACCATGCGGGTGAAAGCGCCGGAAGAGGGTTTGCTTGTCCTCAGCACGATTACAGGGACAGCAGAACTGATTGAGGGTGAAGAGGCTGAGTTCAGGATGCCAGTTCAGCTCACAAAAACCCATAAGCCAAAAGAGATCCGGATTGAGGCACAAGCCGCATATCAAAACAAAGAGGAAACAGCGATATTGCCAACCCAGGTGCAGTACATCTCGGCAGCGGGAGGGGACGTCGTTTTTCGTTTTATTCCAGATGCAGCCGATGCCTCAGATGAAGAGCGGAAAACCGGTATTATGGAGAGAATGTTGAGAATCAGCCTTACTTACCGTGAGGCGCATCGCATGGTAAGAAAAGCACGGTCAATTCGATTCTCCATGCGCCTGAATTCTGAAAAGATCGTGCGCCGAGTTCCCGCCCATCTGGGGAAAATACTGGGTTTAACCCCAAGGAGCATGAAGTGAGACCGGTCGCCATAACAACAAACCAATCAATATTGCCGATTCCTTTGCAGCGGTATCCCGAATCGCTTCTGGCTGTTCTTGCGTTGCGGGTGGAGGACTTTGGATGAATCTGAAATTGAAAGACGTGTTCAGAGGCAAGGTTGTCAATAAGGCCCATACAATAAACACGGGTGTTGACGAATTTCCTCGCTACGTCCTCGAATATCTCATTGATAACTACTGCTCAGAGGAAACCTTCCACGAAGATATGGATAAGGTCGTGAGAAGGCTTAAGGAGACCTTTGTCTACGGAGCGGAAGCTGAAAAAATCAGGCACTATATTCGTGAAAACCGGAGCCATTCTGTAATAGCAAGTCTGGAAGCCCGGTTGGTTGAAACGGAAGACAAATACTGGGGCACCATTTCAGCGATCAATGAAAATTTTGTGAACATACCAGAAAATATTGTTCGCCAATATCCCATGCTGCTTTCCGGCGGGATGTGGGGCACTATCGATTTGACCTATGATGAAACTGAGATTCATAACAAGAAAATCAGGCCCTTCAAGATCACTGCATTTACACCATTTCAGGTCAGCATCATCAACCTGGACGAGTTCATAGAGCGTCGCAGGGAGTTCTCTTCGGACGAATGGATTGATGTCTTGGTAAATTCCTGTGGCCTCGATCCTTCCGGAATGACTCGACGTCAGAAATTACTCTACCTTTGCCGCTGCATCCCTCTTGTCGAAACGAACGTCAATATGGTAGAGCTTGCACCTCGGGAAACCGGCAAGACCTATCTCTATCGCAACATTTCATACTATGCACACGTGCTGTCTGGCGGTAAAGCGACCCCAGCCCAGCTTTTCATTAACCTAAATACTGGGAAAATTGGTGAAGTTGGTGTCCGGGACGCCGTTGTATTTGATGAAATCGCGAACACCGATTTCACAGATCCGAGGTCCTTCGTAAGCATCATGCAGGGTTATATGCAGGATGCGAAATTCAGCAGAGGGAAAAAGGAAATCCTTGCTTTTGCCAGCTTGGTGTTTGTAGGCAACCTGGACGTTCAAGGCAATCTGCCGCATGAAAAGTATTACCACCTCTTCGAGCCGCTGCCGGATTTTATGCAGGTGATCGCATTCTTGGACCGTATCCATGGCTACCTGCCCGGTTGGGAAATTCCGAAGTTGGCTCCGAACAGTTACTCGAAAGACTATGGATTCATTACCGATTACTTTTGCGAGATTATGCATGAACTTCGCCGTACTGACCTCCTTGGAGCGCTACGTGCCCGTTTTGAAGTAGTTGACCATGCAAAAAGGGCCCAGGGTGTTTCCGGCCGAGACCAACGCGCTGTAATGAAAATGACTTCAGGCTTATTGAAGCTACTTCATCCTGACGGACGGGTAACTGACGGGGAACTTGAAGGCATCTTAACCCTGTCCTGCGAACTGCGCCAACGGGTGCGGGACCAACTCCATCTAATCGCGCCTGGCGAGTACGACCGTATCTCATTAGGAGCGCTGATGCAGCCGTCGGGCAAGCAAGTTGTGCCTGAGCTTCCAGATAGCAACCGTGTCCAGCGCGTTGCACTACCCGAAAAGCCTTCTGTCGGTGAGGTCGTAGGCTTGGCCGTTGAAGGAGATCATGGTTGCATTTTGCACTTTGAGATGCAGGCAACCAAAGGGTCCGGACGTATCGTGCCACTCGGATCAATCCAGAGGGTAATGCGGGAAAGCATCGAGGCGGCAGCTCAGTATATCCGAGCGAAGCATGAGAATCTCGGGATAACCGCCGAATGGCGAAAGAGCTTTGATGTTGCTGTATTAGCAACCTTTATGGGCGTACCCAAGGAGGGGCCGTCCGCCGGCATCACAATCGTTACAGGAATTGTGTCAGCCTTGAAGAAGGTTCCGGTCCGAAACGATCTTGCCATGACCGGAGAGATTACGATAATGGGAAAGGTACTGCCTGTTGGTGGTATTCAGCAAAAGGTGCGGGCAGCTTATGATGCCGGTGTCAAAGAAGTCCTCCTGCCTGCTGATAATCTCAAAGAGGCGGAGGGGCTGCCTTCTTATGTGCTCGAAGATATCAAGCTGACTCCAGTAATTTCTATTGATAAGGTGATTGAGACGTCCTTAGTGAACAAATCTGGAGAAGTATAACGTGATTGAGACACAAGAACATCACGACGTGCTTCTGTGTCAACGACTGGAAGCATTGGCGAAAACAGAAAGAGACTATTGGTCCTTCAAAGGCAACTCATGTCGTGAGCATGGACACGGCCTGTTTCAATACCCTGCGATGATGGTGCCACAAATAGCTCGCGCTGTTCTTACGCAAGCCTGTTCGGTACATCCCAATATCGAGCGAGCAGGCGATCCATTTTCTGGTTCTGGAACAATTATGACAGAAAGCATGATGCGCGGTCTCGCATTTTGGGGAATAGATATCAATCCATTGGCAATATTAGTCTGTAGAGTTAAAAGCGGCCCATTTTTTGTTGATAGCCTTATGAATAAGGCAGAGGTACTTGTCGCTAGAGTTACAGAAGACAATCGATCAAGCGTAGAAACTTGTTTCCCTAACCAGGACAAATGGTTTCAAAAAGATGTGCAAGTTTCCCTTTCAAAGATACGAAGAGCGATTCGTCAAGAAAAGTCGCTATGGGCAAGAAGATTCTTTTGGGTCGCCATTGCCGAGACCGTTCGAACCACGAGTAACTCACGGACTTCGACGTTTAAGCTCCATATACGCAAATCAGAGGATATTGAAAGTCGAGACTGCGATCCGGTGAATGTTTTTAAAAAGGTGCTTACGCGTAATTTACAGCACTTCAAGGATCAAACAAAGCAATTATCAGTATCTGGTCATTTAATACGGGGTCATTATAAAAACGATGTGAAGATATGGCTAAATGATATAAGGCATATGAAAAAACATTCAAAATGTGACATAATCATCACATCTCCACCATATGGTGACAACGCAACAACAGTGCCATACGGACAATATTCCTATCTGCCTTTGCAGTGGATCGACTTGGATGACATTGAGCCTGAAACAGATCATAATTACCTCGCATCGACTCACGAAATCGATTCACGAAGCCTTGGCGGTAGTAAGCGGGTAAAAAAAGCTGAAAGCGACCTCATTAGCGACCGTTCACCAACATTCGCTAATTACATTAGGAGTTTATGCAAACAGCCCCATGATAGATCACTTCGAGTTACCGCCTTCTTTCGCGACCTAGACGCTTGCCTTGATCCAATTCTAAAGACATTGCGTCCAGGGGGGCTAATGGTTTGGACTCTTGGAAATCGAAAAGTAGGTGGAAAACGAGTGCCTTTGGACAAAATACTCGCGGAACTGCTATCGAC
>Ga0272444_10004650_pt1 | contig 12075 bp, 11 predicted proteins | sample SSMForm13_FD_201033 | JGI IMG/M metagenome (GOLD analysis project Ga0272444, IMG submission 201033) | Marine sediment archaeal communities from Little Sippewissett salt marsh, Falmouth, MA, United States - SSM-Form-13 | ecosystem: Environmental > Aquatic > Marine > Wetlands > Sediment ... | reverse complement strand
GTTCCTTTTGATTTGAACGGACGTCGTTATTATCTGGCCAGGCCGGCGGTGGAAGCCGATTTGATAATAAATCTGCCGAAATTGAAGACACATGTTCTGACTTTGATGACGGGGGCGATCAAGAATGTTTTCGGGTTGATCCCCGGTTTTCGTAAGGCCAATTACCACAAGGAATTTCCCAAGCCGATGGAATTCGCCAACGTCGTGGTTGATATTCTCTCGCTCAAGACGCCGGCGGTCAGTATCATGGATGGAATTCTGGCGATGGAGGGTGACGGGCCGTCATCGGGGCAGCCGCGCTGGGCCAATCTGCTTATGGCCTCGGCCGACCCGGTTGCTCTGGATGCCGTGGCGGCCGAGATAATGGGGCTTAATCCGGGCCGGGTGCCGACGATCAGGATTGCCTCCGAGGCCGGATTGGGGCTGGGCTGGCCGGAGGCGATTGAGGTTCTGGGGGCGGATTTGGAAGATATCCGATTGAAGGACTTTCACTTAACATCGAATCGCAAGCTCGAATTGATTCCCAAATTTTTATGGAAGGTATTTGGTCCGCTGATCTGGGTTCGGCCGAATGTGGAACAGAAGCGGTGTACAGGATGTTTAACATGTGTAAACTCATGTCCGGTGGGAGCGTTAAAAATTGGAGGCGACAAACATCCGGCGTTCGATTATGGTATATGCATAAACTGCTGGTGTTGTCATGAATTATGTCCGGAGGAGGCGATTTATGTCGATCAATCCTGGCTTGCAAAACGATTCATAGGTTGATATTAAAAGCGCAATTATTGCGCGCGAGAAAAAATGTCTTGACAAATCTATTGTGATAGAATAAGTTAAGGGTAGCAGAAATTGCGATTCAATGATACTAAGTTTTTGACAGGGAATATATTGCGAGTTGATAAAGTTCTGTCGGTTTGATATCGGCAGGTTTAGATTTCAAAGGAGGCAAACGAAATGAAGATAGCCAAGGCTTTTGCAATCATTTTTGCCATGGTCGTGGTTGTCATTTGCTTCAACGCGCCATTTGTGCACTCTGGAGCCAGTTATGACGGACACCCCTGGGATGGTGAGGAAGATGGTGGTGGCGGTACCGACGGTGGTGAGGGTAAAGACAGTACCCTGATAATCAATGATCCGGACAAGCCGTTGCATTCCGGGACGGGTGACGGCGATGGTTCCCTTGATTTGGGAACGATTATGACTGTCATGCAGTCGATTTTCTGGTATCATGATTTTCCGAGCGGAGTCACAAGTGAATCGTCGCTGAGATAGCGATTAAACCGGACCATAGGGATGTTGATTGCCTGATAAGTTATGAAACCAATTTAAAAATATTGGTGAATGATGGGCCTGACCTCACATCAAAGATTGGATTTTGATATCAGGCTTTTGGAAATCGAGAAGCTATACCGCCAAAGAAAGCCTGAGATTGCTCAAGAGAAGCTGGAGAGTCTTGAGTCATCGGGATATGCTCCCGAGGGCTACGAGCTCGGTTTGTTCATGTCATTACGGGCCGAGGCTTTTCATCAGGCGGGCAAGTATCGCGAGGCGATTGAGATTGGTTTGAAGGCGGCCCGTCTTATGGCCTCGTCGGCTTTTCACGGGCGGGTCGGCAATTTATATTTCACGTTATACAAGAGTTATTCGAGTATTGGCGATCTCAAAATCGCCGAGCGTTATATTTATGATGCTTTGGCCTTTTATCGTCGGTCCTCGGACAAGGTCGGGATGGTTGGTGCTTTCAACGGGCTGGCCAAGCTGTCTTTTATCCGGTGTGATTTTGATCAGGCGATAGAACACATCAACGAGGCGATTGCACTTTCCCGGGGCGACAATATTCGTCTGGCCGAGGAGATCGGCAATCTGGGTCGGATTGAGTTATTGAATGGCGGCTGGGAGGCATCCGAGGAGCATCTTAAGACGGCCCTGAAGCTTGGCGGGGAACTGGGATTGCAGCTTTCCATGGCACGCAATCATTTATCGCTGGGTTATCTTTATATTCGGCAGCGGCAGTTCAATTCGGCCGCCCGGGAATTTCGGGCGGCGGCGATGTTGATCGAGGAGGGCAAATATCGCCGTGAAAAGGTCATTCTTCATGAGTATCGGGGTGAGCTGGCTTATGAGCTGGGTGATTTTATCGAGGCCAAGCGTATTCTCAACAAGGCGTATAATCTCGGTCGCGAGCTGGCTCCCGATTCGGATCTGGCCACGCAGAGTTGTCGTCGTCTGGCGATGGTGGAGCATGCCCTGGACAATAATGATGAGGCTTTGAGGCTGGCCCAGAAGGCGCTGGATCTTTCGACCAGGCTGGGTGAGAAGACCGAGATTGGTTTATCCCGGATAGTTATCGCGAGTATTTTCGCCGCGACGGGTAATTACTCCGGTGCTTCCGATTATATCAGGGACGGCCTGGATATTTTGCGCGAGGTCGGGGATCCTTATGATATCGGGCGGGCGTTACTGATGGCGGCCGGGATTTATAATGATTCCGATGAAACCAGATTTGCCCGGGTCGACAAGTTATATGACGAGGCCTTTCAGATTTTCAACCGGCTCAGGTTGTTTTACTGGTCGGCCGAGACGCGGATGCGGCAGGGGGCGTTTTGTTGTCGTCAATCCAGGATATCTCAGGGCTTCAAGAATTTAATCGAGAGCGAGAATATATTTCTGAAGATTTCGGATAAGGCCAAGGTACGGTCTCTGCAGCAGTTCAAGAAGGAGTTATCCCGGCGGGCCATTGATATTTCTCTGTCGCACGACAACGAGTTCAAGGTTTTCGGCAATTATTTTTCCGATTCGGAGTACACCAATTTCAAATCGGGGCAGATGCGGGAGATAATCGACATTCTCCGCAGTCGGACGGGGGCTAACCGGGCGATAATTTACAAGAAGGGTTCCGGTGATTCCGATGCCATCGCCAATGTGATCATGAACAGCCAGCAGAAGCGGAAATTTTTGCAGCAGTTCGATGATATGCTGGGCGAGGAGTTTCATCAGGACAAGCCGACTCTGATTCTGGACAGCCGGCGCGATCCGTTTATCAATGATTTGTTGAAGGCCGACCGGGGCGGGGTTATCTCGACGGTTATCGTGGTGCCGCTTTTTCTGGGCAATGAAATTTCCGGTTATTTGTATCTTGATCGGTTGTCATCGAACGGCAATTTTCTCCCGTTCGGTCAGAAGGAGCTAAATTTCGCGGTCGGTTTCGCGGATTTGATTTCGCTGAAGGTGGCTGAATACGATCGGCTGATGCTCGAGGAAGACAACAAGCGGTTGAAGGCGCAGTTGATGGAGCAGGCGGCTTTTCCGAGTATTATTACGCGGAACAAGTCGATGCTGGAGATGCTGGCGCGGGTTCAGCAGGTGGTCCAGGCCAATATTTCGATAACGATCGAGGGTGAGACCGGCAGCGGCAAGGATCTTCTGGCCAAGGCGATTCATTACAGTTCCAACCGCAAGGACAGGAAGTTCATTTCGGTCAATTGTGCGGCCTTGCCGGAGACGCTTCTGGAGTCGGAGCTTTTCGGTCACAAGAAGGGTGCTTTTACGGGGGCGGACCGGGACAAGACGGGTCTTTTCGAGGAGGCTGACGGCGGGACGTTTTTCCTCGATGAGATCGCCGATATGCCGCTTTCGATTCAGGCCAAGGTGCTCCGGATTCTGGAGGAGAAGGAAGTTGTCAGGCTGGGGGAGACACGGCCGCAGAAGGTGGACGTGCGGATTATTTCGGCCACCAACAAGGATTTGCGCCAGGAGATGGAGCAAGGCAATTTTCGGCAGGATCTTTATTATCGGCTGACGGCTCTTTGTTTTCAGATTCCGCCGCTTCGGGATCGCCGCGAGGACATTCCGCTTTTGATCGAGCATTTCGCCGGGAAGAGTATGAAGATATCGCCCGAGGCGCTGCGGCTGATGGTGGCTTTCGACTGGCCGGGCAATGTCCGTGAGCTGGAGAATGAGGTCAAGAAGTTGAGTTTACTGGCCGGGGAAAGCGGTCATGTCGATGTCGATTTGCTGTCATCGAAGATAGTCGAAGCCGGTGGTAACGGCCAGGCCGATAATCTGGAGCTCAATGTCAATGTCAGTTTCAACGATCGTTTTTCGTTATACGATTATCTCGGTGAATACGAAAAGCGGTTTATTATCAGGGCTCTCCGGGAGCACGGGGGAGTCAAGAAGCATGCGGCGGCATCTTTGAAGATACCGGAATCGACGCTGCGGCTGAAGATAAAGCAGTACAATATCGACGTCATGAATCCTGACGCCGCCTCCTGATCGAGCAGAATCCACATTTTTTGCGTTGCAACGGGCCGGCCTGTTTTGTTTGCGGAGCCGGTGGTTGGTGGCGGGGATTTTATCCGGGCTGAAAACCCCGGCCTGATTCAAAGGGGCGTATTGACAGACCTCCGCGGGGGTTGTGTCATATCTTGATTCCGCGAAAGAGGAATTGCAACGTGACACCCAGGCTTTTGCCGGACAATAGCGGCCGGTCACACGAATCCATCAGAATGGATTCTCGGGATCCGCCGCAGCAGTCCCGGGAGCTTTTTCAACAGTCTCAAAGGTCGGGGGTATCGGAGAAAGCATTTGAATTCGACGAGTTTTTATTTATATTGTTGCCTATGGGAAAAAAGCATATCTGGGCTCCCTGGCGGGCCGAATATATTCTGGGGGAAAGGGAGGAGGGATGTATTTTCTGCAATCGTTTCAGGCAGAAGGCGGACAAGCGGAATTTAATCATTTATCGGGGACAGCGGGTTTTCATTATATTGAACAAGTTTCCTTATAATTCCGGGCATTGCATGGTCGTGCCCAATCGGCATATCAGCAGCCTGGATGATTTAACGAAGGCGGAGTCGGCGGAATTCATGGATACGGTCAGGCTGGCGGTGCGGGCGGCGCGGATGGCTTTTAATCCTGATTCCTTCAATGTGGGCATGAACATGGGGCATGGTTCAGGGGCCGGTATCCCCGAACACATTCATATGCATGTGGTGCCCCGGTGGCAAGAGGACACGAATTTTATGCCGGTCATAGGTGACACCGAGGTTGTTTCCTTTCCCCTTGATTTGATTTACAGGAGATTGCGAAAAGGAATTGAAGCATTATGCCCCGGCGGAAAATCCCGACGAAAGCGGAGCTGATTCAGCTCCAGAAGCTTTACAAGACAGATGAGAAGATCGCCGAACGGCTGGGCAACATCACCCCGCAGCTGGTGGCCTACTGGCGGCGCAAGAAAAATATTCCCCGGCATTCCTTTCCCAAGTTCAGCGAGCAGGAGATTCGCGAGTTATGGGAGCGGTTCGGCGATGATTATCGTTGTGGGCTGGAGCTGGGAATTTCCAAGGCGGCTTTTTACAACTGGCGTCGCAAGTATGGCATAAAGCACAAGCCGGCCTTTTTAAAGCTGGAGCAGCTGGAGCTCAATCTTGGGGGGCCGAGTCGGTCGACCGGCAAGCGGCATAATTACGGTGAGCGGTCGGTGGCTCAGAAAATCCTGGCCGAGCGGTCGGGTGAGGCACGGGTCGATGTCGACGAGGTGGTCGAGGTGGAGCCGGATCTGGCCATATCGCACGACGATACGGCTGATATCATAGAGAGGTTCAGCGACCTGGGATTGAGTTTTGTCTGGAATCCGAATCGGCTCATGATCCCGCTGGATCATAGTGTCCCGATGGAAGCGGGCCGGCTGGCCGAGGCGCACAAGGTTATTCGTGATTTTGTCAGGAAGCAGAATATCAGGTGTTTTTACGAGGTAACCGAGGGGGCATCGCATCAGATTGTCGTCGAGCGGGGGCATGTTTTGCCGGGTCAGCTGGCGGTGGGGACGGATCGTTATGTTTCCTCGTCGGGATGTATCGGTGCTTTCGGGACGTCGATCGATGAGACCGAGATGGCCGCTTTGTGGGCCAGTGGTAAAATCTGGCTGAAGGTTCCGCAGACATTGAAGATAATCATCAACGGCAAACCGGCCGTGGGTGTATTCGCCAAGGATATTATTTTGTTTGCGGCCAAGAAGCTCAAAAAGAACGGGGCCAATTACCGGGCGATCGAGTTTTACGGGACGAGCGTATCCCAGATGACGATTTCGGAGCGGTTTACGCTGACCAATATGGCGGTTGAGATAGGCGCCAAGGTGGCCATTTGCCCGTTCGATACCACCACCCGGAGGTATTTTCTGGGGCGGACGAAGATGCCGTTTCGGCCGGCGCTGGCCGACAAGGATGCCGTTTATGAGGAGACTTACGAATTCAACGTGGAACGGATCAAGCCGCAGGCAGCCACGCCGCACAGCATTGACCGGGTAGCGCCGGTGGCCGAACTGGAAGGATTGCCGATCGCCCAGGTGGTGATCGGATCCTGCGCCAACGGACGGTTCGACGATTTGCGGGTGGCGGCCGATATTTTCAAGGGCAAGAAAGTGGACCCGGATGTTCGGGTTCTTATTTTTCCGGGATCGCGGGCGGTGTATCTGGAGGCTTTAAAGAAGGGTCTGATCCGGGCTTTTATCGAGGCCGGGGGGACGGTTATGAATCCGGGGATAGGGCCGTATCGGGGTGATGGAACCAGTCTTCTGGCGCCGGGCGAGAGATGTCTGGCGACCACCAGCGACAATTCCCGGGGAGTTATGGGTTCACCTGAGGCCGAGGTGTATTTAGTATCGCCGGCGACGGCGGCGGCCTCGGCGCTGCGGGGTGTTATCACCGATCCGACCGGATTTGTCAGATAGAGTCGTTTTTTAGGGGGGGGGTTGTTTTATCATGCTGAACAATATCGGTAGCAGGGTAATTTGTCTTGGTGAGAATGTCGCCTCGGAGTGGATTCTGGGTAAGGAAGTCGGCGATGGCGAGGATTCATCCCGGCCGGATTCGGCCGGTGCGAGGTCTTTGCTTTCGCGGATCGGAGGGGGCGAGATAGTCATGGCAGGAAGCCGTTTCGGTTGCGGCCGGCGGGGCCGGGAGGCAGCCGGGGTATTGAAAAAGGCGGGGGTGGCCTGTCTGGTGGCCCGGAGTTTCGATCGGGTATTTTTCCGGGCAGCCATCAATCAGGGGTTGCCGGCGCTGGAGGCCGATATTGTCGGTGAGGTCGCGGATGGTTCTGTAATTGAAATCGATTTCGAGCACAGTCGCATTATTGTTCCCGAGCGGGTGCATGTCGTGGCGCCTTTTCCTCAGAGATTGGCGGATGTAATTTCCGCCGGCGGTCTTCTGGCGTATGTCAGGGAGTCGCTATCGGGCTGAAGGTCGGGAGTGTCTTTACTTCGTAAGCGGGAACAAAGCTTCGATCATGGTCCTTCCCTGTTACCATTATGGTTGCAGATGTAATCGTTTTGGTTACACGTGTCAGCAGTTTTCCCGTGCGAATCAGTCCTTCATCGAGGCCAGGAACTTCTGATTGTTTTTCGTTTTTTTCATGCGGTCGGTCAGGAATTCCATAGCTTCGATGGGATTCATTTCGGCCAGGAATTTCCGCAGAATCCAGACTTTGGCCAGGACGTCAGGTTCGAGCAGCAGTTCTTCCTTACGGGTGGAGCTGCGGTTGAGATCCATGGCCGGGAAGATGCGGCGGTCGGAGAGACGGCGGTCGAGAACCATCTCGAGATTGCCGGTGCCCTTGAATTCCTCGAAGATAACCTCATCCATCCGCGATCCGGTTTCGATCAGGGCGGTGCCGATGATGGTCAACGAACCGCCTTCCTCGATATTCCGGGCGGCTCCAAAGAAGCGTTTGGGTTTGTGGAGGGCGTTGCTGTCGACGCCGCCGGAGAGGATTTTGCCCGAATGGGGGACGACGGCGTTGTGGGCCCGGGCCAGACGGGTGATGGAATCGAGAAGAATAATGACATCCTGTTTATGTTCAACCAGTCGTTTGGCTTTTTCGAGGACCATATTGGCCACCTGGACATGGCGGTCGGCCGGTTCATCGAAAGTGGACGAGATAACCTCGCCACGGACGGAGCGGCGCATATCGGTAACTTCTTCGGGGCGTTCATCGATAAGCAGGACCATGAGTTTCACATGGGGGTGATTGGTGGTGATGGAGTTGGCGATTTTCTGGAGGATCATGGTTTTGCCGGCTTTGGGGGGCGAGGTAATGAGGGCCCGCTGGCCTTTGCCAATGGGGGTCATGAGATCCATAATGCGGGTGGTCAGTTCATCGGCATCGATTTCCAGCTTGAAGGGATCGTTGGGATAGAGCGGGGTCAGGTTATCGAAGATGGTTTTGTTTTTGGAAACCTCGGGATCCTCGAAATTGATGGCTTCGATTTTCAGGAGGGCGAAGTAGCGTTCGTTGTCTTTGGGCGACCGGACCTGTCCGGAAAGGGTATCGCCGGTGCGGAGGTCGAATCTTTTAATCTGCGAGGGTGAGACGTAGATATCATCGGGACCGGGGAGGTAGTTATAGTCGGATGAGCGAAGAAAGCCGTAGCCCTCGTTCAGGATTTCGAGGACGCCCTCGGCAAAGATCATCCCTTCCTGTTTGGCTGAGGCGGCTTCCATGATTTTGTAAATCAGTTCGGATTTTCTCAGTCCCGAGACGCCCGGGATGTCCAGTTCTTCGGCGACTTCCAGAAGTTCGGCTATGGTTTTAGCCTTCAGCTGTTCGACGTCGGTAATGTCAACCTTGGTAGTCATATGCTTTACTCTTGAGTTATGGTGAATTAATTATTTGTCCGGTTAAAGGAGCCGGGTAAGCAGGGGAATTATTTCATCGTTTCAACAGGTGCGTCACCCCACAGTTTTTCCAGGGCGTAGAATTCGCGGGCTTTTTTCTGGAATATGTGGACGACGACATCCACATAATCGAGGAGAACCCATTTTCCGCCCTTGATGCCCTCGCGGTGCCAGGGTTTCACGCCTTTTTCCATCAGGCCCCGATCGACAGCGTCGGCGATGGCCTTGACATGGATGTCGACATCGCCGCTGATGATTACGAAGTAATCACAGATGCTGGTCAAATTTCTCAATTTGAGGATTTTGATATCGTAGCCTTTTTTTGAAAGGGCGAGTTTCCCGGCTGTTCGTGCAATGGCTAGTGGCGTTTGTTTCAAATTCCGATCCGTGTCTCCTATATATGTTGTTTCTTCAGTATATCATTGAAGTCATCGCCCAGGACGATAGTCACGGCGATACTTCGATAGTTATTCTCCAGGGGTTGATAGTGTATCCTGTCGCCATCCAGGGCCAGTTGTCGGGCCAGCATTTCGGCCGCTTCGAGGTCGCTGTCGCGGGAAATCATGAACGTTTTTTCGACATGGGAGGCCTCGAAATCGCCGACATCGATAATATGAACTTCGAGGGGCATCTGAACGAGGCCGGGCAATTCGCGGGCGATTTTACCGGCGGCACCGGGGGCGCCGCAGCCATTGAGAATCTGGACGCGGACGATATGTTCCGGGGTTTCGATGGTTTTGGAAAAACCCTGGGTGATTCTGATGGCGAAACCGGCGGCGTAAATGACGACGAGGACGAGGATAATAACGATAGCCAGTTCGAGAAGGGTCGAATTTTTTCTGGGGCGCGGCGACCGTCGCTTAATGGTTTTTCTTTTCGAGGATTTTTTAAAAAGCATCGGCGGGTCCGGTTATATCGCTGATTGATATCGAATATATATTTCCGTTTCGATTGTTACCAGTCATATCTTTTATTAAAGTAGTAAGGATTATAGAAGCCGGGATGCGAGACGAAGCCGACGGAGACCCGGAAATTGTTCGAAGGATGATAATCGAGGTGGATGGAGGGGTAGTAGGCGGCATTAACGGGCGTATTCTGATTGAAGAGGGCGCCGGGGTCGTGGGCGATACCGAGGAGGATGTCGAGCGAGAGGGCCGGTGACAGTTCATAGAAGACCGAGGCGGCATACATGCCCATCGAGCCGGAATGATCACTTCCGGAAAAGTAGGTGACCGAGTATGAATGGGACCATTGGAGGCGGGACAGGTCGATAAGCGAAAAGGGTTTGGCGGCCGGTTGCATACCGAGGTAATCTTTCTTCATGTTGTTCATTTCGGCCTCGTCGACGGTTTGCGCCAGGGCGACACCACCGACCGTGACCAGGATCATAAGACAACAGATTGAAATTCGGCTCATATTTTTCTCCCCCGCACAGGCAGGCTTACCATTGAAAATTATTCAGTTTTAATCGTCTTGTCAAACAGTTTTTACGTCTGCGGGACGGCCGGTCATGGCCCATCCCTTATTATATTAGACCCCCGAGGGTGGCTTTTCGATTAATTTTTTTCTTTTATTTCCTGTTCCAGTTCTTCGAGTTCCTCGATCGAGTTGACGCCCTTGATTTCGAGCGAATTGGCGGCCGGGCAGACGACGCATTTTTTATTTTTATTGCGCAGGATTTTGATGGTATCGGTCAGATAGTATTCTGCCTGAGCGTTGTCATCGCCGACGAGATGAAGGGAATCATACAGATCCGCGGCGTCGAAGCAGAAGGTACCGGTATTGATTTCGGTAATTTTTTTCGTTTCCGGGTCAGCGTCCTTTTCTTCGACGATTTCGAGGAGATTATTGGAGCCGTTTTGGCGGATGATGCGGCCATAGCCTTTGGGCCGGTCGATTGTTGCCGAAAGGCAGGTAGCGGCGGCCTTTTGTTTTTCATGAAATTCGATAAGTGAGGTGAGGGTACCCTTGGACAGGAAGGGCACATCACCGGCGGCGACGAGAATGGTGCCGTTGAAATCGCTGAGATTTTCCTCGGCCATGAGGACAGCGTGGCCGGTGCCGCGCTGGTTTTTTTGCCAGACGAATTCGAGTTTGAAATCATCCAGTTCGTCTTTGACCAGTTCGCCTTTGTGGCCGATGACGACGATAATACGGTCGAAGGCGAGGGCAGTCATCGTTTCCATGAGATGTCTTATAAGTGGTTTGCCGACAATCGGATGCAGCACTTTGGGCAGGTCCGATCGCATTCTTTTTCCCTGGCCGGCGGCAAGCAGTAAAGCGGCTCGTTGGTTTTTTCGTGAATTCATAAAAGAGCTTGGTCTTGGGGGTTTAAACGGCCTTATTGTCTTTATCGACAATAATGATCCTGGGTTTATAGAGTTCGGCCCTGTCTTTTTCGACCAGGGCGTAGGAGAGGATGATGACCAGGTCACCTTTCTTGCCTTTATGGGCGGCGGCACCGTTAAGGCAGATAATACCGGAGGCGGCCTGGCCTTTGATGGCGTAGGTTTCGAGCCGTTCGCCATTAGTGATATTGGCTACCTGGACTTTTTCGTAGGGGCCGATATCGGCCAGCCGCATCAGCTCCGAGTCGATGGTAATCGATCCCTCGTAATCGAGGTTAGCCTCGGTAATGGTGGCCCGATGGATTTTGGATTTCAATATTTCAGTATACATAGTAATCATCTCTAGCCGCTATAACGTCGGCCTAAATATAATAGTTTCCGTAATTTTGGCAAGGGTGATTTGGCAGGTTTTGGCGGGGTGGGGGTGTTTTCGTTATTTTGCCTTATAGCAACAATTTGTAGGGAATTTTCGGCTTTTTCTGAGCTATTATCCAAACATCTCGTCTTCTGATCTCTTTTGAGATTTCTCAGTTGCCGGCCAGCTCTTTTTTGAGGTGGTCGATTATTTTGACCGGAGTGGGATCGATATTATTCAGGACGGCCAGATAGAAGGAGGCGAAATCGCCCAGCTGTATGAGTGAGAACATGTGTCCGAGGGGAAAATCGCCCTGGGAGGAGATCTCAATGACCTCGACCTGTTCTTTCTCGATGATGCTTTTGACGATAGCCATCCGTTTTGCGACGCGGGGGTTGTCATCGCTGTCGCGGAGGTGGACAACGACAAGCCTGTCGCGGTAGTTGTCGATTTTGTTCCAGCCGACGAGTTCATTGTGGTTAAATTCGGGGAACTGGTTATTGAAGGCGAGGGCTTTGGCGTTTTCGCAAATCTGTCCTTTCCATCGGGTTCCGACGGCATCGGTCAGTTCGGGGCCGGTATAGATTATGGGGATTTTACCGAACAAGTGGAGGGCCAGCGACTTGGCCGGATTGCGGTCGGCTTTTACGGAAACCAGGTAGCTTTCGCGATAACGTTTCAGGCCGCTGACAAGAGC
>Ga0272444_10004649_pt1 | contig 12077 bp, 10 predicted proteins | sample SSMForm13_FD_201033 | JGI IMG/M metagenome (GOLD analysis project Ga0272444, IMG submission 201033) | Marine sediment archaeal communities from Little Sippewissett salt marsh, Falmouth, MA, United States - SSM-Form-13 | ecosystem: Environmental > Aquatic > Marine > Wetlands > Sediment ... | reverse complement strand
CGGGACCGCTCGCTTTCTGCCGTGTAAAGCGGGCTCATGCCGGCATAGAACTCCGGTTCAGCACACCCCATGCACCCAGCGCCGCAATCGATGCAGAAATTTAGCCCATCGTTCCACCGACGGACAGGGCAGTCGGAATAGGTATCTGGGCCCTTACACCCCTTCTCGTAAAGACACCAGTTCTTCTGGGCAGGATCATTCCAGTCGGTTAGGAACATCTCGTTGTCAAAATAATAACGGCGCCGGCAGTTGTCATGAATGAGTTCGCCGAAATACATCTTGGGCCGGCCTATCTTGTCAAGCGGCGGCACCTTGCCCGTGGTAAGGTAGTACAGGACGGTGCCAATCAAGTGGTCGCAGTGGACTGGACACATAGGAAGATTGATGATCGTTTTGTTTTTGACGATTTCGCCGACCCCTACAGCACCGGTGGGGCCAGCTGCCGGGATGCCCCCATAGGTAGCACAAGAGCCGACTGCGATGATCACCGCGGCCTTTTCAGCTGCTTCTAGAACCGTCTCTCTCACCGGACGCCCACCCGACATGCAAAAGCGATCGTCCTTGGTGGGAATGGAGCCTTCCACGCACAGCACGTAACCGCCTGCTTTCATGGTTTCGTGCAGTGCGGCCTCTGCCACATGGCCTGACGCCGCCATGATCGCTTCATGATACCGCAGTGACACCCGCTCCAACAGCATTTCCGCAATGGGCGGATTCAGGGCCCCGGCAAAGGAAATCGAGCACCCAGCGCAATCCTGGCCTGAAAGCCAAATGACGGGAGGCTTTGAGGCGGCACCGGCCAGCACCTCAGAGACCTTCGTAGCAAACTCAAACTCTGAAAGGCCGAGGACTGCTGCCGTGGTGGCGCAGTATTTCATGAAGTCCCTGCGCGATATGCTGCCAAATGGCAATTCCATCATGAATCTCCTTTCCTTCTACGATTTCAGGATTCAACTACCCCCGCAGACCGTTGGTCAACATCACCCCCTTTCAGGGTTCATTCACATAGTCTCTTTAAAGCCTCAGTGAAGGCTTATCCCGCGCCTGTTACAAAACAATAAGATCACAACAATGAACAAAGTCAACAAAAAAAGGCCCTGCTCACCAAACAGATGTTCGGCAAACAGAGCCTTTGGACCCAAAAATAGTCAGTCGGCTGTTCAGCCTCTTCCTAGGTATCCTTATTGTAACATGTTAAGCAGCACCGCATGCACCGATTCGCCTCCCTAAGGGCGTCTTCCTCCGTAACGGTGAGGTCCACCTCAGCATAGGTGTGGTTCCTTTCGTAAGAACCTGCTTCAAGCTCGGGCTGGCCGATCCGCCCCTTCTTCTCGATCCCCTCGATGCTATCGAAGATCGTACCAGGGATGTGCCCCTTCATGCGCCTTGAATCCACCCGGAGTCTAGTCTCGGGCATGGCCATGTCTTCTCCCATGAGGTACTTGTGAATGCCTCGAGCGGCCCGTCTGGCGCCTCCGATAGCCGCAACCAGAAGCCCCGGAGGGCCGGCGGAATCGCCGCTAGAAAACACATAGGGCACTGACGTCTGATGGGTATCAGGATTCACCACAATAGAGCCCTTAAAGGTCTCAATTCTTGATGAGCCCGTGCCCTCTTTATCGGCAAAAGCGGAATCGGTGGTCTGTCCGATGGCCAACACAAAGGTGTCAATAGGCAGAACCGTTTCAGAACCCTTGATGGCCACCGGTTTGCGTCGGCCGCTGGCATCGGGTTCACCTAATTCGTTCTTCAGGTATTCAACGCCTGTGAGATTGCCCTCATCGTCGGTAATGAACTTGGTCGGTGTGGTCAAGGGCATGAACTTGATCCCCTCGTGTTCACAGGCCTCTATCTCCACCTTGTTGGCAGGCATGTCCTTGACCTCGCGGCGGTAGAGGCAGTAGACATTGTCAGCCCCTCTGCGGATACTGGACCGCAGGCAATCCATGGCCACATTACCGCCGCCGATGACCGCCACGTTCTTGCCCATGGGATAGGGCTCTCCCACGCCAGGCTCTGTCTGGGCCCTTAGATAGATGGTTGCAGGAACAACCCCCTTGACCTTGTCCTCGTCAGGGATGCGGGCAGAAGCGTGATTCCATGCCCCAATGGAAAAGAGCACAGCGTCAAATCCGCCACCTACGAGGGACTCCAGGTCAAAATCCACCCCAAATTTCACGCCCGTCTTGACCTCAATGCCACCCAGATCAAGAATCCTCTTAATGTCTCTATCTAAGACGGCCTTGGGAAGCCGGTACTCGGGAATACCGTAACGGATCATGCCGGCCAGCCTCGGCATCCACTCAAAGATCTTAACGTGGTGGCCTAAACGTCTCAAGAAATAGGCCGCTGAAAGGCCACTCGGCCCCCCGCCCACAATCGCCACCTTATAGCCGGTGTCAGGGGCCACGGGAATCTTCACGGGCATGGCATGATCAAAAACCCAGTCTGAGCAGAACCGCTTCAATTGATTGATCGATACGGGATCATCGGCCAGCTGCCTCCGGCACGCATCCTCGCACGGATGGGGACAGACCCGGCCGATGGAAAGGGGCATGGGATTGCGTTCCATGATGGTGAGGTAAGCCTTATCATATTCTCCGTTTTTGATATGGTTGATATATTTCGGAATATTGATCTCAGCCGGACATGTTTGACGACAGGGGGCCAGACGGTCGGTCACCAGATTCATATGCAAAGTCCGCTGGGAGGGGGTTCGAACCTGCATGATCCCCTTGGGACAGGCCTTTTCGCAGGCCCCGCAACCCACACATTTTTCCACGTCAACGACTGGATAGCCTTCAGGCCCCAACTGGAGGGCGTCAAACTGGCAGGCCCGCACGCATGAGCCAAACCCAAGGCACCCCACGGCACATTCTTTGGCCCCAGCGTAGAGTAGGGCTGCTGCCCGGCAATCCGGGACACCCATGTAGTAGAATTTATCAGGGGCCCGAAATCCCCCTGTACAGGTATTCTCGGAGGTCAGGGGTTCAGCTGCACCTACCTCCATACCCATCACCGCGGCCACCTTTTGGGCGGAGGCTGCACCCCCCACGATGCAGGCATTCGCCGGCGCCCGGCCCTCCACTATGGCTGCTGCAGCGGCACCACATCCGGTGTAGCCGCAACCGCCACAATTGGCGCCAGCCAAACAGTTCTCCACTTCTGCTATGCGTGGGTCCTCCCAGACGTAGAATACTTTAGAGGCGATCCCCAGAAGGACGCCGGCAACGCCTCCAATAGCCAACACAAGGCCTAATGATGGAAGAAATAGTTCCATTTTACTCTATCTCCTACTGCCTATTCGGTTAAGGATATCCTATTATCATTTCCGGGCTAGATCATGCCTTTGAAGCCCAGAAAGGACAGGGACATAAATCCAGCGGTTACCAGGGCGATAGACACGTCCTGCAAGGGCGTGGGAACCCTGCCAATAATGATCCGCTCACGCAATCCTGCAAAAAGAACGAGGGCTAGGCCAAATCCCGCAGGATAGGCCAAGGATGAGATAATCATCTCGATGAAGTTGTATTCTTCCTTGATGTTAATCAAACAGACACCCATGACCGCACAGTTGGTCGTGATCAGGGGAAGAAAAATCCCCAGACCTGCGTAAAGGGCCGGGATACTCTTCTTCAGGAAGAGTTCCACAAACTGCACTAGTGCTGCGATGACAAGGATGAATACGATGGTTGTAATATACCTAAGGCCGAAGGGCTCCAAGATAAAGTAGTCCAAGAGCCACGTTACCAATCCCGCCATGAAAAGGACGAAGACCACGGCCATGGCCATACCCACGGCATTGTCCATACTCTTGGAGGTGCCAAGAAAGGGACAATTCCCAAGGTACTGGATGAGCAAAATATTGTTAACCAGGATGGCGCCTACGGCGAGTAAAATCAAGTCTCCCATCTGAATATCTCCTTTGTCTCTGTTACTTCTTTCCAATCAGATTCATGACGGCAAGCATCAGGCCCAGGCATACAAAGGCACCAGGAGCTTCAACCATGAATGTAAAAGGCTTAAAGGCCGGCCCAAAGAGATTAAGGACGGTATCGGAAAAGGGAATAGAAATAGTCCCCGCACCAAAGGCTTCGCGAATAGCGGCCAACGCCCCTAATGCAAGGGTAAATCCCAGGCCAATGCCGAGCCCATCGGCGGCCGACGCTGCGATGCCATTCTTCTGAGCAAAGGCCTCTGCCCGGCCAAGAATAATACAGTTCACAACAATGAGGGGGATGAAGATGCCGAGTTGTAGAAAAAGTGGGTAGGCCACCGCCTGCATCACCAGTTCTACGATGACCACAAAGGTGGCGATGATGATGATAAAACAGGGCACCCTCACCTTGCTCGGGATGATGGAGCGAAGGGCAGAGACTAGGATATTGGAAAACACAAGCACAAAGGTGGCTGCCACCCCCATCCCGATGCCATTTGCCACACTCTTGGTCACTGCCAAGGTGGGACACAGCCCCAGGACCAGTCTAAAAGGCGGGATCTCTTCCCACAAACCCTTGGTAAATTCCTGAACAATCGTTTTGGCCATTATTCCTCTCCCTATTTGGCGAACGCCTTGACTTGCTCAATCAGTTGCGGCTTCAGTTTCTTATAAAACTCAGCGCTACCCGTAATTCCCCCGCACACGCCCCTTGACGTGATCGTGGCACCTCCTACGGCATCAACCTGACCGCCGTCCGTCTTCACCTTGAAGGGTTCGTTGAGGGACATCCCCTTGAACTGGGCTGAAAATGACGGATCGTCTTTAGCCCTGGACCCCAGCCCCGGTGTCTCAGAGTGGGTGGTCACCCCCATGCCCAACAATTCGTCTGTGTCAAGGTTCACGCCGACCATGATACCCACGTCTCCCCCAAAGCCTTTCCCGGAGGTCTCATAGGCTACGGCATTCGCCTTGCCGTCAAATACGCCGACATAGAAGCTCCGCTCTACGTCACCATCTTGGAGCTTAAAGCGATCTACAAGCGGATCATTGGTGCATCCTTCCATGATCGCCTTAATGGCAGGGCCTTTTACGAATTTTAGCTGTTGGTATTCGATTTGGGCCGCTGTTCCGGATTTAACCATTGCCAGCAAGCCACCGGAGGCAGCGCCCAAAACGCTAAGGACCACGACCATCCTGATGATATCACGCATTTTCTACCACCTTTCCAATCGCTTTGGGTCTGATTTTGTCTAACAGAGGATTGGCAAGATTAATGAGAAGGATGGAAAAGGGCACGCCATCTACATAGGCCCCGATATTCCTTACAAGTACGGTCATCATCCCCGCCAAGACCCCAAAGATAAGCATGGGAATAAAATTGGCCGGAGATGAGGAGTCCTCGCCAACCAGGAAAAAGGCAACGACCAACGTATAGCCGGTGAAGAGGTGGAACATGGGTCCGGCGTATTCACCAGGAGCCCCCAGGACATTAAACAACCAGGCAGTGATAAAGACACCTGCCAGAAACGATAGCGAGATCTCCCAGCGCATGTACCCCCTTATTAGGAGGTAGAGCCCCCCGATGACGAGCCCCAGGCCGAATGTGGAGCCCACGGCCCCTGCCTGTTTGCCCATAAGCAAGTCGCCGATGCTGAATTTTGCAATGGCCTCCGGGCCAAAGGCCTTGAGATCGGCCAAGGGATAGGTCATGGCAAAGCCCAAGTCATAATTCCTAAGGGCCTCGTTGAAGTCAAAAATCCCTTTAAAGGAGATGACCAGCATGGCCAGGGCGAGCAAGGGCGGATTTAGCGGGTTAAACCCGATGCCGCCGAATATCTGTTTGCCCACGATAATGGCAATGAGCGTCCCCAAGGCAATGACCCACCAGGGGGCAGTGGCTGGCATGAGCATCCCCAGGAGCAACCCCGTCACTGCGGCGCTGCCGTCGCCAATGGTCGTGGGTTTCCCCATGATCAGGTTCCAAACCAGTTCCCAGATCATGGCACAGGCCATGGAAAAGGCAATCACCCCGAGGGCTGGTGCGCCATACTGACTGATCCCCATCAAGACGGCAGGAAGGGCAGCAATCATGATGTTGTAGTTCTTCGTCGATATCTTGCTGCCGTCGTGCCAAAATGGGGCGTGAGCAACGACCAATTTGTTTTCACTACTCATTTGCTGCCTCCGCAGTTTCAATCAGGCCAAGTTCGTATTTTCCCAGCTTGATGTATTGAAATATGGGAATCCTTGATACGCAGACGTAGGCACAGAGCCCACATTCAATGCAGCAGTGCAAATCATACAATGCTGCAGCCTCTTCATAAAGCCGGGCCTCCAGGAATCGAACCAGCATATTCACCGGGATCTTCATGGGGCAGATCCGGACACACTCGCCGCAGTTGATGCACGGATAATCCGTTACCTGGGCGCTCTTCGCATCTGCCTGCACCACAACACCGTCAGTGCAGGACTCCACAGGAAGGTCTTCGGAATAAGTGGCGGCCCCCCTCATAGGCCCTCCTAGAATAAGGCGGTCCCGATCATTGAGGGTCACGTTGCAAGTTTGGAGCAGATCCCGTATGGGCGTACCGATCCGGACTTTTAGATTGGCGGCTTTTCCGTCTTTTGCCACCACTGTCACCACTTTCGTCACAGGAAGGCGGCCCGTACTAAAGGCTGACCCTATGGCTGCAGCAGCCTCAGCGCTGATAAAGGCAACCCCGGCATCTGCTAGCGTATCCCCTGCTGCAACTACCTGGCCAGCCACGTCTTTCATAATCATGTGAGGAAGGCCGGCAGGGTATGTCGCGCTCACCGTTTTTACTTCCGCCCCTGTGGTATTGGCTTGCTGAACCAGCCCTTCGGGCACCGTGATCATGATCCGGTCCACGCCGGTGATCTTCTTAAGGGCCTGCACACCATCCTTTATGTCCGCAGCATTATTCTGAACCACCGATTGATTGGCTGTGAGGAGCAGGTCTTGATCCATCCCATTGATGATAATGGTGTCGATCGTCTTTTCAGGATCCCCAAAGGCCTTAAAAGAAGGGTTCCCAGGAGCAGACCCGAAAAACTTCAAGGCCGTATCAAGTGTTGCCTCCTTGCCGAACTCGCCGTCCCAGTCGTCTTGGCCGGCCGCCTGGATGGTGATGGCAGTGAACCTCTGACCGTGGGCATTCACATGAGGCGTCATGGCCGATATCGTACCGGTGACAGAAGAGATCACGTAATGTTCACTCTCCGGTGATGCGGCAAGCCGCTGGCCCGTTTTTACTCCGTCGCCGACGTTGAGCCCACTTGCACTCGCGCCATCTTGCGGTTCCTTCAACAACAAGGTAACCGTGTTCGGTACCGGAAGATCCTCGACAGAATCCAAAGCCGAATTGTACTCAAGCCTCGGCTTAGCCAAACCTAAGAACGATCTCTTTATCATAGCTCAACCCTTTGTGTTTGAGATACCGTTAGCAACCCGCTACAAGACATGACACGCCGCGCACTCAACTGGACCGGCCCCCATCTCCTCATGGCAGCCTTTGCAATTGGTGTGGAAGGCATCGCCCCTTTTGGGATCACTGTCCGGGCCATGGCAATCCTCACCACTACACGACATGGACTCATCCTGTTCTTCATGATGGCAATCATCGCACGCTGCGTCATATTCAACAGTATGGGTCTTGTGGTCAAACAAGACCTTTCCTGCAGTGGTCTTGAACATAAGTCGGACAGGTTCTTCAGGCGTCTTCTGCGCAAAGGCCGCGTAACAGACAACGCCCACGACGAGCAGGATAGCTGCCAGGGCCAATGCCAACGATTGTTCTCCCTTTGATGTCATCTTATCTCACGTTCCTTTCGCCGGACCAGGCAAGGCCTGGAGTCTTTAAAAGGTGAATAATAATCAAGAGAATGGCTTAGTGTAGGGGTGTAGATGGGTGAGGCTTGACGGATGGTCTTTGTATGTGTCTCTCCAGTGAAGGCTAACATTAACAGTCCTTGTTTCAAGATCGTAAGGGGCATGCAGAGTAAAACCTGGGTGCAGACGAGCAAAGATTCGCTGGCCTTATATGACAACAAGGCGATAATGTCAAGTAGAAATTTGGCCAAAAACCCCTTGACAAATCGGGCCGAAGGAGATAAGGGATGACATTCTTGCCAGTAGCATGTGTGTGATATTTGCAGCCAAGCAACAACGTCTTTCATCCGGACAAGACAATGTATGTCTCCAATCCAATTTTCAATCCAGCAAGGGTATTGTGTGCCGTGGGCACACAACTGCTTAAGAGTGTCGCTTTAACCATTTTTATGACTACCCTGTGCCGAGGGCCGGGGAAATAGGAGGTTCGATATGGCAAGTGGTAAGGACGTCGTCGGATCCGTATTGATTGCAGGCGGCGGCATCGTCGGCATGCAGGCCGCCCTGGATTTAGCTGACTCAGGGTTTTATGTGCACCTGGTTGAAAGGTCGCCGGGAATCGGTGGGATCATGGCTCAACTGGACAAGACCTTTCCTACCAACGAATGTGCAATGTGAATCATCTCACCTAAGCTGGTCGAGGTCGGCCGGCACACTAACATCAATCTCATCACCCTCGCTGAGATAGACAGCATCAGCGGCGAACAAGGAAACTTTCAGGTTAAGGTCATCAAGCATCCGCGGTATATCGACGAAGACAAGTGCGTGGGATGCGGGGTCTGTGCCTCAAAGTGCCCCAAGAAGGTGCCCAATGAATTCAACATGGGCATGGACAAACGCAAGGCCGTGTATGTTCCTTTTTCTCAAACCGTTCCGTTGAAGTACACCATTGATAGAAAGGCCTGTTTGTACTTCAAGGCCATAGACGCTGGAAAAAAAGGCAAATGCAAGGCCTGCGAGAAGTTCTGTGAGAATGACGCCATTGACTTTGATCAGAAAGAAACCGTTCTTGATCTCAATGTCGGCGGCATCATCATGGCACCAGGCTTTCAGGCCTTTGATCCCTCCAAATGGGACACGTATCAATACGCCAATTTCAAGAACGTGGTAACCAGCATGGACTTTGAGCGGATCCTGGCAGCTACGGGTCCGACGCAAGGTCACCTGCAGCGTCCCTCGGACAAGGAAGAGCCGAAGAAGATTGCCTGGTTCCAGTGTGTTGGTTCCAGAGATATCAACCGCTGCGATAACGCCTATTGCTCTTCGGTCTGCTGCATGTATGCCATCAAGGAAGCCATGATTGCCATGGAGCACTCCCATGAGCCCCTAGATGCCGCCATCTTCTTTATGGACATGCGGACCTATGGCAAGGATTTCGAGAAGTATTATGAGCGCGCCAAAGGCCAGGGGATGCGCTTTATCCGCTGCAGGGTTCACAGTGTCACAGAAAACGAGGACACGACGCTCAATATCCGATACGTGGACGAACAGGGCAACATCCAGACCGAGGATTTTGATATGGTGGTCCTCTCTGTCGGCCTAGAGTCGTCCAAGCCAGCCATTGATTTGGCAAACAAGTTGGGCGTTGAAATGGATCAGTATAACTTTGCAAAAACGGGCGCTTTCACACCAGTGGCCACCTCAAGGCCCGGCATCTACGTGGCAGGCTGTTTTCAAGGGCCCAAAGATATCCCTTACTCCGTCATGGAAGCAAGCGCGGCGGCGGCGGCGGCGTCCGTCGACCTGGCACCGGCTCGAGGCCAGTTGAAAAAGGTCAAGGAGTTTCCGGCTGAGCGAGATGTTTCAAGCGAAGAAACGCGCATGGGGGTCTTTGTTTGTAACTGCGGCATTAATATCGGATCGGTCGTGGACGTCCACGAAGTAGCTGAATTTGCCAAGACCCTTCCCAATGTGACCTATGTGCAGGAAAACCTCTTTAGCTGCTCGCAGGATGCCCAAGACCAGCTGGCAGAGATGATTAGGGAACACAGTTTGAATCGCGTGGTGGTGGCAGCCTGCTCCCCGCGGACCCATGAGCCGCTCTTTCAAGAGACCATGGCAAATGCTGGCATCAACAAGCATCTCTTTGAGATGGCCAATATCCGGGACCAGGATTCTTGGGTACACAGCTCAGACCCGGATGCGGCCACACAAAAGGCCAAGGATTTGGTAGCGATGGGGGTGGCCAAGGCAAACTATCGAGTGGCCCTTGAGCCGATTGAAGTCCCATTGACCAAATCATGCATGGTTGTTGGCGGTGGGCCAGCCGGCATGACGGCAGCGTTGACCATTGCCGATCAAGGGTTCAAGGTCTATCTGGTGGAAAAGAAAGACCGGTTGGGCGGACATGGTTTGAAGATGCGAAAGGCCCTTACAGGCGAGCCTATGAAGCCTTTTATGGATAGTATTATCAAACAAGTCAACGATCACGAGAAGATAGAAGTCCACACCGGGGCCGAGCTGAAACAGGTGAGTGGTTTTGTAGGCAACTTCCACACCGACCTGACGACCGGGGCCGGGTTCGACCATGGTACAGTGATCGTCTCCGTGGGTGCAGATTCGGCGAAGGTGCCAGAGTATCTCTATGGTGAGAATCCAGATGTGGGCAAATGGTGGGATCTGGATGAAAGGATCGAGAATGATCCAGACTCCATCAAGAATGCCAATTGCGCCGTAGCCATCCACTGCGTGGGGTCTAGGGAACCCGACCATCCATACTGTAGCAAGGTCTGTTGTGCCCACGCCATTGAGAGCGCCATTGACTTAAAGAAAATCAACCCTGATCTGAATGTCTATATGCTCTATCGGGATATCAGGACCTATGGGAGGCTGGAAGAACTGTATCAGAAGGCGAGGTCTCTGGGCATCTTATTTGTTCGTTACGACCTGGGCAACAAGCCAAACGTGGAAGAGGTGGATGGAAAGCTCCAGGTGACGGTAACAGACCATGTCCTCGGTCGGCCCCTCGTCCTTCATCCCGATTTCGTTACACTGTACACGCGTATCGAGGCTAGAGGCACGGAGGACCTGGCCAACATGCTAAAGGTCACCTTGAACCAGGAGAAATTCTTCCTGGAGGCCCACATGAAACTGCGTCCGGTGGACTTTTCCACAGACGGCGCTTTTGTGTGTGGGATTGCCCACTATCCCAAACCGATTGACGAATGCATTGCCCAAGCCCAAGCCGCCGCATCTCGTGCGGTCACAGTTATGGCCCAGGATCAGGTAGTGATTGAGCCAATCGTGGCGGCTTTTGTGGACAAAGATGCGTGCCGCGGTTGCGGGCTTTGTGTGGCCCTCTGTCCATACGGTGCCCTAGATCTGGAAGATACCCCGGAAGGTCGCAAGGTAAAACTGATTTCTGCTTCGTGCAAGGGGTGCGGGATCTGTGCGGCCACGTGTTATCGTCATGCCATCAGCATTAACGCCTTTAACGATACGCAGATAGAAGCACAAATGCATGCTTTTTTAAATAAATAAGGAGGTGACCCCATGGCAGATTTCCATCCAAAGATTCTGACCTTCTGTTGCACATGGTGAGGCTACTCAGCTGCTGACCTCGCTGGCGTGTCCAGGATGCAATATCCACCCGATATTAGAGTGATTCGGGTGATGTGTACAGGTCGGGTAGACCCGGCCCTGGTGGCTGATGCCTTTGTGAACGGGGCTGATGGTGTTCTGGTGATTGGCTGCTACTTCGGCGATTGCCACTATATTACGGGCAACTTCATGGCCAAGCACAAACTCGACATGGCAAGAGAGGTGCTTGCCTATTCAGGTCTCAATCCCACGAGACTGCAGTTTCGGAACCTTTCTTCCGCAGAAGGTGCAAGGTTTGCCCAGCATAACACGGAATTCGTGGAACAGATTAAAGAGATTGGTCCCCTTGGCACAGGCGACAAAATCGGTATGCCGGAACTGAAAGAGAAGCTCGAAATTGCCTACAAATGCCTGGCGGGCCCCAAGCTTCGCTGGGTGGTGGGCAAGAAACCCGTGTTTATCGATCATGCTCGGGGCAACAAGTACGGAGAGGTCTTTACGGAGCATGAGATCAACCGGACGTTGAGCGGGATGGTGATAGACGAGATGGCCACCTATTCGATCATGGCGGCCCTTGAGAAGAAGCCGGCTGCGGTGAAGGATCTGGCCAAGGAGTTGGAGATCCCGGCGCCCGATACCCTGAAATACGTGCTGGCACTAAAACGAAGGGGATTTGTGGAGATGGAC
>Ga0272444_10004648_pt1 | contig 12077 bp, 18 predicted proteins | sample SSMForm13_FD_201033 | JGI IMG/M metagenome (GOLD analysis project Ga0272444, IMG submission 201033) | Marine sediment archaeal communities from Little Sippewissett salt marsh, Falmouth, MA, United States - SSM-Form-13 | ecosystem: Environmental > Aquatic > Marine > Wetlands > Sediment ... | reverse complement strand
GCTCAACGAGGTACTCGAGAAACTGCGTCGCGATAGCAAGAAGGCGCCTTAGCGCGGTGCTGGCGAAGTGGGGGATGTGGTGCCCCTGGCGCGATTCGAACGCACGACCTGCCGCTTAGGAGGCGGTAAAATGGCAAATTTCGCAAGCTTCTGTTTTTCACTGAAAAAACGATATTAAGTGTAAAGAAACAAGGTGTTGCGTGATTATTAATGCTACTCCATAGCATCACCAGACCGACCAAGTTACACTGTATCCAGGAACCCCAGTGGAACCCTGGAGCACGAACTTGGGAAACTCCGTCAGAAAGTTATCGAATTCGACTGTCTCCGCGCTAAGGCCGGAGGCTGCGCGCTATGAGGTCACCGATAGCGAAATACCTGGTCTGAAATTAAGGGTCAGTCCTTCTGGCGCGATGACGTACGCACTCATATACCGGAACCTGGAAGGTAAGAAGGTCCGGTACACCATCGGGCGTCATGGTGCGATCACGCCGGCTCAGGCTCGCAAGTTGGCCTTGGCGAAGCTGGCCCAGGTTAGGTTGGGTGAAGATCCCCAGGAGGAGAAGCGCCAGAGGCGACGCCAAGCCGCTATCCCCACGCTCGGTGATTTCATCGAGAAGCAGTATCTCCCCTGGTTTAAGTCCCACTACAAGGGAAGATCCACCAAGAGCACCTTGGATCAGTTTGAGAGTCTGCATAGCGACCGTCTGGACCAGCTTACGGCCTGGAAGCTGGAAAAATGGCGCAAGGGCAAGCTTGATAGTGGGATCAAGCCGGGCACCTGTAACCGTCACCTGGCGGCATTGAAGGCGGCGCTGAGCCGTGCCGTGGAATGGGGGCTGCTGACCGATAACCCTGCAGCAGGCCTCAAGAGTCTCAAGGAGGATGACCGCGCCATCGTGCGCTACCTGTCCGCAGATGAGGAAAAGCGCCTCAGAGCGGCGATGATCGCGCGTGACGACAGACTGCGAGAGGGCCGGCGCAGCGGTAACGCGTGGCGTCAAGCCAGAGGCTATGAATCGCTGCCCACTAAGGATGATGGCCACCCGGATCACTTGACGCCGATGGTGTTGCTATCGATCAACACGGGGATGCGACAAGGCGAGGTATTCAACCTGGTCTGGCCCGATGTGGATCTCAGCCGCGCGATGATTGCCGTGAGAGGGGCTACAGCGAAGAGCGGCAAGACCCGTCACATCCCGCTCAATACGGAGGCGCTCGATGTTCTGCAAAGTTGGCGACGCCAGCGGCCGGATGCGTCTGGATACGTCTTTCCGGGGAGACAGGGTGGGCGGCTGAACAACGTCAAAAAGGCCTGGCAGGGACTACTGGTCGCCGCCAAGATCAAGGCCTTCCGCTGGCACGACATGCGCCATCACTTCGCCAGTAAGTTAGTTATGGCTGGTGTCGATATCAATACCGTCCGGGAGTTACTGGGGCACTCGGATATCAAGATGACGTTGCGATACGCCCATCTGGCACCGGAGCACAAGGCTGCAGCTGTAGCGAGGTTGGTCGAATGAGCCAGGAGACCAAAGGCGTGGTGGGTGTGGTGAATTTGTCTGTTCCCATCGTGCTAAACACGACACACCTTGCTGACTTTCTTGTGGTGGAGCTGCTGAAAGATCGGCCAGGCGATGAAGTCGGTCTTCGCGAATACCTAGTAGGCCTATGCAGTTTAGGGGCGCGGATTAATCAGGCCTCCTCAGAAAAGGAGAATGAAAATGGCTATCAATATGCAGTGGCGTCATCCATATCCACATACTCAACTCGCGCTCTGCAAGCTTTAGAACGAGGTGATGCTGAGATTGTTGGCTGCGCAATGAGGGAGCTGATGGAGATCTTCATACGCGGTTTCGAGAATCGACAGAGATCTGTTTCAAATCGCCCGCGTAGCCCAGTAAAAGAAGCGGCAAAAGAAATCTATATAAGCTTGCGGAGAGACCAAAGGAAGGTGACGAGCAACGATCTCATCTCGGCTTTATTGATTGCAGGACATGACCAGATAAAACAGAAAACAGTACAGAACTGGCTTTCGGACTTTAGAAAAATTCCCGATAGCCGGATATAGGGAATTCTTTAGGATGTAGACCTGAAGGGCTTCTTCTATCGTCTCCACATGGCGCCGACAGTCATAGCAAGGAGACGACATGAACACGCAGTCACAACCCCTCGATTCACATCGGCAAGTCGATACCGGCACTGCCGCTGATTTCCTCAGTGTATCTCTCCGTCAGCTTGAGCGCTGGCGCATGACTGGCGAAGGCCCTCGCTTCGTCCGCATGGGGCGTAAGTGCGTCCGGTACCGCCTGAAAGATCTTCTTGAGTTTCAAGAGTCACTCATTCAGGAAAACACCATTCGGTGATTTGATGGGATAGATCATGAGCAAATATGAACACTTCACGCGAGTGCAAACCAACCTGCGCCAGGCGCTGTTGCTGGTGAATACCGTGGAAATCGATGTCATCAATGACAAGCGCATGGAACCTGAAGAATTGGCTGACATGGCTCACCTCGTTGCAAAGCTACTTAAGGAGGCATCGGAGTCCTATCAGTTCCTTGGGGAAATTCTAGCCTGAGGATGCATAGATGATTGTGATAACCGAAGCCGAATTCGAGAGGTTAAAAGGCGCGCCACATGACGCGGTGGTCTGCTACCTGCAATTGCGCGCTGGCATGGATCGAGCAACGGGTCATGTAATCCACCTCCAGGGCCATGCGGCCACTTTACGGAGCCTTGGCGCGGCTATTGCTGTGTCTCCTGCGCCTGGCCTGCAGGGTACGGGTGCGCCATCCGTTTCGAGCGTGCGCAGGATTGTTGCGCGATTGGAGCGACAGGGCCTGGTGCGCAGGGAGGGGGATGATCGTAGCCTTTCAATTCGCTGCCTGCTTGCACCGACATCACCCCGTCTGGCCAAGATACAAAAGATCAGGTAATGGCGGCTGGGTTGGTTCTGACTGCTGAAGAGTACGCCGCGCTGGACGGCCAGCCGTGCGCCGTGCGGTGGCTGTACGTCGTGATCCGTAAGCGGATGGATTTTTCGACCGGGCTGGCTGGTGCCAAGGCTGGTGCCGGCATCTCATGGCAGGCGTTCCGTGAGGAGCTGTACGTTGATCCAGGGCGGGGGATAGTGGATAGCGGCGCGCCGTCTAAGACTGCTGTGAGACGGATGGCTGAGCGTCTGGCTAATGCGGGGCTGATTCGGAATGAGAGCAAGGGGAAGCGGCTTGTCATTCGTTGCCTGATGGCGGCTGTTGATCAGGGGAGTGGTCCGGGCGGGCATTCTTCCGCCCAAAATAAACCCGGCACAAACCCGGCACAAACCCGGCACACCGATCACGACACACGTACAGAAACAAATCCAGGCACAGCGGATCAGGCCACTGTTTCTATGCGTGGCATAGCTTTGCCAGTCGCCACTGGCAATGAACTCGGCACAGGCAACCACAAACAACCCGGCACAAACCCGGCACACCATGAACCGGAGAAACCCGGCACACCTCCGTTATCCGTTATCCGTAGTGGTAGTAGCAGTAGTAGTGAATATTCTCCGCGCACGCACGTTGATCCTGTTTCCCCGGAAACAAACACCCAATCCCAAACGGACCCCGCGCCGCTGTTCGCCGTGTTTGCTGATCTGGCGCGCCAGTATGGCGCCAAGGTGGACTTCAGGCAGGAGGCGGTACGCGGGGTGCGCTCTGTGCCGATGATCCGCGCATGGGCTGCTGACGGCGTGACGCAGAAGGATGTGCGGGAGGTGGTGGCCATTGTGGTCAGTCGCCCCGATTGTCCTGTCTTCCGTCCCGAGTATCTGGCCGGCGCCATGGCTGACTATCGTGCGGGTGTATCGCGCCACAGTGGGCAGACCAAGGCCGGCAAGGGTCTGCATGGTGGTGCAGCGCATGCGCCGCGCATCGCGGAATACGACCCGGATCGTGAGCACGCAGAAGCCAGGGCGGAAGAGGCGCGCCTGTTCAAGCTGGGTGAGTCGCTGGGCATCGTGCGTGCCGACGGTGAGACCGACAACGTGTACATCGCACGGGTGCAGGAAGGTGCAAGGGCGCGGAAGCGTGACCAGGCGCCGCGTAAGCGATCCGGGCCTGTGGCGGTTGGCAGCATGCTGCGCGGCGCATTGGGTGATGGGAAATGATCGGGCGGCAGGCCGATGTGACTAGGTTGATCCGGTTGCGTGAGCTGGCAGCCGCAGATCGGGCCGGCGCGATCTATCGGGCAGCCCATTGTGCCGCAGCTGCAAGTGGAGTGGCATCGGAAGACTGCCACGAACAAGCGGTGGCCGCTGTATACCGGCATGGCGTGCGCGATGCGCTCGGGATGTCGGGCCAGCGCGTGCGGGTCCTTCCGTGAGGTGCCTTTCTCGCGGGGCAGAGACGCGCAGTTTCTGGCTAGTCATGAGGTTTTGCTTGGGGGGTTGTGCGTGAACGGGATGAATAAGCGCGTTACACAGCAGGAATTCGGAGGCCTCGTGGGGATCAGTCAGCAGGCCGTCGCCGATCTGCAGGCGCGTGGTGTGTTGGGCAAGGAGATGACGGCGCAGCAGTGCTTGCATGCGTACTGTTCGCACCTGCGAGAGGTGGCGGCTGGTCGGTTGGCTGCTGGTGACCTTGACTTGGCTGAAGAGCGGGCGAAGCTGGCCAAGGCGCAGCGCGAGAAGATCGAGATGCAGAACGCCATCACCCGCGGCGAGCTGGCGCCCGTGCAGGTGCTGGAGCAGGTGCTGGCCAGGGCCGCGTCGAAGGTGGCCGGCGTGCTGGATGCGGTGCCCGGATCGCTTCGCCGACGGAGCAAAGCGCTGACATCGAAGGATCTGGAGCACGTTGCCGGCGAGATTGCAAAGGCTCGTAACACCGTCGCGTCGATGCGGATTGCTGGGGTGATGGGCGATGAAGATGACGATGATGCAGCCGGTGGTGACGAATGACGGCCCAGCCGACACTCGATGCGGTGCAGCACCTGCTGATCGTCGCCGACGCGGTGCAGCGGGATTCACACGTGCCAGAACGGACGAAGTTGTTCGTGAAATATGCCGTCGCGGATGTTCTTGATGGCGTCCCGCCAGCGGAAGCATTCGGTCTTGCGGGCGGCCAGGGTATTCGAAAGGCAACCACACGTAACGTGAAGGGTGTTCGCGACGCAGCGTTGCGTCGCGCGCTGCACCACTGCGGATCTGTGCCCAAGTTGCTCAAGGCCGTCAGGCGATTCGAGTCCACAAAATGGAGACGCACCAGGAACAGCGAGATGGCCCCTGACGATTTAACAGCGGTCGAGGCCAGCTTGTGGGATGCCATGCACAGCGGCATGTCGATCCCAACGTCTGAGCGAGGGCTGCGTAAGGCCGTGAAGTGGCCGCCAACTAATCATCGGAACTGAATGGTGCCTATTTAGTGCCGACCAAATCACCGAAACTTGAAATCAACGCGAATGCAGGGGGTGGTATGTCTTTCAATTTCGACACGCAAAAACTGCGACGGCTGATCGACAGGAAAGAGGTGGCTGTCGCGGAGCTGCTAATTCTGTCTGACCGCGTGCGCAACGCCCGACAGCTTGTTCGCGAACTCGAGCCTGATCTTGGACCGATAAACATGGGTGGATGGTTTCAGGAGCGGGACACGGAGAATTCTCAATTCAAGAAAGCCCTGGCCGAGCACGAGGCCGCCAAGGCTGAGCTGGGTCGGCTTATGGAAGAACATGAGCGACGCTCAGCCGAATTGAACAATCTGATCGGCCTGGCCAACGAATGTGAATCGTGGGCCAGGGAACAGGGCTGGCGGCCAGTCGGCGCGCCGACGGGCGTCAACGTGCTGCCGCGGGTAGGGTGATCGCAATGGTCGAAAGAACATCAAACGGACTCAAGAACACCAGTTCTTCGCTGCGCAATCGCGTTGAAGAACTGCGGGCCAAAATCGGCCGCGCTATGGCGCAGCGAGCCGACCTTGAAACATCGCCGGTACCGGTGGCCGAGCAGGTTTCTCGGCTTTGCAATTGGATCGACCGGCAGGCGAACGGGTGCGATCTCGTGTACGGCCTCGGCCACTTTCGGGCTCCTGTTCCGGAGCGGGGTTATTCGCCCACCTTGTTCCTTAGCGCCGTTCGCGGTGGTCAACGTAGCGTCGCCGAGGCGGACTTGGGCCCACTTCTGTGCGCTCTCTTCGGCGACGAACTCAAGCAACGGCTGGCGTCAGTCATTGAGGCGAGCGGCGTTAAAACCGGCCTGCCGTTGGCTGAGCGCCCGGCCATGTTGGCCAAGGTGGCCAGCGAACTTGACCAGTTGGAGCTCGAAGAAGAGCGGCTAATCGTTGAAGCGGAGACGGCTGGCATGTTCATCCTGCGCCGGGATGATGCCCGACCTGAAATCATCCTTTCTCTCGACCTCAAGGAAATCGCAGCATGAACACAATAGTCCCCATCCGCGCCGATGCCCGGCGTGTCGAAAAAATCATGGCGCTGCCGATCGCGCAGCAGATGCCTGATCAGGCGCGCCATCTCGCTCGCAACACGTCGATGTCGGTAGACGAGGTGGCGGCGTTTCTTCCCGGCCATCTGAAAGCGGCTCAACAAGATGCGAAAGCAGCCGGCGCGTCGGCAAGCTGGGGTGCTTCTGTCGAGCGCGTGCATGGCAAGTCGCCTGATGACCGCCATGATGGCCCTACACAGCCACCGGCCAATGAAGTAGCCGCCAAGGGTGGCGACTGGGCGGCCTCGATTAGCAGAGTTCATGGCGATGAGCATGAAGGGGGTGACGCGGCATGAGCACAAACGCCCTTCCACGGAATGCAGTCCTGCGAGAATTTTTCGCCGCGCGCGGTTTCGCTGCTGAGGCGGCAACCAAGTTGGCCAATGGCCCCTTCCCCGATGCTCTCGCGGCCGTTGAGCAGCACGCGATGGTCGCTGGCCAGAAGACCGCGCGACGCGATGTGTCTGCCGCCGAGGGCGAAACGCTGGCTTTGGGCGCGACGCAGGAGCGGCAACGAATCAAGGCGATCATGTCCTGCCCCGAAGCCACGGGCCGTGAGGATCAAGCAAAAGCCATCGCGCTCGGCTCTGAACTAAGCGAGAAGACCGCCCGCGAGATGCTGGCAGCCATGCCGCAGCAGGTGGTGGGGCAGTCCGACTTCGCCCGGCACATGGCCGCGATTGGCAACCCCGACGTGACCGCCGGGGGTGATGCCGAGCTTGGTCCAGAAGCTGCGCCCTCGCGCTCGTGGGCGAATTCGATCAATCGAGTCCATCAGCCCGAGAGCTGACGGCGACAGTCGTAGGTTGTGGTGCGGTCTCCTTCCCGTGCCACATCGGTACCTGGTCGGCCCCACCGGGTGCGAGCAACGGGGCACCTAATTCAATTTCGTTTCCCAGGAAACGGGCGAACTGGAGAAAAAAATGCTCATCAAAGTTTCTGACCGTGACGTGAACATCCATGAGGTCACCGTAGGCGAGGTGCGCGAGTACCTGCAGGCTGAGGAGACCGGCAATATCTCCATCGACCCGGTGACGGACCTGATGTTCGAGGACCTGTCTCTGCGCGACCTGGTGTTCATGACCGACATCACGCTGGCTGACATGGACGACATGAAGCCTTCGCAGATCCAGGAGCTGATCGATGCCTGCAAGGGGCTGAATCCGCATTTTTTCGCCATGGCCAGTCGGGCTCGGGACATGGTGCAGCACATGGCCTCGCAGATCTCGACCGGACTCTCTGCGCTCTCATCCGAGCAGGCCACGTCGGGGTCCTGAGTTACCCCTTGTCGCTGTTTCTGGCTGCGTTGGAAGAACTCCCAGGCTGAGGAATCCGGATGGCCTCTAATTTAAAAATTGCCTTCAGCATCCTCGGAAAGGATGAGACTCGTGGTGCGCTGAACAGTGCTGGCCGGAACATCAGGGGCTTCGGCAAGGATGCAAAGGCCGTTGGCAATGACCTGCGATCACTCACTCGTCAGATCGAAGGCGTCAAGCGCACCGCCCTGGCCTTGGCCGGCGTTGCGCTGGGTGTCGGTGGCCTGCGCGATCTTGTCTCACTGGCCGATGGCTATCAATTGATCAATGCTCGACTTCGGGTGGCCACCAAGGGAGCCGGCGATTTCGCCGTGGCGCAGCAAAGCGTTTTCGATATCGCGCAGCGTACAAACTCAGCATTGGAGGCCACCGCAAGCCTATATTCACGGGTAGCTCGATCTACGGGTGAACTCGGCATCAGCCAGCAAGAGTTGGTGCAGCTGACAACTCTCACCAACCAAGCCATTAGGATATCTGGCGGTGGTGCTGCACAAGCGTCTGCGTTGGTTACCCAGTTCGGCCAAGCCCTCGCCTCGGGCGTTCTCAGGGGTGATGAGTTCAATTCCATCATGGAGAACGGTGACCGTCTTGTCAGGGCCTTGGCGGATGGGCTTGGCGTTGGCAATGGCAAGCTGCGCGCCATGGCAGAGGCCGGCGAGCTAACGGCGAAGAAGGTCATCGGCGCCTTGCTGTCGCAGGGCGCGGTGCTGGACGAGGAATTCCAGACTCTACCGGTGACGGTCGAGAATGCCTTCACCAAGATAGAGAACGCTTGGGCTCGGTATATCGGCCAGGCGAACGAGGCCCATGGGGCGACCGCTGCCGTGGCGGGTGGGCTGGCCGGGCTGGCCGATGATTTCGACTCGACGGCGGAAACGGTGTTGACCCTGGCGGGGGCGATGGCTGCCGTGCTGACGGGCCGCTTGGTTGGCGCTCTTGGCGCTTGGAGCGTTGCCCAGGTTGCCGCGACGCTGAACGCGCACAAGCTGGCTCTGGTTACCCTGGAAGGTCTGCGCGCCAAGGAGGCTGATGCCCTGGCGGCGCGGGCGGCGGCGGTGGCCAATTTGAACATGGCCAGAACCATGGATCAGGCCACGGGCGGCATGGCGCGTCAGGCGGTGGCGGCAAAACAGGTGGCAGCCGCACATGCGGCCTATGCCGCGGCTGCGAATCGCAGCGCCATAGCCGCTGGCAATGTTTCGTTGGTGGCAGCGGCGGGACGCGGAGCCCTTTCCCTGCTGGGCGGGCCCATTGGTGCCGTGACGGCGGCGCTTCTGCTGGGCGTCGGGGCGTGGGCGGCGTATGGCAGTAAGGTGGATGAGACTAAGCACAAGTTTGATGACTTGAAAGACCGGACCGATCAGATCCTGGGGAACTTCGACAAGATCGAACGACGCCAGGCTGAGCAGGTGCTGCAGGAAAACGAGGCCAAGCTGAAACAGCTGCAGGCTCGTATCAACGTCCTGGTGGATCAGCTGCGGCGTGACACGGATTCGGCGCGGGTGGCCACATATCGGGCCGAACTGGATAGCCTGTATGCCGAGGCGGACGGACTTGAGGGCACAATCAGCGCCCTGCGAAGCAAGGTCAAGACGCTCGGCATCGGCGTTAACCAGAACCTGGCCAATGCCATTGATGGCCAGAAGGCGGCCAATGATGTGCTGAAGGCAATCAAGGATGAGCGCGCCAAGCTGGTCGATGACCTGGGCAAGCTGATCGAGCAACTGTCAGGGCCTGCAGACCCTACGGCGGTGCTGGATCAAACGCCGTCCCTCAACATCCTCAAAGTGAACCACCTGCGTGATAACGCTGGCGACAAACTACGTGGCGGCGATATCAAGGGCGCGCTGAGTGATGCGCGGGAAGCTGAGCAGTTGGTGCAGGGCCTGGTGAAAAGCGGTGAAGTCAGCAAGGGCTACCTGAACGCGCAGGCTGAACTGATCCGCCAGATCGCCATCGAGGCCAAGGCAGGCATCGATGACCTGGAGGCGCAGGCCAAGGAAGACGGCGGCATCAAGATTCCAATCGAGCCGGATACCGACGATGCCCGTGTTAAGGCACGCGAGTACGCGCAGCTGCTGGAGGAGTTCTGGCGGCAACAGGCACCTAAGATCGGCCCTGAGGTTGATGGGGCTGGTGCGCAGGGGCAGGCAGCAGCGGTGCGGGATGCGATCCAGGCCTTCTACAGCGCCAATCCGCTGACCATTCCGGTGCAGATCGCAGCGCCGCCAGCTGGTGGTGATGGAGCTGACAAGGCTGAAGGCTATGCGCGCGGCGGTCCCATCTATGGTCCTGGCAACGGTACCTCGGACAGCATCCTGGCTTGGCTCAGCAACGGTGAGTTCGTGCTCAAGGCGGCAGCAGTCAGGCATTACGGCCTGGGCCTGTTGCAGCGCCTGAACGGGCTGCAGCTGCCAAAGTTCGCCGATGGCGGCCAGGCACTGCGCAGGCGCTCGCTGTCGCTGCCAACGCTGCCGCAGAGCTTCACACCCGCCGCGCCAGCCGCACCATCCGGCGCGCCGCTTTACCTGTCCCTGGGCGGCCGGGAGTACCGGGCCACCGTAACCGGCAATGATGAGCAACGGCTGCGGCGTGACCTGCAGCGCGAGGCCTTGAAATTCGGCGGTAGGTCGTGAAAAGAGTACCCCGCGGATCGCTCACAGGCTCCTCTCGTGCCTATACTTCGGCCATGAGACGACGCTACTACGCCAAGCCGCGACACAAGCACCAGCCGATCCCCAGCAAGCTTATGGCCGGCCTGATCGGCTATCCGCTGACGCTGACGTGGATGCTGATCGAGAACGCCAGCGCCTTTGCTGAGAAGCCCGGCACCATGCTGATCGGCCTGCTGTTTTCCGGCTGGCTCGTGTCAGCCTTCGCCTACATCTTGATCGGCGGCTGGCGTGGTGAACTGCATAAGCAGACCCTACGCGAGGACTGGCATGACATCGTTGGCAAGCCTAAAAAAGGTGACTGAGGTCGATTGGTGAATGTGGTGACCACGGTTGCGCTTGCCGATTCACTGAGTGATGAGCGACTGCGGCGTGGGATTAAGTAGGCTAGGTGGATGCGTGTTACAAACGAAGGGAGAGCCGCTAGTCATGTTTGCAATTAGTTGCAAATGACTATGGTTGTCTATCTATTTCATTGTGATTACGCACTCGGCGTAACTTGGCAGTGCTGCCGTTAATTTCTAGCGACGCTTTGTAATTGCCGGTGATGTGAATGGTGTAAATATCGGGGTTTCGATAGCCCTGAAGCTTCTCGAAACGCAAGCCGGCTGGCATTGGGTTTCTATATAAGTCTTTTATTTTTTCATCAAGGCGCTTTCTAAGCGAATTCTCTAAGCGCTTGCGGTCTCGCTTGAATTTATTGGCGTACTGGACTTCGGTAATTATCAGCCCGCCCGCACCTGTATGGGTCATTCTTCATCAAGCGAGGCTAGGAGTTCCTCGGGCGATGAGAAGGTGTCAGATACGGTAGAGGCGTCAGCATCATGTTCTGAAAGAACCATGCGTAGTTGTTCTATCATTTCGAATAAATCAACTGCGTATGTAATGGTTTCTTCGTAAGCGTCAGTTACTGACTCTTCATGGGAGCCATTGAGCTCTCTATCATCAATCGCACAGTTTTTCTTTAGCCTGAGAGTGTCGATGAAGTGACGAAGTGATGCTTGCGCACGGGCGAACGAAACCTCGGCCTCATCGTCTGAGTCTATGATGCTGTCTGCTTCATGGGACTCTATTTGGTTCAAGAACCATAAGGCCATGTCTAGATGAGAGCGGAGCGTTTTTTGCTCGTGCACGAGCGCATCCACGGTCTCATCGACTGCTCTCAGCAGCTCCAGATTGGCAGATTCTGCACTTCCTTCGATTTGCTTGGATAGGCGCTGTAAGCCCGGGCTTACGCCCAAGCTAGATCCTTTTACAAACATCATGGCTCGGTCACCTTGTTGATGCTCGAAATCATCGAGAATTATAGCGGTGCAACTTGTGGTTGCCCCGTTGGCGGCACAGTGTCACTAATTTAGCGTCATGTCACCAAGAAATTAGAGGGGAAATTTTCGGGGAAGTTCTATTCAGAGCGGAACCCATATGGAACCCCGAATGCTTCCAGCAAGTTAATCAGTTGCCACGACGCAAGATAACTCATTGATAAATATGGTGCCCCTGGCGCGATTCGAACGCACGACCTGCCGCTTAGGAGGCGGCTGCTCTATCCTGCTGAGCTACAGGGGCGGGGTCGCGCATCTTAGCATCAGCTGCGGATAGCGTCAGCTTGCGGGTC